>ERZ777010.30-NODE-30-length-169781-cov-9.780187_pt1 | contig 169781 bp, 148 predicted proteins | sample MGYA00374963_ERZ777010 | MGnify/ENA primary metagenome ERZ777010 (study PRJEB29309, sample SAMN06268256) | bioreactor metagenome | isolation source: Joint BioEnergy Institute, California, USA | place: USA:Joint BioEnergy Institute, California, USA | collected...
GATGGGGTTGTGAACTAACTGTTTCACAAACCCCAACATTTATTATAGAGCCAATCTTTTTAAACTTCATAAAGTCAACATGATTTAGGGGCTAAGGGATAGCAGAATAAATTTAACTTTTTATCACATTTTAAAAAGTGTAAGTCCGAAGGTTTTATGGATAAAAAATATGATTAATGATACGAAAAAAAGCTATTATAATTTTTAGAAAATACATTATAAAAAGGAAGGCGGAAGATCCAGTGAATGTATTTGATATAATGGGACCGGTTATGGTCGGACCGTCCAGTTCTCATACCGCCGGAGCGGTAAAAATCGGTTATATAGCAAGAAAACTTTTACGGGATGATGTCAAAAAGGCAAAGATATTTCTTCATGGCTCATTTTTGATGACCGGAAAAGGCCATGGAACGGATAAAGCTTTGATAGCAGGCCTTATGGGGATGAAGCCGGATGATGAACGAATCCCGAACAGTTTTCAATACGCAAACGAACGTGGCTTGGAATATGAATTTTCAGGCATAGAGTTGAAAGATGCCCATCCCAATTCCGTTTTACTTAATCTAGTTGGAGTAAACGGCAGCAAATTGGAAATAGTGGCTTCTTCTATCGGGGGAGGGGCTGTTGTTATCAATCAGATTGACGGCGTTGAGGCTGATATAACAGCCGCTTATCCTACTTTAATAGTAAAAAATATTGACAAGCCCGGATATGTGGCTAAAGTAACCTCATTATTAAGCAATCATGACATTAATATTGCAACTATGAGGATTCGCAGAGATAAAAGAGGAGGTACTGCCGTTATGATAATAGAATGTGATCAGGAAGTACCTGCCGATGTGACAGAATTATTGGCCGCATCAGAGGGAGTAAAGAAGGTAACATATTTAAAACCGGTAGATGATTAAGTCTAATATATATGGAGGTAGAAGATGGGCTTTCGGGCTTTAGATGAGATACTAACAATATCAAAGGAAAGTAACAAACCTTTCTGGAGAGTGATTCTTGAGAATGATATGGAAGAAAGGCTTGTCAGTGAAGAAGAATCCCTTAAAAAGATGCAGCAGTTGTATTTGACTATGAAAGAGGCCGATAAGGCTTATGATGAAAAATTAATATCTTCCAGCGGCCTGGTAGGCGGGGACGGCGCAAAGATGGAACAGGCTGTAATAGAAGGAAAAGTTTTGGGCGGAAATTTCATAGGAGTGGTAATTGCAAAGGCATTAAAGATGGGTGAATCCAATGCATGCATGAAAAAAATTGTTGCAGCACCTACGGCTGGCTCCTGCGGTGTCATACCTGCTGTACTGATAAGTTATGAAGAACAATATGGAATTTCCATTCAAAAGATGATAAAGGCAATGTATGTAGCTTCAGGTATAGGGGAAGTAATTGCGGCCAGAGCTTTTTTATCGGGAGCGGCAGGAGGATGTCAGGCGGAAATCGGTTCGGCCAGTGCCATGGCTGCCGGTGCTTTGGCGTATCTTAACGGAGGGGATGAAGATAGTATTGCCCATGCCGCAGCAATGGCTTTAAAAAACCTTATGGGGCTGGTGTGTGATACAGTAGGCGGTCTTGTAGAAGTGCCTTGCGTTAAAAGAAATGTGGTCGGAGCGGTCAATGCCATAGCCAGTGCCGATATGGCTGTTGCCGGAATACGAAGCCAAATTCCGCCTGATGAGGTAATTGATGCCATGAGGGAAGTAGGAGAATCTCTGCCAAAAACCCTTAGGGAAACCGGAGAGGGAGGTTTGGCAGCAACCCCTACAGGGCGGGAAATCAAGAAAAAGATTTTCGGTTATTCATAATTTGATTTTGATTTATTTGTAAAGATTAAAAAGTAATATAACTATATATGGGAAAGGCCTTCTAAGATAAAGAATAAATATCTTTATAAGGCCTAGTATTACAATCAGTTTTGCTTTCTAAGCAAATTTACTATCTCTTTTATTTTTTCCGGATCTTTTTTTCCGTCGGTTTCTACGCCGCTGCTGACATCAATGCAATAGGGTTTTGCAGACAGGGCAAAAGAAAGATTATCCCGGTTTATGCCTCCGGCAAGAAAAAACGGTTTTTTTCTTTCGCTTATTTTTGGTATAAGTGACCAGTCGAATGTTTTTCCGGTTCCGCCGTATGCATTATCCTTGTACGAATCAAGCAGAAGATAGTCGCAGGGCAGGTCTTCGGCAGCCTTTATATCTTGCCGGGACCTGACCCTTATAGCTTTTATAATGGGATTTTTGATGCTATTTTTTAGTTCAAGGATATATGACTCATTTTCGTCACCGTGCAGCTGTACCAAATCAATTACTTTTAAATCGCATAATTCAATAATCGTATTTACACTCTCATTAACAAAGACCCCTACAGTTTTAACGGCCGGATTGAGCAGCTTTTTTAAGATAACAGCTTCATTTAAAGAAATCCTTCTTTTGCTTTCAGCAAATACAAACCCTATAAAGTCGGGAAGAACCTGATTAATGGCATTAATATCTTCTATACGTTTTATACCGCATATCTTGATTTTTGCCATATTTAGTCCCCTTTCAAAGACTTAAGTTTTTCTTTTTTATTTGTGCTTCTCATAAGGCTCTCCCCGATAAGAACGCCGTCAACACCGCAATCCTGTAAACGCAGTATATCCTCGTGATTTTGAATTCCGCTTTCCGAAACGAAGCAAATACTTTTGGGGACCAATTTTCTTAGTCTGATTGAATTACTTACATCAACTCTGAAAGTTTTTAAATCCCTGTTGTTTACACCAACTATTCTTGCTCCGGCTCGGACTGCCATCTTAATTTCTTCTTCCGTATGGGCTTCCACGAGGGCTGATAAGCCGAGTTTATCGCAAATTGATATGTATTTTTTTATAATTTCTTCATCCAACAAGGCACAGATAAGTAGCACAGCATCCGCTCCCAGGTATTTTGCTTCATATATTTGATATTCATCAACAGTAAAATCTTTGCGGAGAATAGGAAGGGAGATATTTTTACGGATATCTTGCAAATGTTCATTTTCTCCCTTGAAAAATTCCGGTTCCGTTAATACTGATACGGCATCCGCTCCGGCTTCTTCATATTCTTTGGCTATCTGAACAAAAGGATATACAGGATCAATTATTCCTTTTGACGGGGAGGCTTTCTTTACTTCACAGATAAATGAAATGCCGGGCTTTTTTAATGTTTTTTCAAAAGGAAAGGCTTCCTGTGTTGAGTTGTCATAAAGACAGTAGGATTCATATATTTTTTCTATTAATCGGTTTAAGGGAAGCCTTTCCTTTGCATTTTCTACCCTTAATTTTGTAGCCTTTGCTATGGTATTTAATATATTGTCCATAACCCATTGCCTTTCTGATCTTTATTTAATTACTGCTAAGTACGTATTACTTTTAATACAATATATTTATTCATTGGATAATTGAATAAACTCTTCAAGCTGTTTTAAGGCTTTTCCGCTGTCTATAATTTCTGCCGCCATCCTGATGCATTCCCTGAGAGTAATATTGTTATAAGCCATATAAAGGCACAGGCCGGAATTTAGAAGAACAATGTCTCTCTTAGGGCCTTTTTCTTCTCCTTTAAGTATCCGAAGGGCAATTTCGGCGTTTGCTTTCGGATCACCGCCTACCAGATCTTCTTTTTGGCAGTAGGAAAATCCAAAATGCCTTGGATCAATAAAGAAGCTGTTGATTTTGCCGTGATCCACCTCACAAACGGTAGTCTTGGTTGTCAAGGTGACTTCATCAAGCCCGTCATGGCCGCATACAACCATAGCTCTTTTTACTCCCAGATTGGCAAGGACTTTTGCCATCGGAGCAACTAAATTTTCATCGTAAACTCCCAATAAGATATATTCGGCTTTTGCCGGACTGGCAAGAGGACCTAAAATATTAAAGATTGTGCGGACTGAAAGCTCTTTTCTTACCGGTGCAGCATATTTCATGGAAGAGTGATAAAGGGGTGCAAACATGAAGCATATACCGATTTTATCCAGTATTTCTTCGCTTTTTTCCACAGGAATATCTATTTTTACACCCAGAGCTTCAAGTACGTCGGCACTGCCGCATTTGCTTGAGACACTTCTGTTTCCGTGTTTAGCCACCGGAATTCCCGCGGCTGAGATAATAAAGGTGGATACCGTAGAAATGTTAAAGGTATTGGCTTCGTCTCCGCCGGTTCCCACAATGTCCATAACGTCTTTCTTGTGACTTATGGTTTTTCCGTGTTCTCTCATAACGGTGGCACACGCCGTTATTTCTTCAATAGTTTCTCCCTTCATACGGATGGATGTCAAAAATGCGGCTATTTGAGCATTGGTAGCCTTTCCTTCCATAATTTCATTCATTACGGCTTTTGTCATATCAAAACTTAAATCATTTTTATTTATAAGCTGATAAATAGCTTCCTGTATCATTTAGACGCACCACCAATCATTAAGAAGTTTTCAATTATTTTCTTTCCCGCAGGGGTAAGGATAGATTCGGGATTAAACTGCAGCCCGTAGATATCATAATCTCTGTGTTTTATAGCCATTATTTCTTCACGTTCGTTTTCACCTATGATAAGCAGTTCATCGGGCAGAAGTTCCCTTTTAAGGATTTTTGAATAATAAGCACCTACCTGAATAACAGGAGAAAGACCGAAGAACAAACCGTTTCCGCTGGCTATATGAATGCTGATTGCCTTACCGTGCATCAATGGATTTGCAAGGGTAGTTTCTGCGCCAAATATTTCTCCGATTATATGATGACCTAATCCAATTCCAATGATAGGGATCTTATCTTTATACTCCATAATTAATTTTTCATATATTTTTGGCTGATTTAAATTAGCCGGCCCGGAGGATATAATTATATGACTGGGTGACATTTTTTTTATTTCCTTTAAGTTGCATTCATCTCTGTTTAAAACCAGGACATCTAATGAAACAGTACCTATAAGATCGACCAGATTATAAGTAAAACTGTCATAATTGTCGATAAGCAGAATCATTCCTCCACCTCCTTAGCCCTTTTAAGTGCTTCAATCATAGCCAGAGCCTTGTTTTGTGTTTCCTCATATTCTTTTTCCGGGTCGCTTTCGGCAACTATTCCGCAACCGGCCTGGATATACACTCTGTTTTTTCGCTTAATTGCCATCCTTATGGCTATACAGGTATCCATATTTCCGGAAAAATCTATATAACCTATAGCTCCTCCGTAGATGCCTCTGGGTTCTTTTTCAACTTCTTCGATAATTTCACAGGCTCTTATTTTTGGTGCTCCGGAAAGGGTACCTGCCGGAAGAATAGCCCTAATGGCATCAAGGGCATCTTTATCTTTACGAATTTGACCCTGAAGTTCAGTCGTTATATGCATTATCTTAGAATAACGGCGAAGTTTCATATAATCGGATACCCTTACACTGGATACTTCAGATACTTTTACCAGATCGTTTTTGGCAAGATCAATCAGCATGACATGTTCCGAAATTTCTTTTTCGTCCTTAAGAAGTTCTGAAGCTATATTTTCATCTTCCTGCAAATCTTTTCCTCTTGGCCTTGACCCACCTATAGGCATAGTGGATAATAAACCGTCACGTAATCTTACCATGGTCTCCGGTGAGGTGCTTATAATCTGTAGTTCTTCATTTTGAAGAAAGACCATATAGGGAGAGGGATTTATAGTCCTAAGAACCCGGTAAGCATTAAGAAGGGAATCATGGTATTCCGCTTCAAACCTTCTTGATATAACTGCCTGGTATATATCTCCTTCGTAAATGTATTTTTTTACTTTTTCGACCATATTGATAAACTTTTCTTTTGAAACATTGCAGGTAAATTCCGGCTTACTCAATGTGGGACGAGGATTTAATGGCATTGGGTTTTGTATGATGTTTTTTATTTTTTCAATAGTGGCAAGGGCGTTGCCGTAGTTTTCCAGAATTTTGTCGGTTTTCATGTTCACAATTATAAAGAGTTTCTGTTTAAGATGATCAAAAGCTATGACCTTATCAAAGAGCATTAAATCAAAATCGTTATATACTGAGTTTTTTAATTTTAAATGAGGTACATCATATGTAATCATTCCGTATGAAAAGTATCCGACAAAGCCACCGGTAAATGGGGGCATATCCGCAAGTTTAGGAGCTTTATATTGCTTTAAAAGGTTTCTTAGAAATTCATAAGGATCAGAAACAGGAACTGTGTTTTTTTCATCTCCTTCAACGGTTACATGGCCGTTTTTACAGTATATTCTCATAACGGGCTGATAACCGAGGAAGGAATATCTTCCCCATGCTTCTCCGCCTTCAACACTTTCAAGGAGAAAGAAGTTTTTGCTGTAGGCAGACAACTTTCTAAGTAAAGTAATTGGGGTAATAAAATCCGCATAAATTTCTTTACAGACTGGAATTATGTCGTATTCTTTTGATAACTGCTCAATCTCATCTGCACTGGGTCTTATCTTATTCATAACCATATTTATCACCTAAGGTCAGTCTCCTTTCTTTTTATTTCTAAAAGGAAAATTATAAAAGGGTGGAAGGGCAATTAATTTAAACATTTTATTTTATGTTAAGAGTTACATTTTTAAATTTAAGTATTAAAAAAACTCCTGTCCCTTAAAAAGGGACAAGAGTTATAACTCCTGCGGTACCACCCTAATTGGCGCATAATGCGCCCACTCTTAATGCATACTATCATATGCACCCCTATGATAACGGACGGGGCTCCCGTAAGCGCCTACTTTATCAATTTCGGGCTTCCCTCGCAAGGCCATTCGGTAAGGACTTTGTAACCGCACTCGCACCGACGGCGGCTCTCTGTATACAAAGATTCCAAACTTACTATTCTTGCTCAACGGTTTATCGTATTAAGCGAATTATATCAATGGACAATATAAATTGTCAATATATAACTGTAATTTTATTATAATAAATTGAAAATATAAACTATGGCTTTTAATAAAATCTTAATTTTCAGTTTCAAAACATTTTGTTTAAAATACGGAATATTAGGTATTGTTGGCAATTCAAACATTATTCAATAAAAGAAAATACCGTACGGGATATGATATGAAGATAAAACTTTATGTGTGCTTTGCCTTCGGGCAATAAAGAAAATAATTGGGTATAATATACAAAAAACCAAAAAAATTTTGTTGACTATAATTTTATTACACATATTTACAAATTTCGCGTTTTGTATTAATATATATCTACCTTCTTCTGATGAATATCTTTTATTTTTCTGTTCCATTTCTTTTCCTTTCTGATATTTACCGGCTTTTACAAAACTAAATAGGGGTGATTTTGGTTGAATATTGCTTTTTGGAGTAATGCTTACGATAAGTCATGGGCTTTTTTAAATTTTGCGGGTGTAAGCATAGCCAGTGTTATGCGGTATCCTTACAGAATAACATTGCTGGAAAATTATCTGGATAAAACTAATCTGGGAAAAGCTTTTTTCTTAGATAATATATCCTATAACAGGGATGGCATAGTCAGTTTTTATGAAGGAAAAGGCATAGAGGGACTGCTTAGAAGAATATACCGGGGAGATAAAGACCCAAGTTTATTAAAATACTATAGGCGGGCTGTTATACCAAAACACTTATATTATATACCGCAAAACGGAGTTATTAACAGTAATCTGTTTGACTATGAATTATATCATAACTTTCATGACCTTAACCGCATAATTCAATGCAATACAGACTTATGTTTTATCAATGTCAATCAGCAAAATCATCTTAGCTCAAAAATTATACTTCAGTTAGCAGATCTGGTTGTTATAAATCTTTATCAAGATTCTGATTATCTTAGAAATTTCTTTTCAAATTACTCTTCACTTATATCAAAAGCTGTATTTATTGTCGGGAATTATTCTCTGAAATCCCCACTAAGCTGTAAAAGAATTGCAAAGTTATATGAAATTCCTTTAGAGGATATTGCTCCTATTCCTTATAATGAGAATTTTCATATTGCTTGCAAACAGGGAAGCGCAATTGAGTTTATCAACAGCAACTATTTCTGTGACAAAGAAAGTCCAAATTATCTTTTTATTCACGGTATCAGGAAGGCAGCTTATATTATTTTGCAGAAAGCAGAAAAAAATCTTGCCTTGGCAAAAAGGGGATAGAAAATTGGGGTATTAACTGTCATAAGATATATGATTATTGCGCTTGTAGGAATTATATCTTATGGGATTTTGCTATGGAGTATCGGGCGTAAAATACCGGGCCGGTTAAGAAAGCATAAAGTTACAGCTAATTATAAAACAGAGAGAAATAAAAGTTTGGTGGTTTTAATTTATAATTTTCTTTTGGCTTTACTCATAATAATTGTTTTCTTATTAATAAAAAGCTTCATACGGGGTGAGCTATGAGATTCATAAAGAGATTAAGACGAACTACAAGACAATATATTACTGTAGCTTTTATATGTATTGCAGTAATAGGAACTTCCGCTATTGTAACTTCTGTCACTATGATAGGACAAATCAGGCAGGAATATGAGCAAATGCTTAACGAAACAAGGCAGGAACTGGAGAAAAGTAAAAAAACCGTATTGGTAGCTTTAACGGATATAGAAACAGGGGAAATCATAACCGAAGAGATGATTGAAGAAAAGTTAGTATATTCATCGCAGCCTGCCGAAAGTTATATATCAAAGAATGATCTTGGTAAAGCTGCAATAATAGATATTCCGGAAGGCACCCATATAATAAAGAGTATGGTGGCACAAAATGAAGTTTCGTCAATTCAAAGAGAAGTGGAATATGACGTTATCCATATCAGCTCAAATATACAGGCGAACGATTTTGTGGATGTGAGGATTCTTTATCCCAACGGAGAAACATATGTGGTACTTACCAAAAAACAGTTGAAAGGGTATCAACCTGATATGCCCATATGCTACTTATGGGTAGATGAGGAAGAATTACTGCGGATGTCTGCAGCCATAGTGGATGCCGGATTATATAGCGGTTCAAAATTATACATGACCAAATACATAGAACCTAATATACAGGACGCGTCCATAATTACATATACGCCCAGCATATCGGTACTTAACCTGATAGAAAACGATCCGAATATCGTTGACAGATGTTCTCAGCTTTTGAACATAGAAGTAAGAAAAGCTCTGGAAAACAGGCTGGCAAAAAGTCTGGATATGGATGTAAAAGATATCAACTGGGAGCTAAAAGGTACAATAAGGTATATGCCCGAATCAGGTAATGGACAGTTAAGTGCAAATACAAAAGAAGATACTGATACAAATATTGAAGATATAAATGAAAATATAAAAGATGATAATGTTATATCGTTAGGCAATAATAAAGAAGATATTTATCCTGAAGAAAATTTTAATTCAACCGACTTTCATAAACAGGATTACATGAATGATAACAATGAATCCACTGAAAAAGAGGATACTGATAATAATACCCGGTCTGATATATTTTATTTTCCCGAATTGGGACAAATATATGATGAAGAATATTTTATACCCGTGGAGGGATAAGAATGGTATGTGTCGGTTTTTTAGGAACGGAAGCATTTGACATAATACTTTATATAGGACATACTTTGGCCAAACTAAAGTATCCTGTGCTTATTGTGGATTTGTCAGATTCGGGGGCATTGAAAAATGTAATATATCACGGGATGGATTTAGACAGCATGAATGAAATTGTCCATTACCGTAACTTAAACTACATAAGGAAAGTACCGGGTTGTTACGAACTAAATGAATATAAAGACGGTGCTGTACTTATATCATTTGGATATTCTTATAGGGATATCAGGCCTTTGAAACTTGATTATATGAATATTGTTGTAAATCCGTTTACACATGTTATGAATAAGGTTGCCGGAATAATGAATGACACTCTTCCTAATGATATAAAACTAAAGCTGATAGTAAGAGATATATTAAGTCCCGACGACCTAGAAACTGTTAAGAACAGTATAAATATGGAATCAGACCCGGACAGTATAAGTTATCTGTACCTTGATTTTAAAGATTATGAAAATGCATTAAGATGCCAACAACTTCAGACTGTTAACATAAGAAAAGTTTCAAAAAGAATGAAAAAGTTAGTAACCGGCGAAGTCAAATATATTGTATCAAAATTAAACGGCAACGGTAATAAAGTACATATGGCATCAGGTGCTTTGGAAGGAGAAGGGGTAGGATGAGTAAAATAGTTTTTTGGTCTCCTTTACACGGCCAGGGGCAGACCAGCAATATGCATATTTTGGCTCTAATTTTGAGCTTGTTATATAAAAAGAAAATACTTTTGATGCAGACCCATATTTCCATGAACAATCTGGAAGGCCCCCTGGTAGGCCAAAATGTTGGTATAGACGGTTCAATTGATGACAATATATTTCAGGACATAGGCCTTGATGCGGCAGTAATGTACAGCAGAATAAATATGTTAAATAAAAACACGCTGGAAAGTTGCTGTATAACATTTCCCGAAACATCTTTACTTTTGCTTCCGGGTACCGAGATAAAAAACAGGGAAATTTTTGAACAGGATATAGGAAGAAATGTATTTAAGGTAATTGAAGATATCGAAAAGTATGTTGATATTGTAATGATTGATGCAAATAGCGGAAATAATGACCTGTCTTTTAAGATGATTTCATCGGCTGATTTAACCGTTATTAATCTTACCCAGCGCAGATATGTACTGGATACATTTTTTCAGGAGTATGCAGGCAGATTCGATTTTGGCAAGGTGTTCTTTTTGATCGGGAATTATGATAAAAACTCCGGTTATAATATAAGCAACTTTCAAAAAAAATACCGAAAATATTTAGGGAAAAATAATTCCGGTGTTATACCTTACTCCACCAGATATTTGGATGCCTTAAATGAATGTGAGTTATTGAAAATGGTAAGAAACGTCCTTAATATCAAAAGATTTGCAGAAATAAGTAGTTTTGGCAGGATGTTTATAAAAAAAATAAAACCGGGAAGATTTCAAAATGATGAAACAGAATACTTTTTCTATCAGGCTTGCCAAAGTGCCGAAAAAATTGTAACAAAGCTTAATTTAGCTGAGAACAAATCCTTTATGAAAAGGAGAGGGGCATGAAACCGATAGATATAATTCTGTCAGTTCTTATATTAACCGTAACGTCAGTAACTATTTATTACATTTTTAAAAGCAAGGTTGAGCCTGACAATGATGAAAATATATATTCACTTAGTAATTTATGTGACCGATTTAGAGAAATTATAAGTGAAATAATAAATACTGACCTGAATACCTTAAATCTGAACCGAAGGGACCTCGAGAACAGGAGAGCCATAAAAAGAACATTAAGTAAGGCTATCCGTAAATGTTCCCAGGGAGATATAAATGCAAAATTGATTGTTTTAAACAGGGTAAAGCATTCAATCTTAAATATATTTAAGATAACGGAAGATATCATTGACAACATAATACCTTTTGACAATAAAGACCTTTTAACCGCAAAGGAAAAGTTTGATATATTATTGTATCTGCAAAAAAGAAGCGGAAATTACAGAATGTTTCAAGGAATTTGCGAAATGGCTAATCTGGACAGGCTTTGGCATGACGGTGAAGGATATTATTATTGTATAACCGAAGAAGATATTAATTATGCATATGACAGTATGCATATTAAGTTGACCTTTGATGATAAAGTAAATATTCTTGCACAGAGGATTTATGAGGAAACGTATGGCCTATCTGTTGTTGACCAGTTGATTATGGAGGATATATCGTTAGACAGCATATCCGGCGGTGTATCGGGAGTTACATCATATGATTTCAGGTTTATGGAAGATGATATTTTGACCGGAAGTTACAGTAAGCCAAGGACCTGCGACAGTATATGGGTGGTATACCAGGGAAAACCCATACATCTGAAATTCTTATCTTTTAAATCCGATGAACAAATAAGGCGGATATGCAAGAACCTGGCGGAACACGGAAAAGCAGGCCACTTAACCAAATCAGAAGGAGGGGCCAAAACCCATCTTGTAGATGGCAGCAGGGTTACCGTATTTAGGCCGGACAATTCTATGCAGTGGGCATTTTTTGTCCGTAAATTTGCCAATACATCTTCACTGGAACTTAAAGATTTAATAACAGATAAGGGATGTCAATATCCTATAGAAGTAATAAAATGGGCAATTTACGGATGTGTAAATATCTTTTTTTCCGGAGATCAAAATTCCGGTAAAACTACATATACAAGGGCAGCAATAAAGGAAATAGACAGAAGGCAGGCCGTAAGGACTTTGGAAGCCGATTTTGAACTGAATTTAAACAATGCATATGCGGATAAAAATATATTGGGGACAAAGCCAAGCGAAAGGCTTCCGTTTCCTAAATTAATAGAACTGCTTAAAAGCTCGGATGCCCATACGATTCTGTTTGGGGAAACAGCCAGCCTGGAACATGCAAAGCATTTAATAGACCTTTTGCTTGCCGGAACGAAACGTGTTATAACCACCGGTCATTGGCCGACTACAGACGAATTGGTATCATATTTTGTACATGCCTTGGGTGGTTACGGTACATCAAACACAGACGATATACAGGCCATGGTAGCAAACCTTATTCATCTTGATGTGCATTGTGTCAAGGATAATGACGGTCACAGGTATATAGACCGGATTACGGAAGTAATTCCATATGAACATGATGAATATTTATCTTTAAATAATAACGGCATTGAAGGACGGCTTGAAGAAATATCCCATTATCTAAAATTGCTGACCCGAAGAAAAACATATTATACCAGAGATATTGTTGTATATGAAGACGGTATGTATAAGATGATTAATCCCATAAGTGAGAGATTGTCTGAAATTATTCTTAAGAATCTACCGCCGGATATGCGGCATGCTTTTAAGGATTTTAACAAGGTACAAAACGGAGGTGTGGCAGCAGCGGTTTGAATGAAAAAGTTGTCTTGTATTTAATATATATTCTTTCACTGATATTTTTAATTACCCTCATATATCTGATATACCGAAACAGGAAAGATAAAAAGTTATGGGGTATGCCAAAAAAGTCACATTTCGGAATTCAAAATTCAAGTCAATTTATTACGGACATTTATAAGTTTCTTAGCAATTTTCCCATTACCAGAAACTATATCAGAAAACTGTCATATCGCTATCGCCTTATTAGCCCATGCGACAGAAAAACCATAGCAGAAAAGACTGTATGTTCTGTTCTTCTTTCCTGGGTAATCAGTATACTTGCATTTTTTCTTATATTTCTGTCAAACAGGTCTTTAATAAATATAATCACTGCGGGTATTGCCATATTTATTATAAATTCCGAAGTAGTAAGCCGTATGGCAAAAAAGCACGAAATTAAAGTTCTTACTGAGATGCAGAAAATGCTGGCTGAAGTACTCCACTATTACTATGTTGAGTATCGGATTGACGATGCAATTTACATGGCAAGAGAAAACTTAAGCAAGGACATGAAAGTGGCTGCTGATCAGATTTACCAATTACTTTTGTCAGCCGACAGGGAAGAAAGTTTAAGGCAGTACTGTGACAATATACCCAATAAATTCTTACGGGCATTTGCAAGTCTTTGTATAGGGCTGATGGAACAGGGTGACAGGGTTATTGACGGAAAAATGCTTTTTGTAAGAAACCTGGAAAATCTTCAGCGTGAAATTGATATTGAAATAGAAAAACAGCAAAGGCTAAGTATGGAATTTATGGGAGTAATTTTGTGTGTAGTATCACCAATATTCTGCATTGAAATAGTAAAGCAATTTGCCATCAGTTTAAAGGAAAATATGGCTGAGTTTTACTACGGCAAACAGGGATTTTTGCTGGATATAGGCCTTATGGCCGTAATAACGGGTATATATGTTATTATGCGTAAAAGTGCGGAATATCCGGAATTTCATCAAAGCAGCCATAGGTGGTTATTTATTATTGACAGGATAAAGTTAATAAGGAAAGCCTTATACAATTATTGTGACAAGTATGCCTCAAAGCAGGAGAAATTGCAGCGGGAACTTAGAAATAACGGCAGCAATATTCGGGCAAGACATTTTGTATTGCGAAGTTTCCTGATAGCATTGTCTGTGTTCATAGCATCTACGGGATTAGCCTTTTATCTTCATAAAAGCAGCAGAAAAAAATTGCTTGAGGTAAATTCGTATGAGATGCAATTTCTGACCCCTGCAGCCAAGGAAATTCAATACGAATCCATGGCAAGGACCATAGAAGCATATACAAGAAAATATATAGAAAAAACAACTATAATGCCGCAAAATACCGAAGAACTTACAGAAATATTTATAAAAGACGGTTTGGTCTTTCAGCCACCGATAGCGGAAGCTATAGCCGGGGATGTTTTAAACAGGGTTAAAAAATATCAAAATGAACACATTTCTTTTATAGATCTGTTTATCTGCCTGTGCTTAAGCATCATAGCATATTATCTTCCTTATATTTTCCTTAAATACATTAGCACCGTATCCAAAGATGCGATGGAAGATGAGGTTAATCAGTTTAATGCCCTTATTGGTATGCTCATGTTTAACGAAAATATTACGGTTAAGCAAATTCTGGAAGAGATGGAATCGTTTTCTGTTGTATTCCGACAGTCACTTCGGATGTGTATAGATGATTACGGTTCCGGTGATATTGAGGCTTTAAATAAATTAAAGGAAAGAGAGCCTTATGAACCCTTTAGACGAATTGTGGATAATCTGATCCGTTGTGATGATATGCCCATAAGTCAGGCTTTTGCAGAGTTGCAAGCCGATTACGAAGGATACATTTCAAAAAGAAAGCTTGCCAATGAAAAGTCAATAAAAAAACGGGTTTTTCGGGCCTATGTTCTGGCTGTAGTTCCCTTTATGCTGTTGTTTTCTTATGGCTTAATGCCGGCTTTGGTTTCTTCTGTTAAGGAAATAAATGAACTTCTTGCAGATCTGGAGAATATGACATGGTAATAATAAAGGACAATCAGATTTCAGAATATCAAAGGAGGATGGATATAATGAAGACAAAAAACAGTGATATTGCCGTAAAAATCTTTCTGGTTGTAGTTGGTGTAATCTTAACCGGACTTATAATTGCATGGTCCACAGGGGTATTTAAAGATAAGAAGAATGATTTAAGCAGGAGTACGGAAAAAATTAATAATGCAATAGGCTCCCTTGCAGAATTTGATCTACTTGTTTATGAGGGTGAGAGCATAAGAGGGGATACGATTATTGATTTAATTAATGAAGTTTATGAAAAAGATTTAGGAATTTCTATAACAGTAAAAACCAATAAGAATTCACAAAAGGGAAAAACATATAGTGGTGAAAAATATAAAGAGCCGGCAAGTAAAAATGATGAAGATTATATAAATCCTAACGGAATATTCAAAGGTGAAGTAATAAAAGATGAAAATGGTATGGTAATTGAAATAGTTTTTGATCAAAAGTACAGATATAAATAACAGGTGAGTTAAAAATGAAACATAAAAACAATGATTTTGTCCCGCAAATTTTCTTAACCGTTGTCGGAGTAATCCTGGTCGGAATAATTGTATATTATATCATGCATTCGGTAAAAAGTACCGCAAAAATAGCCGACAGTGTCATAGCTGGAACTGAAAAAACAGCAGTTGACTTTGAAGAATATGATATCGTTAAGTATGACGGGGAAGAAATCAGGGGCTCTGAAGTAATTAATTTTATAAAAAAATATTTAGGAGATTACTCGGAAACAGAAGAAGCCCCTATTTATGCCGAAGTAATAACAAAAATATCCGGATCAACATATCAAAACAAATACATAAACAAAAAGCACATATATGATATAAAAAATTTCTCAGACCAGGAACATTATATTAAGCCTACTGCTATTTTTATCGGGGAAGTCATAAGAAATGAAAATGAAGTAATTATCGGGATAAAATTTACTCAAAAATAATTTAAACCGGAGGAATAACATGCGCGAAGCGGTATCAAATATTGTTGAAATGATAACAGGATCGGTAATAATAAGTCTTGGCTTAATATATCTGATATTTCAATATAATACCATATCAAGCTTAACCGAGAATATTATAAAAAATGTTACGGAAGACAAGAAATTTTTTCAGCAATATAACACTGTTGATATCAATACAGTATCCGAAGAGGAAATATATGCAGCCATAATGGGATATAGGGAATATCCCATTATGGTTAACGGCAGTTTAATTCCGCCAGACGGTCAGGATTATAACGTGTATTTCTCTAATATTAAAAAGGGTTTATACAACAAAGAATACAGGTATGATGATAACAGAAATATTACAATGATTATATATTCGTTGAAAGGTTCATAAGGAGCAGGATATGGATTTTCCGGGAAGATTAATATCTGGTATATTAGCTGTACTTTTAATTTTAATATTTCCTTTGCAATATATTGCTCATTCTCACAGTGAAAATATAGATTCTCTTGTTGATGAAAAAACTCACAGGCTTACAGATGATATAAGAAGTAAGGGTTATCTTGATATACAAATGTATGAAGATTATATAAATTTTCTTGATACTACAGGAGAAAGATACGACCTAAATATTCAAGATATAAGGCCGGTTAAAGGCGAGGAAATTACAAATATAAACAAAAATAATCTGTCATTAGTACCTGTATCATATATAAAGCCGTTTTCTGCTGGTAAAGAAACAGAAATACTAATAAACGTGAAAGCGCGGTACCGAAAATCATATGATGAATTTGAATATTATAACTATTTATATATATCAAAAGATAATGGAGAAACCTGGAGCAAAATTATGAATTTAAGTGGAGAGTATTTTACCGACCAAAGATTTACATTTGGTCCTGATGGCCACTATTATTTTTTAAAAGTATATTCATGGAATTATGTAGATTATTATACACATGTAGTACGATATGATTCCCAAAATAATACTCAAAATACATTGTGTACATTATATTACAACATATCAAAATATAAAGAAATAATATTTGTAAATGATAAATTTTTCATAACACCAAATAGTGGCTCTTATATTATGTACAGTAATAACGCACAATCATTTAGTAACGGAACATATTTAGGAAGTAACATAACAATAAATAACATAGTTTATGGCAATAATGTATATGTAGCAGCCGGAAGCGAATGGAAATCATCTTCAGGATCAAATACAGCAGTCATATATTATTCGAGTAATGGAATAGACTGGACAAAAAGCCAATTAAGCATAAGTGCAAATGCAAATGTTATTTTTACTGGAGACATGTTTATTGCAGGTTTAAGTAATGGATATTTATATTACAGCTATAACGGGATAAATTGGACAAGTATGGGGCAACCAACAGTTGCTTCAAATAAATGTACTAACGCCACAAAACTTGCATACGGCAAAAACACTCTAATAATTAGTGATGGTAATAAAATATACATAACTAAAAATAACGGAAAATCATATGAATTAACAAACTTAAATGTAAAAAATGTGTATTTTTATAATGGTTATTTTTACGGAGCAGGATCACAAACCAATTATAATCCAATGAATGGATTTAAAAAATCTAGAGATGGAATTACCTGGGAAGAGATAACTCTTCCACTATCATTTGACAAAGAATACTTAATTGAAATAACTAACATATCATTCAATAATATAGAAAATTCCGCCAAACAGCTCGTATCAATAACAGTATCACCGACATTTCAGACAATACAGAAATATAGTAATCCATTATTTACTGTCAAAGCAATTTACAGTGACGAAACAAGCAGAATACTTAGCTCCGATGAATATTCAATTGAAGGTTTTGATGCATCAAAAATCGGCACACAAAATATAAACATAACTTATTCGGAAAACGGTATTACTAGAAATACCTCGGTAAGTGTAACAGTAACACCGTTACAAAGAGAATGTCCGATCTGTCATAACACATATGAGTTAAATCCTGACGATACAGATCCGGGATGCCCTTATTGCAAAGAACTAATTACCGGAATAGAAGTTACTCCAGATTATATTGAGGTGACTCAAGGGGATGCTTTACCTGTTATAGTAACTGCCAAATATAAAGACGGCTCAAGGGAAATTATAACCGATTGGATCAGCAATTATAATCCTGAAAAAGTCGGCCTTCAAATTGTAACTATTGAATATGGCGGTTACGCAAAAGAAGTAACCGTTTGGGTTTATCCAGGACTTATCCGGTGTCCGGTTTGTGATACAGAATATCCGGCTACAGAAGATAATTGCCCTGTATGTGCCGCAAAAGTAGTAAGTATAAGTGTGGAACCTAAGGAGCTTACGGTAATGCAGTATGATCCCATATCCTTAGAAGTTACTGCTTATTTTGCAAACGGCGATAGCCGGATAGTAGATGATTGGAGTATTGATGTAAATACCGACAGAGCCGGTACATATATTGCAACAGTAAGCTATAAAGGGGTATCTGCAAACATTAAGTTAAATGTACTATCAATTTTTTCAATAGAATGTCCTATATGCGGACTAAGATATAATATTTCGGATAGTCCCAAAGGCTGTCCGGTATGTTCGGAAGAATTGGTAGGAATAGAAGCATATCTTACAAGCGGATCAAATATAGTTCAACTTGGGGCAATACCATCGATTGCAGTTATTCTTATCTATCGTGATAATCACAGAGAGTTTGCTTATGAGGGTTTTACACTGGAAAATTTTAATCCAAATATACTTGGAGTACAGACAGCAACAGTTAGATATAAAGAATTTTCAACCACAATCATAATAAATGTAGTTAATACATTAGATACAATAACTTGTCCAAACGGTCATGTTTATTACAAAAATGCAGACGGAACTGATCCGGGTTGCCCTTACTGTAAAACAGCAGAAGATATAAGCACAGTAGTATATTTTGATATAACTTATACATCAGAGATATTAAAAGAGATTTATGCAAACGGAAAATACTATTTTAAAAAAGGGAATTATTTAACGCTTATATTAATTAAAAAAGATAAATCTTTATTTTATAAAATTCAAAATACATTTTTTAAAACCTCTTTAATAGGACGAAAGAAAAAATTCGTTTACGGAGGGAATATATACTAAACAATGAATAAAATATGGGAAATAGTTACTGATATTTTTATCGGCATAATAATTATATTTATCTCTGTAATGTTGTATTTCGGTTTAAAGACAGAAACAGTTTTGAGATCATTTTACAATAAAAATGTAGATGAATTCTTGGACAATGTCAAAAGAAACGGTGTTATTACTATAAGTGATTATGAGAAATTTTTAAGTAAAATGGATATTGGGGGAAATATATTCGATATCAATTTAGAACACAGATTTAAGATATTGGAACCGGAGTACCGTTTTAGGACGCTGGAAGAAATAATAGATGAGCAAAAAAGAAATTATACCGGCCCTAATGAATACCATTACAGAGAAGTGATAACAGAAAGGCCTCATGTAGATGATCCGATAAATGATGGAAATTTAAATACTGAAACCAACGAGAGTGTACTTGAAAAAGCCATAAACGGACCGGCAGACCCAAACCATGTTCATGATGAAAATTGCTATAGCGGACATAAACATAAAGATGAGCCTTATTTTATACATACTCACCAACATACATATTCTTGTGTAGAATTTGTAGATTTAATGTATTGCGATTATAGATGTCTAAGTTGCGGTATATATAATCATAGATTTTTGGCATCCTATTATTGGGATGAAGAAACAAGAAGCGTAAAATTAGCTATGTCTTGGGGTGGAACAGCAGAATGTATGGCATGTGGAAGCAGGAGTCTTGCTGATATACAGTATAAAAGAGGATATGGCTATTCATGCGGATATACAATAGATATTAATAACGACGGATACAATGACCAAGTTGGAAGAGATGTAGCATATCAATATCGTAAATCTTTTCCACCGCCAAGAAACGTAAAAACAAAACAAAATTACACATCCGGATGTTATTTTTATCATGAAAAAGGATATATTCCTGTATCGTATACAAATTATTATGGCACTCCATATTTTGACGGCTATTATATATATGAATTATTAACAAATGGATTTAATTCTTACTGCACTTTTCCAGCAACTATAGAATTATATTATAGATACGGTAATGACAGTACCGATTATTATACAATAGAATTCCGCCCAGACAAGCAACCTGACGGATCATTTATATTTCGGTGTTATCCAGGATCAAACTTAAGTATATATGAAACATTTCCTGCTGTAGATTTTAATAGATTTAAGCAAATTTGTACATCATCTTCTGAATTGTATAATTACCTTAAAGAAAATGTAAAAAGAAAAGTTATTATATCAGGAGGATACAGGTCAGAAACTAAAATGTATGGGGTTTATCAAAACTGTAATGAACCTGTACATGATAGATGGATAAATACATGTGGTTTTGAGGAAGATAAAACAGTGGATTGTAACCATATTATAGTTTCGTTAACTCCTACCCATGAAAATCAAACTGTTTATGTAAATGATCCCTTAATAACTACAGCAGTTGCCACATACAAAGACGGATCAACAAAGACAGTAGTATGTACAACGGATTTTTCAACATCAAGTTTAGTAAAAGACCAGGATGTTACCTTAATCTATAACTATACAATAGACGGTAAAAATTACAGTATATCTTGCAAAATAAAAGTAAGCGTTATCCCACGCAACAAAACTTGTTCAAAAGGGCATACATATAATTTAAATAGTGACGGAACAGATCCGGGATGTCCTTATTGCAAAGCCTGGATAGAAAGCCTGCGGGTTATAAGGCCGGAAACATCACCTATAGTCATTACCATTGGGACAACCTTGCAGGATAATGGTGTTGTTCTACTTGCTACTTACATGGACGGCCATACTGAAGAAGTAACAAGCGGATATACAGATAATCTGGATAAAAATTATCTAGGTACTATGCAGGTAACAATAGGATATAAAGGAGCGTCTATAACTGTTCTTGTAACTACCGTATGTAAAAAGATTGTATGTGATATATGCGGATACGAATATGACTTATATCCAGACGGGACAAATCCCGGTTGCCCAAACTGCATTCGTAAGATTCCCGTTTTTACAGGAAACATAATGGAATATGAACATATTAACCATAGTGAAGAGATTTTGGAAACTTTGTATGACAGAGGGGAATATATTTTAAATATTGATGATATCTTTACCGTAACAGTTAAAAATAAAACTTCAAATATCGCTCGTATGCTTTTAAGAAAAATATATCCATCATTATCAGAACGGTGGTGCTTAATAAATAAAAGCGAATACATTCTGAAAAGATAGTTTTTACTTCAATCATAAAAACCAATTAGATAAAAGGGATAAATATGAAGATATATCATTTTGCGTTAATTTTCTTAATATTTTTTCTGAGTGCAATAATAAAAACCGATATGCAAACAGGAAAACTAATAGAAATCAAAAACGAAAAAGAAGAACTGGAAAACAGTCTTGTTACTGCCGTATCCGATGCAGTAGCTTATCTTGCGGAAACCGGGTCCTATGGCTCGGGAACTATCAATAAAGATGAAATACTTGCAGCATTCTTCGCATCCTTATATTCATCTATGGGAATTATTTCAGATAAATCCGCCCAATCGGAAGTTGAAATATATATACCCGTAATACTTTTTTGTGATACTGACGGATTCTATGTTTATTATTATGATGAATATGTAACTTATGATGGACTGACATACATAGACCGTGTTTGGTCGGAAAAAATGCCGTATAGTTATGAAGATGAATATTTTATATATCGTTTTACCCTGACAGATTTGGTTTATATATATGATAAACATGACATGCTGAAACTGGAAGATAAATTTTTATACGTTGATTACAAAGAATTTGTAAATGAATCTTCATATGAAGACCTGAGGTTAAAATATAAAGATTGCATTCTTTTTAATGAAAGTGATTTCAATACAGTAAAAAAAGCATCAATTATAAATAAGCTGGAAGATGTGTTGGCATATTATACAAGCAGACATAATCATATAGCAAGCAAGAATGGAATTACATATTCATTTTCATTCCCTTACGGAAGAAGAGATGAATGGGCTGATTTTATTAATGATGTTAGCCTTCTTGTGGTATTTCAGGGATATCCTTATGGGCCTGAAAGGGATTACAGATATAATAAGATAATATCATCCGGCGCAAACGTTATAAAAAAATACAGATATTTTGTGGAAGAAAAGAGCTGGTACAAGCTTGCCCATAAAGAGGGGTGCAAAAAGATAAAAGATACCGATATGCTGCTTGAAGAGACTTTTGACAGTTTAGAGGAATGCGTAAAATTAGGAGCATTCTGTTGTGAATGCATTGAGCATGGTGCCAGGGTTCCTGATCTTAGATAATTAGTATATAAGGTACGGAGGACAAATGTGGAAAGTATTTTTACACATTTTATATTTTCAATATTTTTAGGTTTTTTCCTGCAACTAATTCTTCATGAAATCGGACACTTAATTTTTGGATTATTAACAGGTTGGGATTTCCTTATTTTTCAGCTCAATAGATTTGCATTGTTACATCTAAAAAATAAAAATAGACTGGCTGTAGTTAGAAGCAAAAATTATCAGTGTATCATGTCTCCCAAATCTATAAATTCAAATCCCATGCTTTATACCATAGGTGGATGTATAGTAAATCTATTTTCCGCTGTAACCGGATTTTTAATTATACTTATAAATCGAATGACGCCTTCATTATGGCTGTATATATGGAGTTTTACCGTTTTTGGAATAGGCTTTTATGTAATGAACGGGACGTTCAGAATAAACCGGATATGTAACGATAAAGCCTGTTACGATTTATTAAAATATAACCCCTATACCCGCCTGTGCCATAATGCACAGTTAATAATCGCAAAGTATTTGGCAAACGGCTTCACATATAGGCAGATAGGGAAAGAACTAATATGTATATGCCCCGACACAGCCGGTAATGACATAGAGGCATACCAGGATATACTTGAATATTACTATTATCTTGATATGAACCAATTTAATATGGCGGAGCAGGCTCTTAATAAAATAAATACTACAGCAAGTTTTAGCAGGGAAATAACAGATACGTTACAAATGGAGCAAATATATATAAAATTACTGCAACGGCTTATTTCCAATGACAAAAATGAGATAGATTTTCCTTACTTTGATGTTAGGAAGCATACCAAAAAAGGGGATGTTCATGCATTAAGGGTTATAACAGTAACCAAGGCATACGCCAAATTTAAAGAAGGTGATTTAAACAGTGTATGGGAAATTATTGATAAGGCAATAAGCGAAATTGAAAGATCATTTTGTGTATATGAAGGCGAGAAGCTGTTTTGTATAGGACAATTAAAAAATTTGAAAAGCATCATAGAAGATAAGATAGATTAAGGATAAATTTATGGATTATGTAGAATGGCGGAATTTTTAATAAATAAATGGAAAAATATTGAACAAATAGTAAATATATACTATTATAAGATTAGTTTTATTTTAGTTGTGTCAAAAATAAATTTTGTATTTATATATATATGAAATTTTTTAGGGAGGAAAATGTATATGAAAAAATATAAAGGATTTATATTTGTTGTAGTATTAGTAATTACTTTAGTTTTTTCAGTTTTTAGGACTAATCAAAAAGCAATTGCTGCAGACAAATATATAAAAGTAAAGGATTATATTGAATATATAGTAAAACAAATGAATTGGCCGATAGATGAAACATCCGATCAGCCTTATATTGATGTTGCCCTGGAAAAAGGAATTATTAAGAAAGGCGAATTTAAGGATTATTCAGTATATCTGACCAGGACGGATGCTGCGGTTATAGCAAACCGCCTGGATGAATTAATCCATTTAAAATACGGCTATCCGGAAGATGTGTATGAGTTTTTGAAGGATTGCAGATTGTATGAAAATGTATTGTATTATGATACTGATGGAAAATTTTATCCAAAAGGCGCAACAAGGGAAACATATCCGGAAGAGAGATTCAATGAAGAAGTTGTGGTGCCGATTTTAAGTAAAATATATAAATATGAAAAAGGATTCAGAACTCTATACAAATATATTACAGATGGATATGGCAATACAATAAAAAGATATATGGAAATTGGCCTGGCAAATAAAGATTTTATTTTAAATATAGATCCATTTGAAAAGGATTCTGAAATTATAAAAGCATGGAAAACGATAAAAGAAGGTGAAAGAAAATTAAATGCAGTATTAGAAAAAAGAATATCGGATATAAAAGAAATTCCTAAAAGCAAACGAGAAGCCGTTGCGGCAATAATAGCAAAAGGAATAATGAAAGGATATTCAAACGGTTTATATGTGCAAAATCGTGAATTTAGAGGAAAAAACAAAATAACGGCAAGTGGTGCAAAAGAGGTTATTCAAAAAGTTCTTAATCCTGAAAAAAGAGCATTAATAAGTCCCGATGGTCAGCTTATAAGAACAACCAATTTACCTAAAAATGCTGGTCAATACCCTTATATTCTTGAATGTTTCCCGAATAAGTTTTATGAAATGAATTATACGTTTATGTATCTTACTGATTATATAAATGGAACAATAAAAAAAGAAGAGTACTTGTATCCAAAGGAGATTACTCTTGATTATTTAAATGACAATTATTACAGAGAAAAAATTGAAAAAGATAGATATGATTTTTATGATTTTACCATATCTCAGGTAGAGCAATATTTACAACACATATTTAACGTAGATTACAGAACAGTGAACGAAGATTGGATAGACGGACTTGCTTTTTCTCATGCATGGTATCAGGTTGATTGGAGAATAGAAGATTCTATAAAGAATTATATAGAAAAAATAAAAAAGTATAAAGTAAAAGTGGAAAGTGAATGTATATCAGTAGAACCAAGTACATTATATGAAAGTAGAGGAGTTCTATATATAAGAGCTTATGTAAAATATAGAGTTACAACAAGTGATTTAAATGCTTCAGATAATAATTTAATATACGGTGCATCGAGCAATATTAAGAAAAATTTAAAAAATGGACAATGGAAATATTGTTATTACGATATAATGTTTAGTTCGCTTTATGATCGGTTAGGTATGCCTATTGGTTTTGTTGGCATAACTGATTATTTCTTCAATGACAGTTTTAAATAGGGGGTTAAAATGAAGTTCAAAAAAATGTTTAACAAGTACAAATTAATAATTGTACTTGTTTTACTTTCATGTCCATTATTTTTTTTAGTAAAATCATATGCTACTGATAATGAAAATTATAAGCCTAAAATTACAATAGATTCTGATGGTAATGTAACCATAGTTATAACTGCAAAGGCAGCTACAACTAATATAAGATATCGTTCAATTGGGTTTACTGTAACAACAAAGCCTTCTCCTGAAACTGCATATGCAAAAGGGGAAAAAGGTCCATCTGCGCCATTAAGTCCTTATGGAGAATTGGATTTAGATGTGGCTAAAATAGACGAAATATACCGTGATAAAAATATTGTTCAAACACAATATATATTTAATAAAAATTATGTTAAAGATAATATAATGAAAAATATAATTGACTTGGATAATATATCCCAAGTTACATATTTATACTTTCATGTAATTTTTCAGACTTATTATATAGATAAAAATGGAAATGAAACAATATTAAATCCTAAAATAACAACATGGCAAGGTATAGTAAACGACCAACCCTGGGCAAATATAGACGTATTTAAACAATATTTTAATATAAAAATACCATATGAACCTGGTCCACAGGATAATACTATACATTATATTGTAGAAGGTACACAAGTTGGTACAAAGGAACTCGATAAAATAAAGATAGGCCAATATTTGACATGGAAAAGTTATGTAACTCCTACATATAATTTTAACGGCAATACATATTCTCTAGTAGAATATTATGTCAGAGCCAAGGAAGATAAAAAAAACGATCCAGATCGTATTCGCAAAAAGGTTGGCGATAAGATAAATGGAAAGACAATTACCGCCGAAGATATCATAAATGACAGTGTAAAAGTTATATACGGCGGTATGGATGTTTATATGATTTATAAACAAACGGATGCAACCGTAAAGATACATGCAGCAGATATAGATACAGATAAAATAATAAAAGAAAATATATATGTAGGAAAAATAAAACCGGGAGAAAATTTTAGCCAATCCATTGATAAAGCTATTACAATCGGAAAAGATACATATACAAAAACTAAACATTTTTACTATTATCTAAAAAATAATCCTGCCAAGATGAGGGTAAGAGAAACGGCAAAAGACGAGGATCCCATAGAGTTTACAGCATTTAGTGATATTGATTCCAATGATGAAATAATTGTAATAGCATATTATAAGAAAGCTTCCCAGGGAACAATAGCAATAACAGTTAATGCGGTAAATAAAGAAACAGGAGCAAAAATTACTACTTTAGCAACAGAAACGGCTAAATCAGGAGATACATACAAGTACACCGCACAAGAAACACTTTCAGCCGGTGGAAAATCGTATGATTTCACCGGAGAATGGAAGTGGGAATATAGGAAAAATACGTCATCTTCTCCGATTGTATCAAATTCAGGAAAAGGGGAAAACATAAGCTTTACAGTGCCGTCTGCAAATGATATATCCGGAGGAATTACCGTTACCGTTTATTATACTTTAGGAGAAGCATCAGCAGACCAGATTGACTTACGGGTTATTATGGTAACAATGTCAGGGTCCTTAATAGAAGAAGTATCAAAGGAAACGGTTACAAGAGGGCAGAGTATAAGTAAATCAATTCAAAATCAAAGATTAGTCGGAAATATTACATATCAGTACCAAAATAAATGGGATTATACATATAAGACTTCTTCCGGTGATCAAACAAAGACAGGAACCGGAAATACCGTATCATTTAAAGTTCCAAATGAAACACAACTTGGAACGGTTATAACTGTAAAAATATATTATGATGCATCACAAAACGTAGATGTTCCCGATCCTTTACAGCCTATTATCTTACCGATTGACACCCCGGACCCCTATGCAATAATTGACGGTGATAAGTACGGATCACAATATTTTATATCCAGGGAAGGAATAGCCACAACGGAAAGCCAGCATGTGTATGTTAAAACAAAAGATTATCTGTTAGGTTACAGGCTTGTTAATAAAACAGGAAAATTAAAATTATCGGTACCGGTTACTATGACGTATACTTTGATTTATAATACAGCAACTCCGGAAGAATTTGGCGGACCCAAAGAAGTTACGGAAACCGTAACAGATACACAATATATATCTGTAGAAAGAGCCTATTCTTATTGGGAAATAGAATATCTCGAATATTACACCCCAAGTTCTGCAACTGTATATAATTATTCCCTTCCAAATGAAAGAGCAAATCTAGTTATCAATTCTGCATATCTTTTTGTTCCGGCACTTTCAACCAGACACAGCAGCAATTTATACGATCATATAATTCTGCCAAGACAGGTGACTGAAGGCATACACCTGAATTATGATACACCAATTACTTCGGATGACGGTTACAGACCGACAGTAAATTTTATTGACCTTACTCCGTATGCCTTGGAAATGACGGAAGAACTTAAAGTCAAAAATGATTTTATTATGTTTGACGGGGTTGTTGTAATGTCAGATGAAATATCGGAAAAGATAGCACCGGTACCGTATACAGGAGTAATGGTACATTCAAACAGCTTAACCCATGATAAAGCCTTATTTAAAGATGGTCTTGTAATAGATGCTTTAAAGAAAAATGGAGTTTATACATCATCGGGAAATGTAATATATCAAAAACATCCTATGAGTGTAAACGCTTATTCATCAAAAACATTCAACATTAAAGTAAATGACGTTACTATTCATACCCCTGTCATATGTGATCCAATAATTTATGCCGATAACGATAAATGGGTACAACTTATTGAACCTCAAGAGGAAGCATATCATTTGGTGCTGGACCCGGATTCAGAACTTAATGATTTTACGGTAAGAATATCGAATAAATTGCATCATACTCCTAGACTTGGTTACTATGAGAGGGATTTTTCAAGGTCTTTTATCGATCCCGAAAATATATCTTATATTGCTAAAAAGAACGGCAAGCTAAGAAATGAGATGAGGCTTCCTTTCGATGTTTTTATTGATATAAACAATGACAATAAAACAGAAAACGATGAACTGATTAAGGCAGGTACATGGATAATTCTTGATAGGGAAACCTACCGCTTTTATGTGCCAATGTGGGTACAGGAAGGAATATATACTGCCGAATTTCGAACCATAGCCGTTAACGGTGAAGACAAGCTAAGCAATACGGAAAATGTAAGAAACACCAATATAAGCAACTATGTTGCTACCGCAACCAGGACATTTCAGATTTCAGGCAGGATATACGGGTTTACTGTATATGACATATCGGATGAAGGAAGATGGAAAGATATATTCAGAAAGAAAGATACAATGCTGATTAAATTATTTGAAGGAGCTATAGACGGTACAAAAAGACCGGGTTTTAACAAAGATTATGCTTATTATTATACGGTCGGTACCAAAAACCAATATGGTATGGAGACCGGAAGGTACAGCAAATATACTTTACCTTTGATAAACGGAAGCCACCCCAAATATAAAAACGTTGGTGCAATAAAAACAGGGTATGCTTTTAGATTTATGATTGATACTACAGGTGAAATGTATTCAAGCGGTTGCAGAATAAGAATAATACCGACATTTTATCATGTGGATGAAAACGGTAAAAACAGACAGCTTGTTGATATTTATTATGATGAAGAAATCAACGGAAAGCTGCATCAGCTTATTAAAATCGGAGAAGGAATAGATTTGGTAAACTTAAAACAAGGCCAGGTAGGAAATCCTTACAGCAGAATACCGGAAGATGAATTAAAGCATACAGCTAAAGTGATGGATACTACATATTCAAAAATAAAAAATCAGTATGGTTTTATGTATTCATACAGCGAAATACGCTTAACAAACCAGTTCAGAACCTTTATTGGCCTTGATTATGCAAATCATATTACAGGGCTTCCGTCTTACAATAAAGTTAAAGAAGTGACTAAAGAAACCGAACTTAGCCTGTCAAAGTATATGCAGAGATGGTATGGAACTTATAAGCTACCTACCAATATCCATGTTGCTCCGGCAGGATTTGACGTATACGGATATTTAAAAAAGTATGGTATAGATTATAGAGAGGATTTTTGGCTGAAAGAGGGTTATATAATAGTAAATTTTAGTATTGAGACTATAAACAAGAATGGCAACAGACATTTGTCATATATAAACTCAAGCAATTATCTGAACAAGGGACATTGTTCCATGTGGGTTACCGAAGGGGCTGTAATACAAAAGAAGGATGATAAGGGAGCAGCCTTTGATTTTAAAGCCGGTGATGTTATCCTTTATTATGTAAATAAGAATTACAAGGAAGACTTTATAGGTGTTTTATACTAAAGATACAGTTTCTTATCCTAATATGATATTGAGGTATGTTTTTCATAAAAAATATAACCTGCTGTAATCTGTTATGCCACATATATTAATTTACAGTAATCATTTAAACTTTTCACCATGACAGATTACAGCATGGAGGTTAACCCTTCCTATGTCTTTTGCCTTTTGTTAATAGTTCTAATTAAAATTTAATCATGTTAATATTGAGGGCAAATAAAATTATGTTATTATAGAATAAAGTTTTAGAGAGTTAAAGTTAATCATGTGGTTTTGAAATGATACTATAATTATAACAGTTTCAGGCGAAATCAGTATTCTTGGTTATAGATTACATATATGAAATTGTAACTACCTATTAATTTAGTCGGGAATTTTTATATTTTTAATTACATGTTACCTTTAAGAATTGATGAAAATGTCTTTGATGTCTTTTTAATTATAATTTTGCCATGAAAAAGGAATAAAAGGTTGCTCTGTAAGTATTTTTTTAGATATTAATTTAAAAATGCAAAGGGGTGAGAAAACATTATGACTTACTGGGAGTACAAAACAGTAAAGTTTGCTACTAGTAGATTTAGCGGCGGCAAAATTGACATAAATAAATTTAACAGTATTCTTAACGAACACGGAAGAGACGGGTGGGAACTGGTAAGTTGTTTTGATACTAATCAGTCATATGGTGCCAGCAGATTTGTAATAGCTGTATTTAAAAGGCCTATTAACTAAAACCGTTTGATATAATACCATTTTATCTTTAAAACTAACCGGTTTTACATCATATGATACCGGATTAGGGGGCAATTGGTTTAGGTTTCAGGTATTATACTTGTACTTAGTTCTAAATCAAAATGGAACTTCTTTCTGAGTGACTTTTGTAAAAAATATTCCAGAAAGCAGTTTCATTTTTATATACTTTCTTTTATGTCAAGTCGTTGTTGGTATTGTATATTTATGTTATTATATTTGTAAATTTAGAATTTCATTAGGATAATAGCTTGATTTTATAAATTACAACTTTAATAATAGTGCATTTTATTCCAAAATGATTGCTGTTTTTGCAAGAAATTATGATAATTTTAAACTGACACGAAAAATGTTTGATTATATTTGTTTTTTTAGCATAGTTATACTATAATTAAATCGTAATTTTGGCGATATATAATATAGAACTTATAATTCATTTTGGTACTAAGGCGGAGGGATACCATGGAGAAGGAACTAATGCTTGACGAAGAAATAAGGAATATTGAAATATTGGAGTTCCATGCCGGAGGACATTCCTATGGATTCGATATAAGCGATGTAAGAGAAATACTTCCTTATGACAAAAAAATAAGAAAGATACCAAATTCCAATCCATATATTGAGGGTATCGTAAAACCCAGGGATTTTATTATTCCGATTATAAATCTTGTATCATATCTTTTGCTGGAAGATGTGGCTGATAAAGAACTTGAGATGCTCATTGTAACCAAAGTAAATAATATGAACGTCGGTTTTCATGTTGATTCGGTTGACAAAATCCATAGAACTACAACTGCCAATATAACAAAACCGGATAAAAATCTAAGTACTAAATTAAAAGATGTCGTTACAGGAATTTTAAATATTGACAACAGAAAAATTGAGATTTTGGAGATACGCAATATTATTTCGGATATTAATCCGAATATTAAGTTTTGATTATATATTTTTGGGATTGTATATATAATAGGCGGGTGACTTATGAATAAATGTAAGTTATGTAAAAAAGAAATTCCCGACGGAACAGAATATTGTATTGAGTGTATGAATAAGAAGGACTTTGCAACGGATGAATCATATCTTGATAATTTGCTTAATTCTATTCTGGAAGAAACCATAACCGCTCGAGATGTATACAAAACTCAGGCTGTTCATGAGGAAGATTCTTTAAATGGGGATAAAACAGCAGATACTGTTGATTTGGCGGATTTATATGACTTTGAACAGTTTGATTTTACAAAAGATTTGGACGAGCCTGTCGGTATTAAAGACGATATCAGTAATGAAGACTTATTAAGTTCAGATAAAATGACAGAAGATGATTTGGTTACATATGAAAATGATGAAGTAAGTGGCGATGTAACAGAGGATACAGATATTACTTTTAATAAAGGGGATTATGAGGATAAATCTGATATGATAAATAGGGATAATTTTTCAGACCTTTATAATAATATCGATTCTGAATTTTTGCAGGCCGAAAATCAAAGTGAAGAGCTAAACAGTGATGAGAATGGTTACGAATATAGTGAAGGCGAAGACGAAGCAATTGACTTGTCGATAGATGAATTGATGAAGCAATTTGACCTGGCTGACGAAAAAAATTCTTCCCAAGATACCGATAAGAATAGTAATTTTTCCGAAGCAAACATTAATGAAATGAACGTAAGTATGACTAACGATATAGAAAAGAAAGGAACAGATGATTTGCAGGACAATAATTTAACACCGGAGGACGAACTTTTAAGCCTTTTAAATCAATTTGATCCGGAGGATCCGGTTGCCAGTGATATTCAATCCATTACCGAGCTTCTTGGAGGACTTGAACTGGATCTTAGAAATGATAAAAATAACTCCTTTTTTACTGAAACTAAAGAAACTGAAACTAAAGAACCAGTATCGGCGAATATTCCGACTGAAGTACAGGATGATAAAAAAGAAGACGATAATGGTATACGCTATATAACACAGGATTTTGAAGATGATGAAAAAAACCATAAGGAATCAAAGAAAAAAGTCGGAAAGGCAAAAAAGAAGAATGGTGAACCGAAGGAAAAGAAGGGAATCTTTCAGAGGATATTCGGAAATATAAAAGATGATAATGACGATAACTCTTCTGAAAATCAATCGCCATTCTTTGAGATGACGGATGAAACAGATATTAAAGAAGAAAAAAAAGACAAGAAAAAGAAGAAAAAGACAGGCAAAAAAGCAGCAAAGACAAATTATAATGACGAAGATGATTTAAATTCAGTTAAAGACGACACAGAGTCTGTAGAAAGAAAGAAAGCAAAAAAAGCGAAAAAGGAAAAGAAGAAAAAAGAAAAGGCCGTAATATTCGAAGAAGAGATAGATGAAGGACGCATAAATAAAGTCGGAGCTTCTATTGTATTTTTGTTTTTTGGAATTATTGTAGCTATACTTATTACAAGCACAAATACTTTTTCATATAGGCAAAGTATCGGGAATGCATCCAAATATTTTGACAGGAAGGATTATGCACAGGCATATAATGAGATTATTGGGCTGGATTTAAAAGACGAGGACATTGAACTTTACAATAAAATAAAAACTGTATCTATTGTATACAAACAACTGGAATCATATTATAATTATTACAACTTGAGAAAATTCCCTGAAGCTTTGGATTCATTGCTTAAGGGACTAAAGAGATATGATAAATATATTGAGCTTGCAACAATGCTGGGTATAAAAGAAGACATGGATTATATTAGAAGCCAGATCGTCGATGAATTGTATCATGTATTTAGTCTGACAGAAAAAGAAGCCTTAGATATTATTAGCTTAGAAAATAAAGAAGATTATTCTGTAGCAGTCTATGAGGCTGTAAATGATATTATTGCCTATTATTAATTCTATATGCTTTATTCGATGATGGGAGAGTGATTTATGAGGCCGGTAAGAGTTATACCTTGCCTTGACATACATAACGGTCGGGTAGTCAAGGGAGTAAAATTTACGGATTTGAAAGATGCAGGGGACCCGGTAGAAATAGCTGCGGCATATGACAAGGCCGGTGCCGATGAGCTGGTATTTTTGGATATATCGGCAACCGTCGAAGAAAGAAGCACCAATATGAGTGTTATGAGTAAAGTTGCCAAAGCGGTTTCAATTCCCTTTGCGGTAGGGGGAGGAATCCGTACTATTGAAGATATTGAAAGAATTTTGGATGTCGGGGCAGCCAAGGTAGGCATTAATTCCGCTGCCATTGAAAATCCCGATTTAATCAAAACAGCAGCCGATAAATTCGGAAGCAGCCGGATTGTTCTTGCCCTTGATGCCAAGAAGAAGGCGGACGGATCAGGCTGGACTGTTCTGAAAAACGGTGGCATGGTAGATACGGGAATAGATGCTGTAAAATGGGCAATACAAGCTGTAGAGCTTGGAGCCGGTGAAATTCTTTTAACCAGTTTGGACTGTGATGGAACTAAAGACGGTTATGATCTTGAACTTACTAAGGCCATTTCCGAGAGTGTATCTGTTCCTGTTATTGCATCCGGAGGAGCAGGCAAACTGGAACATTTTTATGATGCTGTAACTATAGGAAAAGCGGATGCTGTATTGGCAGCATCTTTGTTCCATTTTAAAGAAGTTGAAATTATGGAAGTAAAACGCTATTTGAGCCAAAAAGGAATAAACGTAAGGTTGTGAACATAAATGGGCGCTATTACAAACGACTGGCTGTATGCTATAGGAGATGAATTTAAGAAACCATATTATAAAGAATTATATAATTTTGTAGTTAACGAATACAGAAAATATATCATATATCCTAAGGCGGACGATATATTCAATGCTTTTCATTTGACCCCGCTTAGTAAAGTCAAAGTGGTCATATTAGGACAGGACCCTTATCATAATGAAAATCAGGCCCACGGCTTATGTTTTTCGGTTAAACCGCATGTAGATATACCACCATCCTTAATGAATATCTTTAAGGAACTTAGAGATGATTTGGGATGTTATATTCCCAATAACGGATGCCTTGAAAAATGGGCTAAGCAGGGCGTACTCCTTTTGAATACGGTATTAACGGTCCGGGCCCATAGTCCTTTATCCCATCAGGGAAGAGGATGGGAGTATTTTACCGATGCGGTAATCAGGGCGGTAAATGATCTTGACAGGCCGGTAGTTTTTATACTGTGGGGCAAGCCTGCACAAAGCAAAAAGAAAATGCTTACTAACAGCAAGCATTTGATTTTGGAAGCGCCTCATCCCAGTCCTTTATCGGCCTCAAGAGGATTTTTCGGAAGCAGGCCTTTCAGTAAAACCAACGAATTTTTAATCAAAAACAACATAGAGCCGATTGATTGGCAGATTGAAAATATATAGTGACGTAAAAAATAGATAATATATCAGCAATGCCAAAGTATAAGATATTTCCCAATAATGTCTCTTGCAAAAAAAGCGTCAGAAGACAAACATATTATGTTAGCTTCTGACGCTTATATTTTAGTGCTTTTCGCCTAAGAGGGCTATTGAGCCTTATTCATGTTCTGTACTGCCGTTGACAGCATAAGTTTCAGGCGGTTTAACTGGTTAACTTCGCTGGCGCCGGGGTCATAATCGATTGCTACTATATTTGCCTCGGGATGACGACGCCTTATTTCTTTTATTACGCCCTTGCCCACAATATGATTAGGCAGGCAGGCAAAGGGCTGGGTGCATACTATATTGTAAACTCCGGAATGGATAAGTTCCATCATTTCTCCCGTTAAAAACCAGCCTTCCCCGGTCTGGTTACCGACAGAGACGATGTCCTCGGCGTACTTTGCCAGCTTCTTTATGTGTACGGGAGGATCAAAGCGTTTGCTCTTTTTAAATGCTTTTACGGCTTCTTTGCGCATTTGCTCCAGCGCCCATATGACTATATTTGAAATATGGGCGGAAACTTTTCTTTTTCCGAGATATCTGGCTTTAAAATTATTGTTGTATGCGCAATATAACAAGAAGTCCATTAAGTCGGGGACAACCGCTTCGGCTCCTTCCGCTTCCAAAAGCTCTACCAGATAGTTGTTGGCGGCGGGAGAAAATTTTACAAGAATTTCACCTACAACACCCACTTTGGGTTTCTTCATATCTTCGTAAATAGGAAGGTTATCAAAATCGCGTATAATGCCTCTTACGTTCTTCTTAAATTCTCTCCATTTGCCTTTCTTAAGGCTTTCTATACAGATATCCCGCCATTTTGCATGCAGGGCATTGGCTGACCCGGGAACTTTTTCATAAGGCCTGGTTTTATATAGTACCCTCATGAAAATGTCACCGTATACCAAAGCCTGCATAGCTGTAATAAGCAGTTTAGGGGTTATTTTTAATCCCGGATTCTTTTCAAGGCCTGCGGCACTTAATGATATAACAGGTATATGGGACATTCCGGCCTTATTTAAGGCACGGCGGATAAATCCGATATAGTTGGTTGCACGGCACCCGCCGCCGGTCTGGGTGATAATTATGGCAACCTTGTTTAAATCATATTTGCCTGAAAGCAATGCATCCATAATCTGGCCTACAACAATAAGAGACGGATAACAAGCATCATTGTTGACATACTGAAGGCCGACATTTACAGCACGGCGGTTGTCGTTGGGAAGGACCACTATATTGTAGCCGCCGCTTCTTAAGGCAGGTTCAAGCAGTTCAAAATGAATAGGAGACATCTGCGGTGCCAATATAGTGTAACTGTCTTTCATATCTTCGGTAAATATTACCCGGTGATAAGCGGAAGAAGCAACTTCCGATTTATAACCCATTCTTTCTCTTTCTTTGACCGCCGCAAGTAAAGACCTAATACGGATTCTTGCCGCTCCCAGATTGCTTACTTCGTCTATTTTTAGTACCGTATATATTTTACCTGCTGAAGCCAGGATATCATGTACCTGATCGGTTGTTATGGCATCAAGACCGCAGCCGAAGGAATTAAGCTGAACCAGTTCAAGATTAGGCTGGGTGCGGACAAAGGAAGCCGCAGCATACAATCTTGAATGATACATCCATTGGTCGACCACAAGGGTAGGGCGGTCTACCTTGGCAAGATGAGATACGGAATCTTCGGTTAGAACGGCTATTCCGAATGAGTTTATCATTTCGGGGATTCCGTGATTGATTTCAGGGTCTATATGATAAGGCCTTCCTGCCAGTACTATGCCTTTTTTCCCTGAGGCCCGAAGATAAGCCAGGGTTTCTTCTCCTTTTTTTCTTATATCGTCTCTTGCTTTGCCTAATTCTTCCCAGGCTGCATTACATGCATCTTTAATTTCAGACTTGGATATACCTTTTTTAGTAAAAATTTCAATCAGTCTGTCTGTAAGTATTTTTTTACTTTCAAATGATAGAAAATGATTGGCAAATTCAATGGAAGGGTCTCTCAATTCTTCAACGTTATTCTTTATATTTTCCGGGTAAGAAGTTACAATCGGACAGTTATAATGGTTGTTGGCTTCCGGAAATTCAATTCTTTCATATGGAATACTCGGGTAGAAGATAAATTTTATACCCTGATCAATCAGCCATTTTACATGGCCATGAGCCAGTTTTGCCGGATAGCATTCGGATTCGCTGGGTATTGATTCTATTCCAAGTTCATATATCTTTCTGGTTGAAGGAGGGGATAAAACAACATGATATCCCAACTTCGTAAAGAATGTATGCCAGAAAGGATAATTCTCATAAATGTTTAAAACTCTGGGTATACCGACCGTACCCCGTACCGCCTGCTCTTTCGGAAGCGGTTCATATCCGAAGTAACGTTTCAATTTATAGTCAAATAAGTTGGGTACGTTTTCAGAGCTTTTTTCCTTACCGAGGCCTTTTTCACACCTGTTGCCGGTTATAAAACGTCTGCCACCGGTGAATTTATTGATGGTAAGCATACAGTTGTTGGTGCATCTGCCGCAGCGGGCAAGGGTGGTTTCAAACTTCAGCTCATTGATTTGGTCGATAGTGAGCATGGTGCTTTCGCCGCCGTCATAATTCTTTCTTGCAATTAATGCTGCACCGAAAGCGCCCATGATACCGGCAATATCCGGCCTTACGGCTTCACAGCCTGAGATAATCTCAAAGCTTCTAAGCACTGCGTCATTATAAAACGTTCCGCCCTGGACTACTATTTTATTACCCAGGTCTTTGGGGCTTGTAACCTTAATAACTTTATACAAGGCATTTTTTATTACGGAATATGCAAGCCCCGCTGATATATCAGCTACACTTGCACCTTCTTTTTGTGCCTGTTTTACTTTAGAGTTCATAAATACCGTACATCTGGTCCCCAGATCTATAGGATTTTTGGCAAAGAGAGCCACTTTTGCAAAATCAGCTACTTCATAATTCAAGGATTTTGCAAAAGTCTCTATAAAGGAGCCACATCCTGACGAACAGGCTTCGTTAAGAAGAACGTTATCAACAGTGTTATTTTTTATTTTTATGCATTTCATATCCTGACCGCCTATGTCAAGGATGCAGTCTACATCAGGCTCAAAAAAGGCGGCGGCATAATAATGGGCAACGGTTTCAACCTCACCGTCATCAAGCATAAGGGCGGCTTTGATCAAGGCTTCCCCGTACCCAGTAGAACAGGCACGGACTATTTTTGCATCCGGCGGAAGTATCTCATAAATTTCCTTTATGGCTTTTATAGTGGTTTTTAAAGGACTTCCGTTGTTATTGCTGTAGAAAGAGTAGAGTAAGGTACCGTCTTCGCCGACTACAGCCACTTTTGTGGTAGTGGAACCGGCATCTATACCAAGGAAGCAGTTTCCTTTATACTCGCTTAAGTTCCCTTTCTTTATTGTATGTACTGCGTGTCTTTTTCGGAATTCCTCGTATTCGGCTTCGTCCTTGAACAAAGGTTCAAGCCGCTGTACTTCAAATTCCATCTTTATTCCTTCGGACAGTTTAGTATAAAGATCAGAAAGCTTGGTTGTTTTTTCTTCCTTGCTGTTCATGGCTGCACCGATGGCTGCAAACAGGTGGGAATTTTCGGGCGATATAATCTGCTCATCGGTCAGTTTAAGGGTACGGATAAATGCATTTCTAAGTTCCGAAAGGAAATGTAAAGGGCCTCCAAGAAATGCTATATTTCCACGGATTGGTTTACCGCAGGCAAGGCCGCTGATTGTCTGATTTACCACCGCCTGGAATATGGATGCGGCTAGATCAGGTTTTGTTGCGCCTTCGTTTATAAGAGGTTGTACGTCAGATTTTGCAAAAACTCCGCATCTGGCTGCAATCTGATATATGGCCTTATAGTCTTTGGCATATTCATTAAGGCCGGCTGCATCGGTTTTAAGTAAGCTTGCCATCTGATCGATAAAGGCTCCCGTTCCTCCGGCACAGATACCGTTCATTCTCTGCTCAACACCGTTTGTAAAATACAAGATTTTGGCATCCTCACCGCCAAGCTCAATGGCAACGTCCGTATGAGGGGCATAATACTGAAGGGATGTCGCTACAGCTACAACTTCCTGGACAAAGGGAACGTCCAGATGTTTAGAAATAGCCAGACCTCCGGAACCTGTTATGACAGGTTGTATAGTAAAATCCCCCAGAGTATCCTGAGCCTTTTTTATAAGGGCAGCGAGGGTTTCCTGTATATTGGCAAAATGGCGCTCATAAGCGGAAAAAAGGATTTCATTTTCTTTATTTAAAATCACAATTTTCACTGTGGTTGAGCCTATATCAATACCCAAAGAATACTTAATACTGATCATGACGTACTCCTTATCAATAACTAAAATTTAGCAGATAAAATTAACTTTATTAATTATACGACACATAATTTTTAAGTTCAACATCATAAATATTATAAAAAAATAAGAACCGCTTAAGGAATTCTAAATCTTTTTTTAAATTTTACGGTCATAAACTTTTATAAATATGATATGCAAATGTCGTAATTTTGCTAATATTTAATGTATTTGCGATTAATTTATCCTGTAAAATAAAATACTTTTGTAACAAATTATATGGTAAACGTAACCATTTATGTTAACAAATGAATATAATAGAAGTAATCAAAACAGTAAGTTGCTTAAAGTGGGGATGAGGCTGAATTGTTCTGCATATATTATGAAATAAAAAAAGGAGATACTTTATACTCAATTAGCCGAAGATACAACGTGGATCTGAATGCTATTATTATGGCAAATCCCTTCGTTAATGTATATAACCTTAAAATAGGGGATATAATCTGTTTGCCTTGCGTTCCGCACAATAGATATACTAATTATACCACGTATATAGTGGAAGAGGGGGATACCTTAGGAAGCATAGTTGAAAAAAATGGGATAAATCTGGCTGACTTAATGGAAGCAAACGATATAAATTCCATCGTTTTGATGCCCGGAACAACCATTAATGTGCCTGTTTGGGAAGATAGTGAATAATTAATAGACTTATATTAAAATATATTCATAATCCTTAGATACAGAGGTGCCAATTCAGAGCACCTCTTTTATAACCCCTTTTTTGTTTGACAAAGGATATAGAAAAACATATAATAAAAATTGATATTCTAAATCGGAAGATACGTATTTTTATTAAGTTTATATTAGATTTTAGTATATAAAAGTTCTTGTAATTAATTGAAAGGCACAGGTGTTAATATGAGATTTTTACAGCGGCTTGAAAGAAAATTTGGAAGATACGCAGTTCCGAATCTTATGAAATATGTCATTTTACTATATGCAGTCGGAATTTTGATATTCTCAGCAAGCCCATATGCATATTTATTTCTGGGGCTGGAAGTGGATCAGGTATTAAAAGGACAAGTCTGGAGACTGGTAACATTTTTAATACCCTACAATAGGTTCGGAGATATTTTCTTTGTATTTTTAAAGGCTTATGTCTTCTATATGATAGGTAATGCCTTGGAAAATGCATGGGGAACATTTAAATTAAACTTATATTTCTTTAGTGCGGTTATTTTTAATATATTGGCAGCTTTTATAGTTTACGGAATATTCAGGTTAAACATTCTTGGGAATTTTTTGATGGTTGTTTATTCACCCCTTGATATTATATACAGCTCCATGTTTTTCGCTTTTGCCGCTACTTATCCGAATATGCAGTTTTTACTGTATTTTATCATACCGATAAAGGCAAAGTATCTGGCATGGTTTAACGGAGCATTTTATATTTATGAAATATACAAGTTAATAAGGGTCGGATTCTACCTGGGGATAATTCCGATTGTTGTATCCCTGTTAAACTTTATTATTTTCTTTTTAGGAACCAGAAATTACAGAAGAATATCGCCTCGGGAGCTGGAGCGTAAAGCTAATTTCCGCAGACAGGTTAAAGAAGGACTACGATATAATTCTACAGGCCGTCAGACTGTAATAACCAGGCATAAATGTGCTGTTTGCGGAAGGACTGAACTTGATGACGATGATCTGGAATTCAGATTTTGCTCAAAGTGTGACGGTAATTATGAATATTGCATGGAGCATTTGTTTACTCATGAGCATGTGAAAAAACAATAGTATAATTTTGATTTATAAAGGCTTTAGCAAATCAGACTAAAATCTTATGTCAGGAAGGTATATATGAATAAAAGACTTAAAAGCATGTATAAAGAGATAATTAACAATAAAAATTTAAAGGAAAATATTCCGGTATTTTTAGATTTAACAGCAGATAAGTATTATACGTCGGCATTATTCAGGCTGGCTTTGCATTATTTTACCTTCTATGAAATGTATTGTGATGATAGCCGGTTATGGGACAGTCAGCTTAAAGAGTATTTTGAGAAAGTTAACAGGATTATTTCACAGCTTGTAAATGACAGTCAAAGAAGTGAAAATAAAGACTTTATACAGGAGACTGATGAAATCAGGAGCGGTATTATAGCCAGGATGAACTGCCTAACCTATTACACAGACTTGTTTGAGATATATGAATATGCTTTAAACCGGGTAGAATACAGATTCAAGGATGTAAAAGAACTGGAAGATGACGAAGAATTGGCAAGAAAGATTTTACGATTTATTTTCGAATCTAATGATAGTGTTATGGTCAATGAATTGATAAAAGAAGTAATAGGTCAGCTTCCGGTTCGTATCACAAAGCAAAAATACTTTGAATATCTGAAAGACGGCTTTAAGGAACTTATCGGTGCTTCACAGGACAGTTTTGAAATATATCTTTATATGATAAGAAGTTCAGCTTTACTTGATAGTGTAAAGGATATTGAAAATATTTATCCGGATTTGTGGGAAAAGAAAGAAAATTTAGAAAAGATTGATTTTAAAAACATTACAAAAGAGGAATATGAAAGAGCTATTAATCTTATATCTGAAGCGGTAAAATTCCTTGAAACAGCAACTACGGCATACTATAGTTTAACAGAATTGGTAAACGACCTGTATGCCCTTTTGGTCTGCGATCCTTTTAAAGGGGATACCTCTGAGGAAAAGGAGCTTAAAGAGGCAGCATTTTATATAATAAGGGAAATCAACACGGAATATTATAAAAATACTCAGGACGAGATATCACAGGAAGTTGTAGACAAATTTAAAATTTTGGAAGGTTTTCAGGAAGAAACCGAATTTGATTTATTAAGTCTGGAAGACGCCCTCTTTCATTTAAGTGAACATCACAAAAAACGGGTGGAAGATACAGCGGATTATGAACTTTTTAATTCCCTGCTTCTAAGCAAAGACCTGCTTTCAGACAGCCTGTTTATAGATCTTCACAAGAGCAAAAGTACTGATAAAATCGGAAAAGAAAGATGTCAAAAGGAAGTCGACAGGCTGATAGAAGATTTGTCAGGTAAATTTCAGACCTGTGACCGAATGATTATGAGAGCCATAATGGCAAACACAATAAACAAACTTCCGGTATTTTTCAATAACCATACCGAAGTTATGAATTATGTTATTTATTCGTTAAGTAAGTGTACCGATATGGCAGAAAAGTATGCCTGTATCGAAATATTAAATGAGATTATGGATTATCAGCTGATTTAAAGCCTAAATTGTTTACCGGTGGTAATTTGTGGAATAATATATAGCTGGAGGGTTATCCCAATGGTACAATGGGCATCAAAATTATATATCGGCGATAGACTTTTGAAAAAAAAGGACAAAACTATTGCTTCTATAAATAATAGAAGGATAACTTACGATGTCTTTTGCATAGCTTTGGCATCACACCCCGGTAATCTTTTTGATATCATGAATGCCAATGAGCTTTTATTTCCTCATTATCAGAAAACTGAAATTAAAATTGTAGGTTTAGCCAAAGGCAGGGATGAGGCAATAAGCCTTGTGCAGGACATGATTATGGAAATATATAACAATACCGGTTCTTTTAACGTAAGAGATTATTTTGTCTAAATGTTTATTTGCTTGGTAATTGGCTTTATTAACCAAGCCTTTTACATAAGAAGTATTCCTAATGTATAATGAGAATGCAAATGCAGTTATAAGATAGGCGGTTGATGGATAAACTATGATATCCGTTCTTTTATTTATACTCAAATTAATCGGGTTTGTTATTTTAGCGGTAATAGGTATACTTCTTATTGTTTTTTTGGCTGTACTTTTTGTTCCTGTCAGGTATAAGATTAATGCAAACCACGGTGAAAGCGTGGAATTAAATGCGGTTATAAGCTGGTTTTTTCATATAATCCATGCAAGAATAAAGCACACGGAAAATAATTGGAGGATACTTGTAAAGATATTCGGAATATTGGTATTTGACAGTCATAAATCTTTAGGATTTAAGAAAGATAATATAATAAAAAATGATGAAACAGAACATCATAAGGATGCTGACATGAATGACGACTCTTATAAAGAATTTTATAAGACCGGGCATATAAGTTCACCAAAAGAAAATACAGCAGAGAATAAAGTACCGTTCAAAGACAATGATATGCCGTATAAAAATGAGCACTCAGCTAACAAGGATACGGGCGATACAGACAGGGATTCGAATGATGTATGTAACTTCCGGGATAGAGATGAAGCATCTCTGATAAAAATTGAATCTGATTATAAAGATGGTTCCTATGAAAAATATGAATCAGAAACTAAAGCTGATACGAAAAATAAATATAGAAAAATTTCCATAGAGAAGTTTAAAAGGCTGTTTATAAAGATTAAATCCCGGATTGTTGAAATTTATGAGCGTATTATCGACAGGATAAAGACTTTAATAGAAAAGCTAAGAAGCATAAAACATAAAATCAGCCTGATAGATGATTTTCTCACTGATGAAGTGAACAAAGAAGGTTTTCGTTTTACTTATGACTGTATCAAAAAATTATTAAGGCACATAAAACCGACAAAACTGAAATCAAGGCTGGTATTTGGTACGGGTGACCCCTGCAGTACAGGGCAAATTTTAGGTTTGTTCGGTATTTTATACGGTTTTTATGGAAATGATTTAAATATCACACCTGATTTTGAAAACAAGGTTTTTGAAGGAACTCATTATGCAAAAGGAAGAATTAGGCTGGGGACGGTTGCGTTTATAGTCATTAAATTCTTGTTAGACAAGAGATTCAAGGAATTAAAGAGGAACTATCAACTATTAAAGGAGGCGTTATAATGGCTGATAACAATTTCAATGCAACGGTAGAATCATTATTTAAAGGTATGGACAGCTTTTTAACCACAAAAACAGTAGTAGGGGATGCGGTCAGATTTGATGACGGAACAATTATCTTGCCTCTGATCGAAGTGACTTTTGGTGTGGGTGCAGGAGCATTTGCCGGGGACAAGAAAAACAACGCGGGCGGAGGTTTAGGAGGTAAAATAACGCCCAGCGCCGTCCTTGTAATACAAAACGGATCATCCAAAGTGGTTAATGTTAGAGAAAAGGACAGTGTAAGCAAGCTGCTTGATATGGTTCCGGATGTTATTAATAAATTTGTCGGTCCAAAGAAAAAGAATGACAATATGGATGAGAAAATAAAAGAAGCCGTAAGTAATTGTACCGAAGAGACCGAAAATGAATAAAAAAGAAAATGTATTAATCAGTGCCTGCTTTATGGGGGCAGGCTGCAGATATGACGGTAAAAGCATTCACCTGGACCGTTTGGACGAGCTGAAGGAAAAATATAATTTAATCCCAATATGCCCGGAATTACTCGGAGGACTGGGTACGCCAAGAAGACCTGCAGAAAAAGTGGGAGATAAGGTTATAAATAAAGAAGGACAGGATGTTACCACATATTTTCAAAGAGGGGCAGAAAAAGCCTTAAAGATAGCCAAAATGTATGATTGCAAATATGCAATATTAAAGGAGAAAAGCCCTTCCTGTGGCATTGGTAAGATTTATGACGGAACTTTTTCGGGGACTTTGGTTGAAGGCAACGGTATAACGGCAGAATTGCTTATGAAAAACGGTATAAGTGTTATAGGGGAATCTCAAATAGGAAAACTTTTGAATTGCAAGTAAAATTATGGTGATAAATGGCGGATGAAAATTTATACAAGAAAAATTTACTTGCAATATAAGGTATATTCTGATAGAATAAATGTGTTTGTAAGTCCATAACGGTTCTAAATTTACCTTAAGGAGGTGCTTTCATATGGCAAAATGTGCGATTTGCGATAAAGGTGCTCACTTTGGAATCGCTGTGAGTCATTCTCATAGAAGAACTAATAGGATGTGGAAAGCCAACATTAGATCTGTTAGGGTTAAAGTTAACGGGGCAGTAAGAAAAATGTATGTTTGTACTTCCTGTCTTAAATCCGGAAAAGTTGAGCGCGCATAAATAAAGAATGGGTGTCAGGGGGTCTTGGCACCCGCTTTTTAGTTTGAAGAATTTGTTAATTACAAAACAAATTATACCCAAGCAGCAAGCAAAGTATTATAATACATATAGCCAATATACCGTTGGTAATAAAAAGCATGATTGTCATACCGATGGCAATCCAAAATAGGATAAATCCTATCATTCTCTTCATATTATGCACTTCCGAATTGTTTTATAGTAATATATAATATGCAGAGAACCGTTAGGATATCTCATTTTAAATATATGAAATGTACAGTTTTGTCATGATTGAATAAAATTTGGCTATACTATCGATAAATGGAGATAATTGATAAAATAAACATAGAAAAACGCAGCGCAGAAAAGGAGGTTAATATGAAAGGACATTTGAATACCGGAATCGGGGAAATTACGATTGATAATGAAGTGTTGGCGAAATATGCCGGGGCTGCAGCCATAGAATGCTTTGGCGTTGTCGGAATGGCTTCAATTAACATGAAGGACGGCATAGTAAAGTTACTGAAAAAGGATAATTTGAGTCATGGAGTGAATGTAACAGTCGAAGATAACAAAATCACGATTGACCTGCATATTATCGTCTCCTATGGTGTTAGTATTTCTGCGGTTGCCGATAATTTGATCAGTAATGTCAAGTATAATGTAGAAGAATTCTCGGGGCTTGAGGTCAAGAAGATCAACATTTTTGTCGAAGGAGTCAGAGTAATTGACTGACGCTGGGAATTACGGTGATTAAGGAGGAAAAATCTGTGATTGTTAAAACTATAGATGCAAAAACATTTAAGAAAATGTTTCTTGCCGGAGCTGCGAGTATAGAAGCCAAAAAAGAATTTATTAATGAGCTTAACGTGTTCCCGGTACCTGACGGAGATACCGGTACAAATATGACCCTGACTATCATGTCCGCAGTGAAGGAAGTAAACAGTCTTAATGATCCCTCAATCGAAGAACTGGCAAAGGCCATCTCAAGCGGTTCTCTTCGCGGTGCCAGAGGAAATTCCGGCGTAATTCTGTCTCAATTATTCCGAGGATTTACCAAAGAGATTAAAGACTATAATGAACTTAATGTCACCATAATGGCCAACGCCTTTAATAAAGCGGTAGAAACAGCATACAGGGCAGTTATGAAACCCAAAGAAGGAACTATATTGACGGTTGCCAGATGTGCGGCTGAAAAAGCAGCCCAATTAGCTCTTGAAACGGATGATTTGGTTTATTTCGGTAAAGAAATAATTTCCCATATGGAGGAAGTTTTGGCACAGACTCCGGAGATGCTTCCTGTGCTAAAAGAAGCCGGTGTAGTAGATTCCGGTGGACAGGGACTTGTTGAAATTGTAAAGGGAGCTTATGATGCTTTACTTGGAAAAGAAATATCACCGGTGTCTGTAAAACAGGATGGAGCTTCTCTTTCTTCCGCAAAGATGGAAGGAATATCAACCGAAGATATAAAATTCGGATATTGTACCGAATTTATTGTAAAGCTTGAAAAGGAATACTCATTAAGTACTGAAATAGAATTCAAAAATTATCTTGAATCTATCGGGGATTCTATTGTTGTCGTGTCTGATGATGACATCATTAAGGTACACGTACATACGAACGACCCCGGGTTGGCTATACAAAAGGGTCTGACGTATGGATCGCTGACAAATATTAAGATTGATAATATGCGTGAGCAGCATAATGAGATAGTTATAAAAGATGCCCAAAATATAGCGGCATCCGGTGATAAACCCAAGAAACCTGCAAATAATCAGCCCAGAAAGAAAGCTGGCTTTATTGCAGTTTCTATGGGTGAAGGACTGGGTGAAATCTTTACCGGACTTGGGGTAGATTACATCATAGAAGGCGGTCAGACCATGAACCCCAGCACCGAAGATATGCTCAATGCCATTGATGAAGTGAATGCGGATACTATTTTTATATTACCTAATAACAGCAACATAATTCTTGCTGCGGAACAGGCTAAGCAATTGACGGAAGATAAAAATATTATTGTAATTCCTTCCAAGACTGTACCTCAAGGAATTACTGCGATAATTAATTATGTATATGACAAATCTCCTGAAGAAAATGCCGAAAGAATGATTGCGGAAATGAATAAAGTAAAATCAGGCCAGGTTACTTATGCAATCAGAGATACGGTTATTGACGGCAAGGAAATTAAGCAGGGCAACATTATGGGACTTGGTGACAAGACCATACTGGCCGTTAGCGATGACATAAAGACAACTACCATTGAACTGGTAAAAAATCTCGTAGATGAAGACTCGGAGCTTATCAGCCTCTATTATGGTGAAGAAGTTACCGAGGAGGATGCCAACAGTGTCGGTGACGAGTTGATGAACCTATATCCTGATTTGGATGTGGAAGTTCATTATGGCGGACAACCGATTTACTATTACATCCTTTCGGTAGAGTAATAATTTAAATAAAATCACTAAATTTTTAAGGATTCCGACGAAAAATATACAGATGAGAAAGCTTAAAAAGTGGTCGCATAAGGACCACTTTTATATCTATCTGTGTATTTTTTATATGATTTGAGATTAAAGGCAAAAGGAGGGGCAGGATGAGCAAATTACCAGGACCGGGAGAGATTTTTTATCTGACAAAGGACAAGCCTTATCAGGTTATAACAATCGGAATACATAAAGAGACATGTGAAAGTATGGTGATTTATCAGGCTTTATTTGGCGATTTTAAAACTTATGTACTTCCGGTTTCGAAATTTTTAAGTGAATTTCAGCAGGAGTCTAAAGAAAAAAGTACCGGTATAAAAGAGCCTGAAAAAGTATCTTTATGCAACGTAGACGATGAAGATCCGTTAAAAACCGGTAAGAATGAAAATGCTTTGGAAATAAATGATGAAAAAATTAATGAAACGGAAATCATTGAATATACTGATGAAAAAATGAATGAAGTTTTACTGAGTTTTCTTGATGCTAAGTCATATTCTAAGAAGCTGGAGATTGTAACTACCCACATAAAAGCTATGGATGACAGGCTTATAAATAATATGGCAGCATCTTTGGACTGCACAGTTAATGAAGGGCCTCTGGAGCAAAGATTACAGGAACTGATTTATTGCCTTAAGCAATTGAGCCGTTTTGAAGACAGAAGATTAAGATAGAAAATAATAAAGTAATCTATAATTATATAATCTAAAAAACTGCTGCATCGCATCCGACCTAAGGCCGTATATATGCAAGGCAGCAGATTTTTTATAAGCTATTCAAGATTAAGTTTTTTGCTGAATATATAATTGGTAATAATATAATAAAATATGCTGTAAACTGCTCCTAAAACAATTATTATAAGGCATATTGCATGGGGCAGATTTTCAAATTCTTCAATAGGTATCCTTGAAAAATAAGATAGGCTAAACACAACAAACAGTGAAATAGTTTGAATAACTGTATTAATGACAATATAGGATGCAAAAGCTCCCATTACTTTATGTCCGGTGAATAAGTGGCCTATTGCAACAGATACATATATAAGCAGAATTTGTTGTATCAGGCTTATTATCGTTGCCAATATGATTTCAATAATCAGTAAAATGTATTTTCCGCCAAAAAATGATTTCAAGCTTGTGATAATACCAATCCACGTATCTTTTAACATAAGGGCCCGCTCGGCATTAAGCAAAAGAATTAACAAAGAAGCTATTACAACTATTACGCTTACAATCATCCATAAAACTGATGATATTAACTTTGAGTTTATCAGCTGATATGGCTTTACAGGCAAGGTAAACATCAGATAACCTTCGTCAGACATAAGGTTCTTATAAAACCGCAAAATTATAAGTACAAAGGTTACAAAAAAGGTTGCTGTTATGGCAAAAATATAAGAAATCCTCATTATAGTGCCTATTATTCTAAAGGCAGTATTATCCCAGTTGACATTAATTAACAAACGGTTTACAAAGGAGAGTATAATAGTAATTCCATATATGGGCAATAAAACTCTTCCTGTTGCGACTAATTCATGTTTGATTAATTTTTTTAGCATCTAAATACCTCCCTGAACAGTGCATCTATGGATTTGCCTTCTTTTTCCCTGATTTCATCAACAGACGAATGCAGGTGCAAATTACCTTCCTTGATAAATATTGCTTCATCAAGAACATTCTCTATATCCGATATCAAATGAGTGGATATAATAACCGTGGCATTTTCGTTATAATTGGTAATAATGGTATTTAAAATATAATCTCTGGCAGCAGGGTCCACACCGCCTATCGGTTCGTCAAGACAATATAAATCGGCATTTCGGCTCATTACCAGAATGAGCTGTATTTTTTCTTTTGTTCCTTTGGATAAGGATTTTAATGTCTTACTCGGGTCAAGGTTAAGTCTTTTTAACATATCGTAAGCCTTATTCACATCAAAATCCTCATAAAAATCTTTGAAAAAATCGATTGCCTGAGAAACTTTTAACCAATCCGGCAAATATGTTCTTTCAGGAAGGTAAGATACGATTTTTTTGCTTTCCACTCCGGGGGCTTTACCTGCTATCCTGATGGTTCCTGATGTAGGGACCAAAAGTCCGTTAATCAGCTTAATCAAAGTAGTTTTGCCGCTGCCGTTGGGGCCCAGTAAACCGATGATTTTGCCCCGTTCCAGATTGAGATTAATATTATTCAAGGCAGTGACAGAACCGAATTTTTTTGTTAAAGAATTGCATTCCAATATAACGCTCATGTCTTACTCCTTTCCCGTTATACGCCTTTATTTTTATTCTTTGCTATTTCATTAATCAACGAAATTATTTCGTCAGTGTCCAAACCCAGTTGGCCGGTTTTTTCCAAAAAATCATTTATAATTTGTGTAATATAACGTTTTTTTAATTGCCTTATTAGTTCTTCATCTGAGGTTATGAACCTGCCGGCAGTACGGTTAGCATAAACAAGTCCTTCCCGTTCCAGTTCCGACATGGCTCTTTGCATGGTATTGGGATTAACCATAGCCTGGGCTGCCATTTCTCTGACCGAGGGAAGCTTATCTCCGGGTCGGTATTTGCCGGATATGATTCCTGCCTGGATTTGTTCCACCAATTGGAGATAAACAGGTTTATCACTGTTTAAGTCCCATTGCATCCTTACAGCTCCTTTCATAACTGACCGACTGTTATCGGGTATGTTTTGTACTATTGTATTAGTGTATTATTGTATTAATATCTTAATACAATAATACGCAATCATTATAAAATTGTCAATACTTATTTGATATAATTTTAATTTTTATTATAGGAGATATAGTCTTAACAAAGCATATTTGTGTTTGGAATGCCTACTTATGAGGATATTTTGCATAATTTAATAATTATCATAAAGCAATAGAGTAGGATTATCAGCCGCTGTTGTAATCCCTTTTATAAATCGTCATAATGGATTATAATAAATAAAATTAATTAATTTTCGGAGTGAAAAAATGAGGTACAACGACAGTATAGATGTTTTAAAAGGAATAGGAGAAAAAACCAAAAAGGCTTTCCAAAGAATCGGTATCGAAACCATACAGGACCTACTTGAGCATTATCCCAGAGGGTATGAAGAATTTGGAATGCCTGTTTGTATATCTCAAATTACGGAAGGAGATACGGTTACGATAGAGGCATCATTGGTAAAAAGCCCAAGCAGTAAAAAGGTACGTAACCTGCAGATATTGAATGCCGAAGTTAGGGATCATACAGGGACCTTGTCTGTGACTTGGTTTAATATGCCTTATTTGATGAATAAACTTCGTATGGGAAGCCGTTATTTGTTTCGGGGGAAGGTAAAAGTAAAATACGGCAGACTGGTAATGGAACAGCCTAAGATATATTTTAATAAGGATGAGTATTATAGGCTTTTAAAAGTGCTTCAGCCAATTTACCCGTTAACCGAAGGCATCACAAACAATCTTATTATAAAGGCTGTCCGCCAGATACATAATGAGCTTCAGTTTGCCAAAGATTATATTCCGAAGAAAATAGCCAGAGAATATTCATTAATGGATAGGACAAAAGCTTTGAAAGAGATACATTTTCCAAAGGACAGGGCTAGCATGATAAAAGCCAGAGAACGCTTGGTTTTTGACGAATTTTTCTTATATTCGCTGGCTTTACGGAGATTAAAAAGCAGTAAAGATTTTTCCAAAACCGAATATCCTATGCGTATAAAGCCCGAATGTGATGATTTGATAAAGAATTTACCCTATAGTTTGACTTCGGCTCAGTTATCTGCGTGGGAGGATGTAAAAAAAGACTTGACTTCAGACCGTATTATGAACCGCCTTATACAGGGAGATGTGGGTTCAGGAAAGACCATACTTGCTGTTTTGGCCCTGCTTATGGCGGCTAAAAACGGCTATCAGGCCTGTTTAATGGTTCCTACGGAAGTGCTGGCAAAACAGCATTATAAATCTCTTTGTGGACTTCTGACAAACTATGGGGTTTCGATTTGCCTGCTTACCGGTTCTATGACCGCCAAAGAAAAACGGGATGCTTATGATCTTATAAAAAATCATATGGTTGATGTGGTTGTCGGTACCCATGCTCTTATTCAGGAGAAGGTGGTTTATGACAATCTGGCTCTGGTTATAACCGACGAACAGCACCGTTTTGGGGTAAGGCAAAGGGAAGAGTTAATGACTAAGGGAGGCAAACCCCATGTACTGGTTATGAGTGCGACTCCTATTCCCAGAACTTTGGCCCTAATTTTATACGGTGACCTGGATATTTCCGTCATAGATGAACTTCCGGCACAAAGGCTTCCGATAAAAAACTGTGTTGTCGGTACCGATTATAGGCCTGCGGCTTACCGCTTTATAGAAAAGCAGGTAGCCATGGGCAGACAGGCTTATGTAATATGCCCCATGGTAGAGGAAAATGAGCTTATAGAAGCGGAAAATGTAATTGACTATACCCAACAGCTTAAAGAAGCTCTTCCTGCCCATATAAAGGTTGAGTATCTCCATGGCAAGATGAAAGCAAAAGAAAAGAATGATATTATGGAAAGATTTGCGCAAGGAGATATACAGGTTTTAGTATCTACTACGGTAGTAGAAGTTGGGGTAAATGTACCCAATGCCACTGTTATGATGGTGGAAAATGCCGAACGGTTTGGTCTTGCCCAGCTTCATCAGCTGCGGGGAAGAGTAGGCCGCGGCGAACATCAGTCTTATTGCATATTCGTGTGCGGTACCCAAAGCCGGGAAGCGAAAGAACGGTTGGAAATACTTAATAAATCCAATGACGGTTTTTATATAGCCGAAGAAGATTTAAAACTTAGAGGGCCCGGGGACCTGTTCGGTATACGCCAAAGCGGAGATCTGGAATTTAAGCTGGGAAATATATATACGGATGCCGCTATTTTAAAGATTGCGGCTGAGGCAGCAAGAAAAATAACTGATGAGGAAGCACAGGAAATATTCGAGGAAAATCCCTTTTTAGAAGACAAGATACTGTATCAGAGAAGTTCGACATTGTAATCAAAGTTGCTACCTTTATATTCCATAAATTTTATGGTATACTTATTATTATAAATATTATTCGGTTCATGTCACATCATATGCCTGCTACAATAAAAATCTAATGCAGTGTGGCATTTTTAAAATTTTGGTTTGAAATATATCTGTTGTTTTAGTGTTGAAAATGAAAAGAGGTATCCGATGGTTACAGTAGATAAACCGGCCGTCCTGACAAGAAGCAAAAAGGCATTGCTGTCGGTTGTTATTCCCGTTTATCAGGAAGGAAACCATATAAAAAGCTCTGTCAAAGTTATTGAACAAGTCCTGCTTGAACATGGGATATTTTATGAGTTTATTTTGGTTGATGACGGCTCAAAGGACAATACCTGGTCTGAACTGAAAAGTCTGGCAGGCAGTAGTGACTGTATGACCGCCATACGTCTTAGCAGAAATTTCGGTAAGGAATCGGCCATTTGTGCCGGCTTGGAATATGCCGGTGGTGATATGGTTTTGGTCATGGATGCTGATTTACAGCATCCGCCGGAACTTATACCAAAGATGGTCGATGCCTGGGCGGAAGGTTACGATGTGGTTGAAGGAATTAAACATTCCAGGGGAAAAGAAAACTTTGTTTATAAATTATGTGCCAGGTTTTTTTACTATATCATTTATAAATCGTCGGATATACATTTGGGACAGGCGTCCGACTTTAAACTTTTAGACAGAAAAGTAGTTGAAGCGTGGAAGAAACTGCCTGAGCGGGCTATTTTCTTTCGGGGTATGTCCGCCTGGCTTGGATTTGAAAGAAAAGAAATAGAATTTGATGTGGCTGAGAGAGTAAACGGTACCACAAAGTGGTCTTTACTTAGGCTTTTAAGACTGGCTCTTAATGCCATAACTTCATATACTTCGGTACCCCTTCATTGTATAACTTTGCTTGGAATTATTATGTTTATTGGTTCCGTTATCCTGGGGATTCAAACATTAATAGTGAAATTTACAGGAAAGGCAAGCGAAGGCTTTACCACCGTTATACTGCTTCAACTTATAATAGGCAGTGCCATTATGACCAGCCTGGGGATAATAGGCATATATATATCCAAAATATACAAGGAGGTTAAAGCAAGGCCCAGATATCTTATATCGGAGTTTTATAAGGGCGGTGACGATAAATGTTAGGCTTGTTATATCTTATTCTTTGCTTAGGCGTAGGCTGGGGCATCTGTTCATATGCCTTTCCCGATTTGGCTTCTTATGCCGAAAGTACGTATGACAATAAAAACTTAAGCTTAAGCCCTTATATACTTCTTCTTCCGGCCTGGTTTATAACAGGAGTGTTGGCAACAACCTGGTCCGTTTATATTGTTGCCTCATTTGCCTCCAAAGCAGAATCACCCATTACTGTGGCTAATGCCATAATTTTGCCGGCAGCTTTATGTTTTTTTTCGTTAGCTTATTACGATAAGAAAATAAGAAAGCAAGAAGAGAAAAAAGGCAGTTTTTTGTGCAAAAATTTTAAAATACAAATTGGTGAATTTGTTCTTTTTGGTTTTGTTTTTATTTTGGCCTTTATTTTAATGTGGTCCACTTTTTATGCAAAAGGCGGAAAGCTTAATATAGGGGTGACAGTGTTCAGTGATTTTTCACCCCATATAGGGATGATAAGATCCTTCTCCTATGGAAATAATTTTCCAACCTCTTATTCTCATTATGCCGGAGAAGATATAAAGTACCATTTTATGTTTCAGTTTTTGGCGGGCAATCTGGAGTTTTTGGGAATGAGGATAGATTATGCCTTTAACATTCCCAGTATGATAAGTTTTATATGTGCTTTTATGCTTTTATATGTGCTTGCCCTTAAGATTACTGGAAGAATATCGGCGGGTGTTCTTGCTTGTTTGTTTTTTGCTTTCAGAAGCTCCAAAGCCTTGTTTATTTTTCTTTCAAAAATCCCTGAGGATAAGAGTATTTTAAAAGCCTTGTGGGAAAATACGGAGTTTATAGGAGATACAACCCATGAGGACTGGGGTTTGTGGAATCTGAATGTATACTGTAATCAGCGGCATTTAGCATTTGGCCTTAGTGCCATGTTTTTTGTACTGATATTGTTTCTTCCCCGTCTGTATGATATGTATAATGACGGTAACAGGCTAACGATTAAAAGAATTTTTCTATCAAAAGAGGCATGGGAGATTAAAGACGCAAGATATCCTGCTGCTTTGGGAATTTTGCTCGGCAGCCTGTCTTTTTTCCATGGCTCTGTGGTTATAGGATGCCTATTGGTCCTGTTTGTGACTGCAATATTCTCAAAAAGACGACTGGAATTTTTAATAACGGCTGTGATTACCGTATTGCTTTCGGTACTGCAGACAAAATATTTTATTTCCGGCCCGGCTGTGGCTCCAAAACTGTTATTTGGCTTTATTTCTGAAAAAAGGACCTTGTTTGGAGTCTTATCCTATATTGACAGGCTTTTGGGCGTTCTGCCTTTTGTAATATTTGCCGCATTTTTATTTGCCAAATGGGTGGAAAGGTATATAATACTTGCTTTTTTAGCACCCTTTGTCTTTGCTTTTACCGTATCACTTACGGTTGACGTAACAGTTAACCATAAATATATAATGATGAGCTGCATTTTGGTTGGCATTTTTGCCGCTCATATTATTGTAAAAATGTTTGACAAAAAGGAAAATACATGGCGCATAGCTGCAGGATTGCTGATTTTTTTACTGACAATAACGGGCATCTATGATTTTATTACGGTTATACGAAAAAATTCGAATATGGATAAAATCATTCTGAATATGGATGATCCCCTAACAGAGTTTGTAAGGAGAAGCAGCAATTCCAAGGATATTTTTCTTACGGACCCCTATACCATAAACCAGCTGGTATTCGGGGGAGCAATGCTTTTTCAAGGGCATCAGTACTATGCCTGGTCTGCCGGATATGACACGGATTACCGTGATATCATGGTTAAGAGGATGTATGAAGCAAAGACTCCGGCAGAGCTTGATATGCTAGTTGAAGAAAATAATATTCGTTTTATAGTTGTGGAATATGCCAACAGGATTAGTGAAAAATACGATTTAAACGAAGATAATATCAGGAGAACTTACGAATGTGTATATGAAGCCGGTGACGGTGAATGGAAGTATTCTGTTTTTGACACAGAAAAAAAGATATTTGATAAAGCCGTTAATTGATATAAAACAAGTTTGCTTTGATAATATAAATTTGTGAATAAAAAAAGCAAACATGATCAAAAAATATAAAACCGGGTATATTTTAAGAAACCAAAACCGGAATCAAAACTTATCAAGGATAATAAAATCCTAAAACTCTTATAAATATCCGAAAGGATAATAGTTAAAAAGGTTTGCACAGATAATATTAAACAAAGAAAATAAGTTTTAAGGTCCAATAAATTTAAAGGATAAAAAACAGCGATTAGGCTAATAAAAAATATAAAGAAAAGAGGATGAATAGATGAAATTTAAGTATGTTATCGTAGGAGCGGGCCTGGCAGGGCTTACACTGGCTGAAAGAATTGCAAATGTACTTGGGGAAAAAGTACTTGTAATTGAAAAAAGAAACCATATTGGCGGGAATGTATATGACTCATACAACAAAGACGGAATCCTGATTCATAATTACGGGCCTCATATTTTCCATACCAATGACAGGGAAGTTTATATGTATTTGTCCCAGTTTACCGAATGGAATGATTTCTGGCACCGTGTACTTACCTATGTGGACGGAAACCTGATCCCCATGCCTATTTCGGTTGAAACCATCAATAAGCTGTATAACCTGAATTTAAATTGCTTCCAGGTGGAAGAGTTTTTAAAAGAACAAGCGGAAGATATAAAGGAAGTTAAAACCAGCAGGGATGTGGCTTTAAGTAAGGTAGGCCGGGACATTTATGAAAAGATATTTGAAAATTATACAAAGAAACAATGGGGTGTCGATCCGGCAGAACTGGATACGTCGGTAATTTCAAGAATACCGATTCGTCTGAACCGTGATACCAGATATTTTGCGGACAAGTATCAGGGAATGCCCAAACACGGTTATACCAAAATGTGTGAGAATATGGCGGCAAGCAAAAATATAAAAATTCTTTTGAATACCGATTACAAAGAGATTATAGACCAGATTGAGTACGAAACCCTTATTTATACCGGGGCTACGGATGAATTTTATAATTACAAATACGGTAAATTGGCTTACCGCAGTATCCGCTTCCAGTTTGAAACCTATGATATGGAGGAATTCCAGGAAGCTCCGGTCGTAAATTACCCCAACGATTATGATTATACCAGAATAACCGAATTTAAGAAGCTCACCTGGCAGAAGCACCATAAGACCACCATATGCAAGGAATTCCCCTGCTCGGAAGGAGAACCTTATTATCCTTTCCCTACAAAGGAAAACAAGGAGCAGTTTGCTCTTTATCAGGAAGAAATGAAGAAAGAAACCAATGTAATATTCCTCGGAAGGCTTGCTGAATATCGTTATTACAATATGGACGGAGTGGTAAGAAGGGCTTTGGACGTATTTAATCAGTTAAAATAATAAGGGGTTATTTTTAATTGGTTTGTCCGGTTATCCCTTTAAGGGATAACCTGTTACATAAGGAGGAGAAGGATGGGGAAGTTATATATAGTTATACCTGCCTACAATGAAGAAGAGAATATAGAGGCGGTAATAAAAGACTGGTATCCTATAGTCGAAAAAATAGGAAACGGCAGCAGGCTGGTTATTGTGGATGACGGAAGCAAGGATGCTACATATACACTAATTAAGCAGGCTGCGGAAAAACTGGAGGCCTTGGTACCGCTTACTAAACCGAACGGGGGACATGGATCAACGATATTATATGGATATAAATATGCATTGGAACAAGGGGCAGATTTTATATTTCAGACCGATTCCGACGGTCAGACATTATCTTCGGAATTCTGGCCTTTTTGGGATAAAAGAGAAATGGCCGATATGGTAATCGGTCACAGAAAAAACAGGCAGGACGGTATCTCAAGGATTTTTGTAACCAAAGTCCTTAAATTTATCTTGTTTGTATGTTTTGGTGTATGGATAAAGGATGCCAATACCCCTTTCAGGTTAATGAAAGCCCAGGCATTAAGCAGGTATATAAATCTTATACCAGACGGATATAACCTTACCAATGTCATAATTTCCGTAATATTTGCAAGAAAAAAACTGAAAGTTGAGTATATGCCCATAACCTTCAGGCCCAGACAGGGAGGAACCAACTCAATCAATATGAAAAAGATATTCCGGATAGGAAGACAGGCTATCCGTGATTTCAGGGAAATAAACCGGTTGCTTAAGGATGAAAATATCTGAAATAAAAGCCTGTATAAAAAAATAGTTATGAAACAATATGACAAATATTAGGGCGGATAAAAACACTATAAATTAATTGCATAATAAAATTGATTATGATAACTAATCGGAATAATAATTAACAGTAGATAATAAACGGATGATTTTTGACAGTTTTTTATAGTCCGGAAACAAAGATAGTTATGGATATGACGCAATAATTCTGAAAACCGGAGGTGTCAGTATGGGCAATTTATCTGAAATATTTCCGCTGGGAGAGGATATGTTGCCATTTTTGCAATGGTGGTTTACCGTGTTTTGCCTCGGTATAATTTATATACCCCTTTCCGGTTTGCTGTTTTCCCGCCTTAACGACAAAGGATATCTGTTTTCCAAGACTATCGGAATAGCATTTTCGGGTTATCTTATGTGGATGTTGTCGGCATTAAAAATAATGAAGTTTACGACGGCTTCCTGCATTGTAACTGCGGGTATAGGCCTGATTATAAACATTATTATATTTGTGTATGCCAGGGTAAAATCAAAGCAGGAAGAGAAATTCTTAAATGATTATCTTAAGAAAGAAAAGCTGGTAACCTTTCTTTTGGAGGAACTGCTGTTTTTATCGGTTTTTATGTTTTTTACCTACATACGGGGTTTTAAACCGGAGGCATACGGGACTGAAAAATTTATGGATTACGGTTTTATGACCACAATGATGCGAAGTGAGTATATGCCTCCTCAGGATTTTTGGTTTAGCGGTACTACTTTAAATTATTATTATGTCGGTCAGTTTATGGCAACCTATCTGACAAGGCTGTCGTTTGTTGAAGTATCGCACGGATACAATCTTATGTTAATGATGACCGGAGCTTTTTGCTTTGTCTTACCTTTCTCTCTGGCGTACAATCTTATGATAAAATACGGTTATTTGATAAATAAGAAATCTCAGATATCAGCGGTTATTTCCGGTTTACTGGCGGCTCTTGCGGTATGTGTTGCGGGCAATATGCATTATCCCATATACCGTTTCATAATACCGGCGATTAAGAAGATTTCAGGACAAAGTAATGTAAGTAACTTTTACTGGTTTCCTGATGCAACAAGATATATCGGATATAATCCCGAAACAAACGACAAGACAATACATGAATTTCCTTCTTATTCATTTGTGCTTGGAGATCTTCATGCCCATGTTATAAATATTATATTTGTGCTGACGGTACTTGCCTTGTTGTTATCCTGGCTTTTCGGTCAGACCAGACGAAGCAATGATAATAAAATAGCAGCAAAGGAAATTTTTAATCCGACTATTATAGCATTGGGCTTTTTTATAGGCTTATTTCATACCACAAACTTTTGGGATTACCCCATATATTACGTTGTTTCGGGTGCCATAATCCTGTTTTCCAACATGGTTATATGCAATTTTAAGAAAAAAGCCTATTTTCTTACAGGCTTTCAGGGGATAGCCGTAATAGTACTTGCCAAAATTTTTTCATTACCTTTCTCGCTGCAGTTTGATAAAATTTCCGCCTCAGTCCTGCCTTCGGAAAATCATACCCCGTTTTATCAGTTTATGGTTTTATGGGGGCTTCCGATTATAACCGTATCGGTTTTCTTTATAATAACCATACTGGATTATACTGAGGATAAGAAATTTTATAAAAAGGGAAAAAAGAAAGAAAAAACAAAGTTTGAAAGTATAGGAAATTTGCTTTCGACCTATATGGATTATCTTACAGCTACGGATCTGTATATCATAACCATAGGTCTATGTGCCATAGGACTTACTATTCTTCCCGAAGTTGTATATGTCAAAGATATATACTCCGGTGATTATAAAAGAGCCAATACCATGTTTAAGCTGACTTATCAGGCGTTTATTATGTTTGGTATTTGCTTCGGCTATATTTTTGTAAGGCTTATAAGGTACGGAAAGAAAACTGGCCAAAGAATTATAGCCACCGTATCCTTAATCGTATTTAGCCTTACCCTGCCGTATTGCGTAAATGCTGTAAAAGCCTGGTACGGAAATATATTTGACAGAAGCGGATATAAAGGAATTGACGCAACTATATTTATGAAAGACGCTTTTAAGGATGATTATCTTGCCACAAAGTGGCTGAATGAAAATGTAACCGGAACACCGGTTGTCCTTGAAGCTAATGGATACAGTTATACGGATTATCAAAGAGTTTCTGTGATAACAGGCCTTCCTACGGTTTTCGGCTGGTATACTCATGAGCAGCTTTGGAAATCCAGCCCCGACCGTACGAATGATTTTGTTGTAGAGCAGCTAAACAGCCGGGCGGCAGATATTGAAACGATTTATACTTCACAGGACGAAAGACTTGTAAAAGAGCTTATTCAAAAATACAATATCTCTTATATTTACGTTGGTCCGCTGGAAGAAGAAAAATATGGCTATATTAATCATGATTTAATAAAGAGCATGGGAGATATTGTTTTTGAAAATCCCGATTCGTATGAATATAATTACAAAACATATATTGTCAAGATAAATCTCAACCGTTAATTCATTATTATTTATTGACAATAGATTTATAAAAGTTTATTATATTAATGTAATAGAGTGATAGTAAATTACATAGGTAAAACAGTAAAATAAACGGGCAGCTGCCTAAACGACACCTGCCTGTTTTATTTTACATAAGCAGATAATTTACAACAAGGATAAGATTATGTGATAATTCTGTATACCTTTTATTTGCATTGCCCTATTATAATTTTTAGAAAGGAGAATAACGTATGAGCAGATACACTGAAATAACACCGGAACTTTATGAACTGGCAGAAAAGGTTAAGCGAAATTGCGTTATTGATCCGGAATTGTACCAGAAATATGATGTAAAAAGAGGATTGCGTGACATCAGCGGTAAAGGCGTTTTGGCCGGACTTACGGATATATGTGAGGTACATTCCTATACCATCGTGGACAGTGAATATGTACCCTGTGAAGGAAAGCTATATTACCGGGGTATTGACGTTGAAGAAATAATAGCCGGATTTACCGAAGATGATCGATACGGATTTGAAGAAGTTACATATCTGTTATTGTTTGGTGAGCTGCCAACCGAAAAGCAGCTGCAAGAATTTATACAACAATTGGAGCATTACCGCAGCCTTCCGCCGAGCTTTGTCAGAGACGTTATAATGAAGGCTCCGAGTAAAGATATGATGAATACTCTCGCAAGAAGTGTCCTTACCCTGTATTCCTATGATGAAAAAGCCGATGACATATCTATTGAAAATGTACTAAGACAAGGTCTTCAGCTTATAGCTCTGTTTCCCCTTTTAGCTGTTTACGGTTACAAGGCATATCGCCACTTCCATTTCGGCAAAAGTCTGGTTATACATCCTCCGAAAGCAGGACTTTCTACCGCGGAAAATCTTTTGTATATGCTTCGCTCTAACAAGCAATATTCCAAGCTGGAAGCTAAGATCCTTGATATTGCTTTAGTGCTCCATGCGGAACATGGCGGCGGTAACAACTCCACATTCACTACTCATGTGGTTACATCTTCAGGTACGGATACTTATTCAACCATAGCAGCTTCATTGGGTTCGTTAAAAGGTCCCAGACATGGCGGTGCAAATATTAAGGTTATGCAGATGTTTGACGATTTGAAAGAAAATATAAAAGATTGGACTGATGAGGAAGAGGTTGCTAGATACCTTTCGGACGTATTAAACAAGAAGGCATTTGACAAATCTGGATTAATATACGGTATGGGACACGCCGTATATTCCATATCGGACCCGAGAGCAAATGTTTTAAAGCAATATGTTAAGAGTTTGTCCGAAGAAAAGAATATGCAGGAAGAATTTGCCCTTTATGAAATGGTTGAGAGGCTTGCTCCAGAAATTATTGCAAGAGAAAGAAAGATCTACAAGGGTGTCAGTGCCAATGTGGATTTCTACAGCGGTTTTGTATACAGAATGCTTGGTCTTCCTGTTGAATTATATACGCCTATATTTGCCGTTGCCAGAATATCCGGCTGGATAGCTCACAGGCTGGAGGAACTTAACAACGGTGGCAAGATTATCCGTCCTGCATATAAGAGTATCTCAAAGCATAAACCTTATATAAAACTTAAAGACAGAGAGCAAAATGTGGAATTAAAGATTGCAGAAAGATAATTTATATAAATATAAGCTCCTCCAAATTCTATATTGAACAGTTTAAATAAATATCAAAAAAATCAATAAAATAAATAATAATTTAATTTATAAACAAAAAATCCATTTTTCGTCATTTATCCAAAAAGTTCTAGTGTATTATTGCTTATTATGCATATACTAAGAACGTAACATCGTATGAAATAATTCGGCGAAATATAAAATTTCAAAGATTATTTCAGATGTTACAGGTTCATGTAAACAACACATTATCCTATCAGGATAAGATTGGAGGAGTTTATATGGCAAGAAGAAACAGAGTTGAGATTCCTGAGGCACGTGAAGCACTGGAACGCTTTAAGTTTGAGGTCGCCAATGAAATAGGTGTTCCTTTGAAGAAGGGTTACAACGGCGACTTAACCTCTTATCAGAACGGTTCTGTAGGAGGTTACATGGTTAAGAAAATGATCCAAGACGCTGAAAAGAGGATGGCAGGACAACAGTAACATCTTGCCGGTTAGCAGATAATATTTAGATAAAGCGGCTGAAAATCAGCCGCTTTATCTTTTTCTGAAGAATTTTGAAAACCATTATAGTATAAGCTAAACTAAGCTTAAAAGAAGTTGACAAAAATATATAATATTATAAAATATTTATTATAACCGTTGTTTTTCAACGAATGGGGTAAGTTTATGAGAGTTATAGCAGGTAAAGCAAAAAAAGCAATACTAAAAGCACCGGAAGGCTATGAAACAAGGCCTACTACGGACAAAATAAAAGAGACTCTTTTTAATATTTTAAACCCATATTTGGCAGATGTAGATTTTCTTGATCTTTTTTCCGGAAGCGGTGCTATCGGCATTGAAGCTTTATCGAGAGGAGCCAAATATGCCGCATTTGTTGAAAACAACAGGGCAGCATTGGAATGTATAAAATTAAATCTTAAAAATACAAAATTGGAAACTCAAGCCGAAATATTCCCTATGGATGCTCTGGAAGCAATCAGGGCTTTGGAAATTAAGGGTAAGGTATTTGATATAGTATTTATGGATCCGCCTTATAACAATAACTTTGAGCGGGATATAATATTTGCCCTGCAAAATTCAAATATTATTTATTGTGATACCATTATTGTTGTAGAAGCTTCCAGGCAAACCGATTTTGAATTTTTAAAAGATACAAAATTTCAAATATTTAAGAAAAAAGAGTATAAAACCAATATGCATGTATTTTTGGAACAGATAAAATAATTTTACGAATGGAGCAGACTATGAAAATCGGAATATATCCAGGCAGCTTTGACCCGATAACTTTAGGGCATCTGGATATTATTATGAGGGCTTCAAAGCTGGTCGATGAATTAGTGATTGGGGTGCTTAGAAACATATCCAAAAAAACGGTATTTACCGTTGAAGAACGGGTCGAGTTTGTTGAAAAAGTAATTAAAGAGTATAAGTTGGAATCTAACGTAAAAGTTAAAGCATTTAACGGCTTATTGGTAGATTTCGCAAAAGAGTGCAATGCATCATTTATTGTCAGAGGCCTTCGGGCTGTAACCGACTTTGATTACGAACTGCAGCTGGCACAGACAAATCATAAATTATATGAAGATATAGATACTGTTTTCTTTACAACCAGACTGGAGTATTCATACTTAAGTTCCAGTACTGTCAGAGAGATAGCAAGTTTTGGCGGAGATATTAAACAGTTTGTACCGGAATGTATCGTACAGCCTGTATATGATAAATATAAAGCGATAAGGAGTGTTTGAATATGGGAGCAAGCAAGATTGAACAATTAATTGAGGATATATATGAGTTTGTTGAAAGTTGTAGGATGCAACCGCTTTCAAGCACTAAGGTTATCGTACCTAAAGATGAATTGTATGACCTTTTGGACGAGCTGAGACTCAGAACTCCGGATGAAATAAAGCGTTATCAAAAAATCATTGCAAACAGAGATGCGATTATAGCCGATGCCGAAAAGAAAGCGGAAAAAATTCTTGCAGATACCAGGGAAAAAGCAAAAGAGCTTCTTAATGAGCATGAAATAATGCAGCAGGCTTATTATGAGGCCAATGAGATGATTATGCAAGCTTCCCAGGAAGCCGAAAGACTTCGCAGGGAAGCCAAAGAAGAAGCGGAACAGATTAGGACAGGAGTACTTATGTATTCCAACGAGGTATTAAGTAAGGTTGAAAGAGTATTGGCCGAAGCATATGAGGCAGCTGTATCCAGATATGAAGGTTTTATAAATGCCTTAGAAAACAACCTCAATATTATAAAGCAAAACAGGCAGGAATTAATGGAACAATTGTATCCTGAAAACAACACTCCTCAAGATGTAGAAGTTTCAAACGATCAGAATGATGACTATAACTTTGATGAGAACACTTTTCTAAATGATATAGAGCCTTAAAAATTCTTTATAAAAAATACATATAGCACCGACAAGACCATAGCAACAAGGGCACTTAAAAGTTTTACGCAAATATATGTTTTTATAGATAGTCTTGATTTGCCAAGTACGCTTTTGGTTTGTGCCAGGCCGGATAATCCGCCAAAAGAGGTGAGTACTGAAACCAAGACTATTTTTATATTAATGTCTATTGGAAGTTTGCATATTTGATCGATTCCGGTTGTTATTTCTAAAATTCCCATAACAATAGCTTTATATAAACCAAAACCGGAACCGATTTCATTTATAATTTGGGCGAGTATGGAAAAAAGTATAATGTAGCCTCCTATTTTGGTTATTACTTCAAAACCGTTCATTATTGATTTATCCAAAATATCGAAGGAAAATCGTACTGATACATATTCGCTGTTTATACCTTCATTTTTTTTGCTTAGCTCACTTATTCTTACTATTTTTTTATGTAAATTTCTATAAGTCCGATAAAGTAGAGCGCTGATAACCGACGAACCATAGATAATGAAAAAAAGTCTGGCACGCAGGTCGGGCATTTTCAGCTGATTTGCAGCAATATAATTCATGATAAATACAGGACTGGCATTGTTGCACATACTAAGCAGGAAGGTGCCTTCATCAGTATCGATTCTTTCGGCTTCTAATAAATCGGCAGTTGATTTTGCTCCCATCGGAAGACCGGATAAAAAACCTATCAGGATAGGGTAGCAACCGTTTGGACTTACCCGAAACAGCCTGCCAAGAAGCGGATATAGTATGCGGCTGATTTTGCCGGCAATATTTAACATAATCATCATGTTCGATACAATGATGAAAGGTAGCAATGTAGGAAGGACATTCAGAAACCATAACATAAGGCCTGAACTGGCTCCTTTATAGGATGCATGAGGATATGAAAACATAAGTATAAATAAAAGCAAGATAAATCCTTTAGACAGGATGTTTTTATATTTTATAAAAGAATTCATTTTGAATCTCCGATAAACTAAGGATGTTTAGTATAATCTATTGATGTGATATTTAGATTATTCAATGATTTAAAATTTATTTATTGGAAGGAGATCTTATATGGCACAAAGCAATACTTTACCCAAAAGAAGTGAGGTAGAAAAGCAGTATACCTGGGCAATTGAAGATTTATTTGCTACAGATGAATTGTGGGAAGAAGAATACAATCAGATTAAAGAGTTGTTGCCCAAAGCCGAAAGTTACAAGGGAAAACTTGCAGAATCGGCAAAAAATTTGCTGGAGTTTTTAAAGCTGTCCGAAGAACTTGGGATTTTAATGGATAGAGTATATGTATATGCAAATCAGAAATATCATGAAGATACAGCAAACTCCGTATACCAGGATTTGGCCGATAAGGCAGGATTACTTCTGGTTCAGTATGAATCGGCTTTATCCTTTGCAACACCGGAAATCTTAACGATATCCGAGGAAACACTGCAAAAGTATATGCAGGAAGAAGAAGGTTTAAGATTATATGACTTTTATCTGAAAAATATCCTTCGTCGTAAACCCCATATACTTAGTGCAGAAATGGAAGCTCTTCTTGCAGATGCAGGGGATATGGCATCCGGTCCTGATAATATTTATTCAAAATTTAATAATGCAGACTTAAAATTCCCTGAAATAAAGGATGAAGACGGAAACTTAGTCAGGATTACCCACGGCAGGTATATAAGATTAATGGAAAGTAACGACAGAAGGGTAAGACAGGATGCCTTTAAAGCAGTATATGAAACCTATGGTAATTTTAAAAACACTTTGGCCGCAACCTTTAGCTCAAATATAAAACAGGAGTTGTTCTTTACTAAGGCAAGAAAATACGGCTCCAATTTGGAGAAAGCTTTGGATGAAACCAATGTTCCCGTAAGTGTTTATACCAATCTGATAGAAGCAGTTCATGACAATTTAGACCTTATGCACAGGTATATTTCATTGCGAAAGAAGATCTTAGGCCTTGATGAACTCCATATGTACGATATTTATGCTCCGCTTATTAAGGAAATTCATATGGATATACCCTTTGAAGAGGCCAAAAAGATAGTTGCTGAAGGGCTTAAGCCGCTCGGTGAGGATTATCAGAAAGTGCTTCAGGAAGGATTTAACAACCGTTGGATTGACGTTTATGAAAATGAGAATAAGAGAAGCGGGGCTTATTCATGGGGAGCATACGGAACTCATCCTTATGTACTTTTAAATTACAATGGCAGTCTTGACAACGTATTTACTTTGGCTCATGAGATGGGTCATGCCATACACAGCTATTATTCAGATAAGACCCAGCCTTTTATTTATGCCGGATATAAGATTTTCGTAGCGGAGGTTGCTTCCACATGTAACGAAGCTCTATTGATTAATCATATGCTTAAGACGACAGACGATAAAATGATGAAGGCATATTTGATTAATCACTTCCTGGATACGTTCAGGGGTACTCTTTACAGACAAACCATGTTTGCCGAATTTGAGATGATTACCCATAAGATGGTTCAGGAAGGTCAGAGCTTAACAGCGGAGACCTTGTGTAAGATTTATCATGAACTTAACGAAAAATATTACGGTAAAGATATTGTGATAGATCCGGAAATTGACATGGAGTGGGCAAGAATTCCTCATTTCTATGAAGCCTTTTATGTATATCAGTATGCAACCGGTTTTTCTGCGGCTATTGCCATATCAAGACGGATTCTTCAGGAAGGCAAACCTGCCGTAGATGATTATATCCGTTTCTTAAGCAGCGGCGGGTCCAATTATCCTATAGAATTGCTAAAGATTGCCGGTGTTGATATGAGTACAAAAGACCCGGTTAATCAGGCATTAAAACTGTTTGGAGAACTTCTGGACCAGCTGGAAGAACTGATGCTAAATTAAGTATAAAATATCATATTATTCGGAATTTCATGTAAAATATGAACTTTTTGGTATCATTCTATTAAGTAAACAGTTATAATTAATATAATGATTTCAATAAAACCGCACCTAAAATGTTACTAAGATAACATTTTAAGGTGCGTTTTTTTAGAATCGAAATAAGGATTTTACAAAGTTAAAAGAATATGCAATTGATTTTGACGGATATATTGATTTACCAGGCAAAATATGGTACATTTAGGCAAAAATATCTTAATTAAGTAAATGAGTACCTTAAAGAAAAATTGTTAATTTTGATATGGAGGATAATCAGCATGGCTTTTATCAGGATTGAAAATGTAAAAAAGAGTTTCCGAATGGGGAAAGTAAACGTTGATGCGCTAAAAGGAATTAATTTAGAAATTAATCGGGGAGAGTTTTTAGCGATTGCAGGAGCATCAGGAAGCGGCAAATCGACACTGCTAAATCTGTGCTGATGACAGTGTATTATTGGCAGAAGATTTTGAAGAAGCGTCAGTTTTTTATACTAGCATTTCCCGGAATCTTAAGTTTTTCTTTCAATTATTTACTGTTTTTCTGCTCATTATGATTGGAATCGGTATGCAGTCGACTTTGAGACTTAATCTTTTTCAGAGGATGAAAGAATTTGGGACCTTAAGGGCAATCGGATATAGCAGATTTAAGTGTTTTCAGATTGTTTTTTTGGAAGTTGCAATACTGTCTTTCGTTTTTTGGCTTATTGCTTTTGGTGTGGCTTCGGTCATTGTCGCATGTATTAATATTAACGGTATTTATGTGGGCTCCGGTGCAATTAGCTATACACTTGGCGGTGAATATGTTTTTGCTGAAATACATCTCTTAGATGTTATAAAATCATTTGCTGTTATTATTGGTTTTTCACTATTATCAACATTGGCACCGGCAATAAGGATCAGCTGCCAGAGAATAACCGATACCCTATTGAACAGAAAATCAAAAAATTTATTAAGATACATTATATCCAAAAGCTTTTTAGCAAGAATTACAAGAAAAATATAAAAATGGGGTTTTAACATAATTCTATCGGGGATACAGATATAACTTCACGCACCGGTAAAAGAACGCCTATTTATTTTTGTGCGTCATTGTCGGACTTAAAAGTCAGCCTATAAGAACAAAACACGTTAGCTGTTCTTTTAACCGTGCATTGCAGTTTTATCAATATCCTCATAATTTTAATATGCGCCATCCCTTTATAGTATACAGATACCATGCTTATATTCATTGAGGATGACCGTTTTAAATTTGTCATAAACAGCCTGATTATATAGGTGTGAAGCAAATATATCCCTGTTAAGCATGCTCATTCCTTCAGAATCAAGTTGTCTGTATGCGTTTGCAACTTTTGTAATAACCGGTATATCTCCATGTTTTTTTATCATTCGGACAAGGTGGGAGGCCTCTTTTCTTAATCCTAATATTCTTGCATAATATATAATATCATTGGCAATGTACTCCTTAATAGTTTCTGTTTTTATATTTAATAGAACATGTATTAGAGCCCTGTAAATTCTGGTCAGGGTTACATTTTTTGATTTAATATCCATAGATAATTTTGAGATATTACTTTGTGTCAAATCGGTATTTTTTATACGGTCCGCCAGGTCCGAAGATAAATCAAGATATGTTTCCAATTCCTCTTTGCTTTCTGATAAAAGTTTATATTTTATTACGCTTGAAAAGTCTTCGATTGTAACAGGATATGTGATGTTATAATTTTTTGTAAGATAATCATATACCCATTCGGGTACACTGCTTTTTATAATCGGCAGTTCTTTTATCATTTCGGGATTTTCCAGTACATTTCTTATTGCGGTGGCAGAACTTATGCTTGGTTTACTTTCGCCATCAGATGTTTCTGCGGTATCGGTGTAAATAGTTGTATCATGGTAGCCGGCCTTATATCTTTTAATAGTTAAAGGTTTTATGTCTGACTTTATCAGTCGCAGAGCCCTGATATATTCTATACCTAAAATGTTGTTAGGTTCAGAAATTATTTTAAGAAGGTCTGCATTTTTTTCTTTTTCATCCGGAGAAAGAATATATTCGGCTGCTTTAGCTCTGGCAACAGGATAAGAATAGCCTTCTTTTATAAATGTGTATATTAAGTTCTGTAAATTATCAGGGGAATTGATAAAAAAGTCGGCCGCTTTCATAAGAATATCAATATCACCGCATTCACTTCCGAAGCATATATAATCAACTATTCCCAAATGATTTAACAGTGAAACGGCCCCTAAGGCAAAATATTGGGCGCTGCTTGTTGAATAGCAGACAGGAAGTTCAAATACCAAATCCACTCCGTTATTCAAAGCCATCATGGTTCGGGCATATTTATCGGTAATAGCCGGAGTTCCTCTTTGCACAAAATTTCCGCTCATTACGGCTATCACATAATCAGCACCGGTTAATTCTTTTGCTTTTTCTATATGATATTTGTGGCCGTTATGAAACGGATTGTATTCTGTAATAAGACCGACAATCTTCATGGTTTTCTACCTTCCAAAATTATAATTTATAATAAATAGTTATATTACTGTTAGATAAACTATATTATACTTGGCCCGAACATTTTTGTATAGTGCCTATGGCAGATGCAAAAACTATATACCGAACTTTTCATTTATATTTTTATTTGTTAAATTTTATACAATATATGGTTGTGTTTGAGGAAAAAATGTATAAAAAGAGAGAAAAAGTATAAAAACAAAGGATTTTGGAGTTAAAAAGACTTGTATCAATTTTATATTTGTTCTATAATCAAATTTGTGGGTTTTTATAATGGGCATTTATATATAAATAAGAAGATTTAGGAAGGAGAACCAGCATGGGCTTTATTGATGACATCAAATTAAGAGCAAAACAAAATAAAAAGTCTATTGTTTTGCCTGAAACATGGGACAGAAGAACCCTTGAAGCAGCCAATACTGTTTTGGCGGAAGGGATTGCGGATATTGTTTTGATAGGTAATGAAGAAGAAATAAAAAAAAGAGCCGAAGGCCTTGATTTATCAAAGGCATTATTTGTAGATCCTTTAAATACCGAGAAACTTGATTCATATGTGGAGTTATTGGTTGAGCTTAGGAAGAATAAGGGTATGACTCCTGAAACTGCAAGAGAGTTGCTTACACAAAAGCCTTTATACTTTGGTGTAACCATGGTAAAAGCAGGAGATGCCGACGGTATGGTAGCCGGAGCGGTTCATTCCACAGCCGATGTACTTCGTGCGGCTCTTCAGGTAATTAAGACAGCTCCCGGTACCAAGATGGTTTCTTCGTTTTTTGTAATGGTTGTACCTAATTGTGAATACGGTGCTGACGGCACATTTATCTTCTCCGACTGTGGATTGGTTCAGAATCCTTCGGCAGAAGAGCTTGCTGAGATTGCGGCAAGCAGTGCCAAGAGTTTTGAACTTCTCGTAAATAAAGAGCCGATGGTTGCAATGCTGTCTCACTCATCAAAGGGCAGTGCATCCCATCCGGATGTAGATAAAGTAGTAGAAGCTACCAGAATTGCAAAAGAATTATATCCGAATATTAATCTTGACGGGGAGCTTCAGCTTGATGCTGCCATCGTTCCTTCCGTAGGAGCATCCAAAGCACCCGGAAGCAATGTGGCGGGTAAGGCAAATGTTCTGATATTCCCTGATCTGGATGCCGGAAATATCGGTTATAAACTGGTAGAAAGATTGGCAAAGGCAGAAGCATACGGACCTATTACTCAGGGCCTTGCCAGACCTGTAAATGATTTATCCAGAGGATGTTCTGCTGATGATATTGTGGGTGTGGTAGCAATTACCGCCGTACAGGCTCAAGCAAACAGATAAAATGTGGAGGATAGAGAAATGAAAGTATTGGTAATTAACTGCGGCAGCTCATCATTAAAATATCAGCTCATTGATTCTGATACAAAGCAGGCTATAGCTGTCGGTATCTGTGAAAGAATAGGTATGGAGATGGGCTGCTTAAAGCATACACCGGCAGGCCGCGACAAAATTGTTATTGACGCAAAGATGGAAAACCATGATGTAGCCGTATCTATGGTTCTTAATGCATTGACAGACAAGGAATACGGTGTTATAAACGACTTATCCGAGATACAGGCAGTCGGACACAGAGTCGTTCATGGGGGAGAAAAATTTGCCCAATCAACATTGATAACTGACGAAGTTATAAAAGCAATAGAAGAATGCAATGATCTGGCACCTCTTCATAATCCCGCCAACCTGATCGGAATTAAGGCATGTAAGAACTTGATGAAAGATATCCCTATGGTAGCTGTATTCGATACGGCATTTCATCAGACTATGCCTGAAAAGGCTTATTTGTATGCCCTTCCATTAGATTATTATAATAAATATAAAATAAGAAAATACGGTTTCCACGGGACAAGCCACAGTTATGTATCAGCCAGACTGGCAGAATTCTGCGGCCTTGACATAAATAATTCCAAGTTAATAGTATGTCATTTAGGTAACGGTGCAAGCATTTCTGCGGTAGTAAACGGTAAATCTGTGGATACCAGTATGGGATTTACACCTCTTGCAGGACTTGTAATGGGCACCAGAAGCGGGGACATCGATCCTTCAATCGTGGAATTTATTGCAAAGAAAGAGAATATGAGCATTGACGAAATCATGCATTTACTTAATAAGGAATCCGGTGTACAGGGCATGTCCAAGGTTTCCAGTGATTTCAGAGATATAAATGCAGCCATGAATGCAGGTAATGAAAATGCCAGAATAGCATTTGATGTATTTGTATACAGAGTGGTACATTATATAGGTGCATATGTGGCATGTATGAACGGTGTTGATGCAATAGCATTTACGGCAGGCGTAGGAGAAAATGATCCTAAGGTACGCTATGATGTATGCCAATATCTGGGGTACTTAGGAATTAATATAGATGAGGAAGCAAATAAGCTCAGGGGAGAAGAGGTTATGATATCAACTCCCGATTCTAAGGTAAAAGTTGCAGTAATTCCTACCAATGAAGAGCTTGCTATAGCAAAAGAAACGGTGGCACTTATTAGCAAAAAATAAATATTCGTTGACAAATAAAAACACAGTAGTTATAATACAGTATAGTGTGTAAATCCTAAGATATGACATAAAAATATTTAATCGGAGAGAGAAAATGCTTATATCTTTAACAGAAATAATTTATTCTGGGGGTAAATCGGAGCAATATACGGTACCGATAGAGATGGAGAAATTCATCTATGACGGTAATTCATATGATTTTGCCCGAAAAGATCCTGTAAACCTTACTGTTTCTAATTTGGGAGACAAGAGGGTTTTAATTGAAGGATCAACAAAGATAGCCCTGAAAGTAAACTGCAGCAGGTGTGTAAAAGAGCTGCAATATCCGATGGATATTTCTTTTACTAAAGATATAGACTTTAATCTTTCTGATGATGATCGTACAAAAAATTTGGATGAAACAAACTATATTATAGGAAATAATCTGGATGTAGACATATTAATAAGGAATGAAATCATAATCGGTTTTCCGATGAAGCTGTTATGCAGTGAGGATTGCAAAGGCATATGCATGCATTGCGGTGCCAATTTAAATGAAAAATCCTGCGACTGTGATAACACGGTTTTGGATCCTCGTATGTCTAAAATCCTAGATATCTTTAACAATTTTAAGGAGGTGTGACTATGTCTATATGTCCTAAGCAAAAGTCCTCAAAAGCAAGAAGAGATAAACGCAGGGCAAATTGGAAGATGAGTGTTCCCAATCTTGTTAAATGCAGCAAATGTGGTGAACTGATGATCCCTCACAGAGTATGTAAGGCTTGTGGCTCTTATAATAAGAAAGAAATTATTGTTACAGAATAATATATTGTTGATAGAATTTAAGGGTTTGGTGTTTGCCAAACCCTTAATTTATATGATTATTGATTTTTAATTACGCCAAAATCATTTAAGGATAAAAGAAAAAGTTTATTTTGAATATTTTTAATTTTTTGCTTAAAAGAAGATGTGTTTAAGATTTAGCTTGTTCTGTTTGTAGTAAAAGTGCAGCTCAACTATAGGTTGATTTTCTTAAAAACTGTCAGTTGATAAAATCAATTTTATTTTAACATAAAGTTGATTGCAGCTTTTTATAAATTCATATAGAATAGAGTTAATTTAAATATACCAAGCAAAAGAAAAAACGGTGCATAGAGAGGGAATTTATGAAGGAGTTACTGCTTTCACGAAAATCAAAATTTATTCTATACCTAATTGCGACTTTTATGTTTATTATTGACCATTTCGCCCAAATGGGAGTTAATGCTTTAATTATGGGTGCCATAGAAAAGAGAGATTTGGCATATTATAAGATGGTAGTGCTTATAACAGCAGTTTATATTATATACGCACCCTTAAATTTCCTTATTTCAAGACTGCTAAGAATTAGGTATATGAGGGATACCATACTGGATGTACGCAAGCAGGCATTTAAAAAGATTATAAATATGCCTTTCAAGCAGTATTCTCAAAAATCCAAGGATGTTTATATATCCAATTTGATAAATGATGTTAACAATTTTGAGAATAAATTTTTTATAAGCTTTTTAAACTTTCTGATAAACGTAGGCATGTTCATTATTTCTCTTGTGATTCTCATAGTTCTTGATTTGAAACTTTCAATTGCTATGTTAATGTTTTCGGTTTTACTGTATTTCCTAGCAAGCCTTTTTACCAAAAAGACTACTTCACTGGAGCAGGAAATATCGACTTCAGGAGAAGCATTTACAACGGAAATGTCAAATACGTTTAACGGTCTTGAAATTTTGAAACTGAATAATATTGAAGATAAATTTTTACATAAAAGCGTTGCTGCAATAAACCGTCTGGAAAAGAGAAAATATATGGCCAATGTTTTTAATCATCTGCAGCGGGACGTTATTTATGTTCTGTCATTTGCGGTTTCGGTTGCTGTGGTGATTTATTTGGGTTTTCAGTTACAGAACGGTATGGCCTTGTCAGAGGCAACATTATTATTTCTTCTTTCAACTTCCGTAAGCAACTACCTGATTAATGCGTTTCCCATGTGGAATCAAGTCAAGGCTTCAACCGCAATTTATAAAAAGATAGCAAAACCTGAGGAAAGCACTGTAAAAGCCGGAAGGGGAACCAAAGATTTTAAATTTGAAGATAAAATAGAAGTTTCCCATGTGAATTTTTCCTTTGGCAACAAGCAAATTTTAAAGGATGCCTCATTTACGATAGAAAAAGGCAAAAAGTATCTTATTAAAGGAGTCAGCGGTGCGGGAAAAAGTACCTTAATAAATCTGCTTGCCATGGTGTATGACGACTACGAAGGAAATATCAAAGTGGACCAGGTGGATTACAGGGATATATCCGAAAAATCTTTTCATGAGAAGGTGGCATTTATATATCAGGATGTTTTCCTCTTTGAGGATACGATAAAAAATAATATTGCCTTATATCAGGATATTCCGGAGGAACGGATAAATTATGCTATAAAAGTAGCGGGACTTGAAGAGTTTATAAAGGAAAGAAAAGAAGGGATAAATGAAAGGCTGGCCGAAAACGGCAAGAACTTATCGGGTGGCCAAAGGCAAAGAATTTCTATAGCAAGAGCTATTGCAAAAAATGCGGAAATCCTGTTTATAGACGAAGGAACATCAAGCTTAAACGAAGAATTGGGAAGGGAAATAGAAAAGACTTTTTTACAGCTAAACAGCACAGTTATTGCTATAAGCCACAGGTACTATGAAGGGGTTACCGAAAATTACGATTATGTAATTGAAATTAAGAACGGCAAAGTACATTGCTTCCTGGCCAAAGATTATTTTGAGGAGGTGATCACATGGTAAAAAAACTGCTTAAATTAGTGCCATATTTGATTTTGGCTTTGGTAATTACAGGGTTTAATTCTTTTTTGGACGGGCTTACCAATATACGAATGACCAGGCTTCTTGATTTAGCCATTAACGGCCAAACCAGGGAATTAAAAAGCCAAATACCCGGTATGCTTGTGATCGCCTTTGCCCTTGTCCCGATGGGAATTCTGGTCGGCATGGTAAGTAATTTTTATAAAAGAAAGGCAAACAGTACTTTAAAGCAATATTATTTAACAAAGGTTTTTAACAAAAACATAGCCGAGTTTCAAAAAGAAAACAACGCAAAATATCTGTCTGCCATGACCAACGATTTTAATACTTTGGAAACTAACCTTATTACAGGTATCTATTCGGTATTTGAATCGGTAATGACCTTTATCGTGGGCATATGGATGTTGTCAACCGTGGATACCAGAATGATTATACTGGCTGTTATTCTTATATTAATAAACCTGGTTATATCTATGATAGCATCAAAACCGTCAAAAAAAGCTCATAAAGAACGAAGCGATATGTTTGATGCTTATACTTCTTATATCAAGGAAATCCTTTCGGCATTTCATATTGTAAAAAACTATAATCTTCAGCAGAAAGTAAATGAAGACTACAACAAAAAAAGCGAAGAAATCCAGCAAAAAGGATTTATTATTGAGAGAATGCTGTCATTTGTCATGAGCCTTGAAAACTTCCTTATGAACGGTGCAATATTCGGAATGTATATATTGATAGGATATTTTTCGGTTATAGGAAGTGTTTCAGTTGGAGAAGTACTGCTGGTTATAAACGGAGTTCAGAAGATGGCCTGGCCCTTATTCAATATCAGCGAAAACCTTCCGAAGATCTTTACGTCAGGGGATTTAATAAAAAAGATAGAAAAGACTCTTAAAAACACCGATACTTATGTGGAATCCGTATCTTTGCCGGATTTTAATGAAGAAATAGAATTTAAAAATGTGGAATTCGGTTACGATGATTCCGAAGAGCCCGTTCTTACCGATATAAATTTTAAGATAAAAAAGAACGGAAAATACCTGGTGGTTGGGCCTAGCGGCGGGGGAAAATCAACTTTGCTTAAATTATTCAGAAAATATTTTAACCCGACAAAAGGCATGATTCTGATTGACGGCAATAACCTGAAGGATGTAATAAGGGAAGATTATTATAAATTAATAGGAAATATAGAACAGCAGGTATTTATTTTTGAAGATACGGTTAGAAATAACCTGACTCTTTATAAGGATTACTCTGAGGAAGAAATTGAAGCAGCCATAGAAGCGGCAGGGCTTACGGAATTCGTAAAACAGCTTCCCAATGGGCTTGATACTGTAATTTATGACAACGGGCGAAATATTTCAGGGGGAGAAAGAAGCAGGATTGTAATAGCGAGGGCACTTTTGAACAAGGCAAAAATCCTTTTGATGGATGAGGCTTTTGCTTCTCTTGACATGGAAAGAGCAAGAGAAATTGAGAAAACTATTTTGAATTTGAAAGATATTACAGTAATTAATGTCAGCCATGTGATTTTTAAAGACACAAAAAAGCTGTATGACAAAGTATTTACTGTCAAAAAAACTGTATATTAAAATAGGAGCCCTAACCAAACCGTGTCTATATCAAAAGGCTATAATAGAAATTTTATCGGGCCTGGAAAGCTATTATCGGTAATCCTAACCTGGTATATTAAGAGCAGAATTGGGTTTAAATATGGTTAATAATATAATTTAAGATATGATTAATATACCGGGTTAAATTCTCTTCCTGAAGCAGGAAGTCTGTATGCACTTCAACAAAAGTTACTTTATCGTCATATTTAAATTTAAAATAAGGATTTAAAACAGGGTGGTATTGAGGTACAAAAACTCCCTGTTTTTTAGTGTAACAGGTGGCAGGGGTTGCTTTTTTTCGGTATTCCTTGTCTACAAATATAGCCAGGCTTTTATGTACTGCCCGGTCTTCTTCGGGAAGATAATAATAATCCCTGTAATTATCATAAAAATGTTTCATTTCTCCTTCATAAGCCTTTATATAAATAATGGCTGAACTTTGATATGCATTGATAAAAATGCATTCGTTTCCGAAGCTTATGCGGGAAGGAAGCTTAAAATCATATTCCAGATGAACTATAAACTGCCCGTTATCTACAGAGGCCTGCACTATTTGAAATTCCCTGTCAAACAAGTCAATGTAATAAAGGATGGGGCAAATACGTACAAGGCCTTTTAGATCGTCTTCGTTATGCAAAAGCAGAAAATGCAACAGGTTTTCACTTTCCCGAATTAATACATCTTCAGTACTTTGAAGGTTTCTTGACTTTTTTAGGTTTTCGATTCCTTTTTTACCAAGATAACTTTGGTATACCCCAATAAGGTCGCCGCCGTTTAAAGTATCCTCCCGCTTAACATTTAGAAACTCTTCTATTGATTTTTGCTTATGGTTTTTTAAGCCGAATATTTTCTTAATGGGAGATATTATCTTATATAAGTCAAGGTTTTGAATATTGTCAAAGGAATACTTAAGTTGAAACATTTCACATTTTTTCGTAATATAAGGGATATCAAAACCGGAACCGTTGTAATGGACTAAAATGTCATAATCTTTTATAAAATCAAAAAAGTTCCTTATAAGGTCGGCTTCTTCCCTTATATCCTCGGCAAACCACTGAATTAAATGCATGGATGAGCCTTCGGTATATATACATCCTATCAGGTAAAGATAAGTGTTATTGGCAGTAAAACCTGTGGTTTCTATATCAAAAAAAGCAATTTTATCCGCATTATATTTTTTAGCCAGAGGATAACCTAGTGTTATATCAACAGGGAAGTGCTTTATTATCATATAATATCTCCTTTCGTATGTTAAAGTTATTTTAGCATAGGGATTTATGGAAAGACAATGCATATTTTGAATTATTGTGTTAGAATATTAAAAGAATCACGTATCTGATCAGGGAGTGGCTGATATGTGGAATATTTCCGTTTTGGGATATGATTTCTTTTACATTTTCTATATGTTTTTTATATACAGCTTTATCGGTTGGATTTATGAGAGCACTTATGTATCGATAAAAAAGAAGGCATTTATAAACCGTGGTTTTTTAAACGGCCCGGTAATTCCTATATACGGTACGGGAGCACTTCTTTTTTACTTAGCCCTCTGGCAGTCTAAGGACAATATACTTCATACGTTTGTAATGGGAGCATTGCTTGCTACGGTATTGGAATATATAACATCCCTTATAATGGAGGCTTTGTTTCATACAAAATGGTGGGATTACAGCAGATACCGCTTTAATATAAAGGGAAGAGTATGTTTGGTGGCTTCCGTACTGTGGGGATTTTTTTCAATACTTATGTTAAGAGTAATTCATCCGAAAATAGATCTGATAATTTATAAAATTCCGAGAAACATGGGTGAAATCCTGGGATATATTATTGCAGCCATATTTTTGGCAGATTTTATCGTAACTGTTATCAGTACGGTTAAATTTGACAGGCTTCTTGACAGGGTACATAAATTAAGACAGGAGCTAATGGACTATATTAGGACATCCAGGCTACTTGAATATAAGGATGAAAAGTTGGAGAAGCTTTCAATGCTTCGTTTGTCCAATATAATTAAGGAGCTGTCTGCGGCTAAGGAAAGCAAATTAAAAGCAACCAGGATATATCAAACTCTTGTTATAAAAAAGAATCATATCAGAATACTTAAGGCTTTTCCGACCATGGTAGCCGGCAAAAGGAATATGGCTTTGCTGGACTTAAGAGAAAAAGTCTTTAAGAAGAAAGGAGTACTGGCATTGAGCAAAGATATTAAGGAAGAAGTAAAAGGCAATATTAAAATGTATGTAAGCGGTATTTTACGAGCCATATTTGCCGGTATTCTGGTATTGATGCAGGCTGGGGTAATAATCTATCTGTCGCTTAAGCTAAGGGGCAATACGGTATATATTTATAGTTTCCTGCAGGTAATAAGTGTTTTGATAATACTGGGGCTTGTAAACGATGACAGGAATGTTTCATACAAAATAGGGTGGATTTGCATTATTGCAGCTTTTCCTGTTACCGGACACATTATGTTTTTGCTTTGGGGAAACAGAAGGGGCAAAAAGATAGACAAAATTGTGTTAAGCAAATTAGCCAAGGGATATGATTATTTAAAACAGGACCCAGATGTGGTAAAAGATTTTGAAAAGCAGTATCCGGATATGCTAAGAATGACCACATATCTGCAAAATAATCATTTTCCTCTGTATAAGAATAACCAGGTGGAATATTATCCTATGGCTGAAGAAGCTTTCGAGGCCATATTTGAAGAAATAAAAAAGGCTAAAAAGTTTATTTTGGTAAACTTCTTTATAATAGGTGAAGGGGCCCTTTGGAGCAGGATGCATGATGCCCTGCTTTCAAAGATTAAAGAGGGGGTCAGGGTACTCTTTTTGTATGACGATTTTGGTGCTATCTTAAGAACTCCAAGATCTTTTAAGAGGGATCTGGAAAAAGAGGGTTTTGAAGTAAGGGTGTTTAACCCTATCCATAAATATACCGATAAATTATATATGAATTACCGAACTCATCAAAAAATAGTTGTAGTTGACGGAAAAGTCGGATTTACCGGCGGCATGAATCTGGCTGACGAATATGTCAATCTTGTTCCCAGATTTGGTGTATGGAAAGACAATGCGGTTAAAATTACCGGAGATGCGGTATGGGGGCTTACGGTTACGTTTTTACAGATGTGGGAAGCATCAGACAGTTCAAGACCGGTAAATTATGAGGAGTTTATGCCGACAGAAAGCTTTCCCGACAGCGATGTTTTTTGTCAGGTTATTTCGGACGGGCCTGCCAATAACCCCAGAAATCCCATAGAAGATTTCTATAAGCAGATGATTTACCGGGCAAAGAGGGTATTGTACATTACCACACCCTATCTTATAATTGAAGATGACATGAGAGATGCCCTTATTACGGCTGCAGCAGGTGGAGTTGACGTAAGGATTATTACTCCTTATATCCCCGACAAGAAGAACGTAAAGATACTTACCTATTACAACTACGGCAGCCTTCTTAAAGGAGGGGTAAGAATCTTTGAATACAAGCCGGGCTTTATTCATGCAAAAACCATGCTTAATGAGGATTCGGCTGTAGTCGGAACTATAAATATGGATTACAGGAGTTTTCATCTGCAGTACGAATGCGGCGTATGGATCTGCAATAAGGGTGTAGTTGAAACAATAAAAGACGATCTTTTAAAGACTATGGAAGAGTGCCATGAGATTACATTGGAAGAATGGAAAAAACGGCCACTTCTTATAAAAATATATGAGAAAATATTAAACGTTTTTTCAACGTTAATGTAAGTTGTAAGTATAAATACATGAAAAGTCCGCATTTGCACGGGTAAGGTTAAAAATAATGCTAAGGTAAAAATAATGTCCGATGAAAATACCGGAAGGCGGTTTAATATACGAAAGTCTGGTTTTTAAAATTTAATATAAATGTAAATATAAATGAAATGTTATAAGGATTATGATTAGAAGTAAGATATCAAAAATAAGAAAGTATGAGGCGATAGGATGATAGGCTATATAAAGGGTGAGTTGGCAGAGATAAAAGAAAACTATATTATAATTGAAGCGGGTAATATCGGTTATGAAGTCTTTCTGCCGGTATCATCCATATCGGAGCTGCCTGCAAGAAACAGTACCGTAAAGGTTTATACATATATGCACGTCAGGGAAGATGCCCTATGCTTATACGGATTTTTAACCAAAGACGACTTAGAAATGTTTAAACTGCTTATAACGGTAAACGGGATAGGCCCGAAAGTGGCTTTGGGTATACTTTCCGCCGTTACGGCAGACGATTTGAGGTTTTCAATCCTTGCGCAGGATTCCAGGACTTTGGCCAAAGCTCCGGGAGTAGGAAAAAAAACCGCCGATAAAATAATATTTGAACTTAAAGACAAAATCAAAGCGGAAGATGTATTGGCACAAAGTTTTGAGATGCAAAGCAAAAAAACTGACAAGGGAAGTGTATTCGGCAAAAGAGATGAGGCCATTGAAGCACTTATGGCCTTGGGATATACGTCATCGGATGCTTATAAAATTATCAGCCAGATTGATATAACCGAAGATATGACTACGGAGGATATATTAAAGCTCTGTTTAAAGAGATTATAAGGAGATGCACATGGCTATGCGAATTATTTCAACCGAATTGATGGAGGAAGATAAAAAACTTGAAAGCACCCTGCGGCCAAAAATGCTGGCAGATTATATAGGGCAGTCAAAAGTAAAGGAAAACTTAAAGGTATATATCGAAGCGGCAAAGCAAAGAGGCGAACCTTTAGACCATGTCCTGCTTTTTGGACCTCCCGGGCTTGGAAAGACAACCCTGGCACAGATTATTGCAAATGAGATGGGGGTTAATATCAAGATTACTTCCGGGCCGGTCATAGAAAAACCTGGCGAGATGGCAGCCATACTTAACAATCTTCAGGAAAATGATGTACTTTTTGTTGATGAAATCCACCGTCTTAACCGTCAGGTGGAAGAATTATTATATCCTGCCATGGAGGATTTTGTAATTGATATTGTTATAGGGAAAGGTGCGGCTGCAAAATCAATCCGCCTGGAACTGCCGAAATTTACCTTAATAGGGGCAACAACAAGAGCGGGAATGCTTACACCGCCTTTAAGAGACCGTTTCGGAGTGGTAAATCGTTTGGATTTTTACTCTGTGGAAGAACTAAAACAGATTGTACTTAGATCTGCCGAAGTCCTTGGAGTTGATATAGATGACGAAGGAGCAAAAGAGCTTGCCCGCCGTTCCAGGGGAACGCCCAGGCTTGCCAACCGACTGTTAAAGAGGGTACGGGATTTTGCCCAGGTCAAATATGACGGAAAAATAACCGGGGAAGTGGCCAGGTTCGCCCTGGATCTTCTGGAAGTAGACAAGCTGGGCTTAGATAATATCGACAGGGAAATTCTATATACAATGATAGAAAAATTTAAAGGAAGGCCTGTGGGAATAGAAGCCATAGCTGCCACAATAGGTGAAGACGTATCTACCATTGAAGAAGTGTATGAACCTTATCTTGTCCAGAACGGCCTGATACTCAGAACTCCCAGAGGCCGGATGGTTTCGGATCTGGCTTATAAACATTTAGGGCTTGAAAAACTTGCGGAGTAAATCCGGCTTGTATAAAATATAATAATAGGATATAATGAACACAAATAAGCGAAAATTAATTTGATCGGTCAAATGCATATCCCTGATTTCTAAAATACAGGAGGCAAATATTATGAAGAAAATTAACGATATTGAGGTTATAATAAATAACAAAAGATATACGTTAAGCGGTTATGAAAGCGAGGAGTATCTCCAAAAAGTCGCTTCCTATATAAACAGCAAATATAATGAGTTTAGGAACAGGGATGCCTATAAATTTTCAGATTCCGAATTAAAGCATATAATGATACAGATTAATATAGCCGACGATTATTTTAAAGAGAAGGAAAAACTTAAAGAACTGGAAGAAGAAAATAACGAAAAAAGCAATGAAATATTTGATCTTAAGCATGAATTGATAGCTGTCCAGACAAAACTTCATTCTGCCGAGAAAGAGGTAGAATCTTTAAAAAATGAATTATATGAAGCCCAAAAGAAAATAGTCAGGCTTGAAACGGAACTGCAGGAAGCAGGAAAGAAGCAATAATTTGAGAATGTATAGGCTGTCGTCAGTGGTACATACCCGGCCCTAAGGATGCTTTAAAGGGCGGTGATGTCACTCGGACAGCTTGTTTATTTTATAAAATTGTATTGCAGCGGTCATTTAAACACCGTACATATAAAATTTTAATAATATTTTCAGAAAGTAGGCAAGGGATACAAAGCTATTATTGGCATGTATAATTTATTATATTTGAATTTTAAATGCCGGTATGATTATAAGAAAGAGGGAAATTATGCAAAGACAAATAGAGATCCTGGCACCGGCCGGCTCTTATGAAAGTATGAAGGCAGCCATGAATGCCGGTTGTGATGCCGTATATATAGGAGGAAGCAAATTTGGAGCCAGGGCCTATGCCGATAATCCTGATGAGGACACTCTTCTTAAGGCTATAGACGAAGCCCATTTAAGAAAGAAAAAAATATATCTGACGGTCAATACCCTGATAAAGGAAAAGGAGATGCAAAACAGCCTCTATGATTTCCTTGAAAAATATTACTTGGCCGGACTTGATGCAGTAATTGTGCAGGATGTAGGTGTCATGCACTTTATTCATAGAAATTTTCCCGATCTGCCTATCCATGCCAGTACCCAGACAACCCTTACAATGGCAGAAGGAGCCGAACTGTTAAAAAGCGTTGGAGTTACCAGGCTGGTAACCGCGAGAGAGCTGTCATTTAAAGAAATAAAGAATATCAGGGAGCATACGGATTTGGAGATTGAAACCTTTGTCCACGGGGCTTTGTGTTACTGCTATTCAGGCCAGTGCCTTATGAGTAGCCTTATAGGCCAAAGAAGCGGAAACAGAGGAAGATGTGCCCAACCCTGCAGGATGGCTTATAGGTTTTACTCTGACGGAAGACTTGTTTCAACCGAAAAGGAACAGTATCTTCTAAGCCTTAAGGATATAAATACCGTGGCTTTGATACCGGATTTAATAGAAGCAGGAGTGGATTCGTTTAAAATAGAGGGAAGAATGAAAAGGCCTGAATATGCGGCCGGAGTTTCTTATGTATACAGAAAATATGTGGATTTATATTTGAACGAGGGCAGAGAAAGATTTTATGATTTTTTAGAAAGCAGAGAATACGAAAAAGATATGCTTGATCTTTTGGATTTGTATAACCGCGGGGGATTTTCTAAAGGATACGGCAATAATCATAACGGGAAAGCCATGATGTCTATGGCAAGACCCAATCACAGCGGTGTTCTGGTAGGAAGGGTTAAAGGCTTTGAGAAAGGGTATGTAAAAATATCCTTAAGTGAAGATGTTAATGCCCAGGATGTGCTAGAAATAAGAAATAGTGAAAGTGAGCCGGTATTTGAGTTTACGGTAAAGGATAGCTTATCTGCAAAAAATACTCTTACGGTTAAAGCCGGGCCTATGGCACATAAAGATCAGGGGATTAAAAAGAAGCTTGCTTTAGAAAACGGATATCCTGTCTATCGTACAAAAAACAATATGCTTCTAAATTCTATCCGGGAAAGGTTTATCGATAAGGATGCAAGACAGGGGATTTCCGGACTTTTGACTGCAAAAAAAGGAGAAAGGCTAAAACTGGTACTTAAGTTTGATAATCTTTCTGTTACGGCTTATCATAATATAGTGGAAGAGGCTAAAAGTCAACCCATGACTGCAGAGCGGCTTAAGGCATCCGTAGACAAACTGGGAAATACCTTGTTTTATTTTGAGAAGCTCACTGTCGATGCCGACGACAATATATTTGTTCCTGTAGCCTGGCTTAACGAAATAAGAAGGCAGGCCATAGACCTTCTTATACAGGCAATAACAGATGCTTACCGCAGGAAAAAGACCGTTGGGGATTTACAGGTTTGTATGGAAGGCGGTCATGAGCCAAATGATGAAAGTTATGGAAGAGAGCAATCTTTATATATTAATGTCGGAGTACAGAAAAAAGAGCAGTTTAATACAGCTTTGTCTTACGGTGAAATCAATGCCATATATGCGGATTATGAAACATTTTCTTTGGAGGAAATTGCCTTAATGGCAGAATCTGCATCTAAGGCAGGTAAGAAAATTTATGTTTTATTGCCTCATATTTGCAGGATGACGGTATATGAGAAACTAAAGAAGAATCTTGTATATTTGGCGGGGAATGAAAAAGTTGAAGGATTTATAGCAAAGAATTTTGAAGAGGTGTATTTAATCCAAAATGTATTAAAAGATTTGGGCCTGCAAAAAAAGATAAAATTAAACCATAACATGTACATTTTTAACAAGGAAGCAAAACAGTTTTGGAAAGAAAACGGTATATGTGATTTTACCGCACCTTTGGAACTGAATGAGAAAGAACTTAAGGATTTGGGGTTATCCGACTGTGAACTTATGGTTTACGGTTACCTGCCGGTCATGGTATCAGCCCAGTGCCTTTATGAAAATACGGAAGGGTGCAAAAAATGCGGCGGTACAAAGGCAAATGCGGATTATCTATCGGACAGGCTGGGCATGAAATTTTTCGTAATGTCACATTGCGGCAGTTGTTACAATATAATATATAATGGTCAGCGCCTTTCTCTGTTAGGACAGGCTGAAAGGATATTGGATTTAAAGCCATACGGGATAAGGCTTGATTTTACTTTTGAAAATGCAAAAGAAACTGATAAAGTTTTAGCAGCATATATTGATGTCTTTTCTTACGGGAAGATGAATATACCTAATTTTGACAATATTACGACCGGACATTTTAAAAGGGGAGTAGAGTAAAACTAAAAGATACTTAAAGAATATGAATATCGGAAATTTTTTAATTGCGGATTATAACGGTTCAAGTTGTGCTTGGGATAATGGCATAAAGCAGGTGTAAGCATGAATATAGCTATCGAATTAACCAAATATCTGATGCTAATTCTTACGGGAGCATATACTTATCATGCTTTCCGCGCAGCAGTAAAAAAGAATAAAAACAGCCAGGATAAATCTTATAAATGGATGACCTGTTGTATATTTATGTTCCATTTTACCGGATATTTTACTCTGTTTATCCAGGCAACAAATAATAAGCTTCTTCTTTTATACGGCCTGGAAGTTTTGGTTTTGATTTTAGCCCTTAAGTTTTATAAAATATTATATCCCGGAATATCGGGACTTCTTTTAAGAAATATGCTGATGCTGCTTTCCGTAGGGTATATTATACTTACCAGATTGTCTTTTGATAAAGCAATCCGTCAGTTTTTTATAAGCGCCGCAGCTTTGGGGTTGGGTTTAATTGTCCCGGCTGTTGTAAATGAGTATGAAAAGATAAAAAAGTATGGCTGGATTTACGGTATAGCAGGAATCGGGTTATTACTTTTGGTAATATTTATAGGAACCGAGAATTACGGTGCCACCAGCTGGTTGTCCATATTTGGAATTGTTACCGTACAGCCTACCGAACTTGTAAAACTGCTGTTTGTCTTTTTTATTGCATCCTTGTTCAGTGAAAATATTTCTTTTAAGAGAATATGCATTGTTACGGCATTAGCCGGGGTTACCGTTCTGGCTTTGGTATTTCAAAGAGACCTGGGCGGAGCTTTGATATTTTTTGTTACCTATGTTTTTATGCTTTATTGTGCGACCGAAAAACCTTTATATCTTCTTTTGGGATTGGGGGCCGGAAGCCTGGCTTCCTGGATAGCTTACTTTTTGTTTGACCATGTAAAGGTCAGGGTTTTGGCCTGGAAAAACCCTTTCGGGTATATTGATAAAGAGGGATATCAGATATCCCAGTCTTTATTTGCCATAGGAACCGGAGGCTGGTTTGGGATGGGCTTAAACCAGGGGCTTCCCACCAGTATCCCTGTTGTGGACAGTGATTTTATATTTGCAGCCATATCGGAAGAGTTAGGCGGTTTATTTGCTCTGTTTCTTATTTTGTTATATATAAATTGTTTTATCGTACTGATTAACATTGCCATAAAATCGGAGAATAATTTCTTCAGGCTCTTGGCTCTGGGCTTTTCGGTAATGTTTGGCTTTCAGATATTTTTATCAGTAGGCGGGGTCATTAAGTTTATACCTTCTACGGGAGTTACTTTGCCGCTTGTAAGTTATGGCGGAAGTTCCGTTGTTTCCACTATAGTGATGCTTATGGTTATTCAGGGGATATTTAATACTGGAAGTAAACCGTCCAAATCTAAGGCAAAAGAAAGACCTTAAGGTGGTTTTAATGAGAAAGAGTATTTTAAAAAAAGATATAACCAGAAAAAAATCTGAAAAAAACAACATAAAAAATAAAATGCCGAGGGATAAAGCCTCAGGAAGAAAAACCATATTATCGGTTGTTTATATATTTACAGGGCTTTTTATTCTGATGATGGGTTATTTTGCGCATTTTCTGATTTTTAAAAGCCGGGATGTCATTAACAGCACATATAATCAACGACATGACGTGCTTGCAAAAAGGGTAATAAGGGGAAAGATAATATCGGCCGATGGGGTTGTACTGGCAGAAACCGTTACAGATGATGGTGAAAATGAGGTACGAAACTATCCTTTTGATGATATGTATGCCCATGTTGTAGGAAGAGTCCTTAGGGGAAGAACGGGAATAGAGGCAGCGGAAAATATAACTCTTCTTACATCATACAGTAATTCGGCCGGGGCTTTATATAACGATCTCATCGGAGTAAAAAATCCCGGAAACAATGTAATAACTACTTTAAACCACAAACTTACAAAGGCAGCCTATGATGCCCTGGGAAATAAAACAGGTTCCGTAGTGGCCATAGAACCTTCAACGGGCAAAATACTGGCTATGGTTTCAAAACCGGCTTATAATCCCAATGAAATAGATGAAAATTGGGACCGGCTTTCTGAGGATCAGGATAATGAGTCACCCCTGTTAAACCGGGCATCCCAGGGACTTTACCCTCCGGGCTCAACTTTTAAAATTCTTACTGCTCTTGCTTATATGAGGGAGAATCCGGATTATTTGGACTATTCCTATAACTGCAAAGGAAAAATCGAATATGACGGTATGGTAATTCACTGCAGCAACAATAGATCTCACGGGAAGGTTGATTTAAAAAAAGCCTTTGCCAAATCCTGCAATACGTCATTTTCATCAATAGGAAAAGAACTTTCTATGGACGGCTTCAGAGAACTTTGCGAAAGTTTCTTTTTTAATAAGGATTTACCTGCCAAAATAAGCAATAACAAAAGCAGATTTGAATTAAAAACGGGAAGCTCAGGCGTTAAGGAAGCAATGCAGACGGCTATAGGGCAGGGAAAAACCTTAATAACCCCTCTTCATAACGCCATGATAGCGGCAGCAGTAGCAAACGGCGGCATCATGATGAAGCCGTATACTGTTGACAGGATAGAAAGTGCGGGGGGCCGGGTACTTAAAGGATATATTCCCGAAGAAGCAGCGGTTGTAATGTCTTTTGAAGAAGCGGATTATCTTAAAAGCCTGATGAGAGCCGTTGTGACTGACGGAACTGCAAGCAGGCTGAATAAGTTGGATGTAAAAGTTGCCGGAAAAACCGGTACGGCACAACAGGACGGAAAAAATTCCCATGCCTGGTTTATAGGATTTGCTCCTATTAACGAACCTAAGATTGCTATAAGTGTTCTTGTGGAAAATATAGGTTCAGGCAGCGACTATGCGGTGCCTATCGCAGAAAAGGTATTTGAAGAATATTTTAAATAATGAGAATATATAAAGAAAATTTGGGTGTAATGCAAGATTATCATTTGCCATAAACTGATATAATCAGTTCAAATCCTGCATCATTAGCTACCTGTTCCTTATTTTTGTAAGATTTTCATAAAAAACAAGTTGATATATTAGTCATATTAATGTATACTTTAGGGTAGTTAATGAGGACACACCAAAAAGCAGGAGGAATTGCGATGATAGAAGCAACGAGCTGTGGTGGTGTAGTTATATTCAGAGGAAAGATTTTATTACTGTATAAGAATTATAAGAACAAATATGAGGGGTGGGTGCTGCCGAAAGGTACTGTTGAAGAAGGAGAAGAGTTTAAAGATACGGCAATCCGTGAAGTAAGAGAGGAAGCGGGAACCAATGCTTCCATAATAAAATATATCGGAAAAAGCCAATATTCCTTCAGCACCCCGCATCATACAGTATTAAAGGATGTTCATTGGTATTTAATGATGTCTGATAGTTATTACAGCAAACCACAACGTGAAGAATATTTTATGGACTCAGGGTATTATAAATTTCATGAAGCTTATCATCTTCTGAAATTTACCAACGAAAAGCAGATCCTGGAGAAGGCATATAATGAATATATGGAACTGAAAAGAAATAATCTCTGGGGAAGTAAAAAATATTTCTAAAAATAAGGCAGGGACATTCCGTTAGGAATGTCCCTGTTTTGTTTATCGAATCATATTTCCGGACTAAATATTACCAAGATAATAAGAAATCAGAGAAAATGCATTAACAAACATGTGTAATATTACACAATACAAAATATTATTTGTTTTAATATAAATAAGTGAGAATATTATGCTTATCATTATATAGAATAATGAATTAATGCTGTCAAAGTGCATAATTGTAAAAAATATACCGGTAATAGCAATAGACCAGGCAACGGATAACTTTTCTCTTAAGATTTCATAGAGAGCTCCTCTGACCAGGAATTCTTCTAACAAGGGAGCAGAAATACATGCCTGGATAAAGAAGGCAACCGGATATTGTAATAAAGCCTGAATGCTGGAACCCCTGCTTTGGGATGCGGCATCAGGTGTGAAAACTTTATCTATAAATACATCAACTGTTGTTTCATAGATAAAGATAAGGGCAAATAATACGATTGTATATAAAATTAACTTAAGAGGGTTAATTTTGTATGATATTTTGATTTTAATTATGCTTGCGACATATGAAACATATGCTATATTCAGTATCAGCTGAAAGATTCGCCTGATAGCGTATGTAACCTGGTCATATTCATTATTAAATAATATGTCTAAAAACAAACCTGCAAGAGAATATACTAAAAGATATATTATAAAGCTGGTTACAAACTTACCGAGTTTCAATATAAATTCCCTTTCTTTATATTTTTGCAATATGTGACTTTTATTTTAGAAGAAAAAGTCGGATATTAGTTATAAAATATCAGACATAGATAGGTACACAATCTATTCTGACTTTTGTTTGGGTCTCTTTTGTGAGAATGAACTTATAAAATCCTTTTGGAGAAATAAGTTCTCCATGTTTTCTTAATTCCATTAAATTATTGTTATAAACCTTTTCAATCTGCTCATTTTCTTTGCCTAAAACTCTCAGGAAAACAATGTTTTTATCTAAATCAAACAGTTCTCTAATTAATAAAGTTTCAGAATTAGTATCTTTTTGTGCTAAGTAATTAACGTATTTTTCCAAAAGAGAATTTCTTTTAATTAATAATGTTTTGTTATTACCACAGGCAATATTAAAGTTTTCTACAAATATATTTTTAAATTCTTCTTCCAGATTTTCTATAAATGTTTCATAAAATTTTAAAACATCATTTTCATGATATGTTACTATGGAATTTATGGATGTTTTATATCCCAAAGATATCATACTTACAAGTATCCACATAAATTTATCTAAGTATTTATATTTTTGCCGTGTCGCATTACTGAAATCATAAAAATGCGGGAACATTTCAGGGTAAGTCTTGAACATTTCAAAAAAATATTCGAATTCTTCACTATTGAAAAAGTATAAATTGTCAATATCTTTTTCTATGTAAAGCTGATTTTTCAGTTCATCATAAAGTTCGGTACCATTTTCAACGTTTAAAATACCTATTTCGGGAAACCAAAAGTTATTAGCCGCACCGATTAGCATCATATTCAGTGTTATATTTACATCATCCTTTGTCTCGCCAGGAAAACCGTATATAAAGCCGGCTTCAACTTTTATTCCGTGTTTGCGAATTATTTTTACTTTATCCCAGATGGTTTCTACTTTAATATGCTTTTTGATCAGTTTTTGAATTTTATCGGATCCGGACTCTATACCTAAAAATATTTTACTGCATCCGGCTTGCTTCATAATTGAAACTAATTCTTCAGAAATAGTGTCAACTCTTGCACTGCATATCCAGCGAATTTTAATTCCTTTTTTTATAATTTCATTACAGAAATCTATAACAATTTTCTTATTAAATGTAAACAGATCATGCAAAAAATGAAAATCGGTTGCACCATATTTTTGCATTATATATTCTATCTCTTCTATTAATCTTGAAGTACTCTTCATTCTAAACTTTTGCTTCCAGAATGTTTTTGTGCAACAGAATGTGCAAGAAAACGGACAACTGCGGCCGACTTCTATCGGAAATGTAATTTTATTACTTTTATCCAGATCAATATCCAGATTTATTAAATCATAATCCAATAGTGGTATTTCATCTAAATTTTCAAGTATTTCAGTTTCCTGAGTTTTTATAACATTGTCAGCATAGCGATATGCTATACCTTTTATATCAAATAGCTTTCCAGAATTATTTTCTATAAGTGCTTTAATAATTGGGACAATATTTAATTCACATTCACCTATAACAATAAGATCAATCCAAGAGAAAGCTTTTAAAGTTTCTATAGCAGTCAGGCTTGCCTGATGACCTCCTAATATAATTTTCACATTTGAATCTTTACTTTTAATAATTCTTGACAATTCAATAGCAATATGATGACATGTGCTGTTTGTACTAAAACCAATTACCTTGGCATTTAGATTGTCAAGATATTCAGCCATATCATTTATAAGGTTATTTATTTTTTTATCTTTATTCAATATCCTTTTTTCCCATAAGTAATTGAAGTCAACTATGGCAACTTCAAAACCGGCTTTTTTCAATATAGTTCCCACAGTCAGCGGACCAAGAGCAATAGTTGAATAAGAATCCCGTATTTTTATCGGATTAACTAATACTACATCGTATTTTTTCATAATTAATTCACCTATGCAATTTTATTGTAAAATATAATAATAAAAATTGAAAATATTAAACGTATAAAATGATGTAACCAATTAGGTCTTTTATGAAGCATAAGACCATTTAATACGGCTAAGATCTGCAAAAGAAGAAGGCCGATGCACAAAGTCCACATAAAAAATACGTTATATGATATTAAGCCAATATTAGAAATTAATATTAAAATGCAACTGACAATACATAATACAAGTCTGAGAGCAGATTTTCTTAACTCTTTATTTGTCATGAATGCAATTAAAAATAATATTGAATATAAGCTAATAACAAAACTTAAAATACTTTTTAAAATAAAATCACACCTTCCTATATTCTCAATCTAATTCCATGGGTCACTGCATACTGAAGGAAGATTAAAGTAGCTATAAAACACGCTCCCCACAGCAAATATACCCAAAGTTTATTTTTTTCAATATAATCTATTTTTTCTCTTTTAAATAAGCTTATTATAATTTTAATAAAATAGTGTCTTAAACGAAACGAATTGGTAATAAGGCAAAAAATATTGTATCCGTCGCTTTTAAAGAGAAAAGGATAAAAATTCAAGCCCATATATGAATAACCTATTATAGAAAAACAACAAAAAGTAAAGGCCAAATTTTTTAATCCTAACATCATAAAAATGTATCCAATTAGAGAAAAGCTGCCACATAAACCCGCAGTTATAAGATCAACATGCAAAATAGTCTTAATTATTTTTTTTCTTTCCAAACTTAAGAGAAATTCCCAATTAACAACAACGCTTATAAAAACACCTAAGAGGAAACGTAATTTAAATTTCAAATTTTCTTTCCCGCCATAAACACTTATAAATCGAGCCAACCATAATTCGTGGTATAAAGCGATGAATAATCCGATTAAAAAAAAGCTCCATACCCTTGGTACATCATTCCATGAAAAACCTGTGTAATTAATGAGTACTATATTGGTGTATATTGATGTAATAACAAAAAGTAATGAAAGTATAGTTACAAGGTAAATATTTAATTTACATAATATATTATTTACTATGAAAATAAAGGGTGCTGATGGTATCTTAAATTTTGTTATCTTTCTGAAATAATAACCAAATGTCTTTCTTTTAATAAACGGGGTTCTTGGTTCAATAATTAATTTTTCAAATGCAAACTTATTAATCAAATTTTGCATTTTAGCGTTATCAATATGCTGATATTTGCTAATAACTTCAGCAACAGTTTTTTCGGAACGGAATTCCTGCAATATTTCATATTGAAGAGAAGTTAAAATTACCAGTCCACGGGGAGTTTTTATGTAGTATTTGTCATTATAATTGCTTACTTCCAATCCGGTTTGAATAATAAAACTGGATGTATCTTTAGGTTCTAATACCAATGACTCTCTGATATGGATCCTCCTCTCTAGACTCTAAATATTTAATAAATTCTTCAAAGTTACAGACATCCGGATCTTCACCTGTTAAGATTGTATTTCTGTATCCTAAGGATAACATTTCACTTGTGGCATTGTCAGATTGAATCATATTTTTTGTTCTAAGTTGTTGTCTATGTTTTTCCATTTCCTGCAGGTTTATTTTCTGGCTAAATATCTTTTTAATAATATCTTGAGAAATACCTAAATCTTGTTTACGTATTTTAAATATCCAAAATGTTATAAGTCCACTATGCAAATTCATGTTTGCCGTATTAATCCTATATGTAAGACCATATTCTTCCCTGAGTTTGTTAAACAATTGATCTTTAATATATTCTGAATAAACAAGTCCTTCATTTCTGTGGACTTTATGAAAAAATTGGCTCAGTCCATAGTAGTAATATTCGCAATCATAATTATCAATCAGGTATTTATTCTTTCCGATAACATCTATATCTTTAAATACATTTGTGTTTATTTCAGATTTGTAATATGCATTATTGCTAAGCGATATTTTATTTATGTCACCGACGATAGTAATAAATTTATCACCGGTAAAAAAAGAATCATAAATATCAATTAAATCATATTGCGTTATATTTTCAACAGATTCAATATTTCCCATTATATTAAAATTAGGACAGCTATTTTCGAACATTTGAAGCAATAATTGCTTTTTAATTTCTTCAACATAATTGTAATGATATTCTATTTCTCTCTTAATAATCAGTTTCTCATTTTCAAAAGATACATCTTTTGAAAGATCAAATTTTTCATTTAGCAAATTATAAATAAAATTGTATGCTTCAGAAAAATTATCTTTTATACACAATACATAAAAGCACATTAATTCTTGAGAAGTAAAGGCGTTGATTACCAGCCCCGATTCCTTAAATTTAAGCGTTTGTTCTTTTACATAAGGAATATTGAAAATGATATGTTCAAGAAAATGATGTTCGCCTTCTTTACCAACACGGTCAAAAAAGGAGCCTTTTGTGAACCATCCGCCAATTGCTATGGAGTTTATCTTTTTTTCATTATTTATAATGTGATGCATTGATCCTCCCATAATTTGGTTATTTCCTTGTTATCTGATTGGAATTTTAAATTGATCTGATAAAAAGGAATTTTCTCCAATAAACACATAACTTGATAACCTAATATAAAATTGTATTCGGAATAAACAAACCATTTATTTGGATATTCGCTTAGCAACGGGATACTGATCTTGCCAATATCCTTTTCGCTCAACCTGAAACATTCTGATTTATTAATAAACATGATTTGGGGCAAAATAATACACTTTATCTTATAGGGTTTATATAAGTTTGAAATTTTATAAATTTCTCTGTATATAGTTAAATTGTCATATGTTATTTGCTCGTTAAAAATGCCTGTTTTATTGTTATTTATAATTTTTATATATTGCCCGTATGGGTATGCTAAACCGGTACTGTCAATAAATGCTATATCATCGCTTAACATTTTATATTTGCCTGTATTGCAAAATAAACGAGCTGTGGTAGTTTTGCCTGATTGACTGTTTCCCATAATCAAAATACATTCATCATCTTCACATCCGATAAGAGAGGAATGTATTGGGAAAAAACCTAATTTAAGATGATTTTCAATAATTAATCCTTCAATAATTTTTATTAAATAAGGGAAAAAATTTTTTAAGTCAAAGATTTCTTTATACTTTATTTCAGCAAAATGAAAACCTTTATTTATTTTATTAACAATACCGTCTGATATATACAAATAATCATCATAGTAAATTGCTTTTAAAATATTGTCTCTCTCTTCAATATGATAAATATATTTTGCTATATCATCAGTCGAAATAAAATTTTTAGAAATTTGAATAAATATAATTGGCCCTTTAAAACCTAGCAAAGGGATTTTTTCAAAATAATTCTCTAACTCCGATACAGCGACAGAATCATCTGCTGTAACAAAAAGCCCGACCTTATTAACAATTGATGAAAAATGATAATTAAGTATATAATTTTTTAGAGATAAATCTACTCCTAACTCCTTATCAAACATATTTACTTTTTTACCATCGCTGATAATTGTATACTTACCCATAATCTAACCTTATAAATACTCCTTGATTAGTTTTTTTGCTTTTGCTAAAAATTGATCTTCCGATAAATTTTGTGGCCATCTTATGGACAGATAGTCCTTGTAATCATCGCATGATAAAATTTGATGTAAAAACATATGCTGCCATTTTATATGCAACCAAAATATATCGTTTTTAATTAAAATAGCAGTTCCTATATTAACGGCTGCCATCTGAAAAGAATGATTTTTCAACAGCCAATCGTCTGTTTTTGAATCATTGAAAAAGTTTGTTGCTGTATATATAAAACGCTTTATCAGGGCGTCTTTATTTTTGAATCGCTTATATGATTCTATAAGATTTTTACATTCCCTGTCTGATTCTAATATTTGAGATGTCAATATTCTGCCAGCCATTATATTAAGATCCAAAATTTGTTTAAACAACATATTTTCATAGTTATCCAAAGCAATTTTGAGATCATTAATGTCCATAAAATCTATTTGAATTCTTTTTCCGTCGTCTGTTATAAAAGCATCTATTTTTTTTTTATTTTTATAATCAGTAACAACCAAGATATCATAATCCGAGTACTTATTAGCAAATCCGACCGCATATGAACCATGTAACAAAATCGCTCTTATATTATACAGATTTTTTTTTTACAGTATTCTTTTACTAAATTTAAAATTCTTTCATTCATATAGTAGCCTCCTGTATTTCATTGGCAAATTCTTTAATATTCATCATTTTGCTGTTATATCGTAAATTTTGGATTATTTCATACTGTTCATTGGAAATATTTGCGCCTAAAATAATATTTTTATAAAAAATATTATTTATGAAATCATGCCGCATTATATTATTTTTATAGTCTGTTAAGATATAAATCTTTTTTATATTCTCAATCGATAAATCCTTACATTTTTTTAAATTTATATCTATAACTTTTTTGTATTCACCTGTAAGATAGCCTTTTATAATATAATGCAGTTTTAAATTACAGTCTGCAAAGAAAGCGGCTTCTACATCCGGATTTATTGCTGGAAATCGTTCCAATACTTCAATGCTTTTTTTGTCTATGAGAACGAATTCATCTGTATATACATCCCATCCGTTTATATATGCATACAAAACAGAAGATGTTTTTCCTGAACCTTTAGCCCCTATTATTAAATATAATGATTTATCACGACCAATTAAAGCTGCATGAAAACCAAAGGGATAAAGTTTTAGCTTACATTCCCTTATTATTTCGCAGATTTTGCTTCTTAAATATGAATAGATATTTTGAATGTCTCTAATAAAGAGAGTATATGAAAATTCTTCCTTAATCAGTATTTCATCAGAATCTATTTCAATGGTTCTTGTACTATACTGATCTTTCCATATTTCCCTACGGTTTAGAGGATGATATCCAACTCGAATGCAATTTTTTAGTGTATCACGGCTGTATTCTTGATACGGCAAAATAGTTATACTATATTTAGGACAATATTTTAGTACTTGATTGCCTCCTAATTCCTTACTCAACAATATAACTTGATCTTTTATATCAAAAGATGAGTATATGTTTATGTTATAAAAAGAGAAATAAATCATTATATGTAAGCTCCTTTTGGCAAATATCGTATGGAAATAGAAGAGCTATTTCCATACGATATAATATGTAATAAATTAATTAATGCTTTGAGTGGTTTATGTTTTAGATTACAAGTTGATTTTTATGAAAGTAACCAAGTAATGAGTTTTTCATTCTTAGCCAAGAATCCACTTTCGCAGTCATCAAACATTGTAATCATGTCGATGTCGTTGTCTCTGGTCTCAACAGATGCTTCAAATTCGAGATATTTTTTATCTTCCATTATAATACCTCCTTTACAATATTCGGATATTATGTAATAATGTTATATTGGATTATGACAGTAACCATGTAAGAAGCTTTTCATTCTTTGCCAAAAAACCGCTTTCACAGTCATCGAACATAGTTATCATGTCGATATTCTCATTTGATTCATTTGTAGCTTCGGGCTCAAGATATTTTCTTTCTTCCATTGAATTTACCTCCTTTTATTTATTTTATTAATCACATAAACCACTCTTTGTATATTTGATAAATCAAATACACAAAGAGGGATTTATATTTATGCACTATAAATACCATTTTCTGTTTATTAATGCAATGAATTTACAGGCAAAAGTAGTAAAAATACTGGACAAACGTATAAAATATGTTATAATCTTACATATCTTGACTGCTATGACATAAGGGGGGTGCTAGTGTTATGGACAATAAAATAAAAATTGCAGTATGTGATGATGATAAATTTATTTTAAAAATAATAGAAAATAAGATAAAGGAAGTTCTACGCGAGATAAATTTTAATGACTATGATATATATTTGTTTCATAAAGGATTAGATCTGTTAAAATCTAAATTGAATTACAATCTGGTTTTATTAGATATAGAGATGGCAGACATTGATGGCTTATCCATGGCTGTAAGATTAAATGCTTTAGAAAGTAAACCATTAATAATATTTATTTCGGCTCATAGAGATCTAATTGAATTAGGGTACCATGTAAAAGCATACAGATTTCTGACAAAGCCTGTTAATGACCTTTTATTTAGTGAAGCTATTGTAAATGCAATAAATGAGATTATACTTATAGATAAGTTAGTAGTAGTTGATAATGACAAAAAAATATTGCTGGATTTGAAAGATGTCATATGTGTAGAAGCATTAGGAGAGGGATGTTGTATTTATACAACCCAAAATAATTATATAAAAAAGGAACCTTTAAAATATTGGCTGAAAAGATTGCCAAAGAAAGATTTTATACAGACACATAGGGCTTATATAATTAATTTAAGACATATTGATTTTATAGAACTAAATCAAATATGCATGAAAAACGGTATAAAAATACCTGTTTCTGTGAGAAAACGAAAAACATTAAATGATATCTTACGTACATATTATAAGTAAATTTAAATTACATTTAAGGTTAAATATATTATATTTTATTATGCTGTATAAAGCTGTAATATCTAATTTGATTATATTAGACTAACGTTATATTCAAATTAGATATTATAGCTTTTTTATTACTTAGAATATGCTTCGGGAGTATTTTGACTACGTGATTGCGATTGCCTGCGGATTAAGATATAATTGATACAGTATATATTTTTCTTACCTATATAATTGAAGATTGATATATAAATCTGAACTACAATACCTGGTAATCGCTATATGTAAATATTATTTGGATAATAAAAAACACATCGGAAAATCCGATGTGTCATTTAAAAGTTTTAATTCGTTAATTATAAAAAAATGCGGATGAAGGGACTTGAACCCCCACGATGTCGCCATCGGCAGATTTTGAGTCTGCTGCGTCTGCCATTCCGCCACATCCGCTTGCCGACGCAGTTTATTCTATCACAATTAAATTTAGATTTCAAGTATAAAAATAAAATATTATTTGATTTATTATATTATTAATAAGCCTATAAAGGAGTATATTTATGACCTGTATGGAAGCTCAGAGCCTGATAACCGGGTTTATCAATGATGAACTGGAGATTGAAGAGCTGGAAGAATTCATAAAACATATAGAATCCTGCAGCGAATGTCGGGAAGAGCTGGAGGTATATTATGCCTTACTTACGGCTATGAAACAGCTTGATGAGGATAAAAATTTGTCTCAGGATTACAGTAAGGAACTTAAAGAAAAGATAGTACAGACCCAGGAAAAGATAATACATTTAAAATACAATTATTATCGTAAGAAGGGTGTCTTGGTAACTATAATAATTATTATGGCCGTTTTGTTCAGCATAAGGTATTATTTTTATACGCAAGAACCCGAAAATCCTGTAGTAGAGAGCAAATTCCGGTTAAGGTACTCTTTTATGGAAAAAAGATTTGATGAGTACAAAACAGAATTGGACAGGTATTTGGAAGAACATAAGGAAGAAGGAACTACATTACCCATTGAATGAAAGGAGGTTTCGCAGTATAAGCTGCGAAAATCGATATGAACGAAAATAAGAAGCTGGTATTAATTGACGGACACAGTATATTGTTCAGGGCATTTTACGGACTGCCGGATTTGACGACGTCCAAAGGGCAGCATACCAATGCCATATTGGGTTTTTTAAATATTTTATATAAAATTCTGGATGAGGAAAAGCCGGATTATCTGGCGGTTGCTTTTGATACCCATCACCCTACTTTCAGAAACGAAATGTTTGACGAATATAAAGGGACCAGAAAGCCCATGCCGGACGAACTTAGGGAACAGGTTCCGGTAATGAAAGAGCTTTTAAAAGCTATGAATATATCGGTTATTGAAAAACCCGGATTTGAAGCGGACGATATATTGGGTACTTTGGCTACAAAAGCAGAAAAAGAGGGATATCAGGTATCTTTGGTTTCCGGTGACAGGGACCTTTTGCAGCTTGCCAGTGACAAGATTAAGGTGCGGATACCGAAAACCAAACAGACCGGTACCGAAATAGAAGATTATTTTGCTAATGATGTTATGGAGAAGTATAATGTTACGCCTAAACAGTTTATAGATATGAAGGGCCTTATGGGAGACAAATCGGATAATATTCCGGGTGTGCCCGGTGTAGGCGAAAAAACGGCTCAGAAACTGATAGTAGAATACAAGTCCATTGAAAATCTTTATGAGCATATTGATGAGTTAAAACCCGGCAAAATAACAAACGCTTTAATGGAAAATAAGGAACTGGCCTTTTTATCTAAAAAACTTGCCACAATCTGCACAGATTGCGACCTTATGTTCAATATAGAAGAGGCCGCATTAAAAGATATATATAATGAGAATGTTTATATTCTGTTTAAGAATTTGGAATTTAAGAGTTTGCTTGCCAGATTCCAGTCGGTTGAAATAAACCGTTCTTTAAATATTGAAGAAAACTTTAAAGTTATAGATAACCTTGGAGAGGCAGAGAGGATATTTAACCTTATATATTCCGAAATTTCATCAGGAAATAAGAAGCCGGTAGGCATTCACATGCTTATCGATAACGGTGAACTTCTCGGGGTATCTCTGTGTTTCGGAGAAAAGGATGTATATGTTATTTTACGCCATGGACTTATAACAGAAGATTTTCTTACAGACCGGGTGGAAAATATAGTTAAAAATAAGATTGGCCTTGCGGTTATCGGGTTAAAAGAGCAGCTTAAGTATATTAAGGTAACGGAGGATGATTCTGTCTTTGACAATGCCATTGCGGCATACCTTCTTAATCCGTTAACTGATACCTACAACTATGATGACATAGCCAGGGATTATCTTGGAATGACGGTACCGTCCCAGGTGGATTTGCTTGGCAAAAGCAAATTAAAAGATGCAATGGAAAATAATCCAAAGGAGTTTGGCTTGTTTGCAGGCTACAACGCATATGTGGCGTACGCGGCAGCTTCGAAATTAAAGGATAAACTTATCGAAACAGATATGCTTAAGCTTTATGAAGAAATTGAAAGGCCTTTGATTTTTACCCTGTATGACATGGAAATCAGAGGTATTCGAGTTAATAAAGAAGCTTTGAAGGAATACGGAGACCAGCTTGAAGTTGGAATTTTGTCTCTGGAAAAACAGATATACGAACTGGTTGGGGAAACTTTTAATATCAATTCGCCAAAACAGCTGGGAGTAATTCTGTTTGAGAAGCTAAGGCTTCCTTTTGCAAAAAAAACCAAAACCGGCTATTCCACCGCAGCAGACGTGCTGGAAAAATTGCAGGGAGAACATCCCGTAATATCCATGATTTTGGAGTACAGGCAGCTTACTAAGCTTAAATCCACTTATGCGGACGGTCTTGCATCATATATTAGGGAGGACGGCAGGATTCACGGAAAATTCAACCAAACTATCGCCGCTACCGGAAGGATAAGCAGTACCGATCCGAATCTTCAGAATATCCCAATAAAGATGGAATTGGGAAGAAAAATAAGAAAGGTATTTATTCCTGAAGATGATTATGTGTTCCTCGATGCGGATTATTCCCAGATTGAGCTTAGGGTTCTTGCCCATTTGTCCGGAGATGAACGGCTGATTAATGCCTATAACGAAGCAAAGGATATCCACCGGATTACCGCATCGGAGGTATTCCATACTCCTTTTGAAGAGGTAACCCCCCTCCAAAGAAGCAATGCCAAGGCTGTAAATTTCGGTATTATTTACGGGATAAGCTCTTTCGGCCTGGGACAGGACCTAAACATTACAAGAAAAGAAGCTGAAAGATATATTGAAAAATATTTTGAGACTTATCCTAAGATTAAAGAATACCTGGATGGATTGGTGGCTAAGGCAAAAAAAGACGGGTATTCCACAACCCTTTTTGGCAGAAGAAGGCCTATTCCTGAACTTACCTCAAGTAATTTTATGCAAAGATCATTCGGGGAACGGGTTGCCATGAATTCCCCTATCCAGGGGACAGCAGCGGATATAATAAAGATTGCCATGAACAGGGTTAACAGAAGGCTCAAAGACAGCAATATGCGGTCACGCCTTATACTCCAGGTTCATGATGAACTGCTTGTTGAAGCCCATAAAGATGAAGTTGAAGAAGTTATGAAAATAATGACTGAGGAGATGCAGGGGGCAGCCAAGTTAAAAGTGCCTTTGGAAACGGAAGTTAAAATCGGAAACAACTGGTATGAGGCTAAATAAGGGACTATAAAGGGGCTGAAATTTATGAAAGTTATCGGAATTACCGGAGGAATTGGCAGCGGCAAATCCTTAGTGGCTGATATTATGATAAAAAAATATAATGCTCATTTTATTAACACAGACAAAATAGCTTATGAGCAGATGCTGCCCGGAGGAGTAAGCTACAAAGGGGTGGTTGATTACTTCGGCAAGGAAATTTTAAATAAAGACGGTACCATCGACAGAGGCAGGCTGGCGGAGATTGTTTTCAATGACAGGGAAAAACTTTTAAAGCTTAACAGCCTTACTCATCCGAATGTTTTAATAGAAGTAAAAAATGAAATTGAGAAAAAAAGAGCTGAAAAAAATGTACCTTATTGTATAATAGAAACTGCATTGATGATAGAATCCGGATATGATTCGGTATGTGATGAGGTTTGGTATGTCCATTGTCCGGCGGATATAAGAAGGCAAAGGCTAAAAAATAGCAGGGGTTACAGCGATGAAAAGATAGATTCTATCTTTGCCAGTCAAAGCAAGGAAGAGGACTTTTTTGGAAAGTTTAATAAAGTCATTTATAATGACGGAAAGAAAGAAGATTTGGAAAAGCAGATAGAGGATTTACTTGTTTGTTCTTGACAAAAAGATTCATATGAGGGATACTTGGTTAGAATGTACTATGAGCTTAGTATGTTTAATTTTAGACAAGTACGGAAAAAACATTACTTTAAGATAGGAAGATTGACATGAAGTTATTCAGCATAGCAAGCGGCAGCAGCGGAAATTGCATATTTGTAGGCAGTGAAAATACAAATCTGCTGGTGGATGCAGGAATAAGCGCAAAAAAAATTGAGAACGGGCTAAAATTAATTGACATTCATCCGGATACAATCCAGGGAATATTGGTGACCCATGAACATATAGACCATGTATCGGGGATAGGTGTAATGGCAAGACGGTATAATATACCGATCTATGCTACATATGAAACCGCCATGCAAATATGCAGGATGAAAAGCCTCGGGGAAATACCTGCCGAACTGTTTAGGTTTGTAAAACCGGACCAATCTTTTTCAATAAACGATATAAATATTGAACCTTTTTCCATTTCTCACGATGCCGCAAATCCGGTTTGTTACACCATGAGTGCGGACGGCGAGAAAATCGGTATAGCAACGGATTTGGGCAAATATGATGATTATATCTTATCAAAGCTTAAAGATTCGGATTTGTTGATGATAGAAGCCAATCATGATATAAATATGCTGTTGGTGGGAAAATATCCGTACTATTTAAAACAAAGGATACTGGGTGACAAGGGCCATTTGTCCAATGATACGTCTGCAGATTTAATAAGTAAATTGATTTCAGGGAAAAAACAACATATTATATTGGCCCATTTAAGCAAAGAAAATAATTATGAGGAACTGGCTTACGAAACAGTACTTTGTGAATTAAACAAGGCAGGTTTCAGTTTGGGAGACTTTTCTTTAAGAGTAGCTCACAGGGACGTACCTTCGGATTTAGTAGTTATTTAATAATTAATCAAGAAATTCAGAAGATATTTTCTTTTGACAATAAACCATAGGTCTTTTATTCTATTAGAAAAGCTAAAATCGGAAAGGTGATTTTATTATGAAAAGAACTGTTATTACAGTTGTAGGTAAAGATAAAGTGGGTATAATTGCAAGAATATGTACATATCTTGCGAACAACGGGATAAACATCCTGGATATTTCCCAAACAATAGTGCAGGAATTTTTTAATATGATGATGATAGTAGATACTTCTAATACTCCTAAAAGTTTTGAAGAAATAGTGGAAGAACTGGATCAGATCGGTAAAGAAATCGGAGTGGTTATAAAAGCCCAGCGGGAAGATATTTTTGATAAGATGCACAGAATATAGATAGGAGAATTGGTTTATGATTAATTTGCATGAAGTCATTGAAACCAACAAAATGATTGAACAGGAAAATCTTGATGTCAGAACCATTACTTTAGGCATTAATCTTTTAGATTGCGCAGGGCCGGATTTGGCAGTGGTAAAGCAAAAAATATATGATAAAATCACAAGAATTGCAAAAGATCTGGTGGCAGCAGGAAACAAGATACAAAGAGAATATGGAATTCCTATTGTTAATAAAAGAATAGCAGTTACACCCATAGCCTTAATAGGGGCAGCCTGCTGCAAAACTGCGGATGATTATGTTTCTATTGCCGAAATCCTGGACAAGGCGGCTGAGGATGTTGGGGTTAATTTTATCGGCGGTTATTCTGCCATTGTATCAAAGGCCATGACTGCTTCCGATGAACTTCTGATTAGATCAATTCCTAAAGCCCTTTCCGTAACACAGAGGGTTTGCAGTTGTGCAAATGTTGGCTCAACCAGGACCGGTATCGATATGAATGCGGTCAAACTCTTAGGCGAGATTATTCTGGAGACCGCAAAACTTACCAAAGACAGGGATTCTATCGGATGTGCCAAACTGGTGGTATTTTGTAATGCACCGGATGACAATCCCTTTATGGCAGGTGCTTTCCACGGTATATCCGAAGGCGATGCGGTTATAAATGTAGGTGTCAGCGGGCCCGGAGTTGTAAAAAAGGCTTTGGAAGCTGCCAGAGGGGCAGATTTTGAAACCTTATGTGAAACCATAAAGAAAACCGCATTTAAAATAACTAGAGTAGGGCAACTGGTGGCTCAGGAAGCATCCAAACTCCTTAATATACCTTTTGGAATTGTGGATTTAAGTCTTGCTCCTACACCGGCAGTAGGTGACAGTGTGGCGGAAATACTTAAAGAAATGGGACTTGAATACGCCGGTGCACCGGGGACGACTGCGGCACTTGCCCTTTTAAACGATCAGGTAAAAAAGGGTGGCGTTATGGCATCTTCTTTCGTAGGAGGCTTAAGCGGCGCTTTTATTCCGGTAAGTGAAGATCAGGGAATGATTGATGCCGTAGAAGCAGGAGCTCTTTCCTTGGAGAAACTGGAAGCCATGACTTGTGTATGTTCCGTAGGACTTGATATGATAGCCATACCGGGAGATACAAAAGCGACTACAATTTCAGGAATAATTGCAGACGAAATGGCTATAGGCATGGTAAACCAAAAGACTACGGCGGTACGGATAATTCCTGTATACGGTAAAAAAGTCGGTGACAGGGTTGAATTTGGCGGCCTTCTTGGGCATGCTCCTGTTATGCAGGTTAACGGTTTTGGATGTGATGATTTTATTAACCGGGGAGGAAGGATTCCTGCACCGATTCACAGTTTTAAAAATTAAGATTGCTTTTTATGTTTTTACTCAAGATAGTATATTGTCTCATAAATATAGAATTATAGTTATAAATTTTATATTGAAGGATTTAATACTAAAGGAGATAATATAAAATAGACATGATATAACTTTTGAGGAAGGACAGGGTATATTATGGATAAATATTTGGAGCAAATAGATTATAAGGGCATTTTCAAATTTTTCAGTGAGATTTCAAAAATACCAAGGGGATCGGGAAACGAAGAGGAAATAAGTAAATACCTGGAAGAGTTTGCAAAAGCCCGCAATTTAGAGTATAATAGGGATTCAGCCAATAATATTATAATCATAAAAGAAGCTACTCCCGGTTATGAAGATGAGCCGGCAATTATGCTTCAGGGTCATATGGATATGGTCTGCGAAAAGAAGAAAGACAGCACTCACGATTTTACTAAGGATCCAATAAAGCTTTTGGTTGACGGGGATTACCTGCATGCGGACGGTACAACTTTGGGTGCTGACAACGGCATAGCGGTTGCTTATATAATGGCCCTGCTTTCGGATGAGAATTTAAAACATCCAAGACTTGAAGCTGTTATTACAACCGATGAAGAAGTGGGAATGCACGGGGCTAAGGCTTTGGATCTTTCAAACCTTAAGGCCAAATATATGATCAACTTAGATTCAGAGGAAGAAGGATATTTGCTGGTAAGCTGTGCGGGAGGACTTACGGCAACCTGCACCCTGCCTATAAATCGAATAGTAAAAAAAGGCAGAAAGATTTCTGTAAATATAGGTGGTCTTAAAGGTGGCCATTCGGGAATAGACATTGTTAATAACAGGACCAATGCTAATAAACTTTTGGCAAGGTTATTGTTTGACTTAAAGAAAAAATGTTCTTACAGCGTCCTTCATATGGAGGGAGGTTATAAGGACAATGTAATAACCCGAGAGGCATTTGCAGAAATTGTCATCGAACCGGAAGCGGTTATGTATCGTCAAATTACAAATGAGATTGATGAAATTATGGAGGTATATAAAAAGGAATTAAGAAGCAGTGAGCCTGATCTTAATTTTTCCGTAAAGGATTTGGGTGAAGGTGAATTTAGTGTGCTGGATTCCGAATCTTTTGAAAAATTACTTTTCCTCCTGGTGCAGATCCCATACGGTGTACAGGTAATGAGTTCCGACATAGAAGGACTGGTTGAAAGCTCCTTGAATCTGGGGATTTTCCGCCTGGAAGATAAGCAGGCAATAGTCTGCAGTTCCGTAAGAAGCTCCAAGAGCAGTTACAAGAAATATATCCGTGACCGGCTGGAGTATCTTGTAAGCTTCCTTGGCGGAAGTTTTGAAGTACGTTCCGAATATCCGGCATGGGAGTTCAGTAAAGAATCAAAACTCAGAGAACATTTGCAAAAGCACTATAAACAGATGTACGGGAAAGAAATGAAAGTAGAAGCTATTCATGCAGGCCTGGAATGCGGTTTGATAGCTGAAAAAATGCCCGGCCTTGATATAGTTTCAATCGGACCTGATATGGAACGGGTTCATACTATTGAAGAACGACTCAGCATTTCATCTGCTATAAGGGTATATCAATTTCTTGAACGTGTAATCGAAGATAAAATCCGGTGAGGATAAGTTTGCACAATTAATATTAAACCTAAGTTTTTATAGGAGATGAAGATATGTCAAAGGGCGATACGCATGACGATTTTGATTTTGGACCGGAGTTTGAAATGAACTTCCAAAAAAATATTGATAATATTTTAAAGCTGGATAACGACGGAACAGACGATGCTGTTAAGGGGGATTTAAAATATCAGCCTGATAGGGATGAAAACTCCGGGAGTGTTAAACTTGAAGATAACAATAATAATATGAATACCACAGATAATGGGAATGAAAAACTTTCGGATGTAAATTCTTTAAATAATGCTTCTACAGATAAAGAGGATGTTGATAATTCTCTGAAAGAAGCTTCTTTGGATGATGAAAACAACAGCTTTCAGGATAATCTTAAAGAAAATACGCCAAATACGGGTATTCTAAATGAAAACCCGTCAGCTGAAAATTTGACGGATGAAAAATCAGAATCTGAGGATGCAAGCAGTGAAAATGTTGCAGCCATGGAGCTTGCGGCTGCCGGTGAAACCTTAGATGAAACCTTAAGCACAATCAGCGATTCTTTGGCTAAGCAGATCAGTGAAGAACTTCAGAATCTTGAGGCTGAACAGAAAAAGAAGAAAAAAAGAGCCAGGATGATGAAGGTCCAGATAGGCATTATGGCCGGATTGCTGGTATTACTCGGTATGGCTTGTTTTCTTGGGTTTACAAAACCCGGAAACGAATTGCTGCTTAAGATGGGTATAAACATAGTAGGAAAAATATGGGATGCGGGGACCCAGGATTTTACCGACAATACAGATGTTGAAGAAGACGTAGATTATCTGGAAGAAGAAGATCTGGCATCCACTAACGAAGAAATCGATCCCGATACGATAGTTTGGCCGGATCATCCCGGTTACGGAAGGCAGGAAGAGGGAGTTTATAATATCCTACTTTTGGGGGAAGAAGCTATCGGTTCGGGAAGTGCAAGAGGAAGGACAGACCTTATTATTATAGCAACATTAAATAAAAATCAGAAATCCATAAAACTGACCTCCTTAATGAGGGATTTGTTGGTTCAGATACCCGGATACAAAGACAATAAATTAAATTCCGCCTATGAAAAGGGTGGTATTGACCTTCTTTATGAAACCATAGCCTATAATTTCAATTTAAGGATTGACGGGTGTGTATTGGTAAACTTTGAAAACTTTGAAAAGATTATAGACTTGCTCGGAGGTTTGGAAATTACTTTAACGGCAGGAGAGGCCAGGTATTTAAATAGTACCAACTATATTTCAAATCCCAAGTATAGGAATGTAAAAGAAGGAAAACAGTTGATGAACGGCAACCAGGTACTTGGTTATGCCAGAATAAGAAAAAGAGCTACCATTACGGGAAATAATAACGACTATGGCAGAACCGACAGACACAGAATAATACTTAATGCCATCTTTGAAAAATATAAGACTAAGAGTGAGTTGGAACTGGTGTCTATTATGCTTAAGGTTTTGCCTTTGGTTAAGACCGATATAGACAGTAAGACGTTTGAAAAGCTTATAAGCACTTTCATTGAAATGGGTACAATGGAAATAGAACAACTTCGTATTCCCGCTGACGGTACATTTACCGATAATGTCAAGGTCAGGGGTATGGACGTTCTAATACCTGATTTAACTGAAAATATTAAAATACTGCATGAATTTATTTTCGGAAATTAAGGCATGCAAAATTTTGAAGGAAATTGCTTGAATTATCGGTCATAAAAATTACTTTCTTATATAATAAAATTATTAAGAATAAAATTAATTTCTAAATTAAAAATTTTAAATAATTCTATATAAAAGATAATAGCATAATGCATGGCAAAATCTTGATAGGGTTTTGTCATGCATTATTCAAGTGTGTAAAGTCATAAACAACCTGCTTTTTTCATATATTTATTAGTCCGAATAATGGAACAATATAAGTGGAAAAGGTAGGAAGTTATGCAAAAGTATAAGTCGTCTTTTTTTGTTTTATATACTTTTACTTTACTGCTTATTACTCTGTTTGTAACCGGAAGATGCCAAAAACTTATAATTTCTGAGCTGCAAATAAGGGATATACTTGCAAAAGAGTTAAATTACGATGATTTTCGTAATGTCCGGATTAGCAAAAGAAACCTTGACAGGATAGTAAAAATATCGGATAAATATATAGGGTCAAATCCCGGGATTAGAAAATATCCTTATATGAATTATATCGGGTATTTAACATTTTCCATGATGATGGCTGATTTTGACCTGGTTGCAGGCAAGGTACCTGATGCAGAAACATTTTTTAGGGGTATCGGTAGGGTAGCAAATTCAATAACATTCAGAGAACTATATTCCTATTATAAGGCCATTTTTTCGGATATTAAGTATTTTCCCATACCTAATATGGGAAAAGATGCGGATACAGTATCTTATGAAGACAGCTGGTTTGCTCCAAGAACCTATGGGGGCAACAGAAAGCATGAAGGAACTGACATAATGGCGGGAAACAATATACGGGGGTATTTTCCTATTGTAAGCATAACAGACGGAGTTGTCGAAAAGATGGGTTGGCTTGAAAAGGGTGGAAACCGTATCGGTATCCGTGCAAAAAACGGTGCTTATTTTTACTATGCCCACCTGCATACATATGCCCCCGATCTGAAAGAAGGAGATTATGTGGTGGCCGGACAGCTTCTGGGATTTATGGGAGATTCTGGTTACGGCAAGGAAGGGACCATAGGAAAATTTGACGTTCATCTCCATTTGGGGATTTATGTTCCTTCTGGTAATACGGAGATGAGTGTAAATCCTTATTGGGTTTTGAAAATTTTAGAGAATAACAAAACGGATATGGTACATTAATGGTTGTAATAATTCTTTTATAATAAATAATTTCATTGGAAAACATACTATAATATAGTATAATTATAGTTATTATTAGATTTAAGTTGATTAATATCTTATTTTATGTTAGAGACGATTTTATTTGGACTGAGTAAGAGGGATTATCATATGGAAGTATATTTGGATAATTCGGCAACAACAAAAATAACCGACCGGGTACGGGATATAATGATAAAGGTTCTGTATGAGGATTACGGCAACCCATCCTCAATGCACAGGATGGGGGTAAATGCAGAAAAATATATGAAGGAAGCTGCACAAATTATAGCCGACAGCCTTAAAGTTGAACCGAAAGAGATAATATTCACATCAGGCGGAACGGAGGCTAATAATCTTGCTCTGATAGGAACGGCAATGGCATATCAAAGGCGGGGCAAACACATTATCACAACAAGGATTGAACATCCTTCGGTGCATCAGCCCCTTTTATATCTTGAAGAAAACGGATATAAAATTGATTTTATTCCGGTAGACCGTACCGGAAAGATTTTTAAGGACAAGCTTTATAATGCTATTAATGATGAGACTCAGATTGTATCCGTAATGTTCGTAAACAACGAAATAGGATCTGTTCAGGATATAGAAGAAATTGCAAGAGAGATTAAAAAGATTAAGAATGATATAATATTTCACGTAGATGCGGTGCAGGCTTTCGGCAAATACAGAATTCATCCAAGGAGAATGGGTATAGACCTTTTGTCCATAAGCGGCCATAAGATACACGGGCCTAAGGGAATCGGAGCCTTATATGTTAATGACAATATAAGATTAAAACCGATTATTTTTGGAGGCGGCCACCAAAGAGGCTTAAGGTCAGGTACGGAAAATGTACCGGCTATTGCCGGCTTAGGACAAGCGGTTAAAGATATATATGAGAACTTTGAGCAAAAAGTAAACAAAATGTATAAGTTAAAACAGCTTATAATTAAAGAATTAAGCGGGCTTGACGGGGTAACTATAAACGGGCTTCCTGAGGAATGTGAAAGTAATTATGAGATGGAACATATAAAAATGACGGCACCCCATATTGTTTCGGCAAGCTTTGAAGGTGTAAGAAGCGAAGTATTACTTCATGCCCTGGAAGATCGGGGAGTATATGTTTCATCAGGCTCAGCCTGCAGTTCCCATCACCCGCAGCCCAGTGCAACTCTTTCTGCAATAGGCATACCTAAGATTCTTTTAGATTCTACAATAAGGATTTCAATTTCGGAGATGACTACCGAAGAAGAGATACAATATGCGATAGAGCAGATTAGGGATTTAGTTCCGAAATTAAGAAGATATACAAGAAGATAAAGGCACAGACAAATAAACGGAAAGGTTAAGATGAGTATGTTTAAAGCATTTTTAATAAAATATGCTGAGATCGGATTGAAGGGAAACAACAGGTATCTGTTTGAAAACGCTTTATGTGACAGGATAAAGGATGCTTTAAAGCCTTTAGGCACTTTCAGGGTATTTAAAGAACAGGGCAGGGTTTTTGTTGAATGCCCCGATGATTATGACTATGAGGAAACTGTTGAAGCTTTAAAGAGGGTATTTGGCATATCATCATTTTGCCCTGTTGTGACTGTAGCAGATACGGACTGGGAGAGTTTAACCAAAGCCGTTGGGGATTATGTAGAGGCCATGTATCCGGATGCGGATTTTACTTTTAAGGTATTTGCAAAAAGGGCGGATAAGAATTATCCGATTTCATCTCCGGATATTTGCAGTATGATGGGAGCTTATCTGCTTGGCAGGTTTCCCAATCTTAAAGTGGATGTTCACAATCCTGAAGTCAGTTTAAACGTAGAAATTCGCACAAAGGCATATATATACTCCGTTGAAATACCGGGACCCGGCGGAATGCCTGTAGGTTCCAACGGAAAAGCCATGCTTTTATTGTCCGGAGGCATTGACAGCCCTGTTGCCGGTTACATGATTGCTAAAAGAGGCGTATCCGTGGATGCGGTATATTTCCATGCTCCCCCGTATACCAGCGAGAGGGCAAAACAGAAAGTAATAGATCTGGCAAAAAAAATATCCCGCTATGCCGGCAGGATGAAACTATTTGTGGTTAATTTTACGGACATACAGCTATATATTTATGACCAGTGTCCCCATGACGAACTTACTATCATTATGCGCAGGTATATGATGAGGATTGCCGAGCATTTTGCAAAGCAAGAAAACTGTCTCGGACTTATAACAGGAGAAAGTCTTGGCCAGGTGGCCAGTCAAACTATGCAAAGCCTGGCTGCCACCAATGAAGTTTGCACCATGCCGGTATACAGGCCACTTATTGCCTTTGACAAAAAAGATATTGTTGAGATTGCGGAAACTATAGATACTTACGAAACATCAATTCAGCCGTATGAAGACTGCTGCACTATATTTGTGGCAAAACATCCGGTTACAAAACCCAATCTTAAGAAAATCCGTCATTCGGAAAGAAAACTGGAAGAAAAGATCGACGAGCTGTTGGAAACAGCCCTTAAGACAGTTGAGATAATTGAAATAGAATAAAATTTAGATAGAATTTATACTAATAATATAGAGCTGCCTGCTTTGGCAGCTCCAAAAATCTTATATTTATTCGACGATATAAGGTTTTAGTGTTTTAAGAATCTCATCCAGGTTCTCTTCTGCATGTATGTGCAAATCGATAGGTTTGGATAAATCAAGGCTGAAAATACCCATTATGGATTTTGCATCTATAACATATCTGCCTGAAACCAAATCAAAATCGGAATCGAATTTGGTAACATCGTTAACAAAGGCTTTAACCTTATCAATTGAGTTTAAGGATATCTTAACTGTCTTCATGGAACTAACCTCCTTTATTATCAATATAAGTATATACTATAATTTAACAATTTAAAAGTCAATATACAAAGTATATAAAAAGGTGTCAGGCACCATGAACAAATTGTGAATAATCCGTTCACAATTTGTTCACAGTGCCTGACACCGAAGAAAGGATGTAAGGAATGAAAAAAACGGCAGCATTTTTGACTCTGGGCTGCAAGGTCAATTCATATGAGACCGAAGCCATAAGAGGTATGTTTGAAGCTGCAGGTTATGAAATTGTAGATTTCAAGGAGCTTGCTGATGTATATGTGGTAAACACATGCACAGTGACCAATATCGCAGATAGAAAATCCAGGCAGATGCTTCATCAGGCAAGAAAAAGGAATCCCGAAGCTATAATAGCGGCTGTCGGCTGTTACGTTCAGGCGAAAGAAGAGGAACTTTTAAATGACAGCAGTGTGGACCTGGTTATCGGAAACAACAGGAAATCTGAAATTGTCAGGTTGGTTGAAAAATATATATCCGATAAAAATAGCTATAACATGGTAGTTGATATAGATGAAGAAAAGGAATATGAAGATCTGCATATTATATCAACCATGGAAAGAACCAGGGCTTTTATTAAGATTCAGGACGGTTGCAACAGATTCTGCTCATACTGTATAATTCCTTACGTAAGGGGAAGAGTAAGAAGCAGGGATGAAGAGGATATCCTTGCAGAGATCAATAAACTGGCAGGTATGGGCTATAAGGAATTTGTCCTGACCGGTATCCATATTTCATCTTACGGTACTGACGGTAAAATTAAGAAGGAAGATAATGATGATATGCCTTTGGCAAAATTGATAAAGGCTATTTCCGTAATTCCCGGTGTGGAAAGAATCCGTCTGGGATCTTTGGAGCCCCGTATTATAACGGAAGCTTTTGTAAAAGAGATGGCGGGCGTAAAGCAGTTTTGCCCTCATTTTCATTTGTCATTGCAAAGCGGCAGCGACTCGGTGCTTATGCGTATGAATCGAAAATATACCGCCGAGGAATACGAAGAAAAAGTAAGGCTTATCAGAAAATATTTTGATATTCCGGCCTTTACTACCGATGTTATAGTGGGTTTTCCGGGAGAAACCGAGGAAGAGTTTAAGGAAACTCTTGATTTTGTGCAAAGGATCGGCTTTTCCCATATACATGTCTTTAAGTATTCCAAAAGGGAAGGCACCATAGCCGCAAAAATGCCGAATCAAATACCCGAAGCCATAAAACAGCAAAGAAGCAATGAACTTATATCTGTGGCAAAAAAAATGTCTATGGATTATAAGGCTTTGTTTTTGGGAAGAATAGAGAAAATATTATTTGAAGAAGAAGAGGAAATTGATGGGGTTAAATATCAAATAGGCCATAATGAGCGTTATGTAAAATTTGCCCTTAAATCCGATGAGAATTTAATTAACCGTATTGTTCATGTAAAAACTGATAAATTATTAACCGATGATTTGCTGTTATGTACAATGCAGCAATAATTTAATTGAATTTTCAACATATATATATTATAGTAGAGTATAAGGAATTTTTAGTTAAAGAGGATCAAACCCTAACTGGGAAGGATGTGATTCTATGCCAAAGGTTAACAATACACAGTATTTCAAAGTACAGAAAGATGCGGATACGAATGTGTCGGATGTGATTCATTCGGTTTTCGCCGCTCTAACGGAAAAAGGGTATAATCCTGTAAGCCAGATAGTCGGATATATAATGTCGGGAGATCCAACCTACATAACCAGCCATAAAGGGGCTAGAAGCCTGATAATGAAAGTTGAGAGAGATGAAATAATTGAAGAGTTGCTGAAATTTTATATAGAGAAGAAGTGTAAATAAACAAGCACTAGCAAACAGATAGACTTAAGGGAGATAAATAATGAGGATCATGGGACTTGATTACGGATCCGTCACAGTCGGGGTTGCAATAAGTGATCCGCTTTTACTAACAGCGCAGGGGATTGAGGTTATTCAAAGAAAACAGGAGAATAAACTAAGAAGAACCTTAGCAAGAATTGAAGAACTTATAAAAGAATATGAGGTAACCAAAATAGTTGTTGGTTACCCTAAAAATATGAATAATTCCATCGGAGATCGGGCAAAAAAAACAGAAGAATTTGCTGAAATCCTACGCAAAAGAACAAATCTGGAAGTAATTTTATGGGATGAGCGACTTACTACCGTTTCTGCTGACAATGTTCTTACAGAAGGAGGATTGTCATTAAAAAAGAAAGAATCTGTAATCGATATGATTGCAGCAGTATTTATTTTGCAGGGATATTTGGACAAACTGTATAATCAGAAGGATAACGGTAAAGAAACGGAAAGGTATGAGTAATATGGGAAACAAGCCTGACGAAATTGTATTTACAACGGATGACGGAGAAGAAGTAGTATTTGAGGTAATAGAACAAACCAGACTTGGTGGAGTAAATTATCTTTTGGTATGCACAACAGACGGGGAAGAAGAGGAAGCTCTTATCCTTAAAGATATATCAAAAGATACGGATGCGGAAGCCGTATATGATATAGTTGACGATGACGCGGAATTTGCTTACGTGTCCGAAGTTTTTAAAGAATTATTGGATGATATAGAACTTTATTAATTGCATTGATATATATTAGATGGAACGGTGATAAAATGCCTAACAATCAAGAGCAATTCAAAGATTTATTAAGGAAGAACGGACTTAAGGTTACAAATCAGAGAATAGCGATTTTGGAGGCACTAAGCGATAGACCGGGTGAACATTTGACCGCTGAGGAAATTTATGATGTTGTCAAGAAAGATTATCCGGATATCGGCTTGGCGACCGTGTATCGTACTATTCAATTGTTATCGGAATTAAATCTTATTGATAAACTTAATTTGGATGATGGATATGTCAGATACGAAATAGGTAGTGAAAACCCTGAAGAAAATTGCCACCATCATCATCATTTAATATGTCTTGATTGTGGAAATATTTATGCATTTCAGGATGATCTGCTTGAGAATCTGGAAAGTAGGATTAAAGAAACTCTCGGATTTGACGTGGTCAATCATGAGGTTAAGCTATACGGCTATTGCAAGGAATGCATAAATAATAGGGCAGTGAAGTCTAATTAATATATCATGCACTTATATAATGGATAAATATGTACATAAACCATTGGAGGTGCAATTTTTTTGAAAGAAAAGGAAACATTGACAGTAATAAAGGACAGAAAAACTGCCGGAATTAGAAAGAATATAAATAATACAGCAAATATAGCAAACGGTAAAAGTACCGCAAAAAGGAGCATTAGTAACGGAAACGGTAAAACAAGCAGTTTGACAAATAGCATAGAATCATCAGTAAAGACAGACAATAAAAAAACCGGAGGATTAAAAATTATTCCTCTTGGCGGTCTTGAAAAGATCGGTATGAATATTACGGCTATTGAATACGATGACACCATTGTGGTAATAGATTGCGGTTTGTCATTCCCGGAGGATGATATGCTGGGAATCGATTTTATTATTCCCGATGTAACATACCTTAAGGAGAATATCGAAAAGGTCAAAGGGTTTGTAATAACCCACGGCCATGAAGACCATATTGGGGCTTTGCCCTATATATTAAAAGAAATTAATGTGCCTGTATATGCCACAAAACTTACTACGGCAATCATTGAAAACAAACTTAAAGAACATAATCTTTTAAAAGGCACAAAACGAAAAGTTGTAAAATACGGACAATCTATTAACCTGGGTTGTTTCAGGATTGAGTTTGTAAGAACCAATCACAGTATTGCCGATTCGGCTGCGTTGGCAATATTCACTCCTGCGGGAATTATATTCCATACTGGAGACTTTAAGATAGACTATACACCGGTATTCGGCGAGCCTATTGACCTTCAGAGAATCGGTGAAATAGGAAAAAAAGGCGTACTGGCCCTTTTATGTGACAGTACCAATGCCGAAAGACCCGGATACACCATGTCGGAAAGTACAGTAGGAAAAACTTTTGACAGTATTTTTGCGGACCATTACATGCAGAGAATTATTGTGGCTACATTCGCTTCAAACGTGGACAGAGTACAGCAAATTGTAAATTCTGCGGTTAAATACGGAAGGAAAGTAGTCATCGAAGGCCGCAGCATGGTTAATATCGTAACCACAGCTTCCGAACTTGGGTATATTAATATACCTGACGGTGTGTTGATCGATATTGAGCATATGAAGAATTATACCGACGACCAGCTTGTGGTAATTACCACAGGAAGCCAGGGAGAATCCATGGCTGCCCTGTCAAGAATGGCAGCTTCAATTCATAAAAAGATAACCATTAAACCGGGAGATGTGGTAATACTTAGTTCAACACCGATTCCCGGCAATGAAAAATCCGTTTCAAGGGTTATAAATGAGCTGTCCATGAAGGGGGCAAAAGTAATTTATCAGGATACCCATGTATCCGGTCATGCTTGTCAGGAGGAAATTAAATTAATATATGCACTGACTAAGCCCAAATATGCGATTCCGGTTCACGGGGAATACAGGCATCTTATCCGTCATGCTGAAATTGCCCAGATGATGGGTGTATCTAAAGACAATATATTCCTTTTGTCTTCCGGGGATGTCCTTACAATCACCGAGGAAAAAGCCGAAGTTACCGGTGAGGTTACCGCTCAAGGTATCCTGGTTGACGGTTTAGGTGTCGGAGACGTCGGAAATATTGTGCTTCGCGACCGTCAGATGCTTTCCGAAAACGGTCTGATTATTGTAGTTATATCCCTGGAGAGGGGATCAAATCAGGTACTTGCCGGTCCCGATATAGTTTCCAGAGGTTTTGTATATGTAAGAGAATCCGAAAACCTTATGGAAGAAGCAAGAGAAGTAGTAAGAATTGCATTAGACAGGTGTCTAACCAGATATATTACCGATTGGAGCAGAATTAAGACAGAAATAAAAGACTCATTAAGCGATTTCATTTGGAAAAAGACCAAGAGAACTCCCATGATTCTGCCGATTATAATGGAAATCGAATGAAAAGCATATCCCGAAAGCTATAAACTTTCGGGATATCCCTTATATTTTAACAGTTAGGAGAGCAAAATTATGGCTTCTTCATCTACATTTTTTAAAGTAACATTTAAGATATCAAGTTTTATTCTCAGGTTACTTTTAAATATTATATTTTTTATTCTGGTAATAGTTTTTGTCATTTACGGCAGCCGGACTGCTTTTGATTTTACATATCAGTTATACGGACCGGTATCCGTAGATCCGGAGCCCGGAAGAAACGTATATATTGAAATCGGTAAGGGCGAATCTACTATGGAAGTTGCCAAAAAGCTTGAATTATACCGTGTGATTAAAAACAAATATGCGTTTTATTTAAAAACCAAGCTTCAAAGCGAAGTACTTATGCCGGGCAAATATGAAGTTAACTCATCCATGACCTATGATGAAATACTTGATATAATAACCGATTATTCAAAGTCGTTGGTACAGACTGAACAGATTGATGAAACCGATTAAGTATGCATTTATCTTAAGAAGGATTTGAGGCAAGATGATTACTCCGGAGAGAATTGCGGCATATATAAACTCCCTGGATAAAGAACTGCCGCCTGAGCTTTATAATTTGGAAAAGGAAGCTTTAGAGAACATGGTTCCGATTATTCGCAAAGAAATTCAGGGAGTTATCCGCTTTTTGCTGACAATAAAACAACCGAAAAGAATTTTGGAGGTCGGAACAGCCATTGGCTTTTCCGCCCTCTTTATGAGTGAGTATTCACCGCATGATTGTAAGATTACCACTATTGAAAAAGTTCCCATGCGCCTGGTTGAAGCAAGAAAAAACCTGAAAAGTGAAGCCTTTCCCCACAGGAATAAAATAAAACTGCTTGAGGGGGAAGCCATGGAGATTTTAAATAATCTGGCAAATGCAAATGAAACTTATGACTTTATATTTCTGGATGCCGCCAAGGCCCAGTATTTGAACTTCCTTCCCTTGCTGATGAAGCTGCTGGAAAAAGGAGGACTGCTTCTGTCCGATAACGTCCTGCAGGATGGCACCGTTATAAATTCCAGATACAGCATTACCAGAAGGGACAGGACCATTCATACCAGGATGAGGGAATATCTTTATACAATAACCCATATGGACGAATTGGAAACAATAATTCTTCCTATTGGTGACGGGATCACAATCAGTTACCGCAAGCAATAAGGTGAAATCCGACTGTAACCGTGATTTGAATCACAGGATAAACGGTATTAACGGATTAATATGTTATAAGAAGGACATGAAGGCAGGCTTTCCGTATGTAAGTGTAAATTAAAGTGCTTTAAATTTAGTTTCAATCAAAAATGTAACTTAAAATAAAATGTCCAAGAATTGATAAAAATTTTTTATATAAATAATAAAAAAATCATTTTTAAATTATGGATTAAAATAAAAGCCTTTGTTACTTTTATAGAAAGAAGGATATTATGAATTTAGACAGAAGAAAGCCGGAGCTTTTAATGCCGGCAGGGGACCTGGAAACTCTTAAAATAGGAGTAATGTATGGGGCCGATGCCTTATACATAGGCGGCGATATGTACGGGCTTAGGGCTAAAGCAAAGAATTTTTCCATGGAAGAAATGAAAGAAGGCATTGCCTTTGCCCACAGTCATGGTAAAAAGGTTTATGTTACCGCCAATATAACGGCCCACAATAATGATCTTGAAGGAATAAGAAAATATTTTATGGAGCTTAGGGAGTTTGGGGATGATAAGCCGGATGCGCTTATTATAACTGATCCGGGGGTGTTTTCGATTGCAAAAGAAGTAGCCCCTGAGATTGAGATTCATATTAGTACCCAGGCTAACAACACCAATTATGCTACTTATAGATTTTGGTACAACATGGGGGCAACCAGGGTGGTTGCCGCAAGAGAATTATCCTTAAAGGAAATAGCAGAAATAAGAAAAAACATTCCCGAAGATATGGAAATTGAGGCTTTCGTTCATGGGGCTATGTGTATAGCTTATTCGGGACGATGCCTTCTTAGCAATTATTTTACCGGCAGGGATGCCAATTTGGGCGAATGTACCCATTCATGCAGATGGAAGTATCATTTGGTGGAAGAAAAAAGACCCGGGATGTATCTTCCTATCGAGGAAAACGAACGGGGAACATATATCTTCAATTCCAAAGACTTGTGTATGATTGAGTATATACCTGAACTTATAAATGCCGGGGTTAACAGCTTTAAAGTTGAAGGAAGGATGAAAACCGCCCTGTATGTGGCTACAATAGCAAGAAGCTACAGGAAAGCTATTGATGACTATTTTACAGACCCCAAGCTTTATGAAGAGAATAAAGCCTTATATCTGGAAGAGGCCAAAAAAGGGGTCAATCGTCAGTTTACCACCGGCTTTTTCTTTAATAAGCCGACTTATGAGGACCAGATATATGACCGAAGCACTTACGAGAAATCATATACTTATCTTGGGACCATTACAGGAGAAAGAGACGGGTTGTATAATCTGGAACAGAGAAACAAATTCTTTGTCGGAGAAGAGATAGAGGTTATCAGGCCGAATTGGGAGACTATCAAAGCTGTTGTAAAAAGGATTACCGATGAGGAAGGTAACGATATGGACAGTTGTCCCCATCCTAAGCAAAGTATTTATATCGATCTGGGGGTTAAGCTTTATCCTTATGATATATTAAGACGAAAAGAGCAGGCTTAAACTAATACAGGCATAGGCTTTTTCGACGATATAGCAAGTACTTTTGCTCTTTTTGTCCTTTTTTAAGATGGATAGGCACTTTATGTCATTTATATTCATAGTATAGTAATGAATCATTAAGCATTGAGGGTGCCTATCTTCGTGAAATCATTTCCAAAGCCGTTAAGTACAAAGGAAGAAGCTGATTATCTGCTACGATGCAAAGCAGGAGATAAAGAAGCCAGAAACATATTGATTGAACATAATTTAAGGTTGGTAGCCCATATAGTTAAAAAGTATAGTATGTCAGACAAGGAAACGGATGATTTAATATCGATCGGAACAATTGGTTTGATTAAAGCGATCGATACTTTTGATGAAGAGAAAGGGATTCGCCTGGCTACCTACGCATCCCGCTGTATTGACAATGAACTTCTTATGATGTTAAGAAGTAACAAGCGGCTGAATAAAGAGGTTTATCTGTATGATCCTATAGGTTCCGACAAAGAAGGCAACGAAATCAATCTGTTGGATATAATAGAAGAAACGGACACGGATATTGTAGAGAATATTGTTTTGGAAGAGGATATAAAAAAATTATATAATGTAATAGATAAAGTGTTAACAGACAGGGAAAAGGAGATTATATCTTTAAGATATGGGCTGATTGGAAGAAGAGAAGTAACCCAAAGAGAAATAGCAAAAAAACTTGGTATTTCAAGGAGTTATGTCAGCCGTATTGAAAAAAAGGCATTAAAAAAATTAAGGGAATGTTTTGAATAAAAATGGATAGTAAAATGAAAAGAGAACTGTCGCAAATTATTATGGGATACGGTAAAGTTTTATTTACCTGTATCCCATAAATATTTTGACAGTTCTTTTTTGGTCTTTGTCAAGTGTTAGGGTTGGGGAATGGTATATAAAATTATATTAAAACACCAGGTATGAAATCTTTTTTACTAAAGTTGGCGAAAAAATATATTTTTTCTTGACGAAAACGGGTTGTAAGGGTATGGTATATTTGATTATGAATATAGGATAAAAAATTGGTAATAGGTATCTTACAAGAATTTTATATATACGTCGCTGTTTTGGAGGAAAAATGAATAAACTGATAAAAAAGATAGTAAACAAAGAAACAATATCCTATACGGTAGCAGGCATATGCACCACACTGGTAAATTTAATCAGCTACGAAATTCTGTATAGACTGGGGTTGTCAAATCTGATAGCAAATGGCCTAGCCTGGATAATAGCGGTGGCCTTTGCTTATGTAGTGAATAAATGGAATGTTTTCCACTCAAAAAGTGAAAGTTCCCGGGATGAAACCGTTAAAATCATAAAATTTTTTACTGCAAGGGTTGTTACTTTAGGAGTTGAACAGGCAGGAATGTATCTGTTTGTAGAAGTTTTGGGAATTTATCGCTGGTTTGTCAAAGGAGCACTGGCTGTAATAGTTATTGTAATAAACTATATATTCAGTAAATTCTATATTTTTAAGAGGAAAAAAGATTAAGTTAAGGCTATAAGCTGATATTAGGAAGTAAAAATATTGGATAAATGATAAATACTTAAAAAGTTATGTCAGTAGCGTAAATGAATAAGGTTTAAGTAAAATCAGCAATAGTGAAAGCTCTAAAAGAAGCGCTGACTGTTATCTATAAAACACTTATTGAAAAATAAAGCCGTATATAGGAGAAAGATAATGACATATAATGAAGCTTTAGATTTTATAGAACAGGCAAAAAAATCCGGTACAATCCTCGGCCTTGCAAATATAAGGGAATTGCTGCGAAGACTTAATAATCCTCAGGAGAAGCTAAAGATTATTCATATAGCAGGAACCAACGGAAAAGGATCTACGGCAGCCTTTATTACATCAATTCTTTGTGCCGCAGGATATCGGGTGGGACGTTTTATTTCTCCGTCTGTATTCTCTTACAGAGAAATGATTCAGATATCGGAAATCAGGCGTACAAGCGACAATGTAAAAGGGGCCAAAGAGTATGATTTATATACAGAATATATTTCTGAAGAAGATATACAGGAACTTATATGCATGATTAAACCCCTTTGTGAGGATATGGTTAGAGAAAAGCTTTCGCATCCTACATCTTTTGAGATAGAAACAGCCATGGCGTTTTTATATATGGTTAAAAAGAAGGTCGATTTAATGGTCCTGGAAACCGGTATGGGAGGGAGGCTTGATGCTACAAATGTAATATCCCGTCCAGTATGCAGTGTATTTACTTCAGTCAGCTTTGACCATATGCAATATCTTGGGGATACTCTTGAGCAGATTGCCACGGAGAAAGCCGGTATAATGAAGCCGGGTTCAGTTGCGATAACCTGCAATCAGAAGCCGGAAGTACTGTCGGTATTTAAAAGAAAAGCAGAGGAACTTAATATACCTTTGATTATTGCAGACAGTGCGAATACAGGAAATATACGGTATAATATAAGCCATACCGATTTTTCATATACAGACCAAAATATTACCGAAAATTATAAGATACTGCTTTTGGGAAAACATCAGGTTCAGAATGCCGTTTTGGCTGTTCGGACCGCCAGGGTTTTAGAAAGTCTGGGATACAATATTAATGAGTATGCTATCAAAACAGGCCTGTGGATGGCAAAATGGCCCGGAAGGTTTGAAAGGGTTGCGAATAATCCCGATGTTTTTATAGACGGTGGCCATAATGAGGAGGCTGCCATAAGGCTTAGAGAATCTATTGAAATGTACTTTACAAATAAGAGATTAATATTTATCATAGGGGTACTAGCGGATAAGGATTACAAAAATATGCTAAGAATCCTTGCTCCTTTGGCGGATACTATTATAACCTTAACTCCAAGTAACCCCAGGGCTTTGCCTTCGGATAAACTTGCGGGCGAGGCGTCAAAATATTGCGGTAATGTAATTGACGGAATTGATATAAGGCAAGCTTTAAAAAAAGCTTATAAAGAGGCAAAACAAAACGATATTATTTTTGCTTTCGGGTCGCTATCATTCCTTGGAGATTTTATAGATGAATTAAGAATACGAAAAAATTGCGATCTAAAAGATAAAGAAAAAAGTGAATATATTTGTCATAAAAAATAAGGTTTACCACAGAAAACTTGTCCGTGGTAAACCGGTAATTTGCCGTTTATTTATGGATTTAGGTCCGGCGGGTTAAAAATGCTTACCTTTGCTTTTCCGTCTGCCGGTATAATATAAGTGTTGGTATTGTCCATATCCTTAAAGAAAACATAATTTTCTGTTACATGAATTTGTTTGAAATTACCTTCCATCAAAATTTCGACTGCGGATGTTTCCAGATTCATTCGGCATAATTTGCTGTTGTCCGCATCATCCACCTGATAGTATAGATATTTACCGGAATTTGTAATATTATAGGCGGAGCATTTTTCTTTTACAAGTACAGTACGGTCCGTTCCGTTAAGGCTCATCCTGTTTATGGTACCTGCAGACCGGTCGATATAATATATATAATCACCGAAAAAGACAGGATAAGCAAAATCACCTTCAATAAATGTACCGGTTGTAAAGCTGGATAAATCAAGGTAACTGATACTGTAATCAGAATCGGCTTCTGTATAATATAATCTGTCGTTAATTACAGCAGCCGGTATAGCAGGCTCAATCAAAAGCAGCCTTTGATGAGAGCCGTCAGTCTGATTTCGGTAGAGGCTAACACCTCTGTCTACATCGTAATTTTGATAATACAGATGATTTCCCTTTAAAGTAATGTAACTGCCTGGCTTACTGCTGATAAGTTTAAGGCCTTCACCGTTTCGGTTTATACGGTAAATACCTGTATTATTAAATGGAAGGCTGCTTCCTGAATTAACCGATTTGGTATCAACGGCTCGGATATAATATATATAATTTTCATCGACATTTATATAGGCAGCTTTGTCATCATGAAGCTTTTTAATATCTGTGGCATCAGATTTCATCATATAAAGGCTGCCGTTATCTTTATCATTGCTGAAATAGATTATGCCGTCCTTTTCACAAAACAGGCCACCGTTATAAATGTTGCCCGCCGTATTGCCTATAAGGTTCTCATCATTGGCGAAGGTTCGATTCCAGGAATATAAAAGAATGCCTGCTAATGACAAAGTTGTAATTATAAAAAGTGTCAGCAAGACTTTTTTTATGGTTGACAAAAAGGACCCCTCCAATTTTATTATAAATAAAGCTAATTTTATTGTATATAAAGATACACATATTATATATCGGCCCGAGGGAATCGACAATTAATACAGGAATTATAAATAAGATAAATAATTTCACGGAGGAATTTTATGAATGATATGTTAAAATTAAGAAATGAAATTGATGAAGTTGATAAAAAGCTTAAGGAGCTTTTTGAATACAGAATGGATCTTGTTTTAAAAATAGCTGAATATAAGAAAAAAAACGGGATTCCGGTTTATGATCCGGCAAGAGAAGAAGAAAAGTTAAGCCAGCTAAAGAATTCTTTAGCTGATAAAAAAAATGCAGATGCAGTTGTCGAATTGTTTTCTCAAATAATGGCTATAAGCAGAAGGGCACAATACGCAGCAATTAATTCGGCAGACGATCTGGGGTTTACAGCTGTTGATGAATTCGAAGCAGGGGATGATACCGTTATTGCCTACTATGGTGAAACCGGTTCCTTTACCGAACAGGCCATGCTTGAATACTTCGACGGTAAGGGAAAAGGGATTCCTATGGGTACATTCGAAGAGGTCATGGAAGCCCTTAAAAATAACAAAGCAGATTACGGTGTTCTTCCCATTGAAAATTCCTCAACCGGTACTTTGTCAGATATTTTTGACTTACTTGCGGAATATGATAATTATATAATAGGTGAACACGTTGTAGATATCAATCATATTCTTTGGGGACTTCCTGATGCAGAATTATCGGATATAAAGAGGGTATATTCCCACCGCCAGGGTTTATTGCAGTGTTCAAATTTTCTGAAAAAGTATCCGCACTGGGAATTGGTTGAAGGAGGCAGCACTGCCGGGGCTGCAAAAAAAGTTAGTATGGAAAATGATATAACTCAGGCAGCCATTGCAAGCAGAAGAGCCGGTGAAACTTACGGATTAAAAATACTTAAACCCTCTATACATAATGAGGAGCATAACCAAACCAGATTTATCATTATATCAAATAAAAGAAATTATATCAGGAATGCAAAACGAATAAGCATTTGCTTTGTACTTCCGCATAAAAGCGGTGCCCTTTATCATATGCTGTCGCATTTTATCCATAATAATATAAACTTAACAAAAATCGAATCAAGACCTATAAAAGGCCAGGCTTTCAGATACCGTTTCTTTATAGACTTTGAAGGTTCCCTGGAGGATCTTGAAGTGAAAAATGCCTTACTTAGCATAAAAAAAGAAGCATTGGAAATGAAAATATTAGGATCTTATGTTCCTGTTCCCAATAGCAATTAAAAATTATTTCAAAATCTAATCACAAAGTAAACATAAATAGCTGTTAGAATAACATACATAAAGGTGGTTAGGATTTTGAAGGAGGAAAAAATATGAACGATAATTACAATAATGATAATTATAATAATGATAATTATAACAATGATAATTATAATATAAATAATCATGACAGTAACGAAAATTGGCGGATGGCAGAAGACAGCCCTAACCGGATTTATCCGACACCGGAGGTAAAGGATAAAGGTAAAAAGGAAAAAGGAAAGTTTAAAAAACTTATATGGTTTATGGCAGCAGCCCTTATTTTCGGTATAGTTGCCGGTATCGCAGTTACAGGATATCATTATTTTTTCCTTGGCGGCAGAGATTATATGAAGATGTCAGAACAGGACAAGGATGAAATTGAAGACAGTGGCCTTTCAGAGGAGTCAGACACCGACAACGCGATTTATACGGACAGCAAGATAGACGGTTTAATTTCCGATGTTTCAGATATAGTGGACAAGGTTATGCCTGCCATAGTTTCAATTAATGCAACAGATATTATTACCAGTTATGATATATTCTTTGGCAGAAGATTTAATGAACCTGTGGTCGGAAGCGGTTCGGGCATAATTATAGGCCAAAGTGATTCACACATTTTGATAGTTACCAACAATCATGTAGTAAATGAAGCTGAAAAAATAGAAATAGTTTTCGCTGACGACAGCAAGGCTGAAGCAAGTATAAAAGGTACCGATTCTAACAGCGATCTTGCTGTTTTGGAAGTAGCAATAGAAGACTTGTCGGCAGAAACTTTAAACTCAATTAAGGTTGCCCGTTTGGGAAATTCGAATAATTTAAAAGCCGGTGAAATGGTAATAGCCATTGGCAATGCTTTGGGATATGGACAATCTGTGACTGTGGGATATATCAGTGCCCTTGAGCGTGAGCTTAATGTCCAGGGTTTTAAAATGAAACTGATACAGACCGATGCGGCCATAAATCCGGGAAACAGTGGCGGAGCTTTACTAAATATTTACGGTGAAGTAATAGGAATTAATTCGATTAAACTGGCAGACACAAAAGTGGAAGGAATGGGCTATGCTATTCCTATATCGGATGCAATCCCCATGATTAACTTGCTTATGAACAACAAAGTTCTGGAAGTTTCAGAAATGGGCTTTTTGGGAATAAATGTTGAAACTGCACAAAATGTGACCGAAGATTTATCAAAAATATATAATATACCTGTAGGAATATTTATTAATGATGTCGTCAAAGATTCACCTGCAGAAAAGGCAGGATTAAAACCCGGCCATATAATAGTAGGTTTTGATGATATAAAGATAGAAACTATCGATGATTTATTGAATGTACTTACTTATTCAAGGCCCGGCGATGAAGTGGTAATTAAAATAAAAGAACTGAATAACGGCCAATATGAAGAAAGAGAATTGAATGTCGTTCTGGGTAAAAGACCTGAATAACAAACGGGGCATTAAAATTTAAAGATGAAGTAATGTTGCGGCAAAAACTGGGTTGTCGCACAACTTGATAAAGAGGATATAAAGAGGATATAGATATAACCAAACCAGTGCATTGCAGTTATATCTATATCCTCTTTAATTATGCAATCAGCGCTCCAGCAGTAAAATAGAACACCCCAATAAACGCTTGACCAGTTTAGTTCATTTATATTTTTATTTAATGAATTTATGAAATATTTTAATCCTCCATATATATTCAATTATTTATGAGAAATTTGAGGTGAAAACCTTAATATAAATTTATCGGGATTATTTATTTGGTATGAAATGGTACCAGATATTTAATTTTGCATATAGTAGATAGAAGAAAATTTTTAGGGAGGATAAATGAAAAGAAAGTTTATTATAGTACTGGCTCTTGTTTTTTTGGCAGTACTTACGATGGCGGGATGTAAAAAGGAAGACGAGCTGATTGAAATTACTCTAAATGAAGTAGCACACTCCATTTTTTATGCTCCAATGTATGTGGCTTTTGAAGAAGGATATTTTGAAGAAGAAGGGCTAAAGGTTAATCTGGTAAACGGGCTGGGCGCCGATAAGACTATGACAGCACTGCTTTCAGGTGAATGTGAAATTGGATTTATGGGAGCCGAAGCTTCAATCTATGTTTATAATCAGGGTGCGGAAGATTATGTAGTAAACTTTGCGCAGCTGACACAGCGGGCCGGTAATTTCCTGGTATCAAGAGACTTAAATGAGGATTTTAAGTGGGAAAACTTAAAAGGTAAGACTGTTTTGGGCGGGCGTAAAGGCGGAATGCCCCAAATGGTATTTGAGTATATACTTAAGAATAAAGGTATAGATCCTCAAAAAGACCTTAATATCATCCAGAATATAGATTTTGGTCTTACTTCCCAGGCTTTTGCATCGGGCCAGGGAGATTATACTATTGAGTTTGAACCTGCTGCTACAGCACTGGAGCTTGAAGGTGTAGGCAAAGTGGTAGCTTCCCTCGGTATAGAAAGCGGAAAAGTACCGTATACCTCATTTTCTGCCCGCAAAAGTTATATAGAAAAGCATCCGGATATAATCCAGAAGTTTACCAATGCAATTCAAAAAGGCATGGATTATGTTCAAAGCCATACTCCCGAAGAAATTGCAAAAGCCATATCCGGACAGTTTAAAGAGACTGATGAGAAGACACTTGTATTGCTGGTAACAAGATATTACGAACAGGAAACATGGAAAGAAAACTTAATATTTGAAGAGGAAAGCCTTGACCTGCTGCAGGATATTCTGGAGTTGGCGGGAGAGCTGGATAAAAGGGTTCCTTATGAAAGCATTGTAACTACAGAGTTTGCTAAGAATGCATTGAGCAAATAAAATATTAAAAGACAATATATAATGCAAATCTGTTAGATAAGAATGCACAAAATTTATTTATTATGTAATTTCCAACTATCTTTAACTTTATATGATACCTCTTAAGCTGATAGGATGAATCCTTATTGCTTAGGAGGTATTATTTATAATAATATATATTTTTTAACTAATTATAGTAACTATCTTTATCTTAATATGGCGGTTAACAATAATTTATAGACTTGACATCAATGTATAATATTGATAGCATAAACAAATATATACTATAAATGGAATAAAATGAAATTATATAATTATGAAATTATGAAAAGTTGACTGTAATTGTGATTAAAAGGTGAATTTAATGAAATGGTTTGAAGCTGATAAAAGGGATAGGAATAATGAAAAGAAGAAAAGTAAGTAATTTGCTTATATTATGTAGTTTTCTTTTGGTATTAGGATTTATAATTAAAATTCTCGTTCATGGTTTATTAAATACGCTTAATCAGGAAAAATGGCTATTTATTACACTTGAGTGTATTTTACCGGCAATTATCCTTATGATAGTTGGGTTTTATTTAAGAAGACATGATAAAAGCCAAAAAAAAGATAAGAAATAAAAAAGAATCACAATCGATTTTAAACAACTGACAGGAAATAAAATCGACGGTGATTCTTTATATTGGGTACTTAATTATTCTTCGGTAGTATCATCCTGTTCGGTTTCAACTACATCAGCTTCATCATCTTCATAATCATCTTCGTCATCAAAGTCGTCTTCATATTCGTCAAAGTCATCATCAAAATCATCCAGATAGTTAGGATTCAAATACCTGTAAACAGCATAAGCAATGGCTGCAACTGCCGCTATAGCACCGATAACAGCAAGAATACAGATGATAGGATTTCTCTTTTTTTCGGGTTTTCTATGCATAAGTTCTCCTATCTTAATTGCACTTAAAAACTCATCTAATTTATTTCCCATGGCAGCACTTCCTTTCTGGTTTATTATATGACTAACTGCTTATAAACAGTATAACATAATAATGGATTAATTACTATATATTATAATTTGTAATCGGCAATCTTTTTATTCAGTAAAAGTTTATCCTCAAATACTATTGATTAGTGATTCTATTACAAATTTAATTTATATAGTTTTTTAATTATTAAAAATTAATTTTATTTTTTCTTGACTAAAAGTTAGTCTACCTTTGTAAGATTGGCAAACGATGCCATAAGTTTTTTAACTCCAAATCTGGGAAAATCCACGGTAACTTCATAATCTTTACCGCCCGCAACAATATTTGTAACGATACCGGTTCCAAATTTGACATGTTTTACAGTATCGCCGATACCATAATCTATGGTGCCTAAATTACTGCCGCCAAAATTCTTTGGTTCGGGAGTAACAAAAGGTTTGTAGTGGGTTTGGGACAGATGATAAGCGGAAGTTTGTCCGGATTCTTTTGAAAAATCATCATCTGCAAATTTATATACAGTTTTTTTGTCGGGCGAAGTAATTTTCAGTAGATGTCTTGGTATCTCATGAATGAAGCGGGAGGGTTTATTATAGTGCATTTCACCGCGAAACATCCGGAATTTTGCTGCCGAAAGGGAAAGACGTTTTTGGGCTCTGGTTATACCCACATAGCAAAGCCTGCGTTCTTCTTCAATCTCTTCTTCTGGATTTTCCGCATTTATAGCCATATAGCCGGGGAAGGTGCCTTCCTCCATACCGCAGATATATACATACGGAAATTCCAGGCCTTTGGCACTGTGAAGAGTCATAAGTACAATATTATCCTTGCTTTCGTCCATACTGTCTATATCGGAAACAAGGGAAACCTCTTCCAAAAATCCGTTCAAAGTGGGAATTTCAGCAGTTTCTACATATGATACCAGTTTGTTTTTGAGTTCATAAATATTGTCTATTCGTTCTTCGGCTTCTTGTGTGCCTTCTTCTTCCAGCTCTTTTAAATAACCGGTTGCATTAAGGATATCATCAATTATTCCTGTCAGATCATAGCTGTCACTGTTTATACTTGAGCGAAGGCCTTCAATAAGGCTGACAAAAGGCTCTATTTTTGATGCAGTACGCTCAAGCCCAGGAATTTGCCTTGCTCTTACCAAAGCTTCATAAAAGCTGATATCGTTTAAAACGGCATAATCATTCACCTTGTCAATGGTTGCAAGACCAATTCCTCTGCGGGGGACATTAATAATTCTTTTTACCGAAATGTCATCCTTGCCGTTAACTATTGTTTTAAGATACGCAAGGATATCTTTAATTTCCTTACGGGCATAGAAGTTTAAGGCACCAATTATTTTGTAAGGTATGTTTTTAAGGACTAGTTTTTCTTCGAAAATTCTGGACTGGGCATTGGTTCTGTAAAGAATGGCAAAATCGTTATAACTGGCCTGTTTGCTTTCTACAACCCGTTTTATTTCACTGGTTATGCGGTCAGCTTCTTCAAAGTCCGATTCAAAGAGGGTAAATGATACCGGTTCGCCTTCTTCATTGTCGGTCCAAAGGGTTTTTTGTTTACGGCCCTTGTTGTTTGCAATAACTTCATTGGCAGCATTAAGTATGTTTTTAGTTGAGCGGTAATTTTGCTCAAGCTTAATAACTTTAGCATTTGGAAATGCCTGTTCAAAGTTAAGGATATTATATATATTGGCTCCCCGGAATTTATAGATACTCTGGTCGTCATCACCCACTACGCAAATGTTGTATTCCCTTTCACCATACTCGTTTATACCGGAAGCCAAAAGATGAATCAACTTAAACTGTGCGGTATTGGTATCTTGATATTCGTCTACCATTATATAGCGAAATCTGTTCTGATAGTAAGTAAGGGCTTCCTTATCATTCATAAAAAGTTCTACGGTCTTAAAAATCAAATCGTCAAAATCCAAAGCATTGCTTGCCTTAAGCCGTCTTTGATATTCCATGTAAGCGGCGGCGTATTTTCTTTGGGTATAATCATGACCGGCCCTTTTTTCAAATTCTTCGGGTGAGATAAGTTCATCCTTTGCTTTTGATATAGCATTCAATATGCTCTTTTCCGGTATCCTTTTGGTATCTATATCAAGATATTTACATACGTCTCGCATCAATGTTTTTTGATCATCCGTATCATAAATGGTGAAGTTTCGGTCATAACCCAGCCGGTCTATAAACCGCCTTAAAATACGGACACAGGTGGAATGAAAGGTGCTTACCCAGATGTTTTCCGCACCGGCGCCGACAATTTTATCCACCCGTTCCCTCATTTCGTTTGCTGCCTTATTGGTAAAGGTAATGGCAAGGATATTCCAGGGATTTACGTTTCTGTGTTCAATCAGGTATGCAATCCTGTAAGTTAAGACCCTGGTTTTTCCTGATCCTGCTCCTGCCAGGATAAGAAGAGGGCCTTTGTCATGCAATACAGCCTTTTTTTGTTCGGGGTTTAATGTATCATATATACTCATAATTTTACCTGCCTGTTTCTAGTTTTGAAATCGATAGAACAGGTTTAGTATAGCATGGCCTCTTCTTAGTTGCAAGTCGGTGGCATTATCCTGTTCAAAATTGCATAAGATACCATGTTATATGGTTGTAATTTAACTAAGCAAATAGCACTCAAAATCAGATTTGCGGATAACTGTTTTATAACATTCAAATAAATTGCTTTAATTTTGTGCTTTTAAATACAGAACTTTTAGCTTTGACATCTAGTATTGGATACTATATAATAAATTTGAGGTGATCGGATTGGAAACGTCAAAAGAGGAGTATATCTCCGGCCTGATAAATAACTTAAAAAAAATGAAATATATAATGCCCGATGATATACCTAACATAGATTTATATATGGATCAGGTTACCACTTTTATGGATAAACACCTGAAATCCTCAAAAAGGTATAGTGAAGATAAACTCCTTACCAAAACAATGATAAATAATTATACGAAGAACAAACTGCTTCCTCCCCCCATAAATAAGAAGTATACAAAGGAGCATATGTTTCTTCTTATATTTATTTATTATTTTAAGAACATACTCACCATAAATGATATTCAAAGCATATTTAATCCCCTGACTAAGAGATTTTATGGTGGAAAATCCGATATAGGGCTGGAAGAAATATATGAAGAGATTTTTGAACTTGAAAATGATTTAACCGATATCCTGACAAAGGATATGGTCCGCAAGATGGCAAAAGCCAAAGAATCTTTTGAGTTTGTAAAAGATGATGACCACCGCGATTTCCTGACATTGTTTGCATTCATTTGTATTCTTTGCTATGATGTTTATATGCGAAAACATGTTATAGAACAGCTTATAGATAATTATCTGAAACCAGAAGCAAAAGCCGAGGGTAAAGAAAACGGTAACAATAAAGTTAAAGGAAAAAGCAGCAATAACAACAGCAAGAAATCTTAAGTTTAATATGCTTTCTTTTAGGTCAAGAGTATATGTAAAAGACACCGAAATATTTAATTGTCTTAAATATAAATAATACCTGCTGTGATTTCTGCATTTATAATCTGTCTAAGACTTCATATGACTGCACAAATCACAGCAGGTGTTTATTTTTGATCATTAATTTTAAGCGATATGTTCTTTATATTAAAAGCCCATCATGACTATTTTTCTGTTTGCTTTTCGGATTTTTTATTTTTCATCCGTGAAAATACCATATCATAACCATCATTACCGTAGTTTAACGAACGGTTTACCCGGCTGATGGTTGCTGTAGAAGCACCGGTCTTTTCTGCTATTTCAAGATATGTTTTTTGATTTCTTAACATTTTAGCAACTTCAAATCTTTGAGATAAAGAAAGAATTTCGTTCACGGTACAAATATCTTCAAAAAAGGTATAACATTCTTCAATATTCTTAAGGCAAAGGATCGCTTCGAACAATTGATCAACAGCCGGTGTTCGTATATTTTTGCTCATCGTCTGGACTCCTTTCTCTCATCCGTTGTGTTTTTTCACACAGTATAATTTTATCATTCTGAAGTATTAAAGTAAAGATTTTTTTGCTTTCAAAAAGGAGCCATCTTATTTGTAATATTTCCGGTAATCGTAATAACCGCATTTTCTGCTGGGGCAGCTTAAATAGCCGTCTCTGTAAAGGTTTCTGTATCTGTAATGCCGGTGTAAATCCTTTCTTTCGTGCCGGTAGAAAGGATCGTAAGGGTCGAATCTGTCATAATGTCTTTCACGTCTAAATCCCCAATTTTTGCAGCAACTCATATACGCTCAACTCCTTTTTCTTTTATCATATGCAAAATGATGAAAAAAGGTGAATAATGTCGCAAAAAATCAAATAAAGGCATTAATATTATAATTTTATAAAATCAAATTAAATTTCAAATAATATTTTAGGATTAAAAATAGTCATATTGACAATTAATAATTATTAGTTTATTAAACCGGCACATAATGGTAATAATTAGTAATAACCTAATGAATATGGAGGCACCATGAGAAATAGAAGAAGAAAAAGAAAAATACAGGTTTTTCTTATGTTGCTAGACCTATTTGTATTGATACTTGTGATAAGTTTAGCATATATGAAAATGAAACCTGCCGTTGTAAAAGCTGTAACTGTTGAGGCAGGTACAGGCTCTATTAATATTAAAGATTTTCTGACCAATAAACGGAAAAACGGCAGTTTTGTTACAGATATAAATAATATTAATCTGAATATTCCGGGAGCTTATGAAATAAAAATAAAAATTAACGGACGTATTTATAAATCAAAGCTGGAAATTGTAGATACAGTAGCTCCAAAGGCTGATCCGGTTTCGGTTATTGCCTTAAAGGACCAAAAAATAGAAGCAACAGATTTTATTACGAATTTAAGTGATGCAACCGAGGTGACGGTTTCTTTTGAAGCAAAACCCGATACGTCTATTCCGGGAGAAAAGGATGTCAATATAATACTGAAAGATATGGGGAATAACCGCACGGTTATAAGCTCCAAACTGACCGTATTGAATGTAAAAAGTTCCGTACAGGTTGAAGCAGGAACGAAACTTAATATAAAAGCATCGGATTTTGCGGATGACAGCAAATTAAAAGTAAATATTTTATCAGACTTGTCAAAACTTGATATAAGCAAACCGGCAATCCATACTATACAGCTTGAGGTAGACGGTTTGGTTGTGGATTCCAAAATTGAAGTTGTAGATACCACACCACCTAAGGCTGTAGCGCTAGATAAGGAAGTCTGGAAAGGAGATGTTTTGGCTGCTCAGGATTTTGTCACTGATATCAGTGACGCATCAGATGTAAAAGTTACTTTTGCAGAGGAACCCGATTTTGAAACACTGGGGACAAAAGAAATAACAATAATTCTTGAGGATACCTACGGTAATAAATCGGAAGTAAAATCAATGCTTACAGTAAAAGAAGATACTGAGCCTCCCGTATTTTCGGGCATAAAGAATCAAATCGTTTATGTGGGAGATAAGATTTCATATAAAAAAGGAGTCAGTGTAAAAGATAACAAAGATACGGATATAAGTTTTCAGGTAGACTCAAGCAATGTAAACCTTAATAAGGCAGGGACATACAAAGTTTATTATATAGCAGAAGACTCCTCTGGAAATAAAGCAAAAGAAACTGCAACCATTACGGTTTTGCCTCTTACCGTAACCGAGGAAATGCTCAATGAAAAAGTGGATAAAATCCTTGCAAAGATTATGAAGGAAGGTATGACAAAAAGGGAGATAGCATGGGAAATATATCAATGGGTTAAGAAAAATGTAGTTTACACCGGTTACTCCGACAAATCAGACTGGAGAAAAGAAGCTTATAGAGGTATAGTAACCGGAATGGGAGATTGCTTTACTTATTATGCGATATCCGAAGCACTTCTTACAAGGGCAGGAATTGATAATATGCGGGTAACCAGAGTCGGAGGAAAGACAGAGCATTTTTGGAATCTGATTAATTGCGGCGACGGCTGGTATCATTTTGATTCGTGCCCGAATAAGGATAAGCGGCAAACTTTTATGCTTACGGATGCGGAAGTGGAAGAATTAACGAGGCTAAGAGGAAACAATTATTATACCTTCGATAAATCCTTATATCCGAGGACACCTGAAAAATAAGCCCGGGTATAATTGATTGGTATCAACCATATATATAATTTATCGGAATATTCGTAAATAAATATTTATTAAATACCAATAAGTCGGGAAGGGAAGCATATGCCGAAAAGATTGGGTGTTATAGGCGGTTTGGGACCGCTTGCAACTGCTTATTTTTATGAACTGATTTGCCGGATGACTGATGCCGGTAAAGATCAGGAACATCTGGATATGGTTATAATCGGCAAGTCCTCAATTCCTGACAGGACAGAATATATACTTGGCAAAAGCAGCGACAGCCCCCTGCCCCAAATTAAGGAATCCGCAAAAACACTTGAAATAATGGGTGTGGACTATATTGCAATACCATGTATAACTGCCCATTATTTTTACAGGGAAATTTCAGAAAGCATTAAGGTCCCAATAGTTCACATTATAAAAGAAACCGTTAGGTATTTAAAAGAACGGGGGATAAAAAATGCGGGAATAATGGCTACGGAAGGAACCATAAAAAGCAACCTGTTCCAAAAAGAATTGCATGAAAATGGTATTAATCCTGTTATTCCTTCAAAAAATGGGCAAGAATATATTTCAGACATAATTTATAAAAATGTAAAAGCCGGAATGCCGGTAGATATGGTGCAGTTTAAAAAAGCAAGCGATGAACTGTTAAATAAGGGAGCCGATGTGATTATCTTAGGGTGTACAGAGCTTTCACTGGTAAAGCGGACGGCCGATATCGGCCCGGGTTTTATCGATGCCCTGGAAGTACTTGCCATGTGCTGCATAAATAAATGTGAAAGACCTGTAAGAAAGGAATTTTCAAATCTCATAACATAATTTAATTTATACAGGTTTTGAAATAATAAAAGAATCATTATTTAGTTATTTAAAACTTACTTAAAAATTACCGTATAAACAGGAAGGTAACAGGTTATGCAAACCAATGTACTGGAATATCTGGAAAATATAATAGGAAAAGTGCCTGATAAAATCGCTTATGCCGATGATACAAATGAGGTTACATTTAAAGAAGTATATAATAATTCAAGGGCTATAGGAACATATCTTTATAAGATGGGACATTACAAAGAACCTATAATGGTGTTTATGGGTAAACACCCAAGCACCATAATAACATTTTACGGAGTTATTTATGCCGGATGTTTTTATGTCCCTATAGATGAAGAAATGCCAAGGCACCGGATTGAACTGATTTTCGAAAATGTCAAACCGAGAGCCGTTATATGTGACCATAAAACCGTTAAGGTTATGGAGACTTTTGATTATAAAGGGAATGTATATCTTTATGATGAGATAATTAAGACAAGCCCGAATGAGAAAGTGTTAAACCTCGTAAGAGAAAAACAGATAGATACCGATCCCATATATATTGTGTTTACATCGGGCTCAACGGGGATTCCGAAAGGGGTTGTAGCCTGCCACAGGTCGGTTATCGATTATATAGATAATCTTACGGCAGTGCTTAAAATTGACGAGAATGCAATTTTCGGTAATCAGACACCCCTGTATGTGGATGCTTGCCTTAAGGAATTGTATTCCACTTTGAAATTCGGGGCTACCACCTATATAATTCCGAAACATTTATTTATGTTTCCGTTAAAGCTTGTGGAATTTATGAATGAAAAGAAGATCAACACCATTTGCTGGGTGGTTTCCGCCCTTACCATAATCTCATCTTTCGGTACGTTTGAAAAAGCGGTTCCTAAATATTTAAAAACCGTGGCATTCGGCAGCGAAGTGTTTCCCATAAAGCAGTTTAAACTTTGGAGAAAGTATCTTCCTGATGCCAGGTTTATAAACTTATACGGGCCTACAGAGTGTACAGGAATGTCCTGCTATTACGAAGTGGACAGGGATTTTGAACTTGATGAAGCTATCCCTATAGGACGGCCCTTTAAGAATACGGACATAATACTTCTAAACGAAGAAGATAAGCCGGCAAAGGAAGGCGAAGTGGGAGAGATTTGCATCCGGGGGACCTCACTTACCCTCGGATATTACAACAATTTTGAAAAGACTTCGGAAGTATTTGTCCAAAACCCCTTAAACAATTCCTATCCTGAGCTTATTTACAGAACAGGGGATTTGGGAAAATACAACGAACGGGGCGAGCTGGTCTTTGTGTCCAGAAAAGATAATCAGATAAAACATATGGGACACAGGATAGAACTGGGAGAGATTGAAACGGTGGCAAATATGCATCCGGAGATTAAATCGGCATGCTGCATATTTGATGATGTATCAAAAAAGATTATTCTGTATTATGTCGGGGATATTTCCGAAGCAGATGTGGCAACTTATATGAAGGACAAGCTTCCCAGATATATGATACCAAACCTGACAAAAAAACTTGACAGAATGCCCCTTACGGCAAACGGGAAAATAGACCGGGTACTGCTAAAAAGCTTAAATAAATAAATTTTTCATAAATAATGTTTAAAAGTTTGCATTTATATTAAGAATTGATTATGGGTGTAACTATAAGAATTAATTAGGGAATATTTTTGTTTTCCAATAAAATTAAAAATAATGAATAACAGGAGAAATGATATGGAAAAAGTAATTGAAATTTTAAAGAGCTTACATCCTGATGTTGACTTTGAAAACTGCACAACATTAATAGACGATAAAATTATCGATTCATTTGATATTGTTACCCTTATATCGGAATTAAGTGATGAATTTGATGTAAATATTCCGGTAGAAGAGATTGTACCGGAGAATTTTAACTCCGCAAAAGCTATATATGAGCTTATTAAAAGGCTTCAGGAGGATGAATAACAAGAGTATTTATGCTGTTTACATCGTTTGAATTTATTCTATTTGCAACCGTACTGTTTGTACTTTATTATATAATACCCAAAAAACTTCAATGGATGCTGCTTCTTGCGGCAAGCTATGTATTTTACGCCTTTGCGGGAGTTAAATATCTGGTATATATCCTGGCTACTACCGTATCAACCTATTTTACAGGCCAAAGGATAGGAAAACTTCAGAAAATCGGATATGAGTACATTAAAATCAATAAAGAAACTCTCTCAAGAGAAGAAAGAAAGGCCTATAAGGAAAAGATTAAGAAAAAGCAAAGATACTGGCTTGCTTTTTGTCTGGTGCTCAATTTCGGAATACTGGCGGTAATTAAGTATTACAATTTTACAGTCCTTAATATAAATTCTGTATTTGACTTACTTAAAATTAATGTAAATATACCGACTTTAGGTTTTGTCCTGCCCCTGGGTATATCATTTTATACGTTTCAGACCATGGGGTATATTATTGATGTTTACAGGGAAAAGTATGCTCCTCAGAAAAATATGTTCAGACTGGCCTTGTTTGTATCATTCTTTCCTCAGCTAATCCAGGGACCTATAAACCGTTATGATGATTTGGAAAAAACCTTGTTCGGGCCTCACAAGTTTGTTTCTAAAAAAGTATCTTTTGGCCTGCAAAGGATACTTTGGGGCTATTTTAAGAAACTGGTGGTTGCGGACAGGCTTCTTATTGCAGTTAATACCATTGTAAAAAATCCCGACGAATACCAAGGGGTATATGTGCTTCTTGGCATGTTCTTTTATGCCATAGAACTTTATGCGGATTTTACCGGAGGTATAGATATAGCTATAGGTGTGGCCGAAGTCTTAGGAATCCGAATGGCAGAAAACTTCGAGCGGCCCTATTTTTCAAAATCTATTACCGAATACTGGAGAAGATGGCATATTACACTGGGTACCTGGTTTAAGGATTATCTGTTTTTGCCCATATCGGTCAGCAAGTCTATGCTTAATCTTTCAAAGAAATGCAGAAAGCTTTTTGGGGATTCCATAGGAAAAAGAATACCGGTATATATTTCTACAATAGTAGTATGGTTTACAACCGGTATCTGGCACGGGGCTGCCTGGAATTTTATAGTCTGGGGACTTTTAAATGCCCTGGTTATTCTGATATCCCAGGAGTGTATTCCTCTATACAACAGATTTCATAAACGATTTAATGTAAGCGGGACCTTCTGGTATCGCCTGTTCCAGGTAGGACGGACTTTTTGGCTTATGAGTTTTCTTAGGACTTTGGACTGTTACAGGAATGTGCCTACGACATTCAGGATGTACGGTACCATATTTACAAAATGGAACTGGCATGAACTGTTTAACGGAAAATTTGCTTCCCTGGGCCTTGGTATTTCTGATTATATAATATTGACTCTGGCAGTTTTGCTGATACTTTATGTAAGCCTGGCTTCAAGAGCAGGATCATTTAGGGAAAAGCTTTCCAAAAAACCTTTAATTGTAAGGTATTTGTCTTATTTTGGCCTTATTATATCTATACTGATTTTTGGAGCATATGGAATAGGATATGATTCCAGCCAGTTTATTTACAGTCAGTTCTGAAAATAATATTAATAAACGGATGTGCTTTTACGGAAAGGCGGGATCAGAAGATGCTAAAAAAGATCCTGATAAATGTTTTTTCTTTTGTTATATTGGTCGGAGTATTATTTTTTCTTCAGGAGTTATTTATGCCCAAATATATGACTGAGATTCCTGAAGGAAATTTAATAGAAGAGTATTATAAGGAAGAAAAAAAGCATGACGTAATTTTTATCGGGGACTGTGAGGTTTTCTCCAACATTTCCCCTGTTACCTTATGGGAAAAATACGGAATAACAAGCTACATAAGAGGAAGTGCGCAGCAGCTTATCTGGCAGTCCTATTATTTGCTGGAGGAAACCTTAAGATATGAAAAACCAAAAGTGGTTGTCTACAATGTCCTCGCCATGAAATACAACGAACCTCAAAAAGAAGCTTATAACAGACTGACTTTGGACGGTATGAAATTATCCGGCTCAAAAATCAAGGCGATTAAAGCTTCTATGACAGAGGGCGAAGACTTTATTAGCTATATCTTTCCTTTGCTTAGATATCATTCCAGATGGAATGATCTTAAGGCTGAAGATTTTAAATATCTATTCGGTAAAAAAAAGGTTTCTCATAACGGATACCTGATGAGAATAGACGTAAAGCCTGTGGGTTATATTCCTAAGGGCAGAGTGCTGGCTGATTATAGATTTGGGGAAAACAGCTACTATTATCTTGAGAAGATGACTAAGCTTTGCAAGGAAAATGATATAGAACTGATATTAATTAAATCGCCAAGTGTTTATCCCTACTGGTATCCGGAGTGGGATCAGCAGATGAAAGATTATGCGAAAAAGAATAATCTTACTTATATTAATTTCCTAGAGCTGGCAGATGAAATCGGAATTGATTATCAAAAGGATACATTTGACGGAGGTTTACATTTAAATCTCTCCGGAGCAGAAAAATTCACCACATACTTTGGTGAAATATTAAGCAAAGACTTTAATCTGCCTGACCACAGGAACGAGGAGGAATATCAAAGGATTTGGCAGGATAAGGTTAAGTTTTATTATGCCATGAAAAAAGACCAGGAAAGGGAACTTAGAGAATACGGATATTTAAAAAGTTATGGGGCAGTAGCCCAGACTATAGAAGAATAGGTATATGAGATAAATCAGAGTTAAATGAATATTGCTTATGATATAAAAGTCTGTTTAAATAGGAAGAACAGTAAAATAAGAGGCGTGAATGCCTGGCTTATGAACTAATGAATTTATATCATATTTGATAATTTATATTTAATTTATAGATAAGGACATGTAGTTTTTTCTATAAATCAAAATTATTTAAAGACAGGTGAATTATTATGAGAAAAATATTGCTTTTATTAATTTTAATATCAGTGATATTGGGAGGTTGCGGTACAAAAGACAATTCATCAGATGTTAACGGAAATGACAAAAAAACTGCTGAAGAAGTGCAGACTGATGAAAAGCAAAATGAGCAGCAGGAACCTTCAGGATATGCCTTTGAATATAACGGAGTAACAATTTATATGAACACGGATGTAAAATCTGTAATAGACAAATTGGGAGACCCTTTAAATTATTTTGAAGCCGAAAGCTGCGCCTTTAAAGGGCTTGATAAATTTTACACATACCCGGGATTTGAAATTACAACTTATCCTATGAACGGGAAAGATTATATATCTTCTGTTAATTTAATGGATGATACGGTAAGCACACCGGAAGGGATTTATCTGGGATCGACGGTTGATGATATGATAGCTGCCTATGGGGATAACTATACGGAGTCATCCGGATCATATACTTATATTAAAGATGATTCAAAAATTCAGTTTATTGTAAAGGACGATGAAATAATTTCTATAACATATCTGGCAATAGTGGAAGGACTGGAATAAGAACTGTAAGTAAATTATAAAGCTCTTAATCTGATGGGGACTGACATGTCCGAATTCGGATTAAGAGCTATTTAATTAATTATTTAAGCAAAAAAGAACATATTACCATCGGTTTTGTGTTCTTTGAGCAAACCCAAGAATTTCTTTAAGGTATATAACAGTCCCGTCATCAAGGATGGCCCTGCCTGTAAATTTACCGAATACCTGATGGCGATTAAGGGAAAACGGGAAAGGAAATAAAGGAAATTGTAAACTACGGTCAATAATAGGTATAAATACCATATCTATTCGGCTGTCAGAGGAAGTAATTATCCAGGGTTTAAGATAATCATATCCGTTCTTTTTATCTTTGGGTATATGAAAGGATACATTTTCAAGCTTGCTTGATGTTCCGTCAAAAATGATCATATTTTCCGTAGCATAGGAAGAATCACTAAGTCCGCAGCCTAAATTGAAAGCAAAGATTTTGCCATGAATTTTACCTGCTGCCGAACTCCAATACCAGGTTGTCTTATAGGGCAATACCCCACGCACCCAGTTAATGACTGCAAAAGAATCTGCCGGTGAAAAACCGTAATTAACATTTCTGTACTTTACATAGCCGGATGCTCTCATACCAAATATTTTTCTGTTATAGATAAAGTTATTGCTGCTTTCGTCAAACGGCGCTGCGATAACCATAGAATCATTAGGTTCGTTAAAAAGAATCAAGGAAATATCCAAATCTGTTTCCTTTTTAAGATTATATTTTTTCAGTATAAGAATACGGACGGAATTTTCAATTTTTACGCATAAACGGATGAATTTATCTTTGTATATAATGCTGCCCCTTGCGGAATCTTTAGGAAGCTTAAATTTTTTTGGAGAAATTCTTATTGTATTTTTATTGATAATCTTTTTTTCTTTTATGTCAACAATTGAAACACATATAAAAACCAGGTTTAAACTTTTAGCGACAGTTAGATTTAGGGCATAATTTTTATTATAAACCAGATAATAATCCCATTCTTTTAGGCGATGCTTTTTCTTTACGAATTTTTTAGTATATCTAAGAAGCGGCCTTTTGGCATATCCTTTCTGGACTAATTTACCCTTATTATCAAGCAACATGGACGGTCTTGTGATTTCCAGCTGCATTATTATCCCCCAAAAAAAGTGTTTTGTATATCATATGCAGATATACCAATGATAAGCCATGAAATTATCTTTTTATCAATTCTATTTTGGTTTGTAATAATTAGAACAGGCAAAATGGCGATTGAAAAAATAATTGTGCTTTTTGGCGGAAACGAAGAAATGCTAAAAGATATGGATGCTACAATTTCATTAGACTTTATAGAAAACTCTTTTAGAAAGGTTTTCGTTAGAGCAAATAATTTTTTTTCCTAATAATTAAACATAAAACCTCCGGCTTTTATACCGGAGGCTATGATACATATTACTTTATAAGCCGCTGCCATAGCATTATATATAAGTAAAATAAAATAAATGCTATATATGTTTTGACCTGTTATATGACAGATAAGTTTGCAGGCATTATTCAAATACGATTACAGCATTCTTATTCTTAATTCTTAAAAGAAGCGTTTCTATGATACGGAAGTAATGATTCAAATTCTTGGTTTCAAGATAAGTAGTAATCATATCCTGACCGATTACTAAATCTATATTATGCGGCTCGGCACAGACCATAACTGCTTTGTCGCCCTTTAATACCGGAGTGCTGAAAATATTGCCGTTTAATAGTCTGCTTATTCTATCATATTCGGTAGTGCCTGTACCCGGTTGAATTCTTTGAAGTTCTACATAAAGCTTAGGGCTGACTACGAGAGCTTTTCTGCCTACAATACCGTTTTCAATAAATTTGGCAATTCCTACGGATATATCTTTAAAAGGATTTTCGCCTTCGCTCCAGTCGGATAATTGAAGTTTAATTACTCCGTCTTCGTTTATAAGACCTTTGTAGCCAAGTTCTTCATTGCCTAAGAAAATTAATTCGTCTTCTTTTAAAGCGCATTGGGAAGCGGCCTGAATGGCTGCGGATAAATCAACCGGCAAACCCATTTGGTCGCTGAATTCTAAGTCTCTCCACAATAGTGAAAAATCCTGATTTATCAAAGGAATATGTCTATATGTTCTTCCTTTAATAACGGAAATATCCCCTTCGCTTTCTTCCAATTCCGAAATGCTGTCAACGTTGATACTTTGAATACCGCCGCCTAATGGTCCGTAGTTACTAATAAATCTTCTTCCTGTAAGAATACTTTTAGCCGTTGATACGACAGCATCATCAATTTGCTTCCAAAGGTCTGCGGAAATCGGAGAACCTTCTCTGTATAAATAGTCCATATTCTCCCTCCTTGTAAAAAATATTTAACTAACTCTAAACTTACTTGTTAAGCAGGCTGCCTATGGTACTATCAGCTTTTGCGGAAGATGTTTTTGTTACAATATTCAGCTGCTCTAGCATTTCTCTTACTTCTTGTTCACCTTCAGCGAAATGTTCTGCTTCCTCAGGATCAAGATGGCGAAGCAGGGTCATAAGTTCACCGACATGTGCTTTTTCTTCATCCCTAATATCTGCAAGAACTTTTTTTGCCACAGGGTCATCGGTTGCCTGCACATGGGCGTCATAAATAAAAATAGCTTCAAGCTCGCCTGCTATATCAAGTCTTATTGCCTGTATCAGTTCTTCTTTAGAAATTTTTCCGGGTATGTTGCCGGCAAAGGGATTTGCAAAACTTGCCATATGGTATTCCTCCTTTTTAGAAAATTGTATGATTTGTTTAATTAATTATATTGCTTAGCTTATATTATACTACTTAATAATTAAATTTAAATAAAATAATAATAAATTATTCTATTTTTAGTTTTATTTGTTTAAAAATGAAATAAATTCATGAATATTTTTTGATAATACATAACGACAAATTTGAAAGAAAGATGAAAAAATTAATAAAGGGAATGTAAATATATAAATATGACAATATTAATTATAGTATTTACAAAAATATAATTACAGTTATTACATATAATTACAGTTTTTACAAATACATAAAAAACTTTCCTGCCTAGCACTTATAAATTATTATACCCAATAAAATTATAGTAAATCAGTAAAGCGACACAGATGTAATGGTGATACTTAATAACTTAGAATCTATGTTATAATTATTACATAATAATTGATAATATTTATGAAAAATCAGCTAAAGAAGTGAAAAACAGCTAATGTAAAAGTAAATAATGCCTCTATAAATGGCTAAAATATCATGACTATTTTATAAAGAGGATTTGACACAAGCAAATCTGATTTGAAAGTAAAGTTTTTAATTTAATAAGAACGATTCTTAATAATTATGGTTGCGCTTCTTATGAAAAATTAGGGGGGAAAATATGGCATATAAAGTTGATTTTTTAAATGTATCAACAACCGGTTTAGAATCTTCACCTGTAGCGGAAGCACTGGCAGGCCTTAGGGCTAATGAAGCCCGTTATTACAAGAACAAGTACAATCATGATTTTGTGGTAGTTCCTGCGGATGAAAGCCGGGAAACTATTGATTATGTTCAAAGAATTTTGAAGGATGAACGTGGTATTGAGTTTGAAGCAAAACCACTGGAAACATCACGCTTTAGAATCGAGAATACAGACTTTGCTTATGTTTTTTATGAGGATGGTCTTTGTGTAAATGTTATGTATTCGCTTGATGATCCTAAAAAAAAGGGCTGTAGGATTTAAACTTTCCGAAGGAATGGATGTTCCCAAAGAACTTGAAGGAAAATTTAAATTTGCAAAGCAAAGATCAAAACTGGCAGGAACAATCAGAGGGTCGTTTTTTGTGATTAAGGGAGAGTATCAGCAAAAATAAACTAAATATCACAGCTATGCGTTCGATTGTGCTTATGTGACACAGCATCCATTTATTTTTAATGATACTCTTTTAAATAATATAACGCTTTATCGTGATTATGACCCTTTGCTACTAAATATTTTGGATTTGCTTGGTTTACGTGAGTTGATAGAAAGTAAGGGGCATAAATATTTACTGAAAATGATAAAAAATTTCAAGTGGTGAGAGGCAGAAAATTGCTATTGCATGTATTCTTCTTATGAAAAAAACTTTTTATTAAGACTCAAAAAATACTTTTACTAAAATAAACACTTCTTGCATAAAAGATATTTTGTAAAGTAAAGGTGGCAAAAATGCGAATGTTAGTAAATATACTTTTTCTTTACCTTAATATATAATTTTATTTAAGGTGATGATAATGATCTTTTCTGAAAAATTGCAATTATTAAGGAAAAATAAAGGACTCACACAGGAAGAACTGGCTGAAAAACTCGACGTATCAAGACAAGCCGTTGCCAAATGGGAATCTGGACAGGGATATCCGGATATAGCAAATCTTATTCAAATCAGTAACCTGTTTAATGTGACAATTGATTATTTGGTAAAAGACCAGGCTTGCAATATAAGTATATCGCCTGATACTAAGACAGATTTGGACAAGCTTATAGAATTCAGAATCGAAGCAGGCGCAAATACTTATGCGGCATGTATGAATGAAACAGCTTCAACAAGATTTGATTCCCATGATTATCAGTATTCGAAGGGACCTTTTACATATCATGATACATATGTAGGCGGGGAACAATTTGCAGGTGAAGAAGCCATTTGGCAAGACGGTAAAGCAGTATATGCCATGAATTACATGGGTCGGGTGTTGGGAGAACCTTTTAGCGGTGATTTCTTAAAAGAAGCTTTAAGAAAGGCAGACAAAAATATGCCGTATCGGGGGCCTGAGTACTATCAGTCAGGGGAATACTTGTATAAGAGCAAAGTCATGGGGGATTTTACCTGGTTTCAGGGCTATGAAGAAATCTACTATAATGGGACAATTATTTATGAATGCTATTTTCATGGCGGATTGATCCGTTAATATGAAATTATGGACTTTGAGTTGTATAGTGAAAATTCATTTAGGATACATTAATGGGAAACCGGTAAAGGTACATACTTTAAAAAGTAGACAAATGCTCAGACTTTTCGTATAATGTTGTCGCTGTAATTAATACTGATTAAAAAAAGAAACAGGAGAATGCGACGTGAAAAAAGGAACACAATATGTCGGTGAAGTTTTAAAGGTAGAATTTCCCAATAAAGGAATTCTTGAGATAGAAGATAAAAAGGTAGAGGTTAAAAATACTCTGCCCGGTCAGAAGATTAGCTTTATGGTAAATAAAATTCGTAAGGGTAAAGCTGAAGGCAGGCTTATAGAAGTACTTGAAAAGTCTCCGCTTGAAACGGCAGAACCAAAATGCATTCATTTTGGCCCCTGCGGTGGCTGCAGCTATCAGACATTACCCTATGAAACTCAGCTTAAACTAAAAGAAGAACAGGTAAAAAGACTGCTTGATGCGGTTTGCGACGAGTATAGGTTTGAAGGAATAAAAGGAAGTCCAAAACAGTGGGAATATCGCAATAAGATGGAATTTTCCTTTGGTGACGAGGAAAAAGACGGACCTCTTGTCTTGGGCCTTCATAAGAAAGGAAGCTTTTACGATATTCTGACAACCGATCAGTGCCAAATCGTTGACAGTGACTACAATAAGATACTGGCCGATGTTCTTAGGTATTTTGCAGGGTTAGGGGTAAGTTTTTATAAAAAGATGACCCATATGGGCTATTTGAGGCATTTGCTGATACGTAAAGGGATAAAAACCGGAGAAATATTAGTCAATCTGGTTACATCAACCCAGTGGGAGCATGAAAAACCGGAAAGAGAAGTTATAGAAGAATTTAAGAATAGATTGCTTAAGCTTGATTTAAGAGGAAAAATAGCGGGAATTCTCCACATATACAACGACAGTTTGGCGGATGTTGTACAGGGCGACAGTATAAATATTTTATTCGGCAGGGATTATCTGTATGAAGAATTACTCGGCCTGAAATTCAAGATATCCACCTTTTCATTCTTCCAGACGAATTCACTTGGGGCGGAGGTACTTTACAGTACCGTAAGAGAATATATAGGTGAAACAAAAGATAAGCTTATTTTTGATTTATACAGCGGAACCGGAACCATAGCACAGATTCTTGCCCCGGTAGCAAAAAAAGTAATTGGAGTGGAAATTGTTGAAGAAGCGGTTATGGCTGCGAGGGAAAATGCTGCCCTAAACGGCCTTGACAACTGTGAGTTTATTGCCGGAGATGTGCTTAAAGTTATTGATGAAATCGAAGATAAACCGGATCTTATTGTTTTGGACCCACCCAGGGACGGAATTCATCCGAAGGCATTGGAGAAAATCATTGATTTTGGAGTGGACCGGATTGTGTATGTTTCCTGCAAACCTACGAGCCTGGCAAGAGATTTGGTAGTACTGCAGGAGAGAGGATATAAGATTGAAAAAGTATGCTGTGTGGACATGTTTCCTAATACGGTGCATGTTGAGTGTGTCACATTGATGTCAAAGCCTTAACCTTTGATATTACTGGCTTTTCGCGTTTACATTCAACTAGTCTACTCGAGAGAAAGGGTAAAATGCGTATATGGGAACATGTCGAAAACTCATATTTAATCCCCCAAGATTGATGGGGTTGAGTTAACACATTAGATAATGCCCATTTTTACATAGGATTGAGTAGCCAGAATGGATGTACTTTTTATAAAATCTGTCGATATTGTATTTAGAATAATATTTATTTAAATCCAATTTAAAAATCATGCGAATGTAAAGAATTTATTTGCATTATTATGAAACGAATGATATTATACAGTTATAAATAACTATAGGTGATTATCATGGCAATCAGTTATAAAAAGCTTTGGAAACTATTGATTGATAGAGATATGAAGAAAAAAGACCTGCAAAAGATTGCAGGTATAAGTTCTGCAACAATAACAAAGCTTGGCAAAAACGAAAATGTGAATACTGAAGTATTAGAAAAAATATGTAGGGCTTTGGAATGTGATATAAGTAATATTATGGAAATTATACCAGATAATAAATAAAAACGATTAAATACTAAAGGAGAAGCAATGATTACAAGATATCATGCAATATACTATGCACGTGTTCTTGCGCAAAGAGCAATAGGCGATAATATAGACAGTTTGTCACAATCATTATTAAATGCCGCTGTGGATATAAATCCACACCAAATTGAGGCGGCTTTATTTGCGTTTCGTTCTCCGCTCTCCAAAGGCATTATTCTTGCCGACGAGGTTGGTTTGGGAAAAACCATAGAGGCCGGATTAGTGCTGTGCCAATACTGGGCTATTGGTAAGCGGAAGATAATTGTTGTTTGTCCTGCTGCCATACGAAAACAATGGAGTTTTGAACTGACAGAAAAGTTTGGTATTGATAATGAAATCCTTGATTCAAAAAATTACAACGAATATGTCCGCATTGGGCGTAATCCGTTTGACAATAAAAAGGTTGTCATTTGTTCTTATAATTTTGCTGCCCGAAAAAAAGATGAAATACGTTTGTTTGGCTTTGACCTGGCTATTATTGATGAGGCGCATAAACTGAGAAATGTATATAAAAAGAATAGTGTCACAGCACACGCTGTTCGGGAAGCTCTTGAAAATGTAAAGAAACTGCTCCTGACGGCTACGCCGTTTCAAAACAGCCTTATGGAATTATACGGACTAACCTCCATAATAGACGAAAACATTTTTGGCGATGCTAAATCATTTCGTGCCAATTATGTGTATGAAGAGAATTATTCTGAACTGCAAATGAGGCTTGCACCTTATTATAAAAGAACTTTGCGAAAAGACGTGGTGGAGTATATAAACTATACCAAACGTCTGCCTTTGACACAAAAATTTGATTCTACTGATTTGGAGTTTGAGTTGTACACAAAGGTTTCGGAATTTTTGCGTTCCGACAACTTATATTCTATACCTGTAAAACAGAAAATGTTGACAACAATGATGGTTAGAAAAATACTGGCATCTTCTACATATGCTTTGCTCGGCACATTGGCTACCATAAAAGCACGCCTGGAAAAAATGCTTGAAGAAAATAAATACCAGCAGTTTGATTTGAATGAGATTTTTGATGAGGATGAGATTGAACTTCTTAATGAAAATGAAGAAGATAATATCGATAGTGATGCTAACTTGCCTACAGAGGATGAAATAATAGATACAAAACAAATACAAAAAGAAATTGCAGCAATACAGTCATTTATAAATTTGGCTGAACAAATTAAGCATGATTCGAAAGCTAAAGCACTCCTTATAGCATTACAGAAAGCATTTGAACAGATTGAATTAATAGGTGCGAATCGTAAAGCACTTATTTTTACAGAATCAAAACGAACGCAAGCATATTTGAAAGAATTTCTTGAGCAAAATGGATACCGGGGAAAAATTGTTATTTTTAACGGATCAAACTCGGACAAGCAATCAAACGAGATACTGGAGGCTTGGCTTAAGGCTAATGCCTATACAGGCAAAATAAGCGGTATCCGCGCGGCGGACCGACGTGCCGCCATTGTTGACTATTTTAAGGACAAGGCGGAAATTATGATTGCAACAGAAGCTGCTGCGGAAGGATTAAACCTGCAATTTTGCTCACTTGTTGTGAACTATGATTTACCTTGGAATCCACAGAGAATAGAACAGCGCATTGGCCGCTGTCACCGCTACGGACAAAAAAGCGATGTCGTCGTTGTAAATTTCGTAAATCAGCGTAACTACGCCGATTTACGTGTATTCGAGCTGCTAAATGATAAATTTAAACTGTTTAGCGATGTGTTCGGGACATCCGATGAAATACTGGGTCAAATCGACGGTGTTGATTTTGAAAAGCGTATATGGCTCATATACCAGGAATGTCGGACCGAAGCTGAGATCAGTGCTGCGTTTGAAAAACTTCAAGCCGAACTGGAAAGTAAAATTAATACGCGCCTGAAAGACGTAAAAGAACAAGTACTGAAAACCTTTGACGTGGAAGTTCAGGAACGGTTGAAATTAGCAAAAGAACACACCTGTGCGTTCATAAACCGTTACGAATATATCTTCTGGGAACTGACGAAATTTATTTTAGGAGATAAAGCGGTTTTCAACGATAGCAACCACTCTTTTATATTAAAAGAACGTATTGGAGAATCTCCAAAAGGAAAGTATTGTCTTATTACAAGTAAAGAAACCGAGGGGATACCTTACCGTCTTTCTCATCCGCTTGCGCAATATGTGCTGAAGCAGGCTTCAGCTATAAAAGTTACGGGTGGTAAGATTATTTTTTCTCCATTGGAAACAGAATTAAATGTAACTTTGCCGGAGGATTTGAAAGGAAAAAGCGGATACCTGCTTCTTTCGTCATTGGATGTTTTGGCATTCGATACAGAACAATACAGCTTATTTACGGCATATACAGATGACGGACAACCATTGTCTCAGGAATTATGTGAGAAATTGTTTCTTTGTGCCGGACGTGAAGTCAAACCAACAGGACTTACCCCTGTACAACAGCGTAAATTGAAAGAGAGTGCAGAACAGCATCGAAAAGGGAAATTACAGCAGATTGACTCGCGAAATCTCTTATATTTTAAGGAAGAGGAAGAACGCATCTTCCAATGGGAGAAGGATATGATAAATAGTCTGGAAAAAGAGCTTGATACGATTAAGCGGCAAATCCGTGAGCAGGAAAGGTTAATACGCAATGCTGTAACAATAGAGGAGAAAATTGCAGCAGCAAAAAAATTAGAACAACTCGAAAGCTTCAAGCGGCGAAAGCGCAATGAGCTTGCCGATCGAGAAGATGAAATAGCAAGCAAACGCCGCAAACTGTTGGCTGAATTGGACAGCCGAATGATAAAACAAACTCATCACGAGGATCTATTCGCCATTGAATGGCAGATTGTATAAAGGAGTGAGAACGCGATGAATCAAAATACGAACGAAAAATTGAACCGATTTATTAACCTCTTGGAGGAAATTTTTGAACTTGACAAGGCAGATTTGGATTTCGGGATCTACCGCATTATGAATATCCGCAGGAAAGAGATTATGAAATTCCTCTCGGAGGATTTACCAAAAAAAGTGAAGGAAACGCTTACTCCTTTTGCTCAGAACACTGTGGAAATAAAAGAACGTATTTCAGCTATTGAAAGACAAGCGGCTGAACTCGGTATTGAGATAAGTGCGAGTCCGAAACTCGCGGAAGAATACGCTCGACTAAAATCACAGCTTGCGTCGGGTACAGACTTGTCATCTCTTGAAACAGATGTATACTCAGCACTGTATAAATTTTTCAGCCGCTATTATGATGAAGGTGATTTTATATCTAAACGCCGATACAAAGAAGGCGTATACGCAATTCCTTATGAGGGTGAGGAAGTAAAGCTGTATTGGGCGAACGCTGACCAGTATTACATAAAGACCACAGAGAATTTCCGCGACTACACTTTTATTGACAACGGTAAAAAGGTACACTTCCGTCTTGTTGATGCAACCACAGAAAAGAATAATAACAAGGAATCCGACACAAACAAGCGCGAATTTATGCTCTATAAGGAAACGTCGGAGCGCCCTGAACTTAAGACAATTGAAGAAATTAACGGCGAATTGGTTATCCGTTTTGTATATGACATTCCAGATGATAAAAAAGTAAATTGGTTTGAAGCCAATCTTGCCGCTATTTCGGATGCAATTGCAAAGAATTTCAAAGAATGGTTTCACTTGCTCGCACCTGCACCTGGTGGAAAAAAGGAAACGCGTACAGTTTTGGAAAAACACCTGAGTGCCTATGTTGCTAAAAACACCTTTGACTATTTCATTCATAAAGATTTACGCGGCTTTTTAACCCGCGAATTGGACTTTTTTATCAAGAATGAAGTTATCCATCTTGACGATATTGATACTACAGATGAGAAGCGCGCTGATAGCTATCTTGCCAAAGTAAGGGCAATCAAGCGTGTTGGTAAGATTATTATAGATTTTCTTGCACAGATTGAGGATTTTCAGAAAAAACTGTGGCTGAAAAAAAAGTTTGTGGTGGATACCAACTGGTGCATAACATTGGATAAAGTGGATGAAAAGTTTTATCCGGAAATAATAAAAAATGAAGCGCAGATTGCCGAATGGCGGGAAATGTATGCAATTCACGAGATTGAGGGCAATCTTACAACCGTTGGTTATTCTGAACCGCTGACGGTAGAATTTTTACGCCAAAATAAAAATCTTGTTCTGGATACACGTTATTTCTCTACTGATTTTAAAGAACGTCTTATTGCAGGTATGGACAATCTTGACGAGCATACAGGTGGATTACTTATTTATAGCGAGAATTTCCAAGCATTACAATTGCTAAAAGAAAAATATCGCGAGCAAATTAAGTGTGTGTATATTGATCCCCCATATAATACTGGTAATGACGATAACTTTTCATACAAAGATGGATATCAGCACTCAACTTGGTTAAGTATGATGTTTGATAGATTAGTTATTTTGAAGTCTTTAGTAAATGAAAATGGATCTATTTATGTTCAAATTGATGTAAATGAAAGTAATAGATTATCAATGTTACTTGAAGAAATTTTCAATTTTGAACGTGAGATAATATGGTCTAACGAATCATCGTCTGGTTTTAAATCACAGGCCAATTCGTGGATAAGAGGACATGATACCATTTTTTTTGTTTCAAAGAATGGAAAACCTGAATTTCATAAACAGTACTTAGAGCTTTCCGAAAGCACAAAGAAAAGGTATGACAAGATTGATGAAAATGGAGATAGGTATAAAGAATATATAGAAGATGGTAAGGTGAGAAGAGTATATCTTAAAGATTCACTAGGTAAGCCATTGACAACTGTATGGACAGATATTCCATCTTTTCAAACAGTGAATGCTAATAGGGAGCATGTCGCTTTTAGCACTCAGAAGCCAACAGCACTTATCGAACGTATATTACGGTCATCTGCAAACGACATTGTTCTTGATTACTTTGCTGGCTCTGGTACCACAGGGCATGCAGTAATTAATCTCAACCGTGAAGACGGAGGAAATCGTAAATATATTCTCGTTGAAATGGGTGAGTATTTTTACACAGTCATACTGCCACGAATGAAAAAAGTTATTTACTCCGCCGATTGGAAAAACGGAAAACCACAGAATCGTAACACTGGCATAAGCCACATTATGAAATACATCTCCCTTGAAAGCTACGAAGATACGCTTTCAAACATCGAGTTGGATGACGACAAACACCAGCTTGCGATGAAATTAGGCGATGAATATATGATACACTATATGTTTGACTACGAGGCAAAAGAAAGCATGCTCTCGCTGGATGCTTTCAACATGCCTTTTTCCTATAAACTGAAAATTATTGAAAACAACGAAACGAAACTTAAGACCGTTGACTTATGCGAAACCTTTAATTATCTGATTGGACTGTCAGTTATTCGCCAGTCTGCAACATCTTGGTTTAAAGCTGTAAGACTGACTGAAGAGGAATGGAAACGAGAGGGTTTATATGAAGGGGCAGTCAGATTGGAACGTGATGACAGTGGCGAGTACGGTTTTAAGCAAATCGAAGGCAAACTGCCGGATGGCAAACGTGCACTTATCATCTGGCGCACTATCACAAATGACTTGATACAAAGCAATGCCGCGCTCGATGCATACTTCACAAAACACAGAATTAATCCAGCTGACCGTGAGTTTGACGTAATCTTTGTCAACGGTGACAACAACCTTGAAAACTTGCGTCTGGATGACGAAAGCTGGAAAGTGCAACGTATTGAACCTGTATTCAGGGAAAAGATGTTTGAGGAGGCGGAATAATGGCAAAAAGAAAAAACACTGCTCTTGTCTTCCAATGGAACGACCAGTTAGTTTTGTTTCGCTATTTCCTCAGTCTGTTTGGCAAAAACAGCCTTGCTGCGCTTGCCGGGAAAATGAACAGTTCTGAATACGAAGGATTTGACGAAAACCAGAATACTTACTTCTGGGGCGAATTGGATTTACTGTTGATGCGCCAGGGGGCAGAAGCAAAAATAAGCCGGGACACGCTGCGCGAATATGATGAGCGTATCTGTCGCTTTGTTAAGCAAATCGGTGAAAAGCGAGGTGGTATTAAGCTCAAATATTTCCAGTATATAGCCTGTCTGTTCACCGAGATGTACCTTGATCGCTATTTTACCGACAAAGAAACCTTTGCCGCTGACCTGAATGCTTTTATAGAAAAAGTAAAGGCAGAAAGCCTCGGTGCTATTGATATTGGGCCTTTTACACCGGAGAATATGAATAAATTGTCATTTATGTGCGCTACAGGCAGCGGCAAAACACTGATTATGCACATTAATATCCTGCAGTTTCAATATTACCTGAAAAGAGCTAAGCTTACTAATCCACGCTTGGACATAAACAAGATTATTGTTCTAGCGCCAAATGAGGGAATGTCAAAGCAGCATTTGGATGAGCTGAAACTGTCAAATATTTCAGCGGAACCGTTCTTTAAGGATATCTTTGGTACAACCGCTGATGTTATTGTTATAGACATGAACAAGCTGAAGGAAGAAGGCAAAGTCAAAACCGTTTCAGTCGATAGTTTTGAGCAGAACAACCTTGTGCTTGTGGACGAAGCACATCGCGGGCTTGCTGGGGATGTGTGGTATGATTACCGCTCACGACTTTCTGCGGATGGCGGATTTGCCTTTGAATACTCTGCAACATTAAAGCAGGCAATGAAATCGAACAAACCAAGCAATATTTCTCAGAAAGAATGGAAAGAACGCCTTGATGAATATTTTCGTTCAATTATAATTGATTACTCTTACAAGTATTTTTATGATGATGGCTATGGCAAGGAGTATCGCATTTATAATTTGCGTGACAGTATTGAAGAGGAACAGAGGCAGTTATACCTCGTAGGCTGCATGTTGTCATTTTATCAGCAGTTGAAATTGTTTTGTGAAAAAGGCAAGGAGTATGCACCTTTTCAAATAGAAAAGCCTCTACTTGTTTTTGTAGGCAATCGAGTGACAGCAAAAACATCCGCTGCAGAAATGTCCGATGTTGAAGAAGTGTTGGATTTTATCGATAAGTTTATCAACCGAAAAGAGCAAACCATAAACCGGATCGACACTGTGTTAAATGGCAACACCGGACTAACCGACAGTGCCGGCCGGGAACTCTTTTCCCAAAACTTCAACGCTCTAATTTCTTTGTTCGGAGGAACTCCTAAAGCTGAAGATGTTTATAAGGATATTCTCCGCCTTGTTTTCAACAGCGATACCACATCTGACTCCCCACGCCTGCACGTCATAAACTTGCGTCAGGTACAAGGAGAAATTGCACTCCGAATTGATTCCGACGGCGAATATTTTGGTGTGGTAAGCATTGGCGACACGGCAGGCTTAATTAAAAACTGCGAGGCAAAAGGTATTACCACCGGAACAGAGGAGTTTGTTTCTGAATCCCTTTTCCACAACATCAACGAACGAAATTCGAACATAAATATTCTCATTGGTTCACGCAAGTTTACCGAAGGCTGGAACTCGTGGCGTGTTTCTACGATGGGGCTTATTAACTTTGCTAAAGGCGAAGGCTCACAAGCCATCCAGCTTTTTGGACGCGGAGTTCGCCTGCGTGGCTACGGTGGTTGTTTAAAACGCAGTCACAGATTGGATGACAGCTCTGTTATCATACCGAAATATATTGAGCTGCTTGAAACGCTGACTATATTCGGAATAAAAGCCCAGTATATGGAAGACTTTAAAAGGTATCTTGAAATGGAGGATATGCCTGCCAACGAAAGGCCGCACGAGTACACGCTTCCTGTATTAAACCGGTATAATCCCGATGAACACAGAAAATTGCGGGTCATCAAAGTTAAAGAGGGTGTAAACTTTAAAAATCAAGCTGCAAGACTTTTACTCGGTAAACCGAACGAGGAATTTTTGCGTTATTTAAACAAGAACAAGGTGATACTTGATTGCCGTTCAAAAGTGCAGACAATTGAATCTACATTCAGCATGCAGATTGAATCTATCCCCGAAGAACATACAATTGGTAAGCAGTATATACCATTCATCGATTATGACCGCATTCTTGACGAACTTGAAACCTATAAGAACGAGAAGTTTTATTATAATATCTCTATCACTAAAGATGGTATCAAGGATATTTTAAAAACTGACGGTTGGTATTTGCTTATCATTCCGAAGAAGCACCTCGAACTTGACAGTATGGAAAAGCTTGTTCTTGTAACTGACTTAGCCATTATGGTGCTGAAATGTTATATTGATAAGTTCTACAAATACGAAAAAGCAAAGTGGGAGGAAAGGTTCCTAGAATACCAGGAATTGAATGACAGCGATGGAAACTTTGTTGCTGAATATAAACTTTCGTATTATGATGCCTACGACGGTGATCCAACCGCCGGGACAGTGGAGCAGTTTGTTGAGGATTTGAAGGCTCTACTTAATCAGCATAGCGGTATACCAACATATGAAAAAGGTATGCTTAGCAATTCACTGATAGCTTTTGATTTCCGGCATCACCTCTACACACCGCTCATCTGTCTGAGAGCGGGTGGTTTGAAACTGACTGTATCACCGGTCAGTCTGAATGAAGACGAGAAACGGTTTGTTGATAAACTTAAGGCATATGTAGATGCAAATGCTGCAATTTTCGAGGGTAAAAAGCTATACTTGCTCCGCAACAAGAGCAAGGTAGGAATGGGGTTCTTCGAAGCAGGCAATTTTTATCCGGACTATGTGTTATGGATTGATACGCCCGATGTGCAATATATTTCCTTTATCGACCCAAAAGGATTGCGGCATTTGCAATGGGATGATCCCAAGATAGAGTTCCATGCCACTATTAAAGAACTTGAAGCGCGCCTCCAGCCCTCAAGCGGTGATAAGAAAATTGTGCTGAACTCTTTTATAATGTCCGGTACCCGTTCCGAGGATTTACGACAGTGGTGGGGAAAAGGCAAGCTGGAACGTAGAGCGAAGAATGTGTTTTGCCTTGATGAAGACGATTGCATTGATGGTATGATAGCGAAAATATTGAAATCGGAATAGCTTGTTTGACATATGTAAACTATTAATTCTCATCACTTCTAATGATAATCGTGTGTTTTTGGGAGAGGTTGTTATGTATATTGCAAATATTGAAATAGAAAATTTCAGAGGGTTTGGCGGCAAAAAAGTGATTGAATTCAATGATAAATTTAATATTTTCATCGGTCATAATAACTCAGGGAAAACAACGATTATTAAAGCTCTCCAAATCCTGTTTGATACTTCTTATCCAAAAAAGCTTGGCATCCATGATTTTAATCGAAAAATATCTATCGAAGATTTAAAGGCTAATCCTCCGCGTGTCAAGATCTCATCAACTCTTAAGGAAAGCGAAGGTGAATCTATATATTCCGAGGATATCGTTTTAGTTTCAACTATGCTGACAAAAATTCAGCGGCCTTACGAAGCTAAAATAACTTACGAATTTTTTCTGCCTGAAAAGGAAATTGAAGAATATAAGACTGCAATGGCGGCCATTTCCAGTACGAACATCGAAGAATATTGGAGTGAAATCGAGCATTCCTTCTTAAGTAAATATGTATGGAAGTTATACGGCGGTGACGATAAGTTAAAAATGGTAGTTGATTATGATATTCTGAGTAAATTTGATTTCGAGTATGTACCACCTATCAGAGACGTTGAAAGAGATTTAAGTACAGGGAGTAATTCTCTTTTAAAAGAAGTCATCGACTTTTTTATCGATTATGAAATCAAAAATGATACTACAAAAACCAAGGATGAAATTAAAAGCGATTTGCAAAAGGTGAAACGAGAATTTGCTGAATCGTCACAGCAACTAATGTCCAAATTACAAGATCGTCTTACTGCTGGTGAAAAACATATCGTGACATATGCGAATAAAACCGGTGCGTCTTATGACGAAACTTCGCCTCATTTCAGCGGAGTTTTAAACGAAACAGCTCTATACTCCGCTTTAAGACTTAATCTGGAAGATAAAACAGGTATTAAGCTGCCACCAACCAACAACGGTTTGGGCTATAATAATCTGATATACATTGCGTTACTACTTGCAAAAATGCAAAAAGGAGCTATGGGTGAATATTATGGAAGTAATGCTAAACTATTTTCTATCTTGGCAATAGAGGAACCGGAAGCACACCTGCATCCGTCACTTCAATATCGGTTTCTTAAATTTTTAAATGACAATATGAAATCCAATGTAAGGCAAATATTTATCAGTACACATTCACCTAATATTACTGCAGCTTCTAAACTAGATAATCTTATTGTTCTTAATAAAGAAAAGGATGAAATTGAAGTTGCTTATCCAGGTAGAGTCTTTGATCTGACGAATAGGGATGATAAAGTCTCAAAGTTATATGTTGAAAGATACCTTGATGTAACTAAATCCGATATGCTGTTTGCCAAAAGAATTATCTTGGTCGAAGGTATCAGTGAACAACTTCTATTGCCTATATTTACTCGATATCTAAAAAGAGACTTGGTCGACAATCATGTTACTGTTATCAATATTGGAGGTAGATACTTTTCACATTTTTTGAAGCTTTTTGATAGAGAAAAAAGTGAGTATGCTATAAATAAGAGGATAGCGGTGATTACCGATTTAGATCCGGTAAGAAAGAAAATCGGTATCAAAGGCGCTCGATATACATCATGTTATCCATTCGAATTGAACAAAGATAATAGCTATGAATATAAAGCAACTTCAAACGATATTATCGATCTCTATTCAGATCGTAAAAAATCAATCAATGTTTTTACTCAAGAGAAAAATATTGGATGTACTTTTGAATATGAGCTATTGATGTACAATCCCACCTGTAAAGAATTGATTGTACCGAGTAATAATAACAAAGAGACTCTACTATATCTAATGAATAATTATGCTCTAGAATATGAGGAATTGGTTGCGACTATCGGCGATAGCGAGGGATGCAAGCGCATAAAAAAAGGTTTGGAAGGTACTAAAGATAAAGATCAACTCATTGCCGCATTATATTTGCTTAATGTTAATAAAGCTGAGGCTGCTCAGGAAATAGCCGAAGTTTTATATGAAAAAGAAGCCGATTATCATAATGGTTCTTTCACGTTTAAGATACCACCATATATTGAGGAGGCTATCAAATGGGTTCTGGAATAATTACCTTAAGAGATAGTAACGAGACAATTGATATTGAACATCATTTTAAAGTTAATGCTGGACCGGGAGCAGGCAAAACTACATGGCTTATCAATCACATTCGAAACGTGGTTCAGCATTCTAAGCGCCTCGGACAAGTAAAAAAAGTGGCCTGCATTACATATACCAACGTTGCAGCAGAGAAGATTCTTTCGAACCTCAGCGATGCATGTGAATACGTTGAAATCGGTACAATTCATTCTTTTTTATATAAACATATTGTCAAACCATATGTTTCGTTTTTAAATATTCCGGAATTAGCTGTCGATAAAATAAAAGGGCATGATGAATACGTACCTAGTAAATCAATTTTATACAAAGTAAAGGAACAATCCAAACAAATATATATGGATGATAAAGATCTCTTGGAAGCTTTACTTGATTTACAGTGGAAATTTGATGATAATGGCATTTTGCAAGTTTTACCTCGCAAAATATTTAAGTTTAAAATTAAAAAGGAAGCATATCTCATCTATAAAAAAATCTGCTGGAGCAAGGGTATATTGCCCCACGACGATGTTTTATACTTTAGCTGGCGTCTTATTAATGAATTTCCTTCTATTCTTGATATTTTAAGGGCTAAATTTCCATATATTTTTGTTGATGAGTTTCAAGATACTAATCCAATTCAAGCGGAAATATTAAAAAAAATAGCAGAAAAAGAAAGCATAGTTGGCGTAATAGGAGACAAGGCTCAATCGATATACAAGTTTCAGGGAGCTGATGTCAATCAGTTTATTAATTTTAATCTTAATGGAATGAAAGAATATAAAATTGAAGGAAACCATCGCAGCACAGAAGAAATTATCAGTATTTTGAATATCGTAAGAAATGATCCAACATTTGTTCAATATAGTCCTGAAAACAGACATGGATGCAAGCCTCGAATAATGGTTGGCGATGTTATGGCGACTTATAAGCGGGCTAAGCAAATTTGCGGCAAGCAGACCCTATGGACGCTTTGCTATAAAAATGTTACATCAAATTGTTTAAAAAATGGATATGATGTAAAAGATGAAAATATTATTCTGGAAGATATTATAACCAACGATAGCAATGCAAAACGTGCAAAACAACTCTATTATGTTATTTCTTCTATTGAAAATGCCAGAGATAACAAGATAAGGGATGCTCTTAAATTCATGAAACGAGCAATGCGTAAAGAAGATGCTGACCGGACAGCCTTATCTCAAATACAGTGTTTTCTTGATAATTATGAGATTATCAAAGATAAGACATTAACGGAATTCTATAATACATATTTTGATGAAAAAGTATTTGACAAAAGCAAAATCACTAAAGGAAGCGTCAAAGATTTTTACGATTCAAAAAAATACAGCGATATGGCTCTTGCTGTCAAAATTGACGATGATGATTGCATAAACAGAACGATCCATAAAGCTAAAGGTGATGAGAACAACTGCGTTATGGTTATTATTCCAGAAAGCGATGATAAAACCAATTGTGGGCTTGATTTTATACTAAATCCCAATATTGCTTTTGAAGAAAATCGTGTTTATTATGTCGCCCTTAGCCGTGCACGAGAAAAACTTTATATCTCAATTCCAAAAATAAATGACGAAGTAAAAGATAGGCTTATGAAAGTTGGTTTTGAAATAGAAAATTGCTCATAGTATATGCAACACTAAAGGGGCAAATTGGAAATTCGGTATTATTTGTACGAGAAACTCTACTGGTTGGAAAAGCATTACGTGAAATATGTAAAATGCGCACCTTTACCCTTATCGGGTTGTCAGGTTGTGCATAATATTAACAAGGGTTGTAATACAGTGGAGTCAGTGATATATATATAAGATTGTTCCTGCGAAAGGATTAAAACCACACATTTTATTTTAATAATCAGAATTTATCAAGTAATAAGAGTTGCTATGAATAGTAAATTGCAGGATTAAAAAAACATTGACATGAGAAGAACACCCAAATGGGTGTTTTTTGTTTTTATAATTAAGTCTGGTTTATAGACCCCTGATAATGAGGTGATGCCTATGCTTGTACCGCTATAGATGTTCGGCCTTAATAACAAAACCAAAGGAGGAAATCAATAATGATTGGAATCGAGCAATACCGAAAAATCCAGGAGTACAAAGCACTTGGACTTGCTCAGACAAGAACCGCAAAAGCACTGGGGATAACCTATTCTTCTGTCAGCAAATACTGGAATATGAGCGAAGAAGATTATGTAAGGGAAGCTGAAAAGGAAAGGTACCACATGGATAACTATCGTCAGTACATACTGGAACATTTGAAAATTTGTCCACAAATGAGGGATACAAACATCTATCTCAAATTGGTGGAGGCCTTCCCTGATCTACAAGTTAAACGAGCTACATTCTACCGCTATATGAAAGCCTTAAGGGAACAGCACGGGTATCCGCATGCCAGTAAACGTAAAACCTCACCCCGTGAAATTTCTCCACCGGGATATGAAGCGCAGGCGGATTTTGGTCAATACAAACTTAAGGATATGTACGGGCGAATTGTACGAATATATTTCTTTTGCATGGTTCTGAGTTATAGCAGAATGAAATTTGTTTATTTTTCACCGGATCCCTTTACAACCAAAACAGCCATTAAAGCTCATAACTATGCATTCCAATATTTTGGAGGAAGTACACAGACTATTCTTTATGACCTTGACCGTGTCTATGTAGTCAGTGAAAATCTGGGGAATATCATATTCGTACCCACATTTGAAGAATATGTTAGGCGTATAGGTTACAGTGTTTCGCTATGTAGACCAAGAGATCCTCAAAGTAAAGGCAAGGTTGAAGAGGTGATTGGATACATAAAGCAAAGTTTTCTTGAGGGCAGGATATACACCGGAATTGATTGCCTTAACAGTGCTGCCCTTGCATGGTTGGATAGGGAAGGCAACGGGCGAATACATACTGTGACCAGAAAAGTGCCGCGTGAAATGTTCATGGAAGAGCAAAAATACCTGTTCCATGTTAAACCTTATTCCGAAGTATCAAGCACTGTGGCCTCCTTTGATAAGGATGGAGTGGTAAGTTATAAAGGCAACCGTTATCTGATTAATACAGGTATGATGGATGTTCATAAACGCATTCGCATTGAAGATGATGTTGAAATGCTTTTGTTCTATGATGCTGAAACAAATGATTTATTGGCTAAATATCCAGTCACAGAAGATACCGGGCAGTTGTTCAAACCAGAAGAAAATTACAGCAGAGACAGGGTTTCTTTAACCATCATAAAACAATATTTTGCAGAATACGAAATAGCTCAGGAATTCATCCGGCTTATGGAGTTACAGCAACCAAAATATTTTAATTCCCATTGTATTCGAATAAACCGGATGACGAAGTTTTATACAATTGGACAATTGCTTGATGGAATAGAATACTGCATTGATACTGAACGCTGCAGTGCCTATGAGCTTTTGGCTTATCTCATGTATCAGTACGGAGAGCATATAGCTAAGAAGTTTTTGCCGAATCAGCAGTATTTTAATCATTTGGCGAGGAGTAAAGAAATAAGGAGGGAAATCGATGGCTGATATAACAGAAATCCGTGAATTGGCCCAAAAGCTCAACCTTTGGAATATCGCAAGGGGATATATTGATTTGAATGATGAGAAACTATCAAACCTTGACTATCTTAAGATGGTGTTAGAAAAAGAATTGGAGATTAGGGCCAGACAAAAACACACCAAGCTGAGGAAGGCAAGTAAGCTTCCAAACAAAGCATTTGACGCATCGAATTCAAACAAGGGCTTAAAATGGCAGATTAAACAGTTATCCAACCTGACATGGCTTAAGGAAGAGCAAAACTTAATCCTGCTGGGAAAATGCGGGACGGGTAAGACCGGTCTTGCAGCGCAACTTGGAGAAACTGCAATCAGCAATGGACATAAAACCTATTATGCGCCTTTTGATAATTTTATCGCAGTGGCAGAAAAGAAAGCCACAAATCCAAAAGCAGAAGCGATCTTTTCTTATATGCAGGAATGTGACTTAATTATTATTGATGATGTCTTTTATGTGGAACCAACCAGGGCAGAACTGCAGGTTTTCTACCGGGCAGTTACCTTTCTTAATGAAACCAGAAGCATTATTTTTATAACCAATCGTGAACTGTCAGCATGGATAGATGCAGCTGAGGATAAGCATCTTTGCCAGACTTTATTGGACAGAATGACGGTCAATTGTCAAATTGTTCGTTTGACTGACAAGTAAATAAAAACACTCACTTCTTTTTTAACAGGGGCAAATACCTCGTTTGAAAACAATGCCGAAAAACGGCTTAAAATAGATGCAAAAAATCTCACGAAATTTAAAGAACTGCTTAGCTTTTGAGATTTTCTGCAGTTTATAGGGTAGGGGGGTCTAAATCTCTACCGCTTTTCATCCCGGAAACGGGCGGGGGGTCACGCGCGAAAAATCGCAGTTTCAAACGGTGTCATGAAATATTCCGCAGGGTTCATTGGAATAACCGAGGAAAGAAATCAATCGTATGGAGATGCATCAGTAGATTGGAAAACACCGGTTTGTTTTGTACTGCTTCCACTATACTTGAAGATACGCTTAAAGAGAAAATTGTAGAAGCCATCAATGTAGCGGTCAGCGGAAAAAACTCTTTTCTGGCTATACTGAAAAAGAATATTGAAACCGTATTAAGCGCGGATTTGGATGAAAGTACAGCAGACATTGATAAAAGGCTGGAAGAACTCCAAACCGAGTTGATCCAAAAAGCAAATTTAAAGGAAGAATACGATAATATTGTAAATGAAATTTATAGGTTGCGAGATTTAAGGCAAGAAACACTTTCAAGAAACGCTCTTCGCCAAGATAAGAGGGATCGGATTGCTGAAATGACGGACTTCCTTAACACGCAAACCGGTGATATTACGGAGTTCGATGATAAACTGGTCAGAAAACTGGTTGAAAAAGCAACGGTATATGATGACAGGTTAATTGTAGAGTTTAAGTCGGGATTAGAAATAGAAGTGAATCTATAAGATTGTAATAAGATTGTCGCCAGTTGAGGAGGAAACCTTCTTAATTGGCGGTTTTTTTATTTTTATACAAATGTATAAACAAATATATAGACAAATAAATATTTTTCATATACAATTGTAATGAGGTGGTGAATTATGGATATTAGAATAGACAGCTTAATTCCCTTTGATTCATTGAAAACCAATATAGACCATGTATTCTCTGTTGTTGATAAAAACGGAAAAGTTGTTCTGCTTAAAGATAATAAGCCGGTTTATATAGTCTTAAAATACGATGAAAATAATTTAGCTGATACAGGAATTGGCATGCAAGAAATGCCTAATTATACGCTTCATGAAGCTATGAAAATTGTCTTATCAGAGGCGGAAAACAAAACGATGCATGCTGCTGAACTTGCCGATGAGATATATAGGCGTAGGCTGTATTTAAAAAAGGATGGCAGTAAGGCGGAATATACACAGATAAGGGCAAGGTGCGGGCATTACCCTGATATGTTTGAAGCATTGCCGGGAAACCGTATCAAATTAAAAGATTAAAGTATAGCGCTAAGCATGAGGAGAAGCTATGGAAAGGTGATAATATGGCGGAACATTTGCTTGTAACAATAGGAAAAGCACGATTTAGTGATTCACAAAGACATCTTATTCCTTTTGTTAATGACATAGAACATGATAAATTTCTTAACGATATTGAAAACACGCCACATGCTTTTGTTTTAGCCTGCTTGATGGATAGGCAGATTAAAGCGGAGCGGGCGTGGTCAATTCCCTTTAGAATAAAGGAGATTGTAGGAAGTTTTAATATTGATGATTTAGCTAGTATTTCGCTGGAAGAGTACAAGAATATTTTTAATAGGAATATATTGCATAGATTTAACGAGATAATGGCAGAAGTGTTTTATTCTGCAGTTCAGGATATTAAAGTAAAGTATAATGGGGATGCTTCGCGAATATGGAGCAACAACCCTAGTAGCGCAAAAGTGGTTTATGAATTCTTGCAGTTTAAAGGAAGCGGCAAAAAAATTGCCACAATGGCGGCTAATATTCTTGCCAGACAATTTAAGATCCCGTTTTCTGATTATTACTCAATTGACATATCACCAGATGTGCATATTCTAAGAGTAATGCGACGGACAGGTTTGGTTGACAATAACGCTGATTTAGATTCAATTATCTATAAGGCAAGAGAGTTAAATCCTGAGTTTCCTGGGATTATAGATTTTTCATGCTGGGAGATCGGACGAACCTGGTGCAGGCCGAGTAATCCTAATTGCAACGAATGTATTATTAATTCTGAATGCAAGAAGAGGGTTTAAACAATTTTTACATAATAAGATATATTTTGCGGCAGTTTGCCTTGGAGGTGATATAGTTGAAACGTATAAGTGTTCTACTTGTAATAGGACTGGTAATTATAATCCTTGCTGGCTGTGGAGGGGTAGAAACACGAGAAAAAATATTTCCGGATGGTAGGAAACTTATAATTGATGCTTCTGGAAAAATCATATCTGATAGTAATCCTGAACCACTTGAAGGGTATACCTATGACGAACAGACAGGACGGTATGTTAATGAAACTACCGGCATTTGGTATATCGTTGAAAATGGGCAAAAGGTAATACCGCCCGAAGAATACTTTGATCCTGATGAAGTAGGCATACCCAGCGGTATAAATATTTCAAACCGTCCCGACGATGTATGGGAACTTAAAGAGGTACGTGAGGTAACCATTCAATCAGGAGATACGCTGGTTGAAATTATCAACCCGTACTTTATGAATGAACATTACAGAATGAATTATGAATGGTATGCTAAACAGGTTCTGGAACTTAACAACATTACCGACCCTAACTTTATAAAAGCGGGAGAAACTTTAAAGATACCGATTTATATTGACAAAGGTGCAAAAGAATGAAACAGTTAAAAAACGTGTTGCTGTTCTCTGCCTGGTTTCTATAAAAGACCGGAACAGGGTATTTTTATTATTGTTAAGCTGAAAGGGATGATAAAGATTGGTTCAAATACAATCATTGATGCGGTCTGTAATAAACTTTTATAGTTTTAACAACAGAAATGCTCCCGTAGTAATCAAAAGAGTAAAAGAACACGACAGTGAAAGAATGTGCATGGACAGACTAGAAAGAGCAATTTTTGACTCATGTGATGAAGACTGCAAGGCAACTCCATCAAGATATGCAATATGGGGAGAAGACATCCGTAGCCTTAGTATTTCTGCAAAAGAAGCAATGAAAAACGGGAACATCGAACAAGCAGAAAAATCAATGAATCAAGTTATTAATAGTATGGGCGCATTTATAGACGCTCAATTGATACTCAGCAATTTGCCTGGAAACATCAGCTTTGTAAAATCAAAAGATATTATTAAATCCTATATAACCAGCTTACTAGAAAACAACGAAGCATCAGATCCTGAAACGGACTATTTAATTGACAGTATGAAAGAGATAATGAACAGCATTGAATAAAGGGATTGATTAATAAAAGAGCTATTCATCAAGCAGCCATAAGTCGGGAATTTAATTCCTTATTAGATAAAGTCAGTGCTATTTTAGGAGGTGAGCAAATGCTGAGTATTGAAGAGTATATTGCTCGTAGAAAAAAAGAGGATAGACTCAATGAATTTGATATTGAAGCACGTTCTCAAAATTTAAAAATTTGTGTGGATTACGTATTTGAGTACTTTAACAACTATTTGAATACTACTGAAGCCGAAGAAAAAACAGTACTTCATAGTGAAAAATTAGACAAGTATCGTAAGCAGCTTCAAGATTATGAGCCTGAAATTAGAGAATGGGTGGTGGGTATTTACGATGAATATGGAAAACAGATCCACAGGTATATCGGTAATATACTGAGAGAGTATGAACTGTTTTTCCTATATAATACGGACAGCGAGTTTAGAAATATTTCATATGATTGCTATACTAAACTTATTAAAAAACTGCCATTTCTTAAAGATCAGACTGAAATGCTTTTCCTTTTTATCAAAGATTATCATCGGGTTCAAAGCCAAAAGCATTTTGAGTTTGGAGTACCGACTATTACTGAAGAAATTAGTGATTGGATCAATAATACATGGACAAAATATCAGGTTAATCTTCTTGCTTTTGCATATGATTGGATAAATAATTTTTATGATAATGAGGAAATTTGGCCTTCAACACATAGAAAGAAGAGTCAATATACTTGGAGAAAGTATGACTACGATTATAAGCAGAAAAGTAATCTCTTTAATATTGATTCACTATACAGAAGAATGCCGAAAAAGCCCTTTATAAAAGGCAGAAAGCAAGAATTTGAAATTCTGTTTATGTATTATTGGCTTCATGATATGGTAGGCGATGACGAAGGATATTGGCAGCAATATTTAGAGACTGTCTTGCCAGTATTAAAAAGGGAATAGCACAGGGGGTGTTCCGATTGCAGATACAAAAAGTAAGAATTATATCGAATAATATATGCTTTGGTCCAGAACCACTTCCTGATGACGAAGTGGAACAGCATTTGACTATATCTGCTAGTGGTAGAATATGGTTTACAGGGTATAAGTATGGAAATGGTTTTGGTCGGTTCGAGATTTCTAGAAAGCAACAGTTTAATATAGGAAAATCCGCAGTAAAGGAAATATTGGAGCTTTTCTCACAGTATATAGAAAGTGAACAATTGACTTACTATGCTACTGATATAGGAACTTGGGAAATGAAAATTACAGATACGGACGGTAAATCTCATAATTTTAAGGGGGCACTTTGTGGTGGAGTGACGGTTGGCGATACTGATCTGACATATTATTTGCGCGAACAAATTCCAATTCAAAACTTGTTCGTTTTTGAGGATAATTTAATGGAGCCAGATGAGAATCAAAATGGATTATAAAGTAAGGGGGTGGAGTGTTGTTTTTATCTCAAATTAAGTTAAAAGATAGTGAACCGTGTCCATGTGGTAGCAATATAAGTTTTCAAGATGTGTATCGGATATGGACTAAAAAATGCTGCAAAAGACAAATCTGGAAAAGTATACGAGCAAGCAACCAAAATTAATTTGTTTTTATAATTTAGTGGGTATGCTCCTATATACCTCGGTTTTACTAAAAACAGCCAAAAATCCATTGATATGTTCCTGTAAACGTAAGGTTCAGATTAGATGTTTTTAAGGGATTCTTTTGAGGTTGTGTGGTGGTTGGATGTAGGTGTGAAAATGAAAAACGTTGTTTTTACAATCTACACGGTTATTTAAGCATCCGTAATTAGCGGATGCTTCTCTATTTTAATGAAGAAACAGCTCCGCTAAAAATGTTCATGAAATATTTTATTTAAAATTTATATATCACATTGACGTTTTTCGATTTGACGCATATAATATATCATATCGAAGTTTTTAGATTTGAGGTGATGTTATGGATTACTACTTGGATAACACGAAAGTGTTTAAAGCGTTGGGAGATCCCAAAAGAGCGATGATTGTAGATATGCTTTCCTGCGGGGAACTTTGTGCCTGCAATATTCTGGAGA
>ERZ777010.33-NODE-33-length-162878-cov-10.567745_pt1 | contig 162878 bp, 166 predicted proteins | sample MGYA00374963_ERZ777010 | MGnify/ENA primary metagenome ERZ777010 (study PRJEB29309, sample SAMN06268256) | bioreactor metagenome | isolation source: Joint BioEnergy Institute, California, USA | place: USA:Joint BioEnergy Institute, California, USA | collected...
TAAGCTGACTGTTACTAATAGGTCGAGGGCTTGACCTAAGTAAGGTTTGGATGTTAAACGGATGGAAGATTTCAAAAGTTTTCAAATGAAAACTTTTGAGCTCTCTATGTGTAGTGTTTTCAATGAATAAGGCAAAAGACCAGCAGAAAACATAATGTTTTCTGTTTTTTTATTTATAATCTGTTTTTTATTTATAAAATGAGTATATAATATTTATTTTTTTAGAAATTCTAGTTATAGTTCAATAGTAAATAGTAAAAAGAAAATTATCGAAAACATTGATAATAAAAAATTAAAATAAATTTGATATGTTTTATTATAAAAGGTTACTCTTTTAATAAAACAAAAGATAAGCCGGGGTACTTAAAATGTACCCCGGCTTTGTTACTGCATCATAAGCTACGAAATTTTATTGAACAAGTTGGCCGTCATAATAAACGTTAACTACAGGATTGGTAAGTGTATCGTAATTTGACCAGTCTTTTTTGGCAAAACGGATATTAGCCACGAGTGTTCCCTGTCCTGCTGAAAGACTAGCATCACTGTCAAAAGTCAGAACCAGAGTTCCGTCCTTGATTTCTCCTTTGACGTTATTTGTAAGTGGTACATACCATGGCTCAACATCGAGCTGCAAAGCCGCATGGTCGCACCAGAAGTTATGTTCTTGCGTACTTATACCGTCAGCAGTGAAAACTATTTTAACTTTTGATAGGTTAATTGTACCGCTTTCTGCGGTTAAGGTGTAACTCTGATTTACTGTATTGCCGCCTGTTGTTGTGGTAACAGATACGACAGGTCTTGCTTCACCCGGAACAGGTGTAGGAGTAGGTGTTATAGGAGGAGTAGGAGTCGGAGTTACAGGCGGCGTAGGTGTAACGGTAGGAGTAGGTGTCGGTGTTACATTAATATAATCTTCTACGATAGAGTAATATGCAGGTTTTGCCTTGTAGTTAGCGTCAAATAACAACGGATAGCCGCCAAGCCAACTGGTTTTGTCTGTTATTCCCCAGAAAATTATGGCTGTTATATTCATGCCTTCTTTTTTCAAATCAACGGCTTTTTTAATGAAAGCCTTATAACGGCTGGCCTGGTTATTTAATGAACCTGGATCGTTATTAGGATTTCTCATATCTATTTCTGTCAGGTGCATTTCAAGGCCCAATGTGTTATATTTTCTTACGGCTGCTTCAAACATACTTACGCTTGGATAATCCATTGTCCAGTGGGATTGCATTCCCATACCGTCTATTAAGTTCTTTTCTTTCAATCTAGCGAGGATGTTGTAAATTATATCGCTTTTTCTGTCTTCGTATTCATTATAGTCATTATAAAAAAGTTTACAGTCTGCAGGTGCATATTTTCTCGCATATTCGAAAGCTTTTTCAATATACTCCTCACCGACAGTAAGCATCCACAGGGAATTGCCGGGTGTGACATTATTTGATCCGGGATTACGCATACCGGTTGGTGTATTTGGATCAACAGCTTCATTTACAACGTCCCATGCATATATTTTTACATTGGGATACGTTTCTTTAATTAGATTCATTACGTTCTTGATATAATTTTCCAATCTCTTAAGCATTACTTCTTTTGAAGCCCATGGAGCCGAATAATCCTGAGAGTAATTTTCCTTAAAGAACCAGTCCGGAGTCTGGCTATGCCATACAAGTGTATGACCTCTTACCGGTAAATTATTTTTTTCCGCAAATTCAAATAAGGTTCTGGCAGCCCTTAAATTTACCTGAGGATTTGTCTGGTCTCCGCTTGCTTCCATATACGCTATGGTAGCGTTATAGTCAAGAACTGCATCAGGCTTTAACTCATTACCGAAAGTCAGACAGTTATAGTGCTTAAGTACAAGGTCTTTTGCCGGTGAAGGACCGATTTCGGCCGCAGTAGAAGAACATCCAACGAGGAAATAATCTGCAAATACATCTTTTAAGCTTGGAATATCCTTTTCAATTTCAGGCAAGTCAGCAGGAACGGCTTTAAAATCATCAATGTAAAAATCCATTAAATCCTGAGCTGACGGAGAAGATGTGAACTCGGTTTCCACATATATATATACATTTTCTGCATCAGTAGGAACAGTATACTCTCCTTGCAGTAACGTCCATTGGCCTTTTGTTACAGGAGCAGTTTTTATATTCATGTATTTGTCATCCACACCGTCGTTGTACTGTAGCTGCAGGCTGAAATTGTGCGTGTTGGAATAGGAGTTACCTGTATATTTAATATAAATGCTGAAATTATATGTAACTCCAAGTTCTAATACGTCTGTCATATCACAGGTAGCACCGTTCCAAGTTTCTGTTCGCTCGGAGACTTTAAGGCTATATCTTCCTGAGTATGCTTCTTCTGTAGTAAGTTCTACCGTTTCATCACCTCTGGGTCCCCAACCGCCTATACCGTTTTCAAAATCTTCATAAATTGTTGCTGCGGATACTTCCGCTGCAGGTACGCTTTGTAATGCTGGAATAACTAGTGATAAAGCCAGCAAAAATGATAGGATTTTTCTTTTCATTTTTTAACCCCCTTTTTTATATTTTTAAAATTCTTTCTCTGAATATCGTAATTGGAAATTAATTATATTATAATACAAAATGTGTTAAAATAAAAGAAAAAACTACAAAATTTATAAAATATTTACAATATAAGTAAATTCGGCGGGGTATACCAGTTTGAAGCAGTTTAACCTTCAATATTTTAAAAAATTTCAAATATAATATAATCCATTTATTAAAGCGAAAAATTATGATATGATACTGATATATTGTATATTCATCCAAAATACATTTATGAGTTTCATATTTTTTAAATTTGCAAATGCAATTATCAGGAGGTTTTTATGGAATATAGGAAAATGCCAAACATAGGGGTTGAAGTATCACTGTTGGGGTTTGGATGTATGAGATTCCCTGTGACTAAAGAAGGAAAAATAGATGAGACAAAAGCATTGAAAATGATTGATTTGGCATATAAAAACGGGGTTAACTATTTTGATACGGCATATTTTTACCATAACGGTGAGAGCGAGAAATTTACCGGAAAAGCTTTATCCAGATATGACAGAAGTTCATTTTATCTTGCTACGAAGTTACCTTGCTCAATTGTTAAATCTATAGAGGATGCAGAAAGAATTTTTAATGAACAATTGCAGCGTTTGCAGACCGATTATGTGGATTTTTACCTGCTGCATGCGGTAAATCGAAAATTATTTGATCAAATGGTAGAACTGGGTGTACCTGAATTTTGCGAAAATTTAAGGAAACAAGGAAAAATAAGATATTTCGGATTCTCATTCCATGACGATTATGATGCTTTTGAGTATATTGTTCGTTATCGTAAATGGGATTTTTGCCAATTGCAGCTTAACTATATGGATATGGAAGAACAGGCCGGATTTAAGGGATATAAACTGGCAGAAGAACTTGGAATTCCTGTAATAGTAATGGAGCCTGTTAAGGGAGGAAATCTTGCCAAGCTGCCAAGGAGTGCATCAAAGTATTTTAAAGCTTTGGCTCCGGATAAGTCCATATCTTCGTTTGCGCTTAGATATGTAGGAACATTACCAAACGTCAAAGTAATTCTAAGCGGAATGACAACTCTTAGTCAGGTTTCCGACAACTTAAATACTTTTGATAATTTTGCTCCACTTAATGATGTGGAAATGGAAGCTGTAGAAAAGGTACGTTCAGTGTTAAAAGCCAGAGTCAACAACAGTTGCACCGCTTGCAGATATTGTATGCCATGCCCCGCGGGAGTAGATATACCGAGAAACTTTGCTTTGTGGAATAAATATGGCATTTACAGAAATAAAAATGATATCAGGTGGAATTGGCAGAATAATTTCGATGATAAACTGAAAGCCAAAAACTGCGTACAGTGCGGTAAATGTGAAAAAGTATGCCCTCAGAAAATCAGTATAAGAAAGGATTTGCAAAAACTGCAAAACGAACTGGATGTTTTATGTGCGGCTAATTAATATTTAAGTAATTGATAAAAAATAGTAATATAATACATATAACTTAAAAAGTTATATAAAGTAATAATATATAAAATAAGTAAAAAAAGTATATGGCAGCAATATTCCTTAAAAAACCTAAGATAAATTATGGGGTATAAGAAATTAAGGAATCAATTGCTGCCATATGTTATATTTCACTATATATTAACCATATCATTTCTTTGTCATAGTTTTATGTTTTTGATGATTTTTTATATAGTGTTATATATGATTAAGTTTTACAATCCCGGTAAAGTAATTTGCTCGTAATCACTTTTCTCTTCAAATTCATGCATGTAGTTAAAACATTGGTTTACGTCGCAAATAATTCCGTGGGCTTTACATGTATCATTAATTATAGACATTAGCCTTCCATGATTAGGGCTTATTACCTCGTATGAATTGCCATAAGCGCGTATGTACCGTTCTTTCAGGCCTGGAAAATGTTCGTCTAATTTCTTATAAAAATATTCCCTGTTTCCTTCCCGCAAGGTTAATCCTATACCGAAACAGATTATTCCATATACTTTTGCCTCAATACAATAATTTAGCAATCCTCGGATGTTTTCTTCGGTATCATTTATAAAAGGAAGGAATGGGCTTAGCCAAACTACAGTCGGAATATTGTTGTCCCGCAATATTTTAAGTACTTCAAAGCGTTCTTTGGTAGTGCTGACATTCGGTTCAATAATTTTACATAAGTCCTCATCATAGGTGGTCATAGTCATCTGGACTACACATTTTGCTTTTTCGTTAATTTTTTTCAGCAAGTCCAGGTCTCTAAGTATCCTAGCGGACTTGGTTTGAATAGCAAGCCCAAATCCATAAGAAGAGATAAGTTCAAGACACTTACGGGTATTGCCCAGTTTTTCTTCCAAATGAATATACGGATCAGACATGGCACCTGTACCTATCATGCATTTCTTTCTTTTTCTGCGTAGGGCTTGTTCCAACAGAAGCGGTGCATTGACTTTTACCTCAATATCTTCAAAAGCATGATTCATCTGATAGCATTTGCTTCTGGAATCGCAGTAAATACAACCGTGGGTACATCCCCGGTATATGTTCATCCCGTTTTTTGCTGATAAAATCCCTTTTACTTCTACTTCGTGCATAAATTACTCCTGTTTAAATGGCTAGAATTAAGAGCCTTATTTGGCAAAATCATTATATATTATTGTCAGGATATTGGCAATAAAATTTACTTGTTATTGACAAGATTTACCTTATAAGATAAAATATTTAGAAATTTTATTATCCTATATATCTACTATCGGGCAAAATTAAATGGAATTTATGAAATGTCGGATTATAATTGTATATTGCTTTTATCCGTGCATTTAATTTATGCCTGATACATCATACAAAAAATGGGAGGGGATCAAATATGGTAAAAACCGATTACGAATTGGAAAAATCATGGTGGGATGCCAAGGCACATAAAGAAGAAATCGATATGTTTGATGAAAAAATAAACCGAGAGTTAAGGTGGAAGGAGATAAACAAGCATCTTACACCGGATATTAAGACCATTTTGGACGTCGGAGGAGGTACCGGTGCTTTTTCTGTTCCTCTGGCCCAAAGAGGTTACAGTGTGGTTCATTTTGATATATCTGATAAGATGATAGAATTAGCCAAAAGAAAAGCAGAAGAGACGAAACTTAAAAATATTACCTTTGAACAAGGAATATCAACGGATCTTTCCAGGTTTGAGGACAATTCCTTTGATTTGGTTATAAATATGGACGGTCCGGTGTCATTTTGTGGTTCTGATGCTGAAATTGCGATTAAAGAAACGATACGGGTAGCCAAAAAGAAGGTTATAATGACTGTTTCCAACAGGGCAAATATGATTGTATCAATTTTAAAGTCAGGCATGAGGTTTAGTAACGAAAGATTTATTCCTGCCATTTATGAAATGTTTAATAACGGTTTTTGGCATACTCATCAGTACGAAGAAAACAAAGAGCTGGTAAAAGGATGTACAAACGATTATCTTGGACCGGTAAAGGCATTTTTGCCACAGGAGATTAAGGTGATATTTGAAAATTACGGTATGAAAATAGAAAGATTAACTTCAATAGGAACACTGACAAATCTCTGTGGAAAAGATTTTCTTGAGAAATTGTATGAGAAACCCGGACTTTACGATGAATTTCTGGAATTGTGTGACAGGTATGACAAAGAGATATGTCCGTATTCGACAGGCAGTAACCAAAGGGCAGGCTTAATAATTGTTGCCAGCAAGTAATACGCTTAGATTATATATGAATAATTGTTTTATACATCAAAATACGATATATCAGGTGTAATCGAATTTATACTGCAAGTACTTAAATAAAGATTAAAATGATTTTATTAAAATTTATACTTGAAGGGGATTTTAATATGGCTAAATATGAAAAAAGGCTGAAAGGAAATTTTGATGAACTTCTTAATTGGCTGCATAGGGATATTACTGAAGGCAGCTTATCTGCAAGTTATGAAGACGGAAGTTCAATTACTATGGGTAATGCCAGAATGGCTGTCAGGGTTTATGAAAGATACAGCATGACCGGAAAAAACAGAGTCAGTATGAATATAACATTGCTGGAAGTGGAAGATGATTTGTTCATAACGGCTATTACATCAGGAGGAAGCCAGGCGGTATTTTTTAAAATAAATACTTTAGGTGAGGAAGCATTTTTGGAGGAATTTATAAATTCGTTAAACAGATATATCAACCACAGGCAGGGATAAACTTGATGATAATTTATGCTGTGCAAATTATAAGAGGGATGCAATATTCTTATTGATTTATAATAAATGCATAGATAATTTGTTTATAGATAATTTTGTTTATGGAGCAGTTTGCTTTAGTCTAATATATGGGAGTGAGCTTATTGTTTGACTTAAATACTGTTGTAGACAAACTTCTTGATATGAAGCCGGACCCTATACCTAAATTTATTCTTCTAAAAGATTTTAAAAAATTAAGTCCGGATAACCTTGAATATCAAAATGCATATGACGGGTTATGTAATCATCCGTTTGTAAAAAAGATTGAGCAAGAGCAGAGTGAAAGAGGATTTTGGCCGCCTTTTCACGGATTTTCCGAAGATATGATACGAAAATGCCTTACATACGGACTGGATAAGAATCATAAGTGCCTGAAAAAAGTGACCGAGTTCATATTAAAAGTACTTAACGGTGAAGAAAGGTTTGACGAATTTGAAAAACAAGACAATATACGATGGTGGCCGGAAATGTTTGTACCCTTGGTATGCGCCGGTATGCTGGCAGTGATTGATGAAGATAATGAAGCCCTTGTTATGCACAGAAAACGCTGGACTTATTTTGCCGAGGTAGCTTTTGGCAAAGGGTATTATGATAAAGAAGAAGAAAGCAAGGCTCAAAACGAATATTTCGGATTTTACACAAAAAAGACCTTACCGGCTTTCGGATATTACAATTTGCTGTTACTAGCACCTACGGACAAAGAAAGATATATAAGCGATTTGACTGACCGGGCTTTGGTGGATTATTGCATGACCAAGGCAAACGGAATAATTTATGTTTACAATAGAGGTTTATCAGATTTTGTTGCTATTGATACTGTAAGAAAAGACAGCAGAGATTTTTGCCATTGGATCCGGGCACTATCTTTGGTCTCAAAATATAGCGGATGGAAAAAGTACGAGGACAAATACTTTGAGTGGATATTAAATCAAAGAAACGAAGACGGGCTTTGGGAGTTGCCCAAAAAACCGAACCGTTACGACTTTCCTATGTCGGATTCGTGGAGAACAAGAAAAAACCGGGTTATAGACAGTACTATTATGGTACTTAGACTGCTGAATCATAATAAGGCTTATTGATTTTTTCACTTGCTTGTAGTTATAAAGATAAGAAGAAATGAAAGCGGGGAAATTATTTGATAATCAATCATTTTACAGCGACGGGGATAGTTTTTAACTCTAAAAAAGAAATCTTGATGGTACATCATAAAAAACTGAATGTATGGTTACCGCCGGGTGGGCATGTTGAGGAAAATGAACTGCCTGATGACGCAGTTTTAAGGGAAATTTATGAAGAAACAGGTATAAAGGCAAAAATAATCAGCAATAAAAGAAATCTTGAATTAAGCGGTTACCGTTGCAGGGAACTTGAAACACCTTTTTTAGTACTTCTTGAAGATATAAATGAAGACAAAACCCATAATCATATAGACATGATATATCTCTGTGAGGCATTAAATGAAGAATTTGTGCAGCAGGAGACAGAAATTCAGGGAATAGGATGGTTTTCTGCAGAACGTATAAAAGAATTGGAAACATACGAAAATGTAGTAAAAGTTGTATATAAAGCTGTGGAATATATCAATGATATATGAAATGTAGGATTTATTTGAGAAGTGTTTATTTATTGACTTTTTAATGGAATAGGCTGTAGCAATATCAGAAAAATATTAATGGAGATGCTTGAAAAGTATACTAAGCCAATGATTTTTGCATTTCGACAAAAAATCGAAAATCTGTATATATGTTTAGTCTATGATTAAAATAAAGTAGTGATAAAAAACACTGAAATATATGGTATAGTATTCCTGGCTTTTCCTAGGTTTTATGTTCTGGAATTCGTTAATCAATTGTTTGTAAGTCTATAATTCAGTCCAAATACTGTACTGTAAGAACATAAGTGGGAGGCCTTCGTTTGAGTATATATTATATGGGTTTTGCTCTTTAATAAGACTGGAAAGTAAAAACCAGAATGGTATATGATGTCTTGTTTAGAGAAATGCATTTTGTGTTAAGATTTATAGCTATTAGCCGGGTATAGACCAGTCTTGATTGGTTTGTGTCTGGCTAATAGCTTTTTTATTAAATTTCATTTGAAACATATGTTCTGCCATGGTATAATAATGGTAAATTTTACTTGGATTATTAATTTTAGAGGTAAAATCTATGGAAATCAAAATCAGATTACAAAAAGATAACGAAAAAGCGCCTATGGACTTATTGCTTTTAGCTGATCCTTCAAAAGATATTATAGAAGAATATTTAAAAAGAGGCGATTGCTATGTTGCAACTGATGACTGCAACAATATTATAGGTGTGATTGTTTTGCTTCCTACGCGGCCTGAAACACTTGAAATAATTAATATTGCGGTGCGTAAAGACTATCAGGGTAAAGGAATAGGAAAGCAGCTTGTAAACTTTGCAATTCAAAAAGCAAAAGAGCAGAAGATAAAAACCCTTGAAATCGGCACAGGAAATTCAAGTATAAACCAAATAGCATTTTATCAGAAATGTGGATTCCGAATAACAGGAATAGACAGGGATTTTTTCCTAAGGCATTATAATGAAGCGATATATGAGAACGGAATTCAATGCAGGGATATGATCCGGTTTAGTATGGATTTATCAATTATATAATTAAAATTTGCGGAGGTTTTTATTATGGATCAAAATTTTAAAATAAAAATGTACTCATTTACCATTGACTGTAAAGAGCCGCACGAGCTGGCAAAATTCTATGCAAAGTTAATGAATTGGGAAACGAATGCTTTTGATGAAAACTGGGCTTATGTATATGCTCCGGGAACCAAACAAGGGGTATATCCTTGTTTATTGTTCCAGAAAAATCCCGAATATGTACCGCCGGTTTGGCCAGAAGAACCTGAAAAACAACAGCAGATGGCTCACCTGGATTTTGCGGTTGATGATTTAGAAAAGGCGGTTCAACATGCTATCGAATGTGGTGCAAAAAAGGCTGACAAGCAATATTCAGATGAATGGACAGTTATGATAGATCCTGCCGGACATCCTTTCTGTTTATGTAAGATGAAAAATCTGATTGAGAGTGAACATTTCGGATTATTATAGTTAGTATGAAGATTTTAAATTATATAATAGTAATTATTTTTATAAAAAAATAATCGAAGCATTAAATTCTGTTAGGGACGGGCATTTGTTGTAAATTTTCCAAATCCAAAAAGAGGTGGAAACTATGAAAAAACTGAGTTTCGGGTTTCTATGTTTTATACTAATGTGTTTTTTGATTTCCTCTCCTGCTTACGGGGATATTGGACCGAAACCTTCTGTGGTAATTGATTTTATTGGGCTTGAGGGAAAGACATATTATGTAACGCTTCTATCGAGTGTCAAAACAACAGGACCTTATACGGCCGTTAAAGAAGGAAATATATCCGCTTATCGCTATAAAAAGGGCGACAGAGATTATGACATATTCATGAAATTTGTCGATTATAAAGATAAGGACGGTTTTTATTTTTTACAATTTTTTCAGGACTGTACTCAAACCCATCGGTTCAGCTGGACTTACTATCCCCCGAATGAATTTAAAATTCTTATATACCTTCCTGACACAGACAGTTTTATTGTAAGTGACAGAAGTTTTGAACGATATGCCTTTGACAGTTATTTTACAGCCAATGTTTCGGAAACGAAAATAACAGTAAAAAAATCTTATGATTACACTAGTGAAATAATATCACTGATTATTCGAATTGTACTTACTATCGGTATTGAGTCAGGAATTGCGCTTCTTTTTGGTTTCAGGGAAAAAAAGCTGATTTACTTTATAATGCTGGTTAACGTAATAACTCAAATTTTATTAAATTTCGGGCTTAATATCATCAACTTTTTATATGGAAATCTGGCATTTATAGTATTTTATATTCTGGCGGAGATTATGGTATTAATTTTGGAAGCTATTTTATACACCCGGTATATAAAAAAGTATGGCATTATATCAGTTTCTTCCTGGAAAGCTATATTATATGCATTTGTAGGAAATGGTACATCCTTTATTCTGGGAATGTGTCTGGCATTTTGGATTCCGGCTATATTTTAATTTAGGAAAACAACACAGGTATTTCTGTAATCTGCGATTGGCTTGAATATAATGAGGTACATTTGAGAAATGACATTAACTTAGTAAGGGGATAATACCATGAGGTTTTTGGAAGAGCTGCAGATGAATGCCTTGCCTTCTTTGCAAACCGTTTTGTATGACGGATGGGTGATCCGATTTGCAGACGGCTATTCTAAAAGGGCAAATTCTGTTAATCCTATTTATAAATCTGATGAAGACGTATATAAAAAAATTGCTGTATGTGAAGATATGTTTATAAGCAGAGGTTTAAAACCGACTTATAAAATAACGCCTTTTATTCAGCCTGAAAATCTTGATGATATTTTGGCTTGCAGAGGTTATGAAATTCTACATAGAATCAGTGTACAGACAATGAATCTAAGTAATATAGAAGAACCGGACGTGCAAGTTGAAATCAGGCATACTAACTTAAATGATGAATGGTTTGATTTCTACTGTAATTTCAATAATTTAAGCGGAGACAACAGGATAATATACAGGAAAATGCTAAATAATTTGGTTCCGAAAAGTTTTTATACTACCATGTATGTAGAAAACGAAGGTATTGCCTGTGGCATGGCGGTATTGGAAAAAGGTTATCTTGGACTGTTTGATATCACCGTTAGAAAGGACCATAGAAATAAAGGGTATGGAAAGCAGTTACTTTATTCCATTATAAAACACGGAAAAAATCTCGGAGCCCATAAAGCATATTTGCAGGTTATGGTTAATAATGAACCTGCTAATCATTTATACAAAAAGTTGGGTTTTAAAGAAGAATATCAGTATTATTACAGGGTCAAATTTTAATCGAAACATATGGTAGCTTGGTTATATTATAAAATATGTAAATGACTGGATTTTATTATATAAAGAGCAGCTTTTAATATATGTGCATTCATTGGAGGAGAACAGATATACTAGGGGGGAGCTTTATTGCAGGAATATAATAAAAGAATAAAATATGCCTGTTTTTTTATCTTTTTAATTTTAGCAGTTATAATAGTTTATTCCTTTTTGCATGAAATGGGTCATGTGCTTATTGGAATAATTAAAGGAGGAAAAATAACTGCATTTAAAGTGGGAATAGGTGCTCATGTCAGTATAGTCGGTGCAAATCACAGTAAAATAAGTTTGCCGCTGTTAAATGCATTTGGAGCATTATTGCCTTATATAATTAATTTTGCTCTGATACTATTCTATAAAGAATCAATGAATGATTTTATAAAATTATCCAATTTCTTTTTTACGGTAGCAGTAGCGGCAAGTATGATTCCATGGGTAATTATACCATTTTTGTATATTAGCAATAATGCTCCGGCAGGGGATGACGTGACAAAATTTCTTGATAGCAGCAAAATTTCTCCTTTGGTAGTTTCATTAACCGCTTTTTTGCTGATATTTATGTTACTTTATATAGGTTTAAAAGTAAAAAGAATACATACGGCATATATAAAAATATTAAAAGAATTAAGCAAAAAAAGTCAGCAATAAAGAATAATCATAATGTATTTATATCTTAATATTCCATAATGAAAGAAGGTGGTTTAGTGTGAGTAGTCCTGTTAATGTAGCATTTGAAACCAACGGGTCAGGTTATATGGGGTTTTTATGTGAATATCCGGGTGCGTTTGTAAGAGGAAAAACTCTTGATGAAGCTTTATCAAAAGTTGAACATGAAGTAAAAATATTTAAGAAATGGCTGGGAATGGATATAGAACAGGATATTGTGCCTAAAGTTGTTCAAATACATAAAAGTTCATTGAAGGTCGAAGATGCCGATAATGAAATTTTACTTAATGACGACAAAGAAAAGATGGATATCAAAGAATTTGAGATGTTAGCTGATCTTGTAACCAAATCCGCAAAATCAACGTTTGATATATTTGATAATGCTAAATATAAAGACTGGATTGATTCTGACAGAGACAGAGCAACATTTTATGGACATACTCCCAAAACCATACGGGAAATATTTGAACATATTGATTCGGTCCAATATTATTATTTATCACGGTTAAATATAGATATACCAAAAGAAGGGAGAAGCTTTTTAGAAGGAAGGCAGATATGTGTTGAAAAGATTGCTTCACTGTTCAATAAAGAAGGAAATTCCAGGATTTACAGTATAGACAATGAAGACTGGACGGTTAAAAAAGTACTGAGACGCTTTATCTGGCATGACAGAATTCATGCTAAATCAATGGTAAAAATTCTAAGAAAGCAAAAAGAAACAGAGATTATTGACAGTTATTCTGACCCGTTCTATTTCTTTATGGAGAAAGGTATTTAAAATAATGAGTGGTGTTAGAATGAGTAAAAATATAGTCAGTATAGAAACTGCAATTATGTGGATAATATCATATCTTGTTATATGTGGTATAGTTCCTGCAATATTAAACAGATTAATTTTCAGATATGCAAACAAGGAGTTGGCAGCCTGGCTTAATTTATCAACTTTGGTTATCCTGAATTATGTTTTTATTTGTAAGCTGAAAGATAAGTATCAATTAAAAATTCAAATATTTAGCAACTTATCATTAAAAGGGATATTACTGGCTGTCGGATGTTCGATTCTTTTTTATCTGTTACTGGACAAGTTTTTTGATCCCATTTTTGATGGTATCTTTTCTTCCAGTGCTGAAGCTTATAAAAATAATATCGGACAGTTAAGGCAATTTCCGTTTGTTAATTTTATTCGTATATGCTTAATTGCTCCGCTGGCAGAAGAAATATTAATAAGGGGTTTCATATTAGAAGGCCTTAAGAAAAATTACAGTGTATTTACTGCTTTACTTATTTCATCCCTTTTATTTGCTGTATTACATTTTAACTTTGTGCAAACGCTTTCTGCGCTTATATGCGGGTTGATACTGGGTTTACTTTATATAAATACAAAATCACTGTTTAGCTGTATTTTAGCCCATTTTTTATACAATACAATTTCGTATTTGGTAATATTTTGGAACAAAAAAGCTGATGCAATGATTAAATTTTTTCCGATATTTAAATATATAATGGTTTATGATATTAAATTAAAATCTGCGGGTTTCGCTATAATCGAAACTCGCTGTTTTTATGATAGATAAAGAAGTGTTTGACATATTTTACCGTGTAAATTATTATAATCTATAATTAATGGCATTATTTTTGGGGACTTAAAAAATAATTCAACGGCTTGCAGTAATGAAGCACATATAGACGGATTAATTTAAAGGAGTATGGTGATTATGAGAAGGAAAGACAGAGAAGTAAAGGACATAAATGAATTACTGCAAATTATTGATAAATGCAAGGTTTGCAGAATAGGAATGCAGGATAAGAACGGTCTTTATATTGTACCCATGAATTTTGGATATAAATATGAACATAACCAATTAGTATTGTATTTTCACAGTGCAAAAGAAGGAAGAAAAATAGATGCGCTTAAAGAAAACAGTAATGTATGTTTTGAAATGGATTGTGACCACAGGCTTATTACCGGGGATGAGGCCTGCCAATATACATACTCATACAAAAGTATTATCGGCAGCGGTAAAGTTGTCTTTATTGATGATTACGATGAGAAAAAACTTGCTTTATCGGTACTTATGAGACACCAAACCGGTCATGAATTTGAATTTGATAATAAAATGGCAGACAGGGTATGTGTATTTAAAATTGTGGCGCAGGAGTTTACCGGAAAGCATCGACCGTATATGGCTCAATATAAAATATCCTAAAATATAACAATAAGGGGAATCCGGATGAAGCATATAATTTGGGGGATGCCGACCCTAATTGAACTTAATAATATTGAAGCTAACGTTAAACTTTGCAAATCTTTAGGGCTTGGTTTTATTGAACTTAATATGAATTTACCGGAATATCAGCCTGACAGGATAGATGTGGAAAAACTGATTTACATGAAAGAAAAATATAACATCTTTTTCACATTTCATTTACCTGAAGAATTTGATATAGGCCATTTTAATGAAAATGTAAGAACTGCTTATATCAAAATATTTGAAGAATCCGTTGAAATTGCCAAAGTACTAGATGTACCTGTTATAAATGTGCATATGAATCAGGGTGTTTATTTTACTTTGCCGTCAAATAGAGTTTATTTATATAAAAAATATCAGGAAGAATATCTAGATAATATAACAAAATTCAAGCATATTTCAAATAAACTGCTAAAGGAATCGGATATAAGCCTGTGTATTGAAAATACCGGCATCTATGATATGGATTATATTACAATGGCGACAGATATATTGCTGCAGGATAACAACATTTATCTTACATGGGATATAGGCCATGACCGAAAAAGCGGCAATAAAGATACAAAGTATATAATGGATAATATCAGTAAATTAAGGCATATGCATTTTCATGACGCAAATGATACCAAGGACCATCTGGTATTATTTACAGGTGATATCAATATATATGAAAAAATAAATAAGGCTAAAAAACATGGGTGTTATTGTGTTATAGAAACCAAGACTGCTGAAACATTAAAAGAATCGGTAGAAAAACTGATTAAGTATGATTTTTTTTAATAAGTATGAAAGGATGCTTATATAAGTATAAAAGGTATAGTTAGTGATAAGAGGGTAAATATGTATCTGTATCATTATTTTGATAAATCAATAGGCCCATTTAGAAGTATATCCGATTTATCTGTAGAAGAAGCTAAAAAGGTATTGGAAAAGATCAAGAAGGATAAGCCAAATTCCCAATGTGCATTACGGCATGATAAATATTTGGAAGACAGACTTTATTATGAGAGCATATTAAGAGAACTGTTTATAAAAAAAGGTGGAAGAGTTGAAAGGCAAAACCCTTACTATATGGTTGTCGAGCATAGCCCCTGGCTTAGTACATGGTATGAGAATTGTGATTTTATAAAAATTCCGATAGAGGAATTTGATATAGATACTATATCATTTACATATGGGGACTCGCACCCGACATTCAGTCCCAGGGTAAACGACGGTAGGGAATATAGAAAGAAACTATATAACTATTATGAAATTTTAGAAATTATAAAAAAATACGGGCTTCCTCAGGATTGGAATAATGACGGCAGGTTTGGACCTGAAAGATATGTTGAAGCCCATATTTGGAGTGACAAAGTAATATACCGTTACATAAATAAATATTTACAGAATGAGTTATAAAATATATGTTTATCATTAATTCTCTAATTAAATAATTTAAAACCTAATAAAGTGAATTGAACTATGTGATATTTTAATAACTAAATTGTTTGAAGGGAAAATAAAAATGATCAGGGAGCGGCGGTTAGTACGCTCCCTGAAGTATTTCTAAAATATATAATCAAGAATTTTTATTAAAATCTTTGAGGTTATTTTATCTGATTAACCTCATAACCTTTATCCTTAAGGATGTCAATGATAGAATAATCACTGATATAGTGAAGTGAGCCGACAACTACAAAATATGTGGTACTTCCTTCACCTTTCAGGAATTGATCTATTTTTTCCGCCATCCCCTTATCTCTTTCAGTAATAAATTTACTTTTATATTCTTTAAAAAGCTCTAAGGCCATTTTATCTTCTTCGCTTATTACGGGGAGTTCGGACATCATTAATGACGGAGCAACGGTTTCCAAAAAGCTTTCTACATCACCGTCATGCCAATATTTAAGCATTAATTTGATATCTTCGCCGTTATCTGTTTTTGAGTCCTGATTTGATTCCAGTATGGAGTCCAATGTGCTTTCCAAAAGCAATTCCTGTAATTCATCAGAGAAGCTGCTTAACATTTTGATTTGGAACTCCAGGCCTTCTAATTCTATTACAGGTTTTCCGGTAAGGTATGCATCCGTTAAAAACTTGGTATCAATACCTAAGTTGATAGAGGTTAGGTATTCATCTTCAGTTAAAGAAACTGCAGTATCATATGATGAAAATGCCATGTATATATACCAAGGTTTCATCAATGCTACTACTTCTTCGGTTAAACCGAGAGCAGCACCTGCCGCTACTGCTTTTTGGTAAATTTCCTCAGGTACGTGGTCCTTGAGGGTTGTGCCATCGGTATAGTAACCGTATTGCAAAAGCAGATACAGAATATCATCTTGCGCATTAAGTATATCAGCTTCAACACAAAGAACATCGGAATCTTTAAATGCCTTCAATACCTTGCTGCTAATCGGATATATATCAAAAGTTGCCATATGAATAGAGCCTAATAAGTAAACCGTATTTTCACCGGAATTAATTTCCCATAAAAAGCCTTTGCTTGCCGCATCCAGAACCTCATAAATGTATGTAACAAGTCTTGTGGCAATGACACAGGCTTGTTCAATGGTACAAACATCTTTTAATGAAAGTTCGCCTTCTTTTCCTGTAAATATACCGGTTTTAGCCATAAAATCTACGGCTTTCTCGCCTTCTACAATACCGATGTCTTTATTAAACTCATATGATTTAATTAAGGTATAGAAAGTTTCAAGCACATCTTTTACGGTCATTTTATTTTTTAGTGAATATTTTACGTCATTTGCATTTGTAACACAATCGGTTTTAATAAGTTTAAGACGAATACCTGCCATTAACACTCGTAGCTGAGCGGGAGTAATAGGTTTATTAATTCCTACTTCATAGTACCATTTTATCGGATAAATTCCATACTGATCCCCGACTATAAGATCGTCAAGTGCCCAATCGCTGATAACAGGTTGTGATAAATTAGCCTGTGATGAATCTTGTGCCAGTGCAGTACCGGTTGAGAACATGGCTAAAAATAATGACACAATTAAAAGCAAAGATAAGATACGTTTCTTCATTTTAACCTCCTAATAAAGTGTTTTGATTATATAAAATGTGTATACACATTTTTGAAGAAGTTTAATTTTTACTTTCAATCATGCTAAATAACCGCCATACATCTATCTTTGCATGGTTAAAACCATTAATATATATTTGGAAATTTACTTTATTATAACATAAAAGTATTTGTAAAATATGGTATTTTTGGATTATTCATATTATTTTATCTGATTGATCTCATATACGTTTCTTCATATTATCCCCCTTATTAAATTAATATTATTAAATTAAATATTATCTAATAAAGAGTAACAGCCCTTTATGAGCTATATATTTGGTAATTTTTTTAATTTTAACATAAAACCAATTAATAAAGAATATAGTTTCTGTATTTTGTTCGACATAATATTTATATTTATTACATTTTCAGCTATATTTATATTACGGATACCGTGTATAATTATATATGCATTATATTAAAAGAACATTAAAAAAAGTTTAAAATACCAAAATATAAAGTGTATTATAGAATGGTAAAAATGATTCATAAATATACTTATTTTCTTTTCGTATGATAAAATTTTATATAAAGTTCATAATGAATAAATAATCATTTCCAAATTACAAAATGGTTAGTATCTGATGATAATTGTGCTTTGTATTAATGAGGAGGTACTTTTATGAATGCAAAAAAAATTGCTGCCGAAAGGGCGGTTGATTATATTAAGGACGGGATGATTGTAGGTCTGGGTACAGGCTCAACGGCTTATTGGGCAATAGAAAAAATAGGTGCCAAAGTACGCGAAGGATTAAATATAAAAGCTGTTGCAACGTCACTTCGGTCTGAGGAGCAGGCTAGAAAGCTTGGCATTAAACTTATTCCTTTTTCTGAAATAGATAAAATAGATATTACAATTGACGGAGCAGATGAGGTGGATCAAGACCTTAACTTAATAAAGGGTGGTGGTGGAGCGTTACTTCGGGAAAAAATAGTAGCAGCCGCAAGCAGGCAATTAATTATTGTTGTTGATGAGAGCAAAATGGTTGACAAATTGGGAGCATTTCCTTTACCGGTTGAAATGGTGAAATTTGGCTATGAAATAACGGTAAGAAAACTGCAAAGTCTTGGATGCGAACCTGTTTTAAGAAAAGTTGACAATGATACCTATATAACTGATAACGGAAATTTCATAGTGGATTGTCATTTTAAAAGAATTGATAATCCATCAGAACTTCACAACAAAATTAATATGATCCCGGGGGTAGTGGATAACGGGTTATTTATAAATATGGCTGCCAAAGTTATAATCGGTTATAATAACGGTGATATAAAAGAACTTATATAAAATTGATTTAAGGTCTGATTATCATACTTTACAAAGAAAATGGGATAACCGTACAGGCAGATAAATCATTTTAAAGTTTGGCTTGCATAAGTTTGCATAAAAGGTCGGTTATAGCCTTCTGATGTATGATATATTTCAAACACAGGCAGGAAGAGCAGAAAACATGAACGGGCTGATAGAGGGCATCCAAAGTGCAATAGATTAAATACTTTATGTGGTTTGTTAGTTGATTTTTACGCCGCATCCGTCTCATAAGACTGATGCGTTTTATTTTGTTATTAGAAGGCCACGTATATCGGAAATATTATGATTCGGGGTAATACCGCATATTTTTAGACATATATGTTAATCCTTAAAATTTAAAACAATGCCATGCCGATAAAAAAGATTGTATGAGCTATAAATTTTTATGTATAATAATGGATTATTTTGGTTGAAATAAATATTTTAAAGTAATAGAATTATAATAACATTTTAATATCGTTCTTAGTTGCTCAATATTAAAAAAAGGATAACATTACGGAGTGAGAAAAATGGTGAGTAAATTGCTTAGAGAAGTAACTTTAAAAACCGGTGAAAAGTTAATACTTAGAACACCGGTTGAGAATGATGCCGAAGCCTTGATAGAATACTGCAATCAGGTTGGAGGAGAAAGCGATAATCTTTTATACGGTAAAAATGAATTTCATATGACGGTTGAACAGGAAAGAGAGTTTATAAAAAAACAGTATAACAACCCGAACTCCCTAATGGTTGTAGGATTTATAAATAATTCTGTGGCAAGTATTGCCCAAATTAGTTGCCTTCCCAGGAAAAGAATTGCCCATAACTGTGAGATTGCCATTTCCGTAAAAAAAGAACATTGGAATAAGGGAGTCGGCAGTGCCGTAATGGAAGAGTTAATCCGTTTTGCCAAAAACCATGAAACTATCAGAAATGTTCATCTGGGGGTTAAGGCAGGCAACAGCAAAGCGATAAGCCTGTATGAAAAGTTTGGATTTGTAAAAGTAGGTGTTCATAAAGATTATATTAATGTAAACGGCGTATACGATGACCTGATTTTAATGGAATTGAATCTGAATAAATATTAAGTTACTGAAGAACGATTATTAGAGTGAGGTAACCATATGAGCCTTGGAAGTTTAATCGGTAAAGGAAATACGGCTGACGTATTTGAATGGGAAGATGATAAGGTACTTAAACTGTTTCATCAGGGATATCCCAAAGATGCAATAGAAAAGGAATATAACAATGCGATAGCCGTAAGAAGTATGAATTTCATGAAACCCAAGGTATATGACATGATACCTTTTGAAAAAAGATGGGGTATCATTTATGAAAAAACTTTGGGTGAAACTATGCTTGATTGTCTTATAAGAACCGGTGATATAGAAAAATGCGCCTTTTATATGGCCGATTTACATAAGCAAATTTTAAGCAATAAAACCGATAAAGTGCCTTATTATAAAGATTTTTTAAAAAATCATATACCAGGAACATTAAAGCCGGATAAGCAAAATGAGTTACTGCAAAGGATTGAGGGGTTGGAAGACGGGTGTGCCCTTTGTCACGGAGATTTTCATCCCGGTAATATCTTGATATCGGGCGGGAATACATATGTCATAGACTATATGAATATATGTAACGGCCCTTGTCTTTACGATATAGCAAGAACAGTTTTCCTGGTTGAGTATTCAGAAATTCCGGATGATTTTAATAACAAAGAGCAGCTTATACAGCTTAGAAAAGAACTGGCAGATTTATACCTGTCTGGAATGAATATTACCAGGGATATGATACAGGATTATTTAGAGATAATCGGTGAAGTAAGAAAAGGTGAATGTGGATAAAGTATAGTGTTTAATCGATATAGTTTCAAATATTATATATTGGTTTAAACATATGACAGTAAAAGTGACAATAGTGAGTCTTATGTTTGCATAAAACATAGGACTATTTTTATTTGTATTAAAGAAATGCAAAATGATGGTGCCGTATGGACAGTTCTTTACTTGAGATTTTACTCTATTAGGTAATTGCTTTATATGGTTTTAAATTTATCGGTTTAAAAATCAGACCTTACAGAATAATGTAGTAAAAATCCTTATAATCTGCTAAAATATTAATAAATTATAAATTTTTTTATCTTTTTTTACGATCTGGCAAATTGAAAGAAAATAGCATAAGGAGCAGGCTGATGACTGAACTTAAAATTGGATGCCATCTTTCTATTTCAAAAGGATTTGAGGCTGCGGGAAAAGATGCGCTTAAAATAGATGCAAATACTTTTCAATATTTTACCCGAAATCCCAGAGGCGGCAAGGCAAAAAAGACAGATGAAGAGGATATCAAAAGATTTCTTAAGTTGGCAAAAGAACAAAATCTTACAGCAATAATAGCCCATGCCCCTTATACATTAAATCCTTGTTCGACAAGTGAAAGTACCCGTGAATTTGCAAGAATGGTTATGAAAGATGACTTAATCAGGACGGAATATATTCCGAACAGCTTTTATAATTTTCATCCCGGAAGTCATATGGGGCAGGGAGTAGAGGTGGGAATTAAACTTATATCCGATTTGCTTAACGAACTTTTATATGAGGAAATGACGACCACGGTTTTATTGGAAACCATGGCAGGAAAAGGGTCTGAGATAGGAAAAAGCTTTGAAGAATTGGCACAAATTATAGATAAGGTCAAGTTGCAGGATAAAGTAGGGGTTTGCCTGGATACCTGCCATGTGTATGATGCGGGGTATGATATTGTTAATGATCTTGAGGGAGTGCTGGATGAATTTGAAAAAATAATAGGGCTTAATAAGCTGTATGCAGTCCATTTAAATGACAGTAAGAATGAGTTTGGCAGCGGCAAGGACCGACATGAAAAACTGGGTAAAGGCACTCTTGGCTTGCAGACATTTATCAATATTATAAATCATCCGAAATTAAGGCATTTGCCCTTTATTTTGGAAACACCCAATGAACTTGACGGATATGCCGAAGAAATCAGTTTGCTGCGTAAAGCATTTAAGTAATTATAAATTAAAAGCTAATATAGCATATGGATATTAAGGATATATAAGCTGCAAACGGCGACAGATAATAGAATTAAAAGGGGGACGGAAGGTATGAGTTTTAAATTCAAAGATGGGTTATCTTTAGGTGTAGCTACAGCAGCAACACAGATTGAAGGCGGTGAATGCGGTTCCAACTGGAATGACTGGTATCACAAAGGCAGAATAAAAGATAACAGTAACCCTGCCCGTGCTACAGACCACTACAATTTATGGAAGCAGGATACCGATTTAATGGCGGAAATGAAAATAATGTATTACCGTATGGGAATTGAGTGGGCCAGAATCTGTCCAGAAGAGGGGAAAGTTAACGAGGAGGCATTAAACCATTACCGGGATGAACTTAAATATCTCAAAGAGAAAGGAATTTCGGTACTGCTTACGATTCACCACTTCAGTAATCCCATGTGGTTTGAAAATAAGGGCGGATTTACAAAGAAGGAAAACTTAAAATATTTTTTGGATTTTGTTAAGCTGACTGTGGAATCTTTTGGGGATCTTGTATCTGAGTATATAACTATCAACGAACCTAATGTATACGCGACAATATCTTATTTTTACGGGGACTGGCCTCCGGGAGAAAAATCTATGAGCCAGGCCATAAATGTAATGTCGAATATGGCCGTATGCCATATCAAAGCATATGAACTGATTCACAAAATAAGAAAAGAGATGGGATTTGACGATACAAAAGTAGGTTTTGCCCATCATGTCCGGGTATTCGATCCGAAAAATCCCAATAACCCCTGGCACCTTTTATGTGCTAAACTTATGGACAGGTTTTTCCAGGGAGCCCTTACATATGCCATGCTGACCGGTAATTTTAAATGGCCTTTAAAGAAAGACAAGGATATAACTCAGGGAGAATATATAGATTTTATTGGTGTGAATTATTATACCAGGACAACGGTTTCCGGTTTTGGCGACGGAACTAAACAGGATGCCCCGAAAAACGATTTGGGATGGGAGATTTATCCTGAAGGACTGATACGATGCTGCAAAGAGTTATATGGGATCCTTAAGCGGCCTATTTATATTACTGAGAACGGGACCTGTGACAACAATGATGCCTTCCGATGTAAGTTTATTTATGACCATTTGAAAGTTATCACCGAATCAGATTTACCGATAACAAGATATTATCATTGGTGTTTCTGCGACAACTTCGAATGGATAGAAGGGGAAAGTGCCCGGTTCGGCCTGGTATATGTTGATTATAATACACAGGAGAGGACGATAAAAAATTCAGGAAAATTTTATACCCGGATGATTGAGGAAAACGGGGTAACTGACGAATTATACAGGCAGTATGTTGAGCCTGCAAAGTATCATTATTAACTTAAAGGTAATTGTGGGAATATGGCAGATGAGGTAACATAACCGGAAAAAGTTGTTTTGCTATTGCATAACCGATTGAATGCAGAGCTAATTCGGGTATAATTAGTTACATTTTAAAATTTAATAGATTACGGTTAATGGTTTAATAGTAAGACGGAATATATCAATTATTAATAATGTATATACTTATATATTATTAATAATGTATATACTTACTTATATATTTACCTCAAATATGCATTGCAAAGTATATATAATCATTTATAAAATTACTTTTATAAAGATACGAATCTTAACAATATATTACATTAATCATTTATCATAATATAATCATTTCAGCTCTATAAGAGAAATTACCATTTAAAATGTATCGGATTAGTGAAGAATTAAATTTTCATAAATTCAGATTTCAAGAATAATTTAAAAGAAAAGGGGAAGAAAATTGATTACGGTACATAAGACAAGTTTTCGCCTTGATACAGAAAACACAACTTATTGGTTTCGTAAAACCACATACGGACATCTTGAGCATATTTATTACGGAAATTTGCTTAGTAAAGATGACGTGGCTGACAGCCTGGCCCAAAAACGGACAGCTCCGATAGGCACCAGTGTCTTATATGACAGGAATAATTACTTATATAGCCTTGATTCCACATGCCTGGAATGGTCCGACAACGGACGGGGGGATTACAGGCAAAGCCCGACTGAATTTGTAATGCCTGACGGCAGTTTTGTTACAGATTTTACTTACTATAGTCATGAGATTATAGAAGGCAGTGTAGGTATGGATACCTTGCCCGGTGCTTACGGTGCGGATCAGACTTTAAAAATTACACTAAAGGATAAAGCCTTTCCGGTTTTTATTGATTTATATTATTCCGTATTTGAAAAAGCGGATGTCATAACAAGAAGGGCCGTTGTAAGAAACGAAGCAGACGGACCTGTAATTATGAGGCGTATAATGAGTATGCTTCTTGATATGCCGGATGAAAACTTTTATATGTATACCCTTGATGGAGGATGGATTAAGGAAGCCCATTTACATAAGCGGCAGGTTACATACGGGACTATTTCAAATTCGTCAATAACGGGAGCCAGCAGTAACCGCCATAATCCGGCTTTTATGCTTGCCGAAGCTGATGCCGGTGAAGATTACGGAAATGTGTATGGCTTTAACATAATATACAGCGGCAACCATTACAGCATAGTACAGAAGAACGAACGGGACTATGTCCGTATAAGCATGGGTATAAATCCTCATTGCTTTGAATGGAAACTTAAAAAAGGAGAAAAGTTTGAAACACCTGAATGTGTCTTAACTTTCAGCAGCCACGGCTTTAACGGAATGAGCCATCATATGCATGACTTTGTAAATGATCATATTGTACGGGGAAATTATAAGCGCAAGGAAAGGCCTGTGCTGCTTAACAACTGGGAAGCCCACTTTTTTGATTTTAATGAGGATAAATTACTTAAGCTTGCCAAAGAGGCCAAAAAGCTGGGGGTTGAGTTATTTGTCCTGGACGACGGATGGTTCGGGGAAAGAAACAATGATAAAGCCGGACTTGGAGACTATAATGTTAACACAAAGAAACTTCCGAACGGTATAAAAGGCTTTGCCGATAAAATAAGAAAGCTCGGCATGGATTTCGGTTTGTGGTTTGAGCCGGAAATGGTGAACGAAGACAGTGAGCTTTACAGGAAGCATCCTGAGTATGCAGTAAAATTGCCGGGTCGGGATCCTGCTTTAGGCAGAAACCAACTGGTGCTTGATCTGTGCAAAAAAGAAGTCAGAGACTATATTGTAGAGCAGGTATCGGCCATTTTGGATGAAGCGGATATAAAGTATGTAAAATGGGACATGAACCGGCATATAGCCGAAAACTTTTCAAGTGCTTTGCAAAATCAGGGGGAATTCTATCACCGCTATATAATGGGATTATATGAAGTGCTAAACCGTATCTTTGGCCCAAGGCCTCACATTTTGCTTGAGAGCTGCTCAAGCGGAGGTAACCGTTTCGACCTGGGAATACTCTGCTACAGCCCGCAGATTTGGAGTTCGGATGATACCGACCCCATTGAAAGGCTGAAAATCCAGACAGGCTTATCATACTTTTATCCCTTGTCGGTTATGGGAGCTCATGTATCGCAGGCGCCTCATCAGCAAACTTTAAGAGTTACCCCTATATCCACCCGTTTTAATGCGGCTTGTTTTGGCTGCCTTGGATATGAGCTTGATCTAAAGTACCTGACACCGGAAGAAAAGAAGGATGTTGCCGAACAGATTGAATTTTATAAAAAGTATAGGAAGGTATTCCAATACGGAAAGTTCTACAGAGTAAAATCTTATAAAGCCAATAAGGTTATCTGGGAAGTAGTGAGTACTGACGGCAAAACCGCATTGACAGGCTTCTTTCAGACTTTGGCAAATGCGGCAGAAGGCAGCGACAGACTAAGAGTAATCGGGTTAAAGGACGGCATATACACCGTAAGAACCAGGCCGCAGCGGCTTTATATCAAGCGTTTCGGAGGGCTGGTAAAACATATAATGCCTGTGGAACTTAATCCGGACGGTTTTGTACTTCGTATGGCAAACCGCCATTACAGCATGAAAGACTGTGTAGAGGAATATAAATGTTCTTCTGAGGCTTTAAAAGCCGGAATACCTTTAAATGATCAGTTTATAGGCACTGGCTATAATGAAAAAGTGAGAATGCTTGGGGATTTCGGATCAAATATTTATATTACGGAGACTTATAACGGAAGTGATAATATTACCGAAACAGACAATAAAACAACTGGGGCCTAAAATTTAACAAAAGATAAAGGTAAAAGTATTTTCGGATGGAGGTATTTTATGAACTTTAAGGAAAAAAGAAACTTAAACCGCTATACATTCGGACTGGGTACAGTAGGACGGGATATGCAATATTCTTTGGTTAGCATGTATCTTATGGTTTATCTTACGGAAATCCTCAATTTGCCCGATTCTACCATGTGGTGGATGACCGGGGCATTGACAATACTAAGAGTTTTTGATGCGGTTAACGATCCGATAATGGGGGTTCTTGTTGACAACACAAAAAGCAAATACGGCAAGTTTAAACCGTGGATTGTTATAGGAGGTATTATCGGAGGAATACTTACAATCTTGCTCTTTTTTGACTTTGGCTTAAGGGGAACCGGTTATGTAGCATTGTTTGTAGTCCTTTATCTATTATGGGATTTTACATATGGGGCAAACGATATAGCCTATTGGTCCATGCTGCCGTCCCTTACACTCGACCAAAAAGAGAGGGAGAAAACCGGCTCTTTTGCCAGAATATGTGCAAATATAGGGCTTTTTACGGTTGTAGTAGGCATATTGCCGGTAACTAAGGCATTGGGAGGAGATACCAGGGCATGGCTTATTACCGCTATTGCAATTGTTTTAATAATGTTGGCGTTTTTATGCTTTACCGTATTTGGGGTAAGGGAAGATAAAAGCATACAGGTAAAGCAGGAATCTACATCATTAAAGGAAATGTTTTATGTTTTATTTAAGAACGACCAGCTCTTATATACTGCAATAGCCATGGCTTTGTTTATGATCGGTTATACGACTACCACGTCTTTTGGTACGTATTATTTTAAGTATGCTTATAAAAACGAAAATATGTACTCAATATTTGCTGCTATTCTTGGAGTAACCCAGTTAGTTGCACTTACTGTATTCCCTGTATTTTCAAAAAGGTATACCCGTAAGACACTTTATGCTTTTTCTACCGTCCTTGTTGTCTTAGGTTATATAATTTTCTTCTTTGCGCCTATGGAAATGCTTTATATCGGTACGGCGGGTATCTTACTGTTTTTCGGTCAGGCATTTATTCAGCTTTTGATGCTGATGTTTTTGGCTGATACGGTTGAATACGGGCAGTGGAAGCTGGGAAACCGTAACGAAAGCATTACATTTTCTGTTCAGCCCTTTATCAATAAAATTGGGGGTGCAATAGCAAACGGTATTTTAGGGGTGACATTAATCCTTTCCGGTATAAATGCTGCAGAAACTCCCGAAGACGTTACCGAATCAGGCCTGCTTATGATGAAAATAGCTATGATGATTTTGCCTCTTATATTTATTGTGATAGGGTATATTATTTACAGCAAGAAATTCAAGATTAACAAGGAGTTGTTTGACAAAATTATTGCCGACCTTACTGAACGTGGAGATATTAGCAAGCAGTAAAACTTATGGAAGGACGTATTGGGGTTATATGGCATAATACATACGACGGAGCTTATTATGCAACTTCTTACAAAGATTTACCGTCTAATTGTTAGAAATATTTCCATAAATATCAGAGGGAAGAATATTCGGGCAGTAATTATTTGAAGGAATACAATAGATAATTTTGGGATGTCCGTGGAGATTATAAACTTCCGGGTGTCGGGAAAAAGAAATATGAAAGCCGGACAGAAACTCTGGTAAGTGAAGTAAAGGAGTTGAGTTTTTTATAGTTTATAGGTTAATCTTAATTTTTCATAATTAAGCTTAAATATCCTGTAATATATAACGTGGACGGGGAGGAAGCTATGAAAAAACTATATGTCAAAATTATAGCTTTATTAGTAGCTTTATCTGCGGTTTTTCTGTTGCCGGGGTGCAATAAGAAAACTGATAATGAAGATAATGATGTTGTATTTGACATCAATGATTTTGAAATTGCCATGAAGGATAAGGGATATAATTTTGAAGTAAAAGATGCCGATAAGTTTCTTTTTCCTGCAACAAGAAAAATTATCGAAATCAATGAAGAAGCAATAAATATTTATATATTTGACAGTGAAGAAGAAATGGAAAAAGAGGCCGGATATATTGATGAAGGAGGTGCTTCATACAATAACGGGCGTAAGGCAACACATATAAGCTGGATTTCATATCCTCACTTTTATAAAAAAGGCCGCATAATTGTTCAGTATGTAGGTGAAAATACCGATATCATTAATGATCTTGAGGATATTATGGGTGAACAGTTTGCGGGCTATAAATTGAAATAAAGCTATATAAAAAGAAGAGTTGTCCGACTTAGTTATAAAATGATTCTGTTGTATATATATTCTTAACAATATATACAAATGTGCAAAATGCCTATTTATATAGGGTTTAAAATTATAAGATATGTAAGATAATAATAATTTGTCTTACATATCTTTATTTATATTATATGAAAATTATACAATAAAATGTAAATAATGTCTAAAAACATATTGCAAAAACAGGAAAAATATGGTATATATAAAATGTAAATATTTACCGCGTCCTTTTACTGAGAATATTGGATGTTACAGATTTTTAATGCTATGTTTCCGCTTAGTAAAAGGTGCGTAGTGTCGTATCTGCTTTACCGGTAAAGTGGTGTATAGGTTTGGGTCTGAAAGGAGGAAAAATAATGAGAAAGAGAAAAGTGAAATTGTTCCTGTCATTAATGCTGACCATGATTTTGCTCATGCCTGCTATGAGTGTACAAGCTGCCCAGACAATTTACAACAATGAAACCGGAATTCATGACGGATATCACTACGAACTTTGGAAAGACTACGGAAACACTTCTATGACCCTTAATAGCGGCGGTACGTTCAGCTGTCAGTGGAGCAATATCGGAAATGCCTTGTTCCGAAAGGGCAGAAAGTTTGATGAGACGCAGACACATCAGCAGATAGGAAATATCACAGTAACTTATGGATGTGATTATCAGCCTAACGGTAATTCTTATCTTTGTGTATATGGTTGGACAGTTGATCCTTTGGTAGAATACTATATAGTTGACAGTTGGGGAAATTGGCGTCCTCCCGGAGCCAGCTCAAAGGGTACAATCACAGTTGACGGTGGAACATATGATATATATGAAACTACAAGATATAATCAGCCTTCCATAAGAGGTACCCAGACTTTCCAACAGTACTGGAGTGTACGTACTTCCAAGCGTACCAGCGGTACAATCTCCGTTACACAGCATTTTAATGCATGGGAAAACAGGGGAATGCGCCTTGGTAAGATGTATGAAGTGGCCCTTACGGTAGAAGGATATCAATCCAGCGGAAGTGCCAACGTTTACAGTCATACTCTGACAATCGGTGGCAGCGGTACGAATCCTAATCCTACGCCTACTCCTAATCCGGGCGGAAATCCTACAAGAATAGAATGCGAAAACATGACCATAAGCGGACCGTATGCCGGAGTAATAAATTATCCGTTTAACGGAGTTGCCCTTTATGCAAATAACGACAAAGTTTCTTTCAATCAGTATTTTGCCTCCGGAACCCATAACTTTTCACTGCGCGGATGCTCGAATAATTCCAATATGGCCAGGGTTGACTTATATATCGGAGGACAATATAAGGGAACCTTCTATTATGGCGGAAGTTATCCGGCAGTATATACGATAAATAATGTAAGCCATGGTACAGGAAATCAGACGGTAGAGTTAATATTAACAGCTGACAACGGCACGTGGGATGCTTACATAGATTATCTGGAAATCAATTAATGGGGGTTATTAATATATTAAAAGGGGCTGTCAATAAAGACAGCCCCTTTATTCTGCTTATATTACTCAATAATTTTTAATATGATCTTCTATAAGGGGCAAATTTTTATGCCACAAGTCAGTTACAGCAATTCCTTTATTTTCTCTTCAATAACCTTAATATCCGTCGTCGGCTCAAAGCGTTCAACGACATTTCCGTTTCTGTCTATCAAAAATTTAGTAAAGTTCCATTTAATATCCGGATTGTTCTTATAGTCCGGATCATCTTTGGAAAGGATCTCATCCAGTTTGGAAGCGAGCGGATGACTTTCATCAAATCCTGAAAATCCTTTTTCCTTTTTCAAATATTTATAGAGTGGATGAGCATTTTCTCCGTTTACTTCTATTTTAGCATGGATAGGATAGGAAACACCAAAGTTCAGCTTGCAAAATTCCTGAATTTCTTCAACGGATTCCGGAGCTTGGTTTTTAAACTGGTTACATGGGAAGTCGAGAATAATAAAACCCTGATCGGAATACTTTTCATATAATTTTTGAAGCTCTGAATATTGGGGGGTAAAGCCACAACGGGTTGCCGAGTTTACAATAAGCATTACTTTTCCTTTATATTGGCCTAAATTAACTTCATTGCCGTTATTATCAATAACATTGAAATCGTATATATTCATTAGTTACCTCCTTAAACAAACGGTAGATATTTGATATCTAAAATAATTTGATACAACTTAATTGTAATAAATACATTGTAAAAAGTCAACTTAAATTTTTATATTTTTATAATAGTATTAATAGATTATAAGCCTATTATGAGAAAATAAAATAAAGCAGGAATACTATTATAAGTATGCCTGCTTTTTTACTGTCGAGTATTAAATTATTCTTTAGAACCTAAATTATTATCTTTATTAATCTGAATATGAACCTTGTCTATTCTGTTTTTGTCTACAGCAGCGACTGTATATGTCACATTATTATCGATTACTGTCTCGCCTTCTTCGGGCAAATGATCCAGCAGAAATATGATATGCCCTGCGATTGAATCGTAGTCATCCGATTCAATATTAAGTCCTAGGGCTTCATTAATTTCATCCAGTTTTGTATTGCCGTCTACGATATATTCATTATCTGATATGGATTTTATGCAGTCTTCTTCGTCAAAGTCGTATTCGTCCCTGATTTCACCTACAATTTCTTCAAGTAAGTCCTCAATGGTTACCAAACCTGCAGTAGCCCCATATTCATCCAGGACTATCGCTAAAGCGATAGATTCTCTTCTCATTTCAATTAACAGCTCTGAGGTTTTTTTAAATTCGTAGGTAAAATAGGGCTCTCTCATTATATCCAATATATTAAAATCTTCTTTACTTCCGTTATAAAAGAAAAGATCTTTCAAGTTAACTATACCAATAACATTATCCCTAGACTCCGAATATACAGGTAATCTGGTATATTTATCGGCAGCAAAGGCTTCGACAAGTTCATCATAGGAAAGATCGGCACTGGCAAAAGCCATATCAATTCTGGGAACCATTACATCCTTAACCAATGAATCTTTGAAATCTACCACATTGGCTATCATTTTACGTTCTTCGCTTTCCAGGCCACCGTCTTCATCTCCGGCTTCTAATATGGTTCTAAGTTCATCATCCGGTAATGAATCTGTTTTTTCATTATATTCAATTTTAAATAGCTTCAAAATTCCGCCGCAAATTTTTTGAATTATAAATACCAGAGGAGTAAGAAGTTTAGTTAACAATAAAACCGACCCGGCAACACCCAGTACAAATTTTTCGGCCCTTATACATGACAGTGATTTTTGGGTGACGTCGACAAATAAAAGAATAATCAGAATTAAAATACCTGTAGCAATTCCTACCCATTTTCCGTCTGCAATATTATTGATTGTTGAAACTGTAAGAGCTGCTGCCGAAATATTGGCTGTATAAATGCAAATTAATAAGGCGGTATGAAGCTTGCCAGGTTTTTCAAGAAGAGTTAAAGCATATTTGGCTCCCCTTTCATCATCATCTGCAAGGCTTCTTAGCCGAAGCCTATTAACTTCATTAAATGCCGATTGAATACCTGAGAAAAATGCAGATAGCAGTATAAGTATTAATAAAATAACCGCTCGAGCGGCTTCACCCGAATCCAATAAATCATCTCCTAATTTCCTAAATATAGTTATTATTATGATTTATCATCTTACAGGACTATCCATAAAAAGTCAATACAGTAGGGATTATTTTATGAAAAGCTATTATTATTATAATAAAATTGTGCTATTTTAATTATAATTAATCCTATTGTGATAGTATCCTAAATAGTGTAATATCGACAATGTAGATTTTTATAGACTGCTAATTATACTTAGATTTGAGGTTTCAGATGAGAAAGAAGTCACATATATCACTGGCTAAATTTTTGATTGACAATATTAAGGAACACAAACTGATTAAGCATAAAAAGGCTTTTTATATAGGAAGCATCTTGCCGGATTTAAAGCCCTCATTTTTAACAAGACGACATACTATTGAAGAAACATTTGACATACTTATAAAGGAAATAAAAAAAATAACTGTTGATTATGACGTAAGTAAAGGTATTGGCAGTTATTTTGCCAGACATCTTGGAATAATAACCCATTATTTGGCAGACTATTGTACGCTTCCTCACAATTCGGAATATACCGGATCCATGGCTGACCATGTGTATTATGAAAAGGAGATGAAATACCGGCTCAGGGAATTCATAGAAGTGGAAGGTATACATTCGCTGGCAATTCAAGGACAGAAGCTTTATACATATGATGAGATTATAAAATATATTATTAATACCCATAGGGAATATTTGTCGGGGCTTAAAGCTGTAAAACAGGATATTAAATATATAATAGAGCTGTGCAGCAAGGTGGTAGATGCTATCCTAACATTTATAAAAATGGCCATTGACTCAATCGAAAACGGCCATAATCATAGATTACAGCTTCATAATGCAATGGAATAGCATCAATGAATAGAGACATTGTTGCAAGTAAAGTATACTGTAAGATGAAAGAAAGATTAAGGAAAAACTGAATATAATGATAAACTGCATATAATGATAAACACACATAGAATATCATGTCAGATATACAATACTATGTGTGTTTATTTTTATGCATTTAATTAAGTGTTAAAACTATAAAACAAATATAGCTTTATATGCTATAATCTGTATCCTGATTATGGTAGATTCGAAGTATTTTGGTGACTTCAGCAATATATAAAGTATGATAATCTCTGTTAGGATACCAGGTATTTATAAGTTTTTCGTCCAGCAAATTTTCTATATTAAGAGGTTGTCGGAATAATTTTTTGCAGATCAGGACATGGTTAGCTTCATCAAAATAAGGGGTACCTTCAAAATCAACTACGGTTAATCCGGATTTGGCTATTTTATCTTCATCACGACCTGATACCGTTCCCAGATAGTTAAGTACTTTTCTGTATTCCTTGTCAAAAAAGCTTAATGAAAAAGTATCTTCTTTATCTACAAACTCTTTTGTATACCTTTGCGGCCTGATAACGATAAAAGCCACATTTTTTCCATACATAACACCCAATCCGCCCCAGGAGGCTGTCATCGTATTCACCTTTTCGCTGTTACCGGCAGTCACAAGCATCCAGTCTTTACCGATTAACTGAAAAGGGTTTTTACGAAACTGATCGGCTGTAATTATTTTATACTTATTCATCTTTTCATCCTCCCATGCCATATTCTCTCAGTTATTTTTAATTATATGATACCTTCGGCTATTATGCAATGCCGGGTTATGATGTAATTAAATAACAATCGTTTATCCTTAGCATATATTAATTAATAAAGTTTAATTCATGGAGAGTTAATAATGATAATCCATGTTGTGGAGCAGGGGCAAACTTTAAGTTCGATAGCAGAGCAATACGGGGTCACTCCCGAGAGGTTGATTATAGATAATGAACTTCCTAATCCCGAAAATTTGGTTGTGGGGCAGAGCTTAATTGTCAGAATACCGACTTTGGAACATACTATTGCTCCAGGAGACACTCTTTTGTCAATTGCTCAGACTTATAACGTAACTGTTGAGGATATTCTAAGAAATAATCCGTGGGCAGCGGTTCAGGCAGTTTTAACTCCCGGGCAAACATTGGTTATAACATTTGAAGAAGAAACTAAACTCGGCAATATATTAATAAACGGTTATGCCTATCCGTTTATTAACAGGGAAGTTCACAGAAAAACCTTACCCTTCCTCACTTATCAGGCGTTATTTACTTATGGTTTCAGCCCCCAGGGTGATTTGGTTCCTATATCTGACGAAGCTTTGATCTCTGAAGGATATACTTTCGGAGTTCCTCCTATTATGATGTTAGCTCCGATGACACCTGAGATGGAGTTTAATTCTCAGATTGCCCATGATATGTTTGTTAATCCTGAAGGCCAGAACAGGTTAATAGAAAATATCATAGCCACCATGCAGGAAAAAGGGTATATTGGGCTTGATATAGATTTTGAATTTATTTTGCCTGAAGATAGGCAGTTGTTTATAGATTTTATAGCAAATGTAAAAAGCCGGCTCCAGCCGCTGGGATTTTTGACTTTAGTGGCATTGGCGCCTAAGACTTCAGGCGAAATGACAGGGCTTTTATATGAAGCTCACGATTATCCGGCTATCGGGGCAATAGCAGATCTTGTACTTTTGATGACATACGAGTGGGGGTATCTGTAGGAACATCTAAGTTACAGGTCATGGGCATAATTTTGAGAATATTTTCTTACTTTAGGATAAAGTCTAAGTTCAAAATTTGCATTATCTCTATTACCTTTTTTGTTTGGTTCAGTTTTAATATATTCCACACGATTTAAAATTTCTTTAAGCTGCTTATTTTTTTCGGATGCTGAATTTAATTTGTCGTATGCCTCTAAAATATGTTCTACTTTTGGAATAAATATATCATTATTAATTTCTTCCTCTTTTAATTCACTAATTTCTTGCTCTAAGCTTTTTATATTTTTTTCTATAATACTAATCTGTTCAGAAATTTTTTTGTTTCTTTCTGTAAATATATCAGGGGTATAAATACCCTGTTCTAAAAATGTAAAAATTCGTTCTCTTTGCTCATTGAGTTGATTATATTTAGATTTAATAAGATTTAAAGCATTTTGCTTTTCTTTAATGGATTGAGAATATGGCATATTTAATTTATCAATATTCCATTGTACTTTATATTCAGCAAGCCATTTTTTTAATTGATTTAACAATATTTTTTCTACCAAATAAAGCGGAGAAGATACGTTGTCACAATAACGGTTAGGGCATTTTAAAGCATCATAAGGGGTTTTTGTATTTTTAGCCAGTCGGGTCATCATTGTGCCGCATTTCCCGCAATAAATGATACCTGATAAAGGATTTTTAAGTGTGTCGCTTCCTGGTACAGGCGGATGTGTTCTTTTGGCCATTAATTCTTGTGCTTTATAAAATGTTACTTCATCTATAATAGGTTCATGTAAACCATCCACTAAGATATAATCGTTGGAATTAGGTCTTGTTATGACGATCTGGTTATTACTAACCTGTTTAATTTCCTTTCTATAAGCCCAGCGGATTTTACCAATATATACAGGGTTTTTTAATATATCTTGTATGGAAGCTTTTGACCATTTTTCGTTTATCATAGGTTTTATGCCTAATTCATCTAATTTTCTTGCTATTCTTGTTGCGCCAAGCCTTAAATAAGTTCCATCGGGCTGCCTATCACCCACTGTATACCATTGATAAATCATTTTTACTACATTTGCTTGTTCTGGATTTATTTCTAATGTATAACCTTTATCATTCTTGATTTTAACTTTCTCGTATCCATAAGGAGCAACTGAAGATATAAATTTCCCTTCTTTAACAGATGCAATACGGCCTCGTTGAATACGACGATTAATTGTTTTATATTCACGCCTGGACATAAAGAGGTTGAATTCAAAATATTCTTCATCAAATTCATTTGATGGGTCATATATTTTAAATGGAGTAATTATTTTAGTATTTGATATTCTAAAAGCCTGAGCAACTATACCTTGATCTATTGTGTCGCCTCTGGCCAGACGTTCAATTTCCATTACTAAGACGCCTTCCCATAAGCCTTTTTCAACTTCTTCAAGCAATTTTTGCATCATTGGTCTTGCGGCAATTGTTTCTCCGGAAACGATTTCCCGGTATATTTCTGTTACATTAAGCTTGAGTTTTTTAGCCAATTCAAGAAGGGCTTTTTCATGTCGTAATAATGTCTCGCCTTCACCATGCATTTCAGCTTCAATATCAGCTCTTGATTTTCTTAAATAAATAACATAGCTCATAATCACAATCCTCCATATAACCATTGGCTTTCAGCAATTAATAAATCATCATTTTTGAAATAATTAATATTCTGATCGTCATAATTGTAACATTTATCACAAACATAATAATTTGAATTATAAATCAAGGTGTCGCACATAGCACATCGTTTTATATTATATACAAAACGGTTTACATCGGAATTGTAAAAATGAGTATAAAGGGCTTTATCAAATCGGCTCATTTTAAACTTTGCTATCCGTTTATACCAGCGCATATAATCTTCAAATGCTATTTTGGCTGCTTCATGTGTTATTCCAAATAACCTACTAATAGAATTTGGATCTTTACATTTGGAATAATGAATTGCCATTCGTGGTGCAAGTATATTACTTGCAAAGAAATTAGCTTCTTGTTCGAGCCGATTACTTTTTATTTGATTATGTTTAAGAATCACATGTCCAAGTTCATGCATTAAAGAAAAACGTATACGACCAGTCGGAAGATTGTTGTTATAACATATTATATTCTTAAAATTAATAGCATCTTCACTAAATTTCATGCAGTACTCTTTTAAATTATCTGGTAAAGCATCATATGAATATACTTTTAAATCATATGCATTTAATATTTCGAAACAGTCAATAGGAAATGATTTAATATTACAGTCCTTATATACTTTCAAAATCGCATATTTAATGCATTCGTAATCCATGCCTTAAACCTCTTATAATTCAGATAACAATTTGATTAACTTCATCTTTTCTTCAACAGTTAATTTTTTCCCGTTTCGTGCTATAAGATATTGCAATTCATCATATGTAGGTTCAGCTTCTTCGAGACCATTAGCCATAGCTTCAAGATCTTCCACTTTTATTCCTAAATTCTTGCATATAATTAGTACGTTATCAATGGATGCCCTACCGACACCATTTTTAATGATTCCATATAAAGTCGTATATGGAATTCCGCATTTCTCAGCAAATGTTTTTAAATTATATCCTTGCTCTTTAATTAATTTTTCTAATATTTTTGCTTTTTCCATATCCCACCCCATAACAATTTTTTATTGATTATATACCATTTTACGAAATTTGTAAAGTAAAAAAATACGGAAAAACGTAATAATTCGAAAGTCAGTAATTTTATGTTGACCAAATTCGTAAGTCGGTATATAATAGGGGTAAGAAATACGGAAGTACGAATTTGGAAGAAAGGAGAGAGATTATGTATAACAACCTAATTAAAGTTATGAAAGCAAAAGGTGTAACCGGCGTACAAATAGCAAATTTACTTAATTGCAGACAAGCTACAATAAGCGATAAGCTTAATGGTCTTGTTGCTTCGGGATTTACCTTTGATGAAGCAGCAAAAATAAAAAAAGTCTTTTTCCCGGAGTATGAATATGACTTTTTATTTACAAGAAATAATACAAACATATGTTCGTGATTATCATATCTCATACATAAAAGAATGTCAACATCAACATGTACAAACAGTAGAGCATATGTTGTATGGGAGGCGATTAAATGCTTATTGAAGAATACAAAGATGGCCCTACAACAATAAAAATTTATGATGATTACATATGTAGTGAAAAAGAATCAAATGAAATACTTCAAAGAGTAGCAGACAATTTTCTGTTATGTCTTTATGCACAAGCTAAAGCTAATAAAGAAAAGAAGGATAAAACCGCGTAAGCGGTAAACGGTGGACAAGCTTGGAAGGAGGGACAAGCTATACGCAAGCCAAGTGTCAAAGAATTTGCAGCCTTTTCTGCTTTTTTGATCAGCTTGTTTTGGATCTTGGGCACAGCCGGCGCATCCGATCTGGGCAAGATCAGCCTGGGACAGTGCATATGGCGGCTCGGGATAGGAGTAGCAGGATTGTACATAACAGCCAGAATAATCAACGGTTTATCCGGAAAGGAGGGAAGCAATGGGGAAAAAGATCGAGATCAACCTGGTAGAACATCTTGATGTTAAAAATGTAATGGAGCAAATAACATACGAATTACAAATGGCAAAAAACACTGGCAAATGTACTTATCAAGAATTAGAAAATGCTCTGATACATTTGGAACGAGCCAGAGGAGCTTTTACAGCCTTGTTTTTATTAGACCTTTTGCCGGAAGAATTTGAGAGGGCCACTGTTGAGGACATAAATCGAATCACGGACAAGCTTACAGATATCCGGAGTAAAAAAGGGTAAACAACTTTGATGGTGGTTTGCAGAAACAAGCATAAAAAATTATACAACACTTCAAACAACTTTCATGGTGGTTGTAAGGAGGTATTAAATTGAGATTATTAGATTTGTATTGTGGGGCTGGAGGTTGTTCAGTAGGTTATCATAGAGCAGGTTTTGAAGTTGTAGGAGTCGATATAGAGCCGCAACCAAATTATCCATATAAGTTTATACAAATGGACGCAATAGAATTTCTTAAAACACAAGATTTAAGTCAGTTTGATGTAATACATGCGTCACCCCCTTGTCAGAAATTTAGCCGAGTACAATCACTGGGGAAAGCCAGAAATGGTACTTATAAAGAACATTCAGACCTCATTACACCAACAAGAGAATTGTTACAGGCTACAGGTAAGCCTTATGTGATAGAAAATGTTATGGGTGCTCCATTGATAAATCCAATAGTTTTGTGTGGGTCAATGTTTAAAGGATTAAAAGTATATAGACACAGACAATTCGAATCAAATATGCCTTTATACGCTCCAAAACATAAACCTCATAATGATAAAACTCCAAGTGCTGGTAATGGTATAAGCCCTAAAGGATTTATTAGTGTATGTGGTACAGGTGGTGTCAAAGGAATGACTTCTAAAGAAATACTTGAATATTGGAGTATGGCTATGGGCATTGACTGGATGACACGCAAAGAGTTGGCGCAGGCTATACCGCCAGCATATACCGAATGGATTGGTAGACAACTTGCGATGCAATTAATGTTAGTAGCGTAATTAATTCTTGTGAAAATTACTTGAAATCTTAAAAAATCATTTTCTATCATCTGCACGATTCAGAAGTGCATTACAAGATGATAGGGAGTGATTGAAATTAATGAACAAACCACTACGAAAGTGAAATACCCAAAGCAACTTATCTGTACTTTTTAGAAGGTATTAATGAATGCCAGATTGTTGATCGGAAAGATCTGCCCAGGAGTGCAAGATATATCTGTACTACGGACGGATATGACGTATATGACGGAGAAGATGTGTTCTATGCAGTAAAGAGTTAAAGGAGGGACAAGCCATACACAAACAAAATGTCAAAGAACTTGCAGCCTTTTTAGCATTTATGATCAGTTTACTCTGGGTTTTAGGTACAGCCGGTGCAAGCGATTTGGACCGAATAAGCCTGGGGCAGTGTACAATGCGACTTATAATCGGGGCTGTTGGGTTGTACATATCAGCAAGACTTATTAACGAGAAAGGAGGGGATCAAATTGAATAATGTGGTATCAGCAAAAAGCAATCTTATTGTACCGGTACCGCGTGAAACAGTGCAGAGATGGATAGCAAGATTAAATGAACACATTATTGCAGCTAATTCAATTACAAATCGGAGTACATTTGCTGATTTAAGCCGCGCAGAAATAAATTTACATAAAGCAAGAGAACTTTTTATCATACTCCGAGATATGAACACACTAGCGAATTGGCAAGCTGTAGAAGAGGACATGAATAGAATTGAATCCAAAATACTTGATATACGAGGGGATAAATTGAAGACTGTCCGGTACATGCAAGCCAAAGAAAGGAAGTAAAAGGTTGAAGAAAGAAGACTTAAAAAACCGAAATGAGAAAGAAAAAAGCCCTTAAGGAGCGGCAACTCCAATCGGGCACAAAATAAAGTATTCAAAGTAAATTTTAGCATGAAATTATAAGGAGGTCAATCGGTTATGAAAAATACAGGTATTATAAGAAGATTAGATAATTTGGGAAGAGTGGTTATACCTAAAGAATTGCGAAACGTAAGAGGCATAAAAGAAGGCGATCCCATAGAAATATTAACTGACGAAGACATGATTTGTTTGAGAAAATATGAACCAGGATGCAAGTTTTGCGGGTCAACAGAACAGATCCTGGAAGTTGAAGGGATACATATATGTAGGAACTGTGGAAATAAGATCGTAAGAAAATTTATGGGGGTTCAGTAAGGAGGTTAAAATCATGAGAATGTTTCTGAAAAGAATGCACATCCAAAATTTTAAAGGATGTAAAGACAGACGGATAGAGTTTGGTAATAGGACAAGCATTAAGGGAATTAACGGTTCCGGTAAAACCACAATAGCAGATGCTTTTATGTGGGTGCTGTTTAACAAAGATAGCTCTGGAGCTACCAATTTTGATATAAGGCCTAAGGATCAGTATAACAATGATATTGATTTTATTGATATCCGGGTTGAATTAGTCATTGATGTTGATGGTAGGGAAATAACCCTGACAAAGACACAGAAGCAGAACTGGGTCAAAAAGCGTGGAGCTGAAGAACAGACTTTTCAGGGCAACGTCAACTTTTATGAAATTAATACCATCCCGAAGACTGAGAGAGAATTTAAGGAATACATAGCTGGGATTATTGATGAGGACATATTTAAGTTCGTTAGCAATACCAATGCTTTCATGGCCCAGAAGCCAATGGACCGGCGAAAAACACTATTTAGACTGGTATCCGATATGACCGATGCGGATGTACTTGCAACGGATCCAAAATTCCTACCGCTTGCTGACCAGCTGGCGCAGTTCACTTCCGAGGAAATCTTGTCAAGGGATAAAAAAGCCCTTACCGAATATATGAGGAAGCTTGAGGAAATCCCAGCCAGAATAGATGAGGTATCAAAGTCTATTGTTGAGCAGGATTATTCTGAAGCTGAGGCAAAGCTGCAGGAACTCAGGGAGCAGCTTGCAAGTATAGAGGATGATACATCTGATGCAGCCGTTTATGAAGAAGTTAACCGATTTAAGGCTGAGATAACCAAACTAAAAGGCGAACTTGCAGACATAGAACAAAAAGCCAATGCTGAGAACAGACGTAAGCGGAATGACATCCAGCAGAAGATCATTGATACAGATCAGCAAATATCTTCTATCATAAGGGCGAAGCAGGGAGCTGAACGCGAAATTGAGATGTGCGAAAGAGATATTCCGGAAGCAGAGAAGCGTCTGGCTGAGCTCGGCGAACAATATAAAGCCGAAAAAGCCAAGGAAATATCTCCGAATGCAAATATTTGTCCGACATGCCACAGGGAATATGATGCAGATGTTAAGGAGAAAATCCTGGCCGACTTTGAGGAAGAGAAAGAAAAACAACTGTATCAGATCAATCTGAAGGGCAAAAGCGTTGCTGATACACTTAAGAAAAGCAAAGAGGCACTTGAACGGCTCAAAAGCAAGGTGTTTGAATATGAACTGCAGTTGAGAGAGCTTAACCGAGCAAAAGAAGATCTGCAGAAAGAGCTTGAAAATATTCCTGCGTCAGTGGATGTATCGACTGACCCTACATATATCGCTATCCAGGCATCCCTTCAGAATTATGAAGAAAACCTTCAGGCAGCTCAAAGATTGCTCCAGGATGCTTATGCGAAAAAACAGGCTATAGCAGACAGAAAAAGAGCCATCCAGAATGAGATAGATTCTGTTAATCGTGTCCTTGCCAGCAGACAGATTGTTGCCCAGGCAAAAGCCAGGGTTGAAGACCTTAAGACAGAACAGAGGCAGATTAGCCAGAAGATAGCTGATGTAGAAAAGGAAATTTATCTGTTGGAGGAGTTTAATAAGGCCAAGGTTAATCTGCTGTCAGAAAAGATCAATGCACATTTCAAGATTGTACGCTGGAAGCTCTTTGAGCGCCAGATAAATGGCGGCTACAACCCGGTATGTGAACCCATGATAAACGGACAAGCTTACAGCACAGCCTTGAATAGCGGACATAAAATTCTGGCAGAGCTGGACATCATTCAGGCCTTACAGAGAATTTATGATGTTTCTGTGCCGGTATTCCTGGATAATGCCGAGCGTATCAATGATTTTAATATTCCTGAGATGGATTGCCAGTTGATAACTCTCAGTGTAACTGAGGATCCTGAACTTGTCGTGGAGGTGTATAAGTGATTAGACTTAAGAATTGGTTTATTGAAAATAGATTATACAACGATTATCAGGCGCCTGAACTGGGAGACAAGGTACTGGTTGGACAAGTATATGGACATTCATCTCATGCAGACGGCACATTTATTAGAACTTCAAGAATAGTTCGCATTGAAGATATGGGCGATCACAAAGACATATTTACTATAAGCGGATCTCAGTATTCTGTATTCCCTGAGGATGTTAATCCGGAAGCCGAAAAGGTATTCCCGGGATATTATGAAAGATTATCAATTAAGGAGGTATAAATATCATGGCAGAAAGTAAAAATGCAGTAGCAACCCAAAGTAAGCAAACGCCAATGGATTTGGCAATAAACAATCAGTTTATAGATCAGTTGTCAGCCCAGCTCACTAAGAAGCAGCAATATGGCTTATCATTCCCGCCAAACTACAGTGTATCAAATGCACTTAATAGTGCGTACCTCATTCTGCAGGAGACATTTGATAAAGATAAGAAGCCGGTATTACAGTCATGCTCCAAGCAAAGCATTGCAGCAGCCCTTATTGACATGACCGTTCAGGGCTTAAATCCGATGAAAAAACAGTGCTACTTCATAGCTCATAACGGGAAACTTACCCTAATGAGAAGCTATCAGGGAACCATGGCGGTGGCAAAAAGATGCGGAGCAAAGAGGATTGTTGCCGAAGTTATTTATGAAGGAGACATTTTTGAATACCACATCGAGAACGGAATTAAAGTTATTGATAAGCACGTCCAGGATTTCAAGAACATTGATAACAGCAAAATTATCGGAGCCTATGCCATAGTGACCATGGAAGACTATACATACACTGAAATAATGCATATCAGTCAGATTAAAAAAGCATGGGCTAAAGGATATGGATATGTAGAAGGTAAAGGAGTGCACACTGAATTTACAGACCAAATGTGCAAAAAGACCGTGATAAATCGTGCCTGCAAAAATATCATTAACAGCTCCGATGATGGTTATTTAACGGAAGCATTTGAGAACACAGCAGATGAAGAGACGGATATTGTCACCGAGACCGTCCAACAGGATATTCAGGAAAATGCGAATACCGAGGAATTTGTTGAGCCGGAAACTATTGAGGGAGAAGTAGTCAAAACACTAAAGCAGGAGCAATCAAAGCAAGATCAGACACAGGAAAATGCAAAACAAGCCCAGAAACAGCAAAAAGAGGAAAAGCCTCTGGTTAAGTCTCCGGATATCCCAGACTGGATGCAACAGGAGTGATTTTATGCAATTAAGGTGTTTAGGTAGCAGCTCTTCAGGGAACTGTTACCTTTTAGAAAATGATAGGGAGTGCCTGGTCCTTGAGGCCGGGCTCCCCTTGAAGGAAGTCAAGAAAGCGTTGAATTTTAATGTATCAAAAATTGTGGGCTTGCTCGTCACTCATGAACATGGAGACCATTGCAAATATGTAAAAGATTTTTATGAGACAGGAATTGATATTCGCATGTCATTAGGTACAGCTGATAATATGGATGCCGAGTTCTTAACGGTAAGGATTGTTAAATCGGGCTTTTGGTATCAGTTGGGCGGTTTCACAGTAACTCCATTCCCGGTCGTGCATGATGCCGCAGAGCCTTTTGGCTATATCATCCGACATCAGGACATGGGTACGCTTCTGTTTGCATCAGATACCGAGTACATAAAGCTCAATTTCCGGAAGTTGCAGCTTAATCACATCATGATTGAGTGCAACTACAGCCAGAAAATTATTGATAGCCGGATGCGGCAGGGAGATACAGATAAGATGCTCAGGGATAGAGTACTTCAATCCCATATGGAGCTGGAAACCTGCAAAGAATTTATCCGGAAAAATAAAACACCAATGTTGGATAACATAATTCTTCTACATCTTAGTGATGGCAATTCTAATCAAAAACAATTCATACAAGAAATTCAAGAGGTTGCCGGTCCGTTTGTTCGTGTTTATGCAGCTGATAAAGGACTTACGGTCAACCTGGACGTAATCCCATTTATGTGAAAGGAGCAAATATATGAATAAAATAATTTTGGTTGGCCGCTTCACGCGTGATCCAGAGGTTAAGTATACAGATGGAGGTACTTCCATAAGCAGGTTCACCATTGCAGTAGATAGGCGTTTTAAGCAGGATGGAGGCCCTGAAGCGGATTTCCCAAACTGTGTGGCCTTCGGTAAAACTGCAGAATTCATTGAAAAGTACTTTCATAAGGGAATGAAAATTGGTATTATTGGCCGGATACAGACTGGAAGTTATACCAATAATGACGGTCAGAAGATATATATCACTGATGTGGTTGTAGAAGAGTGCTATTTCGTAGAAAGTAAATCGGTGCAGATTGGCAAAGCATCTCATCAGACATTGCCTGAAGAACCGCCTTTGTCTGAACTGAATGATAATTTTGCCGGCTTCGCGCCAATTCCGGACAGCATTGATGAAGAGCTGCCATTTAATTAGATAGGAGCTGATTAAATGAGTCTGACAATTTTCATAGACAGCAGGGAGAAAACCAGAGCTATTAAGAAGATAACGGAAGAGTTCGATCGGCAGGGCGTAGTCTATTGTACCAACAAACTCTTTGTGGGAGATTATCAGTCTCTGGATAATCCAAGGTTAATCATAGACCGTAAGCAAAATCTAACTGAAATGTGCGCCAATGTATGTCAGGACCATGAGCGCTTCAGGGCTGAGCTAATCAGGGCTCAGCAGATGGGTATTAAGCTCATAATCCTCATAGAGCATAGCCCGCAAATCAAATGCATAGATGATGTAGCCAAATGGCAGAATCCCCGGCGGTTTGTCAGGGTTAGGGATAGACAAACCGGTAAGTGGACAACCATGGAAACCAAGGCCATGAAGGGCGAAACCCTGGCAAAAATAATGCACACTCTAGAACGAAAATATGGCTGTAAGTTTGAATTCTGCGACAAATTACATACCGGTAAGAGGATTATTGAGATCCTGAGCGGTTCTAGGCGGTGATGCTATTGCTAAAAATACCAATAAAAAGACCAAGTTACCGAGAAAGAATTGCTATCCAAAAAAAGCCCAGGCAAGAAGTCCGGGAAAAAAAAGAGTCGTTTACAGAGAGGAAACAACGATTTGATAAGCTAAAAAACTTCCTTTCCCGGGGCATAAACATGTACAGAGAAGCCATTAAAGCATTTGAGCCACTTTCCGAGGAGCAGAAAATATGTGTCGATTACATTAATAAGTTTCTTCATGAGATGGAAATAGTCCAAAATGGGACCAACGAAGAGCGCGAGGAGGTTTACGAGAAATATGGGAAATACATCAGTTAAATATTACACAAAGCAGGAATTTAATACAGAAGAGCCATACCGTGAACTATTCGCGCTGCGAAATGACCGGTTTAAGTTTAACCAAAGACTTACATCACTTACTGAAAACGCTGAAAAAGTCGGCTTTAAAGGCTTTGCAAGGATGTTCCGAGCTTATGCTGAATCACAAGCAGCCAAAGGTGTTGTTATTGATAATGCAACTCAGTTTGAAGGACAGCCCCTGGAATTAAAAACAGGCGAATGGTACGCAGATGATTTCGGCATCACAAGAAGAAATGAACGTAACGGTGAGGATATTGCCTGCGTACATCCTATTATGCCGGTAGAAAGGCTGGTCAATATTGATACAGGCGTGGAAAAGCTCAGGATTGCATTTAAGAGAGGTAGTATATGGCGGTCTGAAATATACGACAGGAAAACCCTGGCCAGTGCAACTAATATATTGGATCTGGCCAATAACGGGATAGCTGTTACAAGCGAAAATTCTCGGTATTTAGTCCGGTACCTGCATGATATTGAAAATTTAAATTATGACCGGATACCGGTAAGAAAATCTGTTGGACGTTTAGGATGGACCAATTCAGATGGGTTTAGTCCGTATGTTGAGGATTTGGTTTTTGATGGGGCAAATAATTTTAAAGGAATGTATGATTCAGTTCGTACGGAAGGAAGCCTGGATGAATGGTTAAAAGTAGCCAGGGAAGTTCGAAAAACTGACTCACCTGCAAAGGTTATGTTAGCAGCCAGTTTTGCTAGTGTTTTATTGAAAATTCTTGGCAAGCTAAATTTTATGGTTCATCTTTGGGGTGGTTCTGAAGTAGGTAAAACAGTATCTCTTATGCTCGCGGCTTCTGTTTGGGCGAATCCTGGAGAGGATGGTTACATCCAAACCTTTAACGGGACCATGGTTGGTATAGAGCTATTAGGCGGTTTTGTGAACAGCATGCCATTGATATTGGATGAATTTCAGCTGGTAAAGGACAAAAAATCTTTTGAAACTATTGTGTATATGATTTGTGAAGGTGTTGGGCGGATTCGCGGCAAAAAGACAGGTGGATTACAGGATACTCAGACCTGGAAAAATTGCACTCTGACATCTGGTGAATGTCCTATAACTAATAGCGCATCAGGAGCCGGAGCATTGAACAGAATTATTGAAATTGAATGTAAAGAAAAACTTTTTGCTGACGCTCCTTATGTGGCTGATGTTATCCGAAACAATTTTGGACATGCAGGTAAATTATTTATCATGTTTTTGGATAATGAAAATGCAAAAAAAGAAGCAAATCGGTTATATAAGCAATTTTATGATGCTCTTGGAAGCGACACTACAGAAAAGCAGACAATGGCTGCAGCTACAATACTTACAGCTGACGCATTGGCTACAAAATGGATATTTTGTGACGGAAATGCTCTTAAAGTTGATGAGATTGAGAAATATCTCAGAACCAAAGAATCAATCGATATCAATATCAGGGCATACGACTATTTAAGGGACATAATTGCGGCTAATTATTATAAGTTTAATAAGCCAGGTGAAACGGCATCGACCGAATGTTGGGGTAGTGTTTCCGGAGGGAAAATTAATATTATTCAAAGTATATTTGAAAAGATTTGTTATGAAGGTGGATTCGATCCTAAAGCTTTAGCTAGCTGGATGAAACATAAAGGACTGAGTGAAACTGAAGCAGACCGGAATTATAAAAAAATAAGCATAAATGGGAGTAAGCGTTGGTGCATTTGCATACCTGAGGGTGAAACAGAATTTGTTGAGGTTGATGAAAAAGAGCTACCATTTATGGATTAACGGTACCCACTGGTACCCAGCGGTACCCAGTCTACTGGGAACCGATAAAGTCAGTAAAATCAAGGGTTTGCGGGTCGAGTACCCAGAGTACCCAGTAATTTTAAATAATATTATATACAAAATATATTTTGGAATGAAATATATAAAAAACTACTTCCTATGCGCGCGTAAATATACCGGGTACACTGGGTACCGTAAAGGTTTTGCTAGTAAAATCAAGAGTTTGAGCGGTACCCAGTCATTTATAAGCACTGGGTACTACTGGGTACCGCAAAGGAGGTAAAAATGCCGAATAGTGAACAAGTAAAACTTATATTTAAAGAAACCTATTTATTCTACACCAAATGGATATCTGTTACTGATCCGGACTGGGATAGGCTCATGCAAGAAGCTCGGGAGTTGAATGAGAAATATCCGTATAACTTGTGTAGACAGATCATATTGGAGCTTGTAGAAATCATAGAGGATAGATTTATGGAGAGAAAATAAAAATGTGAAAGGCGGTGTTAAGGATGATGGAACTTATTGAAAAGGCAATACATAAAGCAAATGAACTTAAGGTCATGGCTGATACAATTAACGAACTTAATCAGTTGATTACAATGACCGAGAATGGAGAAGTTTTAATTTATAAGAGAGATACAGGTAATGTTTTTCTGAATGCGCTTAGCGCAGAAAGTAAGCAAAAACTACTTGATATTGTCAGGGCTGAATTGATTAATACCAGGAATGAGAAAGTAGCAAAGCTTGAAGAATTGATGGGTCTTATAAAATCTGAGCCAGTTGTTATTGCGAAAAACTGTATAACCGGTGAAGAGATAATTAAAACGGATTCTCCGGAAAGAAAGAGTCGCAGTCGGTACCCGGAAAACATGACAGTTGAAACAGTAACAAGAATGTATGTCGCTGAAGGTAAGAACCGGAGAGAAATTGCAGATTACTTTGGCGTAAAAGAAAGCACCGTAAACAACTTTCTTTATTTACACGGTATAAGACGTAATAAAAGGGAAAAGAAACCTGATGAAAAGGAGTGTCCCTGAAGAATATGAGACTTGTGCTGTATGTGGCAAGAAAATTTATTTTTCACTACATATGAACCGCAGTGAGTATGTATATAAGCGGATTGTAAGAGGCAAGACAACATATTACTGTAGCTGGTCACATTTCAGGATGAAATAACGAGAGGAGTAAATATATGTGTAATGCAATTTACTTCAAACAGCCATTTAGGCGGTTATTAATAAAAATATGCAGGCTTTTACCTGAAAAAATTAAGCTTAAATTAATGGACAGGCTGTATCCGGATGACTTGGAAATAAGTTTCGAAAGCAGTATTTGTGAAAACTGTCCTTATGAGGATACAGATAAATGTGATACATGCAGCGAACGTAAATGCCGGATATGTGGGTGCACATGGGACCAAGCTTGTCCAGGAGGATGTTATTGGGTGGATTGGAATCTGTGCAGTAAATGTGCAGATAAGTATAAGCTATAAAAGGCGGTGAGAGCATGACCGGAAATGAAGAAAAGAAGAATTATTTAAAAAGCTACAAAGCTTTATGCGACAAACTAAAATCACTTGAAGATCAGCTACAATCTCTGCGAGAACTTGAGCAGTCGGCAAAAATCCAAAAGCTTTCAGATATGCCAAAAGGGACTAAGCAAATGGATCTATCTGACTACATAGTAAAAATTGAAGTGGTTTACACAAAGATTGTCAGGCTGAGGTCCGAATGTATTGAAAGAAAGCTGGAAATCGAAAATCGGATTGCTGATATGGAAGACGGGATAGAAGCTGATATTCTTAGAAAACGATACCTAGAATTTAAGCCCTGGGAGCAAATTTGCGTCGAAATAGGATACAGTTGGATGCAGACACATAGGCTACATAGTAAGGCTTTGAGTAATTTTAAGTTAAATTAAGATTTAGAAAGGAGTTAACAAAATACGAAACGAGGAGGTGGATGCATGAATAAAGAAGAGGCATTAGCAAGATTACAAGAAGAAGACCCGGACACACTTTGCACATACTGTATATACGAGAATGATTGTGATAAAGGAGTAACAAATGCAGGTGGAGAGCCTATATTTCCGCCGTGTTGCGAAACTGAATTAAAGAATCTAATAGATATAGACGCCTACATAGCAAATGTAGAGGAGGGTGGAAATGAATAAGCAAGAAATTGAAAAGGCTATAGAAGAATTAAAAGACTACAAAGGTGATGCATTTAAAGAAACCATATCTAGGCAAACTATCGACTTGGCAATATCCGCCCTAGATGACTGTATAGAAGTTAAAGGATATGATGGTAATTATTATTGCATAAGCATCGACGAAAGAGAAGATAGACTAAATCCAAATACGGGGAAAATAGAAAGAAAAAATGAAGTATTTGATAGTATTTAGTAAGCAAAACTAAAATTTTACGGGTATTGTATCAAGAACTGCGAAGTTCAAACCAAACTGGTGAGTGAGGGGAAGGATAATGAAAGAAAGCCAGTATAGGTTCCGAGTATGGGATGACTTCTGGAAGGAAATGCATTACTTTGATTTTTGCACGAATATTGAAGTGCGAAATGGTTGCTTGTGGGTTGTTCACAGTGAAGGGGCAATATGCTTAGATTATGTGCCGCCAATACATGTAATGCAATACACTACACGCAAAGACAAAAAAATGCAATGGATATATGATGGCGATATATTGCGGCGTGAAGGATGTTGGAATGTAAGAATTGAGTTTGAAAAAGGCGTATTTTGGGTTAGGGACGCAAATAAAGTCAGATACAACAATAAAATATTGAATACACCTATTGCATCTTTCCAAATCGAGACATTTGAAGTAATAGGTAATGTATGGCAAAACCCAGAATTGCTAGAAGGAGTGAACTAGATGCAACCAATAAAAGATAGAGACAATGTTCATGTAATTTTACTAGAAGATGGTTCTTATTGGATGTCTGGAGGATTTAGCGGGAATAGAGATGGGATTATGTCCACACTTAATTTAAGTTCAGCCACTTTTCTACCGTTTGAAGATGCTTGTTATAAAGCCAACAAGTTAAATGAAAATGGAAAGCGTTGTGAAGTTATCCCTGTACTGTTAATAGTTGATGATTGACTATAGAACAATAGGAAATTTCACTTGAAACCAACTAAAATCAGCCCTTATCGTGTATGGTTTCAGGGTAATAGATAAGTTTTCTTTAGGCACAAATTGTAATAAGGATTATGAGTATAGGGGCTTCGGCGTGGACATAACCACATTATTGAAAATTATGGATGAGGGGAAATTTTAAAAAAATTTTCCCTTAAATCCACACTGAATGTTAATTACCCAATCTTACATGATATTTTATGATATACAAAGATATGTTAATATATACCCGGAAGGTTGCATCCAGACAACCTCCTGACAGCTGCCAAGTGTCATAGCTTGGTGGCTGATTACCCCTCATTTAACCCCCTATTATTTATTATATTTAAAAGGCATTCGGATGTTGAGCACGGGTGCCTTTTTGTTATTGAAGAATAATGTAATATGATGTATAATTATGGTAAAATGAATTAGGGGGTAAGGATATGCCTAAATTTAAAGAGGCTGATTTTTATTACGGGGCAGTTTTATCAATGCTGATTAGCAAAAATGTTAATCCAATTTTAATTGAAAATAATAGCGACAGGCAAGTATATGATTTAACAACAAATAAAAATGAATACAGGGCATTTTTAAAATATCGAACTTTAAAAAAGAAAGTAAAAACAGATAATTACAGTAGCTGGGATTTTAATTTAAAAAATGATTATGAAGAGCTTATGAAATATATCAATGAAGGGAAAAATGTATTGTTATTTTTAGTTTGTGGTTCTGCTGACCTTAAAGAAAGTGAATTGGCAATTTTGAATAAAGATGAAATATTGAAAATATTTACAAATAATAAAAAAACGATTACTATAAGTCGAAAGAAACATGAGCGGGCTTTTCGCATTGCAATGGGCGGAGGTAGAAATAACGCATTACCTATAAAAAATGATAGGTTTGATGAATTATTTTCTTAAAATTAATTATTAAGCATCCATCAACGGATGCTTTTTCTTATGCTTGCAAAACAAACGAATACGAGGTGGTGAGGCTTGGCAAGGGCACCTGATGAAAGAGCAGAAAAAGCCTTCGAACTGTACCAGCAAGGGCTTAAATTGATTGAAATAGCAAGGCAATTAGAAGTCCCCGAAGGTACAGTCCGAAGTTGGAAAAATAGATATAAATGGAGTAATGCAACGTTACAAAAGAATAAATGCAACGTTGCGAAACGAAATAAAGGCGGTCAGCCTGGAAATAAAAATGCAGTAGGCCATGGAGCTCCGAAAGAAAATAAAAATGCGGAGAAACATGGCTTTTTTGCCAAGTGGCTACCGGAAGAAACATTTGAGATTTTCCAGGAGATACAGCAGAAAGATCCTCTTGATATCTTGTGGGATAATATTATGTTACAGTTTACGGCCATAGTAAGAGCACAGAAAATTATGTTCGTTAAGGATCAGGAGGATAAAACTCTTGAAAAGATAGAAGAGAAATTCGGTAATGTTATCGGTGAGCGTTGGGAAGTGCAACAGGCCTGGGACAAGCATGCTAATTTCCTGCAGGCACAAAGCCGGGCCATGAAAACACTGGAAAGCATGATCCGACAATATGATGAGATGCTGCATAAAAGTTGGGATCTGTCTACTGAAGAACAAAAACTCCGGATGCAGAAACTTAAGAGTGAAATAAAAGTTCTTGAAGAAAGCAGAGGCAGCGATACAAATGTTACTATTATTGATGACATAGAAGGTGATACTGATGATAGTTAAATTATCTGAATTAATCGCACCTTCTTTTTATAGTGTCCATAAAGCTATAAAGGAAAACCGGTATACTGAATACATGCTTAAGGGTGGCCGTGGTTCTACCAAATCCACATTTGTCAGTGTGGAAATTATTCTGGGTATGATGAGGGACGCTCAAAATGGAGAATATACAAATGCAGTTGCATTAAGAAAAGTAAAGGAAACTCTGAAAGATAGTGTATATGAACAGCTAGAATGGGCTATCGATAAACTGGGTGTAGCTGACAAGTGGAAATGTACAAAATCTCCTATGGAAATAGTTTATTTGCCCACCGGCCAGAAAATATTGTTCCGGGGCGCAGACAAACCTAAGAAGATTAAGTCAACTAAGGTTAAGAAGGGTTACATTAAATACATCTGGTATGAAGAGCTGGATGAATTCTATAGTCCGGAAGAGATAAGAACAATCAATCAATCGCTCATGCGTGGCGGCGAGAAGTTTGTTGTTTTTTACACATACAATCCACCAAAATCTTCACGTTCATGGGTTAACCAGGAAGCAAAAATAGATAAAGCCGGTAGATTTGTGCATCATTCAGATTATAGGTCGGTTCCGAGACAATGGCTCGGTGAAACTTTTATTGTTGAGGCTGAGCACTTGGAAAAGGTTAACGAGATGGCATACCGGCACGAGTATCTTGGGGAAGAGACCGGAACCGGCCTTGAAGTATTTAGAAATGTTACACTTAGGAAAATTACAGATGAGGAAATCAAAAGATTTGACAGGATTAAACAAGGCCTGGATTTTGGCTATGCTGTAGATCCGGTGGCTTTTTTAAAGATGCACTACGATAAGACAAGACGAAGGCTATATCTGTTCTATGAGTTTAGCGGCATACAAGTATCGAATAGAAAACTATACGATGAAATTAAAGATGATTTGGATACTGTAACAATCGCCGACAGCGCAGAGCCAAAGAGTATAGCGGAATTAAAAAGTTACGGGATGAAGATAAAAGGTGCAAAGAAAGGCCCGGATTCAGTAGATTACGGTATTAAGTTTCTATCCGAGGATATTGAAGAGATTATAATTGACCCCGCCAGATGCCCGAGAGCTGCAAGAGAGTTTATTAATTATGCTCTTGAGACTGACCGAAACGGCGAAGTGATAAGTCAATATCCAGACAAAGATAATCACACAATCGATGCTGTTCGTTATGCTATGGAGGATGAGATGAGACAAGCCAAAATGACCATACTGAAATAGAGGTGATTAAATGCGAATAGAATTCAGGAATGATGTTAATATGCTGATTAGGGAAGAACTGATAAAGATATACATAGATGAATTCGAGCTTTCAAAGCAGCGACAACTTATGCTTAAAAGCGAAAAATATTATCGGGTTGAAAATGATATTCTGGACCGAAAGATGTACCGTTATGAAGATGAACAACCGGTTGAAGATGAAACCAAAGCTAATCATAAGCTTGCACATGGGTTTATGTATGAGTTCGTTGAGGATAAGGTTAATTATTTATTATCTAAACCTTATTCCATGGACTGTGAAGATAAAAATTATTTGAAATTGGTTCAGGAAACATTAGGGAAACGTTTTCAACACCGGTTAACACAACTTGGCCGGGAAGCAAGCAATAAAGGAATTGCATGGATGTATGTTTATATAGATACAGATGGTCAGTTTAAAACCAAAAAGATACCATCTGAGCAGTGCATTCCTCTCTGGCTTGATAATGATCATGAAGAATTGCAAGCATTAATCCGGTATTACCAGGTTGAAGTTTATGAAGGAAAAGAAAAACGGTTGGTAACAAAAATAGAATATCATACTACTGATGGTGTTGAGTATTATGAAATGACTAAAGATGGAGATGTCATACTGGACGCAGAAAAATATTTGGATGCTCCGGATGATAGTAGCATCTTGCTTCCACATTTCACGATTAACGGTGAGCCTGGCACCTGGGGCAGAGTTCCGTTCGTATCCTGGAAAAATAACGATTATGAGCTTCCGGATCTGCAGTTTGTAAAGACATTGATAGATGAATACGATTTATCCCGATCAGATGTGGCTAACTTGCTGGATGAGATAAAAGAAATTATATATGGCTTGCGGGGGTACGGCGGTGAGAGTCTGTCTGAGTTTATGAGAGACCTGGCTTATTATAAGGCTGTTAAGTTGGACGATGATGGAGGAATTGATAAAATAGAGCATACCATCAATATAGATGCTGCCGAAAAGCACTTCAAGCAATTGCTTAAAGATATTTACCGGTTTGGCCAGGCAGTAGACAAAGGCCAGGACAGCATTGGTAATAGTCCATCCGGCATAGCCTTGAAGTTCCTTTATTCTGGATTGGACTTAAAATGTAATAATATGGAGGATAATTTTAAATGGAGCTTTGAACAGCTCCTTTATTTTGTAAATAAATATCTTGAGATCACGAAGAAAGGGAAGCCGTCCGATAAGGAAGTTATCATTATATTTAATCGTGATATAGCTATCAATGAATCAACTGCTATTACAGACTGCCAGAACAGCAAAGGCATAATTTCTGACAAAACCATTATTGCTAATCATCCTTGGGTGAAAGATGTGGATGAAGAGATAAAACAAATTGAGAAAGAAAACCAGGCACCTGAGGATGAATTCATGCGGCAGATTGAAGAGGATCTGGAAGCAGGTGAATAACATTGGCCAAAAAGAATAAATCTTACTGGGAAAAGCGTCAGGAGCAGAAATACCTTGCCGGTGAAAAGAAAATCAATGATTACTACAGGGGTCTGAAAAAGTCTTTTGAGCAGGCAAAACGTGAGATACAGTCCGTTATAAATAATTTTTATTGGCGCTTTGCTGAGGAGAACCAACTTTCCTTTGCAAGCGCTCAAATTAAGCTTAATCAGATGGAACTGGGAGAGCTGAAAGACTTTATTGCTAAGGCATATGAGAATATGGGCAAGTACAACCTGGAACTCAATAATATGAGCATCCGGGCCAGAATAACCCGGTATCAGGCGCTTGAAAAACAGATTGATGCTATACTACAGCAACTATATGGCATTGAGTATCAATATAAGGGTGAAGAGCTTCTGAAAGAGGTCTATACGGATGCATATTATCGTACATGGTATAACATTGAAGTATATCATGGTTTCCATCAGAATTTTGCTCAGATAGGTGCCAGGACAATTGACGAATTAATAAAATATCCTTTCAATGGTGCTGATTTTTCTACTCGGATATGGAAGCAAAAGGACCATATGCTGGCGAAACTTAATGAGTCCATCACAACTATGCTGATTCAGGGCAGGAATCCTCAAACCTTAGCTTCAGATTTTGCAAAGATATTTAAGACTAAAGAATATGAAGCATACCGACTGCTACATACGGAAGGATCCTTCATCCTGGAACAGGGGACACTGGCTGGATACAAAGAGGATGGTGTAGAGAAATATAAAATACTTGCCACATTAGACCATAAGACATCTGATGTATGCCGGGAAGAGGACGCAAAGATTTATGATGTTGGTAATGCAATTACTGGTGTGAACTATCCTCCGTATCATCCTCATTGCAGAACTACTACAGTGCCAGTGTATGAAGACGATGACTCATCAAAGGAAAAAAGAGTGGCCAGGGATCCTGTGACAGGTAAGTCATACGAGGTACCGGCTGATATGACTTATGAAAAGTGGTATGAAAAGTATGTAAAAGACAACCCAAAAGCCTTATTGGAAGAAAAGAAATGGAAGAATAGATATGCTGATCAGAAGCAATATGAAATATACCAGGATGTACTGGGTAAGGACTTGAATGTAAATTCTCTTGAGGATTTCCAAAATTTGAAGTATAATGATGCTGAGAAATGGAATGAGTTGAAATCTGAATACGACATAATAAGAAAAGGCAAGTATTTACAAGAGCAATTTGCATATGTATATAATGGGGAAGAACTGTTTATTCCGAAAAACACGATTTTTGAAACAACAAAGGTAATAGCTGGCGGGAAAAGCAAAACTGAACTCCGTGATAAAGAAAGACTGTCCAAAACTTATGGAGGAAATCCGGATGATTGGATAAAAAAGGTTGGAAAAATCGAATCTGCTAAGTATGTTTTTGATATGCATTGGTATGAGTTAGACGGAAAACAGTATGAAATGAAAATGAAGCATCGAGGTGAAAAACTATGAAAATAAAAGTATATCAATCAGAGCAAGATGAATATGTGGAAATGGACAGCATAGGCAAAGTAAAATATGTCGGTGAATCTTTCGGCGCCGTAAGCCTTACTAACGGCAGCATATATGATGTGATTGAGATCCTAAAAGACGACTTGATGCGAGTAGTTGATGATAGCGGAGAAGATTATCTATATTCCATTTCTAATCCTAGACCATTAGATGGAAGTTCACTTGGAGGCAAGTGGGTTGTAGTTGAAGATTATTACGGGAAACTTGGACAAGTTTTATAATACCATCTATCGTAACAGTAAACGGTAGGTGGTATTTTTATGGCCAATTTTGTAGGTGAATATGGGTGAAGTAATAGATATAAGCAAAAATCAACCTTATGCAGTTAGTGAAGTAATATGCGTAAGATGCTGCAAGAGATGGATCAGCGTAAGGCCTGAAAAGACATTACTCAAAAATATTGAATTCTATAACTGCGGTAAAGGTGCTGTCATTGAAACAGGACAACCGACAGATTGAGGATGTGAGAAATTAATTATTGCAGATAATAAATACGAGCAAATTGTAATTACAAAAGAAAAAACAGGAAGGTTAGTTACAGCAGACGATAATAAAAAAGTAATAGCCATAATATCTGATGATGATCAAATAATAGTAAAAAATGGATACGAAATCAAAATGGTAGCTGCGTCAGATGATTAATGCATTTTAATCCAGATTGTTGGTTTTATCCTTATCTGGGTTAGAACGTATTATAAGCTTATTATTCATTTATATCAAAAACTAATGGTATATGGAATATTTTAAGTTTTTAACTTTCATGTAGATTAAGGGGTAGGGGGAAACACCGACTCCTTTTATGAACAATGGGGATAGACGGAGTCGTGAAACACGACGGGATCATTATTAGGTGCCTAGCGATTTGTTAGGTGCCTTTTTATATGCCGTCTTTTTAGTATTGCAGACGTAAAAGAACAAGACATCACCGGACACGACCGGGATAAAAAGTGAAGATGAAAGGATGGGATTTATGAAAAAAGAAGATTTAATCGCAATGGGTTTGACAGAAGAACAGGCAAATAAGGTCCTTGAAGCATACACAGAATCTTTGAAGGGTTTTATCCCAAAGGCGCGTTTTGACGAGGTAAACGATGCAAGAAAAGAGCTAGAAAAACAGCTTGAGAAAAGAGATAAACAGCTTAAGGACCTTGCAAAACAGGTAAAGGACAACGAGGAACTAACAAATCAAATTAAGGAGCTTCAGGAAGCTAATAAGGCTACAAAAGAGCAGTACGAGGCTAAAATTAAAGACATAAAAATTGATGCAGTAATTCGTGAAAAGCTAATAGACGCAAAGTATCCGGATCTGTTAATTACAAAGTTTGATCGAAATAAGATTACTGTAACAGATGATGGTACGGTACTGGGTATTGATGATCAGTTGGTTCAAATCAAAGAACAATACAAGGATTTATTTGTTCCGGAAGTCAAGGGAAACCCTCCATACAACAACGATAAACCAACACCCGGAATGAAAAATCCTTGGTCGAAAGAACATTTTAACCTTACAGAGCAGGGAAGGATTCTGAGAGAAAATCCTGAACTTGCTAAGCAATTAATGGCAAGCGTATAAAAATCAATCAAAGAAAGCGAGGTAATTATTTATGCCAGTAACCAGATTAGCGGATATAATTCAACCTGAGGTGTTTACGCCTTATACAATTAACAGAACAATGGAGTTATCTGCTTTAATTCGGAGCGGAATCGCAGAGAACAATAAAGAATTTGATGAGTTGGCCAGTGGTCCTAATTTAACAGCTAATATGCCGTTCTGGGAAGACCTTACTGGTGCTGCTGAGGTAATGGATGATCAGGGTGAAAGCGAGCCCGGCAATATTGGAACCAATAAAGATGTGGCAAGAAAATTAGGCTTTGTTAAATCTTTTGGCGCAAATGCACTGACTAGTTTGCTTTCCGGTGATGACCCAATGAAAGCTATTGCTGACCGTTTTGCTGCTTATTGGGATAGGCATTACCAGCAGGTGTTGCTGTCCATCCTTGATGGTATTTTTGCGGCAAGCAATATGACTGATAAAGTATATGATATTACTGGTAAAACCGGCGATGCGGCATTAATCAATGGCAGGACATTCCTTGATGCTGTTCAGCTTATGGGTGATGCAAAGGATCTTCTTACCGGTATAATGATCCATAGCGCAACTGAAACTTTCCTTGCCAAGAATGACTTAATCGAGTACAGGGAAGAGTCTCAGGGTAGTGTTAGGGTACCTTACTTCATGAATAAGCGAGTTATCGTTGATGATAGTATTGCTTTTGACACTGTTACTGGTGCATCCGAAGCATACCTGTTTGGTGCCGGAGCCATCGCATGGGGTAATGGTAAGCATGAGGTTATCAAAGAAACTGAGGTAGTTCGTAATGGCTTATCTCTTGCCGGTGAAGACATCCTCGTAAACAGGCGTATAAGCATCTTGCATCCTCGTGGAGTTAAATGGGTTGAACCGGTTGACGGACTTGAAAAGAAATTTCCGAGTCTTACAGAGTTGGCAAATGGCGAACACTGGAATCGTGTATATGAGCCTAAGAAGATCCGTATCGTGAAATTTATGTTTAAGATTGATTAATGGGGAGGCTTATGCTTCCCCTTAATTTAAGAAAGGGTGGTTTTATGTCTACTTTGTATGAACAAAGAGTAAAGAGGTTACGCGAACATGTTTTGAGACAACAAAGGAAAAATGAAACGATGGGACCTACAGTTTCGGAGCTGAAGGCTAAACTTGATGAGCTTGGCATTGAATATGATAAAAGAGCCAACAGAGCGACTCTTTTATCTTTGCTTGAGGCTGCACAGAATGAAAACGCTGGAGAGGATCCGGAAGATGATGAGGGCGCTGAGTAATATCAGCTCCCTCTTTTTGTGAAGGGAGTTGATACAGTGACCGCTGATGAAATGATGGCAAAAATTAAGGAAAATCTCAAAATTGATAATAACGAAAGGGATCTGTTGATTTCCGATGTTATCCAGGAAGTTATGAACTACTGTAATTTGACAAAATTGCCGGAAGCTCTTGAGCCGTTTATCCGGAAGAAAGTGCAGCTTATCATTAACTATGAGAATGAAAATGGGGCAGATGCTGTTTTTGATGTGAAATCCATCAAAGAGGGCGATACATCAATCACTTACAACACTTATGAGGTCTCCAGGGAAACCATTTACGGCCTGTCCGATAAGGATAAAGCTGCCCTGAGGCTGTTCAGGAGGCTGAGACGATGAGTAAGGCACTTGAAAGACTTTGGAAGGACCGGATGGACATTTACCGGTACGAAGAATATGAGGAAAACAGAGTGACAAAAAGCAGGGAGGCCCTGAAATATACCGGAGTGAAATGCCATTACAGCAAAGGAAGTTTGACTGATACAGGAGATGAGGGCGTGCCAACCCTGGTTAACTCCTATACTATTTTTTGCAGTCTTGATACGGACCTGCAGGAAGGTGACCGGGTTGTCGTTACCCAGAGAAATGGCAGGCAGGTGTCTCTGATGGTCGGTGAAGGTTTTCCGTATAGCACGCACCAGGAGTTTTCGGTTAAACGAAGTGATACAGCATGAGCCATTCTTCAAGTAGTAATTACCGTAGAAATAAAGCTCTTATTGATAAATTCAGGAAAGAGCTTATAGAAATGCTGGATGATGTATCTGAGATTGATAAGACTATCCTAAACAAGGTTGGTAACAAAACTGTCGGTCGACTTAAAGAAAATACTCCTGTTGTAACGGGCTTCATGAGAAGAAGCTGGCGAGCTCTTCCGACAATAAAAAGTAAAACCGAGGTAAAAAAGGTAATAGTAAACACAGCTGATTATGCTTCTTATGTTAATGATGGGCACAGAATTGTTAATAGAAAAGGTGAGACAGTTGGATTCGTCAAGGGCAAGTATATGCTCGAAAGAGCATTATCTCAGGCTGATAAAGAACTGGTTAAAGCCTTTGAGGATGAAGTCAGAAGGGTGAGCAGAGAGCATGATAAATGAAATAATCAGTGCTATAGCAGAAAAATTGAAAGAATTATATCCGGGCTATAAAAGATATACGGATGACATTCCTCAGAAATTTACTCCACCGGCCTTTGTTATTTACACTATCGATCAGGACTATTCAAAACGGATTGGTAATATATACAAAAGCCGGATCAGCTTTGATATTGCTTATTTCTCAGATAAAGCAAAACAGGAAATAAAGTCCGATTGTCTTACTGTACAGGAAACCTTATTAAGAGAATTTGATACATTCGGGACATTTAAGTCCGTAAACAAGAATGTCCGGATAACAGACAATGTACTGCATATGACATTTGACGTTGTCTACTCTGAAATGATATGCGAGTCATCAGAATTAATGCAGACATTGGAAACCAATACAAATTTATAGAAAGGGTGAGAACATGGCAGGAACATGGACCACACAGAATAAAATATTGCCGGGTGCATATCTGAATTTCCGCACCAATGCCCCGCTCTCAATCACACCGGGAGAAAGGGGCATTGTTGTTATATTGCAGGAAATGAGTAAAGGTGCCGCCGGTGACATGTATAGAATTACAGCATTAGACCAGAGTCAGTATCCTGAAGGGGTAATTGCTGCTGATAAGCTGCTAGTAAACGAAGCCCTTAAAGGTGCTAATACAGTTATTGTGTATAACCTAGGGACTGAGCATACCTCTGAAATAATAGAACAGGCTCTGGCTAGGCTTATGACGGAAGATTTCAACGTCCTAGTTTATCCATATGACGGGGCAAGCTATGACACAAATAAGACCGTAATTAAGACTTGGGTTGATATGATGCGCAAGGAAGAAGGTGTAAAGATACAGGCAGTCATGGCAAATTTCGCAGCAGACAGTGAAGCTATAATCAATGTCGCTCAAGGTGTAAAACTGGGGGATGGAACGGAGCTCACATCGGCACAATGTACTGCTTGGGTAGGTGGAGTGACAGCTGGTGCAAATATCAATCAGTCTAATACCGGTAGGAAGTATATTGGTGCTATTGATGTTGTGCCTAGGATGACTAAGACCGAAATGGAAGCTGCAATCAATACAGGCAAGTGGATATTTAAGGTTGACACAGCGCAAAACGTGACAGCTGTCTATGATATTAACAGCCTGACCACTCTTACTGCGGATAAAGGCAAGGTTTTTAAGAAGAACCGTGTAATCCGCACTATTGATGGCATAAACAATGACATTGTGGAAATCTTCGAGAGCAATTATGTTGGTAAGGTCAATAACAATGCTGATGGAAGGTCACTCCTGAGAGCAAGTCTGATTGAATATTTCAATGAATTACAGCGAATGAACGCAATTCAGAATTTTACTCCTGAAGATGTGACAGTTAGCCTCGGAACGGATTCCGATGCGGTTGTTATTGATTGCTATATTCAGCCTGTAGACAGTGTAGAAAAAATCTACATCACTGTTTATTTGGCATAATGAAAGGAGGATAACACATGGCAGGTAATTTTACAAGACTGGCAGATACAATATCCGCAGATGAGGGTAAAGCATACATAACCGTAGACGGCCAGAACCGTGAACTTTTTGAACTGCAGAGTATCCGAGCTCAAATTGAACTGGTAGTACAAGAAAGAAGAATGCTAGGCCATAAAATGACACAGCATAAAGTAGTAGGAGCAAATGGAACAGGAAGTGCAACCCTATATTTCATGAATTCTGACCATCTTAATAATGCTATCCGATATATTAAAACGGGCAGAATAGCACCTATTAAGGTTCAGATAAAAAATGAGGATCCTCAGTCTTCAGTTGGCAAGCAGGAAGTGGTTTTGGAAAATGTGATATTTGCTACTGTCCCAGTAGCTGCGGTTGAAGAATCAGATGACCCTATCACATTTGATACTGACTTTACCTTTGATAATATTGATAATTTAGAATCTTTCGTGTTGCCGGCAAATTACAGATAGTTAACAAAGGGGGCTATTATTTTAGCTCCCTAATTATTTTATAGAGGAGGAATATGTATGAGTAGTTTGCAAGCTTTTCTTAATCCCATACAGGTAGAAAATAAAGAAATCATTGTGTCTACCCGGTTCCAGGAAAACGGAAAACCGATTCCTTTTATTATTCGGCCCATAACTCAGGAGGAGAATAAACAGTTAATAAAGAAACACACCAAAAGAGACAAAAAGGGCCAGGAATATTTTGATAGAACTGAATATATATCAGAGCTTACGGCCAGTGCAGTGGTATTTCCGGATCTTACAAACGCAGAACTGCAGAAAGCATATGGTGTATTTGGCGCATCCGCATTGCTGCAGAAAATGCTTTATGTCGGTGAATATGCTGAACTGGCACAGGCGGTGCAGGAACTTTCTGGACTTGATACTGATATCAATGAGGACATCGAAGAAGCAAAAAACTAATATTGCAAGGCGATGTTGAGTTTAATTTAGCTCACTTCGCCTTGCAAAAATTACACATATTGCCTTCAACATTAGCCAATATGAGCGAAAGAGAAAAAGCTTTTATATATGCTAGTATACAGATACGTATTGAGCAAGAGAAGAAAGAAGCTGCAAAAATTAAGGCTGCAAAGAGAGGAGGCAGGAGGTATTAATATGGCAAGTTTAAAAGCAATTATGACTTTAATGACAAGTGGATATTCGTCCGGAACCAATAAGGTGATAAAAGAAACAGATAAAGCAACAGAAAAAATTTTAAAAGCTAGCGGTGCCACAGATGAATTTAATAAAAAGCTTGATTCTACAGGAGCAAGCTCAAGCAAAGCGAGTAACGGTCTTGGTAAGTTCATTAGCATTGCAGCTATGATAGCTGGTGCTATAAAAGGGATGAATATTGCGGATGAATATACTAATACTGCAGCTAGACTTGACCTCATTAACGACGGCCTGCAAACACAAGCAGAATTACAAGATAAAATCTTTGCAGCTGCTAATAGATCAAGGGGTGCGTACTCTGATATGGCTAGTGCAGTAGCTAAAATGGGACTGTTGGCAAAAGATGCTTTTAACTCCAATGATGAGCTGATAGCTTTTACAGAACTAGTACAAAAATCATTTAAAGTTAGCGGAGCAGATACATCAGAACAGCAAGGAGCAATGAGGCAGCTATCTCAAGCAATGGCATCAGGAAGATTACAGGGCGATGAGCTTGTATCCATAATGGAAAATGCACCAATGCTATATGAAGCAATAGCTAAATATACCGGAAAGTCCAAAGGTGAACTTAAAGAATTATCATCTGACGGATATATTACTGCAGAGATAATAAAAAATGCTGTATTTGCTGCAGGAGATGATATAAATGCAAAATTCGCAGAGATGCCAATAACTTTCGGAGATATATGGAACAAGATTAAGAACGGCGGACTTAAGGCCTTTGATAAAGTTATTACGAAGGTTAATGCCTTAATAAATACTGATAAGTTCCAGCAAACCATAGATAAACTAATAGGTGGTTTCAATATACTTGCTAATGTTGTTAGTTGGTTTATAGACACAATTGTGAGTGGCTGGGATGTAATATCACCAATACTAGCAGTAATTGGTACAATATATTTAGCTGTCATTCTCTCAAAAATCATAGCTACTACTGTAGCTTTATATGCTCAAGCTACTGCGTGGTTAGCAGCATATTGGCCTATACTGCTTATTATAGGCATTATTGGTTTGGCTATTGCTGTAGCAAGGTATTTCGGTGCAACATGGGATGAGATTATTGGATTTATTGGCGGGATAATAGGAAGTTTTGGTGTATTCTTTTATAATATATTTATAAGGATGTGGAATACAGTAGCAGCTTTTATTAACTTTTTCGGAAATGCATTCAGAGATCCCATTGCATCTATTAAGGTGCTGTTTCTTGATTTGGCAGCTAATATATTAGGCTTTATTCACAAGATAGCTCAAGCTATACAGGATTTCTTAAACAATATTCCATTCTTAAATGGTAACTATAATTTTGCCGATAAATTAGCAGCTCTCCGGGACAATCTATCAGTAAAAGCTGCAGAAATCAGAACAGAAGCAGACCTTAAAACATTTGTACAGTCTAAGGAGTTTATGGACTTTTCAGAAGGCTTTAATAAAGGCAGTCAAATTGGCAAAAATCTTGTGGAGAAAGTACAAAACGCTTTTAACCTATCAGTATTAACTAATATTGATAAAGGTGGCTTTGATTTAAGCCAGTTTGGTACAAGTCAAAATCCTTTAAATGTAGAAGGTAATGTTAAAGTAAAGATGTCAGACGAGGATCTGAGATATCTACGTGACATTGCAGAGCGTGATTTTATAAACAAATTTAGCACAGCGACCCTTGCACCGAATATTCAAATAACCTTCGGGGATGTGTATGAAGAGGCTGATGCTGACAAAGTAGCCGGAAGAATCAGAAAGATACTTCAAGAAGAAATCGCTATGGCTGCAGAGGGGGTGTATAGTACATGAGCTATGCAATATTCTTTGATAAAGATAATACTACCTATAGACTCCCAGTAAATCCAGAGCAAATAGAAACTGCTTCCGTACAAGCCATAGAAAAATATGAGGTACTAAAGTTGGGGCAAATCGCTATACCTACTCACATGGAACTGGCAGAGTACAACTTCGAAGCCGAGTTCCCGCATAAGCCATTGCATTATGTTGAGACTCCAGGTGACTTTAAGGATTCTGACTTTTACCTTAACCTTTTCCGGACATGGAGAAATAATCTTGAACCGGTCAGGTTTATCTGTAGCAATGGGACGGGCGAGGATATAAACACCCTAGTGCTGATTGAGGAGATTAAGGAGCTCGAAAAAGCCGGGGAAGAGGGAGACAAGTACCTAAGCTTTAAGCTCCTGGAATACCGAAAGTTTACCAAAAAGACAGCCTATTTCGTAGAAGGTGAAATAATACCTTTTTCAATCCAATCAACAACAGAAGTAATTAATCCTAAGAATACAGGATATCATGTGGTTGTTTCTGGTGACACATTATGGGGAATAGCGAAAAAATACTATGGTGACGGGAGTAAGTACAATATTATTTATAATGCTAATAAGGATAAAATCAAAAATCCGGCAGTAATAAAAATAGGATGGAAGCTAAGAATCCCTGACAAAAACGAATTTTCAAAATATAACGCTCCTGTTTCTTCTGGCAACAGTAAGACAAGCAAAGACAGAAAGCAAGAGCTTCTTAAAATGGCAGCGGCCACAAAAAGTTCATTTGCAGAAAACATTGCCGGCATTGGTGTATCCTCATCTGCATCTTCAAGCAGCAAAAAGATAGTGATATACCAAAGCGGTTATAATGCACAGGGGTTTAGAGGTGGAGCATCCAGCGTTGGCAAAACTCATTCTTCCGGCGGAAGAAAGTTTTAAGGTGGGTGGTTATCAATATGGAGCTCTTAGTTAGTAATGACAAAGAAATATATGATATCACTGAACTTGTTACGTCTGTGACTTTTACCGATAAGCTGAATGACGGATGCAGTAAGCTGGAATTTAGTTTTACCGAGAGAGAGCCAAAGATTGAAAATGCAAATAAGGTCAGGTTTACATACGAAGACCTTGTATTTAGTGGATTTGTTTTTAAACACAATCATAACAATAAGCATGAGATTAATGTCACAGCATATGATCAACTCAGATATGCAAAAGCAAAAGATACTATTGTAGTCCAGGGAGACACATTAACAGACCTGGTCAAGCGGATGTGCAATTATTTCGGTCTTAAAGCTGGGTATCTGGCAGATACAAATTATATATTACCGACCGAAGCTCATGAGGATAAAACATGGCTCGATATAATATATGGCTCCATAGGAGACACGCTCATAAATAAAGGAACTTGGTACTGCCTTCGGGATGAAGCCGGACAAATTTGTCTTCGGAATATAAATGACCTTAAGCTTGATCTGGTACTTGGAGACGAAAGTCTTGCTTATAATTATGACTATCAAAAATCTATAGATAATAATTTTTATAATCAGATAAAAATTTATGTTAAAGGCAAGGATGAAAATACAGTAGGATACTTTATATCTGCCAAGAGTGAAGATTCAATTAAAAAATATGGCCTACTGCAGTATTTTGAAATTATAGAAAATAAAAACGCTTCACAAGCGAAAAATAAAGCAGATATATTACTAAAACTCTATAATCGTGAAGCTGAAACTTTATCATTAAGCTGTTTAGGAGATCCTAGGGTAAGAGCCGGTAATAGTTTTTATGGGAAGATTGAGGACATAGAACTTGAAAAAACACTTATAGTTAGATCTGTAACGCATAAATTCATACCTCTTCATACAATGGAAATTGAGGTGAGCCTATGATAAATGAAATTAAGGCAATAGTGCAGAATTACATTAATAATGCTAAGCTTTGCAGCTATATGACCGGAGAAGTAATGACTAATGGAATAAAAATAAATGATAAGCTTACATTACCTATGGAACTTGTGGTCGGTAATGCCAAGAAATCTTTAGTTACAGGCCAAAAGGTCAGGTTGCTTCGTAATCATGGTGGTAAGCAATTTTACATCTTGGAGGTGATCCATGAATGATCCCACAGGGTTACGACGAAGAGTTTGAAGCTCTTGGTGATATAAATATTACAAAGACATATAAACTATACCCTGATAATATTCAGGGTTTTACTGACGGATTGGATGCGTTACAACAAGCTATATATAAGATGCTTAATACAGAAAAGTATGAGCACCCTATATATAGCTTTTCTTATGGCATAGATTTTGAAAGCCTGATCGGAAAGGATCCTGCCTATGTTCAAATTGAACTGAAAAGACGTATCACGGAGTGCCTGCTCCAGGATGATCGAATTACCAGTGTCGATAATTTTCAGTTTGAAATAAACGGTGATGAATTAACTTGTACATTTGATGTAACCAGTATTTATGGAACAACCACAATCACCAAGGAGGTGAATATTTAATGTGGGAAGGCATGACTTATGAAAACATACTGAATGATATGTTGAGCCGGGTACCCGGTGATGTTGACAAGCGTGAAGGCTCTGTTATATATGACGCTTTGGCCCCTGCAGCATACAAGTTGGCAGAAGCTTATTTTATGCTTGATGCATTTTTGGATTTAGTCTCAGGTGATACTGCAGTTGGTGAATATCTTGATAGGGTTGTTGCTGATTACGGAATAACCCGCAAGCCTGCTACATATGCCATCCGGAAGGTCGAAACAACCGGGGCAATAGATATTGGTACCAGATGGGGGCTAAACAACACAACATATGTTATTACAGAACTTATATCTGAAAATGCATATAAAGCACAATGTGAACAGGCCGGAAACATCGGTAACCAATACAGCGGGCAGCTTGAAAACATTGATAATGTCTCCGGCGTGACAGCAACATTGACTGACATTATTATATTCGGTGAAGATGAAGAAACAGATGACAATCTCCGTGCAAGATTTTTTAACCAGGTACGATCTACATCAACTAGCGGAAATGTATATGACTATAAGAAATGGGCCCTAGAAGTTCCTGGCGTGGGTAATGCAAAAGTATTTCCTCTCTGGAACGGTGCAGGGACAGTAAAGGTGCTTGTGGTAGATGAAAACATGGAAATAGACCCGTATTTACCTGAAGCAGTCTTTGAGTATATAGAATCAGTCCGTCCGATTGGAGCTACAGTTACTGTGGAAAGCCCTGGAGAAAAGGTAATAAATATATCAGCTAATGTAGCTCTTGACGGAAGTGACACACTGGAAAATGTCCAGTCAAAGTTTGCAGCATTGATTGTAGAATATTTCAAAGGCTTAACATTTGAAGTTTATACTGTTAGTTATGCCAAGATTGGAAGTTTACTGTTGTCAGTCCATGGTGTTGCAGATTACAATGGCTTGATAGTAAATAATGGCACAGAAAATATAACAATAGCTGATGATGAAATGCCTATCTTGGGAACTATCATGCTTACGGAGGTATAATCTATGGAATTAATGAGTTTGCTTCCTGAATACTATCGGAATAATAAAACTATGAAAGAGCTGCAGGGTATTTTATCTACAGATATAAACAAATTGGTCAGTAGCTTTAATGAAACTATTGACCAATGCTTTGTGAATACGGCAACATCTCTGCTCAGCAGATATGAAAAAATATATGGTATTCAGGTGGATGTTAGCAAATCCAATGAATTCCGCCGGGAACGCATCCGGGCAAAAATAAGGGGTGTTGGTACTGTAACAAAGAAAATGATTGAAGCCACAGCCAGATCATATTCGAATGGAGAAGTAGAAATTGTTGAAGATACTGCTAATTATAAATTCATAATTAAATTTGTCGGTACTAGAGGATTACCTCCGAATATGGCAGACTTAACCCTTACAATAGAGGAAATAAAGCCGGCACATCTTGCGTATGAATTTGAGTTTATATATCGGATTCATGGAGAGCTGGCAAGTTATACTCATGCTGAGTTAAACGCATATACTCACGCAGAACTCAGGGAAGGAGAGATGCGCTAAATGGCAAACTATACATCATATTTTAATTTGCAAAAGGACGCACAGTCTGATTACTACAATATTGATACGGTAAATGCAAACCTTGATAAGATTGATAAAGCGCTGGGAAACACAGCTAGCTTTGAAAAAGCCGGTGGAACAGCCACAGCCATTACTTTGACCGGCATTGAATTTATTGACGGTCGCAGTAAAACATTTGTAGTCAGTGCCAATAATAATGGAGATACAACAACCATTAACGGAAAACCATTGTATAAACCGGGTACAACTCAGGCTCCGAAATTGATAGCAGGCAAGGTTGTTACGGTTTGGTATGATGCATCCAATGATTGTTTTAGGGCACAGACTTTATATGATGCGGATACAGTCGGTGGTCATATAGTTGAAACTGATGTACCTGCCGATGCAAAATTTACGGATACCACTTATAGCAATGCAACACAAACAGCAGCCGGACTTATGAGTGGGGATGATAAAAAGAAGCTGGACGGTATAGAGTCAGGAGCAAATAAATACATTCATCCGACAGGAGATGGTAATCTTCATGTTCCTGCAACTGGAACGAGTAATAATGGAAAATTTTTAAAAGCTGGTTCATCAGCAGGTTCATTGTCTTGGTCAAATATTACAGTAAATGATGTTTCTGGTGCTGCTCCTTTGGCAAGTCCTATATTTACGGGTACACCAAAAGCTCCTACTGGCACAGATTATACAGTATCTCGCATTCGAAATATAAGATTTGGGACAACTGTTCCGACAAGTCTTGAAAATGGTGAAATATATTTCTTATATGAATAGGCGGTGACAATATGGCTAAAGGAATATATTTGGGAGTAAATGGAGTGAAGCAAAGTAAAAAAGTTTATATTGGTGACAACGGAGTTAGAAAAGTCAAAAAGATATACGGAGGTATTAACGGAGTAAAGTTATTATATAGTGCCGATATTAGTTATAAAGGTAATGCACCCAATTTAGACACATATATGTTTTATCACGCAGGTGCAAATACACCTAATTATGCTTTATTTGCTGGTGGGTTGCAACCAAACCTTGGTACTGGTAATGCAGTAATTGCTTACAATAAATCACTGGTAAAGACTTATCCTGCATCCGTATTATCTGTGGCAAGAAGCAAATTGACAGGTGGAGAATTTCAAAATAAAGCAATTTTTGCATGTGGAGTTAATTCATCGGGGAGTTTTACAGCTGATGTTGATGCTTATAATGATTCATTAGTTAGAACAATTCATACTACAAATGCAGTAATGGGTAAACCCCGATGTGCTAAAAATAGCAATTATATATTCTTTGGTGGGGGTGATAATACTTCTGCCATTATAAAATGCCTAAATTCCTCTTTGGTTTCATCGGAAGTTTATACAGATGAACCACTTCATTATATGGGTGCAGCTTCAATTAACGATTATGCCTTATATGCAGGAGGGGTTAACGGTAATAATTCTCTTCTAATACTTAGTAAGACATATGCTTATAATTCAAGTCGTGTTAAATCATACCCAACTGCATTAAGCCAAGCACGATGTAATTTGCAAGGGGCATCTAATTCGAATTTCGCATTATTTTTAGGCGGTACAACTTTTGGTAATAATTCTAGTGATGCAGTAAATACAGTTGATGCTTATAATTCTTCTTTAGTCCGAACCATTGCTACACCTTTAACAACAGCTAGAATATTTCATACAGCTTTTGGAGTTGATGATTATGTTATTGTCGCTGCAGGAACAGGAACTAATAATAAAGATTTAACTACAATAGAAGTCTATGATACTTCGTTAGTTAAAACTATATTAGATGTTTTAAATCCTGCAAGGTCATATACTGAAATAGCAAAAGTAGGAGATTATATATTAATTGGTGGGGGTAGAATAGAGGCGTTAACAGGCACAGATAAAGTAGATGTTTTAGAAATTTAACTAAGTATAAATAAAGGAGGAATTAATGTGAGAAAATATTTTGAATTTTATGACAATACAAAAACTTATTATTCACCAATAGGGGAGAAGTATACGCCAGAAGTAGTATCGCAACTATTTTATCAAGTAAATACAGGCCTTCCTGTAGTAATCGAAACTGATTCTAGCCATATGATTTTTGGTGGTATCGGTTTTCTTTCACAGTATCGGGATTTATATGATATTGATGTAAATCTTTCAGATGAAGAAGCTTTAGTAGAAATTGAAAGGATTGCTAATCTTCCACCTGTTTATGAACCAACTGCTGAAGAAAGAATAGCAGCTGCTCTTGAGTTTCAAAATATATTATTAATGCCAGATGAGGAGGTAGAGTAATCTATGACATTTGAACAGATTAAGAGAAATTACGACCGAAAATTATGGAATAAACAACAGGTTAAGCTTTGCGTAAGAAAGGGATTAATTACTCCGGAGCAATATGAAGAAATTACCGGTGAAAACTATAGCAAAGAGTGAACAGCACCCGTTGGGTGCTTTTTAATACCTAAAATTAAAAGAAAGAAGGTAGAGTGATGGAAAATACAAGCAAAGTAAAAAAAGTTATCATAGCATTTATCTCAGCTCTTTCTGGGTGGTTCGGTATTCTTGCCATACCGGTATTTATCATGGTGGGTTGCAACCTTATTGACTATATAACTGGTTTAATAGCAACCAAGTACCGTGACGAGCCAATAAACAGCTACAAATCTTTTAGGGGTATAGCTAAAAAGATATGTATGTGGCTGTTGGTTATAGTCGGTGCATTAGTAGATCAATTAATCCTCTATGCTGGCAATACAATCGGAATTAAGTTGCCATTTACGTTTTTAATTGCTTGCGTAGTAGTAATCTGGCTCATTTGCAATGAATTTATAAGCATCTTAGAAAATATTAAAGATATAGGTGCTCCCATACCTCCGTTTTTACAGCCGCTTGTTAAAAATGTGAAAAAGCAGGTAGAGGATAAGGCAAAGATAGAAGGTGAAAACAATGGCAATTAAGATTAATATAGATGCAGGCCACGGTTCTGAGACAGCCGGCAAGCGTACCCCTCCGTTTCCGCATGACGTAAGATTCAATGATAATCTTATAATCAAGAAAGGACAGCAATTCCGGGAACATATCGCAAATGTCGGAGTTGCTTTTTTATTAGAAAAAGAACTGCAACGATGTGGATTTAAAACCATGCGTACTGGCTGGAATGATGACAATGCTTTTGACGACCCAGACACACCTTTGAGCGATAGGCAACGAGCTATAGCACTGGCAAATTGCGATTATAGTATATCTATCCACTTCAATGCCCACGGTGACGGAAAGACATTTAACAGTGCCGAGGGTGTGGGGATATACATACATGACAAATACCCCGGTCAGTCAAAGAAGATGGCTGAAATCGTCTTGAAACATCTTGCTGGCGGAACAAAACAAAAGAACAGAGGTATAACAGCACAAAGTCTGGCTATGTGTAACTGTAACAATATGGATGTAAAGGCTGCTATCCTTGTTGAACTTGCATTTATGACAAACTTAAGAGAAGCAACTGAATTGATGGCAAATGAGGCATATTGGAAAGAATGTGCTATAGAGATTGCGAAAGGCGTATGCGAGTTTGTCGGGATGAAATATATCCCGGAAAACTATGTCCCCGCAAAAGCAGTCACGCCGGAATCGTCCAAAGAAGATATTTGCTGGGCGCAGGAAAGACTTAATACGGTACTGCCGAAAATCTATCCTGCAATTCCTGGAATCGTCCCTCTGCAGGTTGACGGCGACTACGGCCCGAAAACTCGTATAGCTGTCCTGATGTACTGGGACGCCCTGGGTTGGGGTAAGCACATGAATGATGACGGGAAGAAAATAGGTACATCTACCCGGGAAGCACTGGCCGAAGGAAGGATAAAATAGCCTTGTCTGACTGCGTAAAACGGGTCAAATTTGAATTTAAAATATAAAGGCGGGTAATTAGTTGTCTATAGACTGTACCCGCCTTAACAGGCAAAACGTAAGGTTATAGATATACTGCCATCTTATTAACTTGAGATTATTTTATATGATTTTTAATTTTTTCAAATCTTCTATTTTAAAATAAATAGTATCATTTTCTAATTTATAATGTATTTCATTGCTTTCATATATTTTATTTTTGACGATTGGCTCTTCAATATTTTCTATTACATATGAATTAATATATTTAGTATCATTCCTATATTTATTAAAACGTGAAAATAAAATTGTATTATCCCAATCATATACAGAAACTCCAAAATCAAAAAGGTCTTCACGAGATATCCATTCATAATCACGTAATACTGTTATATTTATATTTAATGATTCGCCTTTATTGATAGTTTTGTTAAAAAAATCCTTTCCTGAAACAGTACATACAGTTATGCTTGCTGTCCCAATTTTTTCAGGAATAATTCTTATGATATGTTTTTCGTCATCATCAACCCATTCACATTGTACGACATCTGTATTAGTAATATATGCAAGACGTTCTCCATCTTTAGGTTTTTTAAAATTAACTTCTATTTCCTGGTATTCATCAAGCAATAAAGTAATATTAGAATTATCAACACTTAGACGAGGTTTTACAGTTACTTTACAGGTAAATTTTTTATTATTACTGCCAGAGCCAACAATGGCGGTAATAATAGCAGTTCCCTCACTGATACCTGTCACTTTACCGTTTGATACAGTAGCAATCGATTTATCGCTTGATTTCCACATAACATATTTTTTTGTACCAGTTATTTTAAGGTTAATAGAATAACCAACATATATTGTGGCTTTAGTTTTATTTATTTTGACCTCTGCGTGAGCTGTTTGTGGGTGAATAATTATGAAACATGAAATTAGAGTTATTAAAAATAATAGGAATTTTTTCATATAAACCTCCGTATATCATTAACATAATTACCATAGATTATAGTTCATGAAAAGAAATTTGTCAAAAAATCTCTACACGATATCTGTGAACCATAAAGGCACAAATCCGTGTGGAGTTTCCATGAATCATTTGCATTAATATTTTACCATATATTGTATAGTTTTAAAGTATAATTGTGCTGGATTCATGTATAATCATTTTTTAGTGTCCGGATCAGGTGTGTGGTCTATACGCTTAAAACCTATAGCCCTCATAGCTCTATCGTTGAGCTCAATTGATATTTTTTTTTCTTTTCATCCTCTGATAGACTGTTCCAGGGAACATCTACTCCGTTATGTTAACAAAGATTTCATAAGTTATTTCATTTCTTTTACCCATAATAATTCCTCATATTGTATTTTATTAATCCTATTATAGTTTAAAAAGAACATAATAAAATTTATTGTAATATAATTACTATTGACATGTATGTACGTATCTTTTCGGGCCGCCCATGGCAACGTCTCCGCTAAATAATGTCCGAAGGGTTTTAGAGTACGGTGTATCGGTAATACCCAGAGAAAAAATTCTTATGGGAGTACCAAATTATGCCTATGACTGGTCCTTGCCATTTGTAATGGGAGAATCTATGGCGGAGGCTTTAAGCAATCAGGAAGCCATAGCCAGGGCGGCACAGTACGGCGTTACCATACAGTTTGACGAAACTGCACAGGCCCCTTTCTATTTTTATACCGATGCGCAAGGGGTAGAACACGTAGTATGGTTTGACGATGCAAGAAGCATGAATGCCAAACTTCGCCTGATTCCTGAGTTTCAGATACGGGGTGCGGGGGTTTGGCAGATTATGAATTTCTTTCCGGCTTTATGGATGCTTGCAAATGGACTGTTTAATATCGAAAGGGGATAATTTACCATAATGTATAAGGAGTAAAATAACACATGGATTAATTTAATAATGATATGATTAATGAACATATATAGTATAGGATATATATTAAGATTGATGAGTTGAAGATAAATAAGGTCTGAAAGAATATGAACACTTTCAGACCTTGTATTTTATAAAAAACAGGATTTTTGAATTACGCTTAAAACTACAGTTGTCCTTTTTATAAAAATACCGGAATATATTTCTTGTATTATTTTTCTGCTATATTCTGTGCATAACGGCATTATTTTAATTACAATCGTTTAATTTACTTTGGCATTTATTTTCCTTCATACTTTGCTGAACAAGATATGTTGCGAGCGTGTCTCCCAGCTGGACAAAGGCAGCAGAAATAAGTTCAAGTTCTTCATCAGGAAAACATTTGATTATAGTACAGGCCACAGCGGTTATAAATGAAATAAGTTCACAATCATGCATACGAAAACCTCCCATACAATATAATATGAAGTATTTAAAAGTGTGCTTTAGAAATTGGCAAAATTTATAAAAATAATTGAGCAGGTTAAATATTTGTGGTAATATTAGTTTGTATGGGATTTTTTATACAAAAGAAAGGAGAAGATAGGGTATACCGTAAACACTGTTATCGGAAATGATATAATGGGGAATATGAGAAAAAGTACATATTGATTCTGTTATATATACTGTTATATATAATAGCAGTTTTGCTTTTTACGGTAGTATCCCTGAAATTCGATTGTACGGACGTATTAAATATTTTGTGTGTTAAATAACAAAAGGAGTGACATTATGAATAAGCGGATTATTGTTAAAGAAATAATAAGCTGGGTTTTAGTAATTGCTGTTGCGTTTGTCATGGCTTTGCTTATTAACCGTTTTGTAATATTTAAAGTTGAAGTGCCGTCAGGCTCTATGGAAAATACCATAATGACAGGAGACAGGGTTTTTACTTTCCGCTTGTCGTACCTATTTTCAGACCCTAAACGGGGGGATATAGTAGTATTTCCTTTCCCGGACAATGAACAGGTGGATTATATCAAAAGAATTATAGGGCTTCCCGGAGATAAAATAGAAATCAGAAACGGTATCTTATATATTAATGATGAGGTTTATGAAGAAGATTATATATTGGAACCGATGGAGGAAGAGGACTTCGGACCGGTAGTTGTTCCGGAGGGCTGTTATTTTATGATGGGAGACAACCGGAATTCTTCCATGGATTCACGCTATTGGATAAATAAGTTTGTAAAAAAGGAAAAAATTAAGGGGAAAGCCATATTTAAATACCCAAAATTTACATGGCTTAATTAATTAAAAATATTATTCTTTTTCGGTTGTAATTATATGATCATTAAATTAACCTGCTGTGATTATATGCCGTTCTCAATATTTATGGCACAAAGTCACAACAGATTAAATTATTTTACAGCTAAAGTAATTAGACTATTGACAAAATTTGAAATTATATTATTATATAAAAAAAGGAAAAACAAGGAAAAATGTTACATATATATTGTAAAGGGCATAAAATGGCTCATATATTTAGTAAATTATTTTAATATATAAATTAAATACTACTAACTATATTGATATTGGAGGATAAGTATGAAAAAAAAGTTTATAGTAGTTATTATTTTACTAGTTTTGTCTTTAGGTACTAATATATTTATGTTTAGCAGAATACAAGCGAATAAAATAAATTATGAGTCATTATTTGAAAAAAATTATGATAATTATTCAGATATAGTTGATTTAATAAATAACGATTTTAAAATTGAAGGATATGATGAAATACTTCATGACAAAAACTTTTTTTTAGCCCTTCCGATAGAAAGTAAAGAAACAGATTTAATCGGACGGCAAAAATTATTTGTTTATAAGAACCCTGATAAAGAGTGTATAATATTGCTGTCTGTTACTGCAAGCAAATATAATAATTTACATGAAAAAGAGGAATGGTCATCCAGTTACAGTTATTATCCAATGATGTTTAATAATAAAGAGGGAGAATATAAGTCAAGTTACAGCAGTGTATATCCGGATGTTCAGGTAGCAACCAATAGTTTCAACTTAAATGGATGCCACATATCATTGCTATCTATTTCTAATAATTATATTATTGATGATAAGGAAATAGATACAGCAGCAGAAGAGCTGGTTAATTTTTCAAATAATTTACTGGTCTTTTTGGAAAACAAGGGTATAAATAGAGAATAACTAAAAAATAATTTGAAAACCAATTCAAAGGTAGGAAAAACAGCATATTCTAAAATCTAAGTATAAAGAAATTTGAATTATATATATTATATTAAATTTTGATAATACAAATCCATAGTAATAAAAGGTCTGAAAGTATAGTAAAACACTTTCAGGCCTTTGTTTATTTACTTTATTGATTATTGTGTTTTCTGTAAGTGTTTATTTGGAATAAGTTTATTTTAATTAAGGGGAATATACAATAGTTATCCCTTGATTTTGATAATGCTCTTTAATTTCAGCGATTTTTCTGTCCGAGGAATCGATCAAAGTATCCGAGCATTCTATAATTAGCAGCGTCTTTTTGTCATAGCAAGGTTTTGATAATCCCTCAATATATTTTACAATCTCAAGTAGAATATCAGAGGTCAATCTGTTTTCACCGATATAATTGAGACAGAAGAAGCGTTATGATTCGTAATTATCCAGTGATATTTTCCTCTTGCAGGATTAATTATCCGCCTGTTTATTGGCTTACCGCCTTTTAAGTCACTGAAGGAATAATGGGACAAAGTATTGTCAGACAAATAGATACTTATTATTAACCGGTCATCTTTATAGTCAAGGAAGTCTGTCCGCCATAATTTTAATGTCGGTGGATTGTTAAATCTTTCGATCCGAATAAGTTTACCTTTATTATCATAATAATACTGATTCATATATTTTATCTCATTCTGATACAGGCAGGTCTTTTTAATTAACTTATTGTCTTCATATATATTTTTGTAGTGATAGACATATTCTGTAGAAAAATAAGTCGGAGAACAATAAATTTGATTTTTAATATATTTTACTGTTTTATTATTATGCTCATCATATTCATAGCGACAGATTATTTCGGCTAAAAGAGTATCCTCCTGTTTTGATTCGTATTTTATTAAGTCCCCATGTTCATTATACTTATAAGATGATATGGTCGTCTTTCCGTCAGCAATTTCTGATCGTTTTATGATTCTTGAAAAATCGTCCCGTATATTTCCAGATCAATTTTTTGGTACATTCATAATACCTTCCTTTTTCTCAAGTTTATATATAAAATCAGGCAGGTTAAAAAGCTGTTTTTTCTATAACTATTGTAACATATATCTATAATTTGGAAATACAGAAAAAAGTAACGGATTGTAGTCACTGGACATATTAAAATAAATCATAATACCCTTTAACTAAATCTAAAATAGCTTCCTTTTAATATACAGCTTTTAAGACATAAAAAAGCCTGCTTAAAGCAGGCTTATATTATAAGAGTCATCATATGTAAATCATGTATTAAGCAAGTATTCTTCGTATATCTTTAATACCTTTTCCATGGCTTCTTTGCCCGGTGCACCGACGGTGTTTCTTTTATTGACGCAGGTTGTAAGGCTTATAGCATCATAGATATCTTCTTCAAAGGCAGGGCAAACGGATTTATATTCTTCCAGACTTAATTCATCAAGGGATATGCCTTTTTCAATACAGGTTAAAACCAGGCGGCCGATTATGCCGTGGGAATCCCTGAAAGGTATGCCTTTGTTTACCAGATAATCTGCCGCATCCGTAGCATTGGTAAAACCTTTCTTGGCACTGCTTTCTAAAATGTTCTTATTAAATTTCATGGTGAATAACATTTCATTTGACAGAGCCAGACAGCTTTTTACCGTATCGATAGCGTCAAAAGTCAGCTCCTTATCCTCCTGCATATCCTTGTTATATGCCAGAGGGAGCCCTTTCATGGTGGTAAGAAGAGACACTAAAGCGCCGTATACCCGGCCGGTTTTCCCTCTTACCAGTTCGGCTATATCCGGATTCTTCTTTTGGGGCATTATGGATGAGCCTGTAGAGTAAGCATCATCCAGTTCTATAAACCCGTACTCGTTGCTGTTCCAGATGATTATTTCCTCGCTTAAGCGGCTTAAGTGCATCATTATTATGGACAAGGCGGAAAGAAGCTCAATAAGATAATCCCTGTCGGATACGGAGTCCATACTGTTTAGGGTAGGACCGTCAAATCCCAGCAACATAGCAGTATACTCTCTGTCAAGAGGATAGGTAGTTCCCGCCAGGGCACCTGATCCCAAAGGACAAATATTCATTCTGGTTTTTATATCTGAAAGCCTTTGGCGGTCTCTTTTAAACATTTCAAAATAGGCACCCATATGATGGGCCAGAGTAACGGGCTGGGCTTTTTGCAGGTGAGTAAAACCCGGCATAAAGGTTTCGGTATTTTCTTTCATTATATTAAAGAGAGTTGTCAACATACTTTTAAGCAAATTGTCAACTGCATCTATTTCTTCTCTTATGTATAGCTTCATATCAAGTGCCACCTGATCGTTGCGGCTGCGGCCTGTATGAAGTTTTTTCCCTGCATCCCCGATTCTTTCTTTAAGTTTTGATTCTACAAAACTGTGAATATCTTCGTATTCATCTGTTATCTCAAGATTTCCGTTTTCTATATCTTCCAATATACTTTGCAGCCCGCTTACTATAAGTTCTTTTTCTTCATCTGTGATAATACCTTGTTTGGCAAGCATCTTTGCATGGGCTATGCTACCGCCTATATCCTGGCGGAAAAATTTTTGGTCAAATGATATGGATGAATTAAAATTAAAAACCAGCTGATTGGTTTCTTTGGTGAAACGTCCGCCCCAAAGCTTCATAATTTTGCTCCTTTCAATTATATTAAGAGGCAATCAGCGTTTGTAAACCTGATTGCCTGTGAGCTTATAAATATATTAACTTAAAATTATGCATTTTGCAAGCAAAATATTTATAAATATACATAAATTATAAATTTAAGTTATAATTATGCATGAAGTAATTGTATGTCTTTAAATATATGTCAGTATCATAATAACAGAAGGATATTAATTTATATTATTTATAATATGACCGAATATTTCAGCACTAGAATTTAATAATGTAAGTATTTAATTAGCCTGAGGCAGGATAATAAAAAGTAATTGCCGCAACAATTTTTTCTTTTATCGGTAACCCTGAATTATCGTAAACGGTGGACTTTTTAAGGTCATTTGCTACATTAATAAGAAGCTGCAGATGTTGTAACCGGTATTGATTATGCTTATTCCAATTTCTTTGCAAATTAGAAAAAACTTTATAGAAAAAGCCTGCAATTAAGCAGGCTTATATGTTTAAAAAAATAAATGAAAAAGCTTCATTATACACTTAGATTTTATGGATTCATAAATACTTGTTATTACAGTTCATATAGCTTCTCATATTTTTCCTTCAGGTATTTTACATAATAGTCGGCATTAAATTCTTCACCTGTCACATCCAAAAGAATTTGGTTTGTATTTTTTGTGGCACCGTACTTGTGGATATTATCTCTCAAATATTCCCGTATAGGGAGCAGATTTCCTTCTCTCAAATACTCTTCAAAAGGCATGACTTCTTTAATTTTGGCATATAATTGTGCGGCAACCGCAGATCCGATGGCATAGGAGGGGAAATATCCGAACTCACCATAGGACCAATGGGTATCCTGAAGAATGCCTTGAGAATAATTGGGAGGAGTAAGGCCTAAATATTCTTCATATTTTTTATTCCATATTTCCGGCAGCCGCTCTATATCAACATCCTCGGTAAATATCATTCTTTCTATTTCATAACGGATAATGATATGCAAAGGATAAGATAGCTCATCCGCTTCAGTACGAATAAGGCTAGGTTCAGCCTTATTGATTCCTTTTATAAATTGTTTAAGGCTTACATTTCTAAGGTTTTCCGGATAGGTATCGACAAGTTTCTGATAAATAGGAGTCCAGAAAGCTTCACTGCGGCCTATAATATTTTCATAAAATCTTGATTGAGATTCATGCATTCCCATGGATGTACCTTTACCCACCGGTGTCATTGTTATTGAATCGTCAATGTTCATTTCGTAAATGGCATGGCCGCCTTCATGTATTACCGAAAATATAGCGCTTTCCAGGTTATTTTCAATAAATCTGTTAGTTATGCGTACATCATGATTATGAAGGTTTAAGGTAAAAGGATGAGCGCTTTCTGCAATTACTCCTTTATTAAAGTCAAAACCTATATATCCGGCTAAGAATTTGCAGAATTCTTTCTGCTTTTCAATATCATATTTTAAAAAGTTATAATCCTTATCAACGGTATCTGCTTTTTTAGCTACCTCTTTTAATAAAGGGACGATTTCTTTTTTGATTTTATCAAAGAAGGAATCAAGATCCTTAATTCCGAAGCATTCCTCAAAATCTTTGAGCATTACTTCATAAGGCTCCTGATTATTTTTAGCCCGGTATTTGGCAAATTTCTTTTTGAATTCTATTACTTTTTTCAGATAAGGGGCAAAATGGCTGTAGTCGTTTTCTTTTTTTGCCTTTACCCATGCCCGGTTAGACAGGGAAGTAAATTCGTTAAATTCTCTGAATTCCTGGGGCGGTATGCTTTCAAGTTCTTCGATAGTCTTATTAAGTTCGTGAATTATTGCTTTTTCATTGGAAGTAAGTTCTTCCTGTTCCTTGTCTTCTTTAAGCTTTTTTACAAGTTTTTTTACTTCGTCGCATGTAAGGCATTTCATATATTCATCAGCTAAAATACCGATAACTTTTGATGTGTAGTCAGTTGACTCAATAGGCGCCAGAGTCTGAGAATCCCATTCAAACAGATTTCTTGCGGTTTGTAATGCCATAACCTTATCAAGATACGGTTGAAGTTTTTCAAATGTTTTGCTCATAATTTCACCTTTTTCTAAAGCAATCCTTTCTTTATTGTTTTATTATTTTTAATAAACACAAATTATCTTTGTTATAGTATATCAATAAAATTATATTATAACAAAACATAAATTACCATAAATATATGAAAAATTAACAATAGTTTAAAGAGGCAAAAGAAAATTTTTTATGCTGAAAAAAATAAAATAGACTTGCCCTGTTTTGCTTTGTTATGTATTATGTAATATATGGAATAATGCTATTTAATTATTATTTTCTGTGACAGAAATCAAATACATAAACAATATTTTAGTGTATGGTATAGTTTGCATGTTTTCGTAAATAATAGAATTGATGCTTGCCAGAAACATGCAGAATTATAATTAAAAGGTCAATTCAATCAAATTATTAGTAAATAGAAAGGATGGATTGAACATATGAAGAACCTAAAGATTGAGAAGATAATCGGCCGGGAAATCTTAGACTCAAGAGGCAATCCTACCGTTGAAGCTGACGTAATTCTGGCTGACGGAAGCATGGGCAGAGCAGCTGTTCCCTCCGGGGCGTCAACAGGTGCTTTTGAAGCCGTAGAACTTCGTGACGGTGAAAAGAACAGATACCTGGGAAAAGGTGTCAAGAAAGCAGTTGACAACATCAACACCGTAATTGCTCCGGCCCTTAAGGGAATGGATGCAGAAAATCAGGCAGAAATAGATGCTGCTTTGATTGGGCTGGACGGAACACACAATAAGGGAAAACTGGGAGCAAACGCAATCCTTGGCGTATCTTTGGCTACCGCTAAAGCTGTTGCCGCAGCACTCGGCTTGCCTTTATACCGTTATCTTGGCGGTGTAAATGCCAAGACCCTTCCTGTACCTATGATGAATATTATCAACGGCGGTAAGCATGCCGACTCCAGCTTAAATATTCAGGAGTTCATGATTATGCCTGTTGGAGCAAATACATTTGCCGAAGCATTGGAGCAAAGCGCTACCGTATTCCACACCTTAAAGAAGCTTCTTGCTAACGACGGATATGTAACCGCCGTAGGTGATGAAGGAGGATTTGCTCCGAAGTTTAACAGCGATACCCAAGCTCTTGACTATATCATGAAGGCTATAGAGGCAGCAGGCTACAGACCCGGTGAAGATTTCTATATTGCTATAGACGGAGCTTCCACAGAGATGTATGACGAGGCAAAGAAAGCCGGAAGAGAAGGAGAATACCTTTTCTGGAAGGCAGGAGTATATAAGACCGTTGATGAAATGGTTGATTTCTGGGATGATATCTGCAACAAATACCCTGTAATCTCACTGGAAGACGGTTTGGCAGAAGAAGACTGGGAAGGCTGGAAAAAACTTACCGAGCGTATAGGTCATAAGGTACAGTTGGTAGGCGATGACTTATTCGTTACCAACACCGAAAGAATCCGCAAAGGTATAGCCCAGAACGTATCCAACTCCGTACTGATTAAGGTTAATCAGATCGGTACCTTAACTGAAACATTGGATGCTATAGAGATGGCTAAGAACAACAAGTGGACAGCGGTAGTATCACACCGTTCCGGTGAAACCGAAGATGTTACCATCGCTGATATTGTTGTAGCAACCAACGCAGGCCAGATTAAGACCGGCGCACCTTCCAGAACCGACCGTGTTGCTAAGTACAATCAGCTCCTTAGAATTGAACAGGAACTTGGAAGCAGGGCAGTATATCTTGGAAAAAATGCTTTCAAGGTAAAAAGATAATTATTAAGGATTTAGACTTAAATTTGAGTTAATTTATAAGAATACAAAAAATTAAAAGGCTTTCTATGATTAAGTAAATTAATTATAGAAAGCCTTTTCTTACTTTTATGTAACTTTCATTTTAGAATTAGAATTATTAAGCACTAAATAATTATAATATCGTATTTACACATAAAGCCTGCCGTATATTCTGTTTATCTGTTTAAATCATATATCTTAAAATTAGATTCTATCAGAAGATTTGATTTTGCCGGTAAGTTTATTTAGTTTTTTATCACATATGGTTCATCTGTTAATACACATCTGTAACTTTTTATTAGATTTCCGCTTATCAGTGATATTTTTTTCTCGATATTCGAATCCCAGGTATAAGGCATGTTGTCATACAGGCTGAATCTGTCCCACATCGAATCATCATAGGGTCTAAGTGGATCAAAAGCATGACTGATTTCCGGCATGCTCTCACCTCTTTTTGTCTAGCTGATAATTTTAATATAAAATGGATCTTTTAAAATTTCAAGAGGAATGTCTTTTATTATTAAATTTTTTCTGAAGTTCCACGACAACAATAGGTGCCATAGAAAGCATGAGTACAATAGCCCATTGGCGGATACTTAAAGGTACAACTTGAAATACCCTGGCTAAAGGAGGTACGGATACTACCGAAATTTGCAATAAAGAACATATAAGGAAAGATATTACCAGTTTTTTGTTGGTAAAAATGCCGATTTCGGAAAGGGAACGGTGGCTTCTCATGTTAAAGGAATGAAACAGTTGCGACAGGCTTAAAACGGAAAAAGCCATGGTTCTTCCGACCCAAGGGATAAAGGTATTACTCTCATGGAGGCTGTGGTGGTCATAGTACCTGACACCGATTACGAATGCCGTAAGGGCCAGGGAGCCTATTAGTATGCCTTCTATCACAATCTGTAAGGCAAGGCCGTCCGCAAACATACCTTTTTTAGGCGATATGGGTTTCCTTTTCATTATGTCTTTGGGAGCCGGCTCAACTCCCAAAGAAATTGCGGGAAGGGAGTCTGTCACCAGGTTTACCCAAAGCAGTTGCACAGCCACCAAAGGGGACGGAAGGCCAAACAATATAGCAGCAAAAATGGTAAGGATTTCTCCGATATTGCTGGAAAGAAGAAAATGAATGGCCTTTTTAATATTTTCGTATATGCCTCTTCCTTCCTGTACGGCGTATACAATTGTCGCAAAATTATCATCCGTAAGTATCATATCCGAAGCTTTCTTTGCCACATCCGTTCCGGAAATACCCATGGCACAGCCTATGTCTGCGGCTTTCAGGGCTGGCGCGTCGTTTACCCCGTCACCGGTCATGGCAACAACTTCGCCCCTGTTCTGATAGGCTTTAACAATTCTTACCTTATGTTCGGGAGATACCCGGGCAAAAACACTGTAACGGGATATGGTGTCGTTTAGCCGTTCATCCGAAATTCTCGATAATTCTTCTCCGGTTATGGCTTCAGCGGGATTTGTAAGTATACCAAGATCTTTGGCAATAGCCTGGGCGGTAAGTATATGGTCTCCGGTGATCATGACCGGTTTAATTCCTGCCTGTTTGCATACTCTTACGGCTTCTTTTACTTCCTTACGGGGAGGATCAATCATCCCAATCAGTCCGATAAATATTAAATCCTTTTCAAGGGATGAAGCGTCGGTTGTGGGATTAAACCTGGAAAGGTTTTTATAGGCAACGGCAATAACTCTTAAGGCCCTGCCCGTCATGGTGTTGTTTATGGAGTTAAGTTTGTTTTTATCCCGTACAGATAGAGGATGAGGTTTGCCGTCTTTATAAATATGGGTGCATCGTTCAATTAAAACATCATACGCTCCTTTGGTAATACTTCTGTAAGCGGTTATCTCGGAAGATTTATGTACCGTAGTCATCAGTTTTCTGGCAGAATCAAATGGGATTTCATATATTCTTGGATATGCCAGGTCCAATTGGTTTTTATCGGCTCCTGTATTATATGCAGCCAGAACCAAAGCTTTTTCTGTGGGTTCTCCGCTGATTACAGGCAGGCTGTTTTCGGTCTGAAGTATCGAATCACTGCATAGGGCGGCATGAGAAAGCAGGAAGAACCCAAAATCGCTTTTCATTTCTTCTTTTCCGTTTACGGAAGCTATTTCCGTTACTGTCATAACGTTTTGAGTCAAGGTTCCTGTCTTATCCGAACATATTACCGTAGCACTTCCCAGGGTTTCTACAGCAGGAAGTTTTCGTATTACCGCATTTTTCTTTGCCATCCTTTGTACACCCAAAGAAAGCATAATGGTTACGATAGCCGGAAGACCTTCAGGAATTGCCGCCACAGCAAGGCTTACGGAGGTCATAAACATATCAAATGGAGGCAGTTTCTTATATATTCCAACCAGAAAAACCATAATACAGATGATTAGGGCGGATATCCCAAGTACCTTGCCTGTTTTAGCCAGCCTTTTTTGCAGAGGAGTATCCGGGGTATCGTCTTCCATAATCATCCTGGCTATGTGGCCTACCTGCGTATTCATGCCCGTAGCTGTAACTACACCTACTCCTCTTCCGTAGAGGACCGTACTTGTGGCCATAACCATGTTTTTTCTGTCGGCAAGATTGGTTTCGGGTAGCAAACGGACATTTGCACTTTTTTCTACCGGATGGGATTCTCCGGTCAGGGAAGCTTCTTCAACTTTAAGATTGACACTGTGGACTAACCTGCAATCGGCCGGTACAAAGCAGCCTGTTTCCAATATGACTACGTCACCCGGAACCAGTTCCGAGGACGGAATTTCGCTTACCCTGCTTTCCCTTAGGACATGGGCGGTAGGTGCGGCCATTTTTTTCAGTGCTTCCAAAGCTTTTTCAGCCCTGCTTTCCTGCAACACTCCCAAAAATGCGTTTAAAAAAATAATCATGAGTATAATAACCGGATCAACAAAATCCGGGTTACCGTCCATATATGATACTGCCAGGGAAACTATTGCGGCACAAATTAACACAATTATCATAAAGTCGGCAAACTGCGCAATAAATTTCTGCAACAGATTTTTGCCTTTTTTTGCTTCTAAAATATTTTTTCCGTATTGCTTTTGTCTTTCTTTAACATCGTTTTGGGAAAGACCTTTGTTAATATCCGTTTTTAACTCCCTTATGGTCTCTTCGATGGATAAACTATGCCAATGCATATTTCACTCCTTGTTTGGTCAATCTTCTATAATTATATGAGGATAAGGGGGGAATATGTAAGAAAAGCGTTTTTGGGAATGCGACATCTTTCTTATCAAATAATACATTTACAACTGATTTAAATTTAGTATAATATGATACATATTTTAGATTAGTTAATTGACTATATTAATTAAGAAAAATTTCCAAAGAGGTGTATATATGTCCAGAACTCTAGTGCGTGATATGACTAAAGACAGGCCTTTAAAATTGTTATTGGCTTTTACCGGCCCAATGCTTATCGGAAATATCTTTCAGCAGTTTTATAATATGGTAGACTCCATAGTTGTAGGAAAATTCGTAAATAAGGATGCCCTGGCGGCAATAGGTGCAACAGGCTCATCCATATTTCTTATATTCGGATTAACCTTCGGCCTTTCGGCTGGTATATCCATTGTAATATCCCAATATTTCGGTGCGGGAGATTATGATAACGTAAGGAAGAGTTTTGCTACAGCCATATATGTAGTATTTCTGGCATCTGTTATCATGGGGATAGCAGGTTTTTTTGTTTGCCGTCCCTTGTTGGAACTGTTGGATACTCATCCGGATATAATTGATCAGTCGGAACTATATATGAAATTATCCTTACTAGGTATTTTGGGTATTGCAGGTTATAACGGCATGTCCGCTGTTTTGCGGGCCCTTGGCGATACTATAACTCCTCTGGTATTTTTGATTGTGGCAAGTGTCCTTAATGTTATTTTGGATCTGATTTTTGTAATTGCATTTCACTGGAATGTTGCAGGTGTTGCCATAGCAACAATAATATCTCAATATGTATCAGCCATAGGTTGTATTATATATGCCCTAATCAAAATTAAATTTCTTCGTATACCTATTAAAGAACTTAAACCTGACCGGGATATATTTATAAAGTGTATCCGTTTCGGTATCCCTGTGGCTTTGCAAAATTCCTTTGTATCGGTATCGATGTTAGCTTTACAGTCGGTTATTAACAGCTTCAATGAAACTGTAATAACGGCGGCTTATACGGTTGTCAACAGGATTGAACAGCTTGTCATGCAGCCTTTTATGTCTTTAGGTGCCGCTGTTGCGGCATTTACCGGACAGAATATAGGGGCTAAGAAATTGGACCGGGTAAAAAAAGGGATGAAATCTGCAACTGTTATAGCCACAATATTTAGTCTGGTTATGCTGCCTGTGATGTATTTTTGCGGTCAATACATAATGATGCTCTTTACCAAAAAAGATGAGTTTGATGTGGTACTATACGGTGTTGAGGGAATAAGGATCACTTGTATGTTTTATAGCTTTCTTGGCATGATTTTTGTAACAAGAAATTTCCTTAGCGGTGCTGGTGATATAAGAATTCCCATGATAATGGGATTGATAGAAGTTGTATGCAGGGTTATTTTCTCCAAATACTTGTCCGTTACTATCGGATACAGAGGAATTTTTCTTGCAACGGCTTTAACATGGTTTGTCACAGGTATAGTAGGAACCGTCAGGGTATTATCGGGCAGATGGAAAAATAAATCCGTCGTAGGATAATATATTTTGAAACGGCCTAGTAATTAAAATATAAAAAATTTCGCCTTTATGTTTGGCTTTCGATTTTTTTGTTTTTTCTTTTTTTAAGAATACGGTTTAAGATTAAATATACGAAGCAAATAAAAATTACGGGAATCAGATTATGTTTATAGCGTTGGTAATATGACGCTACCCTGTCATAATTTTCCCTAAGGGAGTATCCCAAGCCTATTAAAAGGGTATTCCATATGGTAATACCAAGGAAAGATGAGGGAAAATATGTGGCAGGGTTTAATTTTGCCGCTCCTGCAACTAATGCTATATATGTACGGATAAGGGGAATAACTCGGCCGATGCATACGGCCCAGGCTCCGTTTTCGTTAAATTTTTCATATGAGGCTTTAATAGATTTTTCTGCTTTGGGGAATTTTCGTATGATTGAATTTATGATAGCAGCGCCTCCGAACCAGCCTATGGCATAACAAAGGCCGGTTCCTATCAAACCTGCAATTACGCTTACAGGCAGGATTACTAGAAAATGAATGTTATTTATAGAGGCAACAGCCCCGGAAAGGGGAAGAACAATTTCACTGGAAACAGGAAAACAGGCATATTCAAGCATTATTATCAGAAAAATAGCAAAAAGACCGTACTCTTTAATAAAATCAGTAATAAAGCCCATAAAACCTCCGTTTTGATATTTATTTTAAGTATATTATTTTAACTGTATTTTATGATTTGCATACATATTATTAATAAGCGTATTTGTAAAGATTTAAACCCCTGCTGTATCGATAGGTTTTGTAATTTATAAATATTTTTTAAGCATATTTTAATTTGTAAATATTTTGTATTTGTTATAATATAAGAAAAGCCGAAAGAAATATAATTTAAATAAGGTGGGAGTGTCTTTATGGCTATGTATGAGTTCTTTATTGTACCTGAAATTTTTTTTGTTACAGGAATTACATTATTTTCAGTCCTGACCGTTAAATCATTTAAAGATATGCGCGGAGATATTGGGCTTATATATATGAATAAGGATGATCTTGAAAAATTGTCATTAGAAAGCAGAAGAGTATTAAGAATGGATATTCTGAAAGTAACATTATTAATTACAGCCATAACCATAATAATCGGCCTTGTTTCATGTTTATATTTTGAAACTAAACGTATAAACTTAATAATTTGCCTTATATTACAGATACTGGTTAGTGTTATTGGAACAGTTCCGTTTTTCAAAAAAGTAAAAAAATTAAAGTCCCAGATTTTAAAGAGTGATATTTGAATTGAAAATTGTGAAGTACCCTTAAAGCCCGGGAAATATTAAGTAAGAGATACTTGACAAAAGCGGAAGTAGTGCTATATTTATTAAGTATATTATATTTTATTTATTAAATTAATAAAAATTATATTGAAAAAAGCTGTGAAGAGGAGTATTAAGAGAAGATGTGCTTTCAGAGAGCTGCCGGTCGGTGGAAGGCAGCAGCAACGGTCTCCCAACTCGCCTCGGAGCTTTCCGGCTGAATTTTCAGTAGGTCGGAACGGATAATCCCCGTTAAAGGTTATAAGTGCGCAATAAGTATTATTGCGAATTAGAGTGGTACCGCGGAAATTACCTTTCGTCTCTATGCAGATGAAAGGTTTTTTTGTTATATAATATTTAAAATTTACAAAGCTTCCTGCTTATAAATCTTACAGCTGCATTATAAGGATATAAAGATTTTACACCAATATTTATCTGAAAAGTAAATAAGGAGGAGAAAAGAATGCCAACACCTTATAACCATAAGGAAATAGAGAAAAAGTGGAGAAAGTACTGGCAAGAAAATCCTGTCAATGTCAATGACGGCAAAAAACCCAAATACTATTGTCTGGATATGTTTCCTTATCCGTCGGGAAGCGGTCTTCACGTAGGACACTGGAGAGGATACGTAATAAGTGATGTATGGAGCAGATATAAGCTGCTTAACGGTTACTACATCATTCACCCCATGGGCTGGGATGCTTTCGGCCTCCCTGCAGAAAACTATGCCATAAAAATGGGCGTACATCCCAGAGTATCTACGGCAGAAAACATAGCAACATTCAAAAAACAGTTGGAAGATATATCCGCAATATATGACTGGGATATGGAAGTAAACACTACCGATCCCGAATTTTATAAATGGACCCAGTGGATTTTCGTAAAAATGTTTAAGGCAGGTCTTGCATATCAGAAAGAAATGCCTATTAACTGGTGCCCTTCCTGTAAGACAGGACTTGCCAACGAAGAAGTTGTTAACGGTGAGTGTGAACGCTGCGGAACTCCCGTTACAAAAAAGAACTTAAAACAGTGGATGTTAAGAATAACAAAGTATGCGGACCGTCTGCTTGAGGATTTAAATAAGCTTGATTGGCCTGAAAAAGTAAAGAAGATGCAGACAGACTGGATCGGAAAAAGTTACGGTGCCGAGGTAGACTTTGAGGTACAGGGAAGCGATAAGACCATAAAAATTTATACCACAAGGCCCGATACTTTATACGGTGCCACATTTATGGTCTTAGCTCCAGAACATGCCATGGTAAGTGAACTGACAAAACCTGAGCAGAAAGAAGCGGTAGAAGAGTATATCCAAAAAGCTTTGATGAAATCTTCGGTTGACCGTATGCAGGATAAAGAAAAGACCGGCGTATTTACCGGCAGCTATGCAATTAACCCGTTAACCAAGAAGCCTATACCTATCTGGATATCGGATTATGTGCTTGCCGATTACGGAACAGGTGCCATTATGTGTGTTCCTGCCCATGATGAAAGAGACTTTGATTTTGCTAAAAAATTCGGTATTCCGATTATTCAGGTTATATCAAAAGACGGCAAAGAAGTGCCTGAACTAAATGAAGCTTATACCGAGCCCGGTATAATGATCAATTCCGGTGAATGGAACGGAATGGATTCTGAAACCGCTAAAAAAGAGATACCGGATTTGCTGGAGAAGATGGGAATCGGTAAAAAGACGGTAAACTACAAGCTGCGTGACTGGGTATTCTCCCGTCAGCGTTATTGGGGCGAGCCTATTCCTATCGTTCACTGCGAAGACTGCGGTCCCGTTCCCGTTCCCGAAGAAGAACTGCCTTTGCTGCTTCCGGATGTAGAAAAATATGAACCGACCGGTACTGGTGAATCACCCCTTGCCAATATTCATGAATGGGTAAATACCACTTGTCCTCAGTGCGGAAAACCGGCTAAGAGAGAAACCAACACCATGCCTCAGTGGGCAGGTTCATCATGGTATTTCCTGCGTTATGTGGACAACAAAAATGACAAAGAACTGGTAAGCAAAGAAAAGGCGCAAAAGTATTTACCTGTGGATATGTATATCGGCGGTGTGGAACATGCCGTACTGCACCTGTTATATTCCAGATTCTATACAAAATTCCTGAAAGATATCGGAGTGGTAGACTTTGACGAACCTTTCATAAGGCTCTTTAATCAGGGAATGATAGTAAAGAACGGGGCAAAAATGAGCAAATCCAAAGGTAATGTAGTTTCACCCGACGATCTTGTCAGGGATTACGGCCGGGATTCATTAAGATTATATGAGTTGTTTGTAGGACCGCCCGAACTGGATTCCGAATGGGATGACAGGGGAATTGACGGTGTATACCGATTCCTGAACCGCTTCTATAATCTGGTAATGGATAACAAGGATAAAACTGTTGAACCGACTCAGGAAATGATTAAGCTCAGACACAGGTTTGTTCATGACATTACCACAAGGCTCGAGAACTTCAGTCTCAATACTGTTGTAAGCGGTTTTATGGAATATAACAATAAGATGATTGATTTGGTAAAAAAAGCAGGCGGTATTGACCGTGATACATTAGAAACTGCAATTATACTTTTGGCTCCGTTTGCTCCTCATATCAGTGAAGAATTGTGGGCACAGATGGGCCACGATACTTCGGTGTTCAAAAATACCTGGCCGACATATGATGAAGAAATGCTAAAGGACAGTGAAATAGAAATAGCGGTACAAATAAACGGAAAAACAAGGGGTACCGTTATGATACCTGCAGATGCATCCAAAGAAACCGCCATAAATAAGGCTAAAGAAGTTTTGGCAGGAAAAATATCAGGTACGATTATTAAAGAAATTTATGTACCCGGTAAAATAGTAAATATTGTTGTAAAATAAATCAGACCCTCCCCTTAAATTTTGATAATATAAGGGGAGGGCTTGTTTTTGTCTAAGAAATATATTTTATATTTTAGCTTTTAAAAAAACACCTTTGATAAAAATAAGGAATATGTTAAAATATAAGCTATAGTTGTAATTATATTAATAGAACGAAATATTTTAATAATATAGTTATGGAGATATGAAGATAGCAGTTATTAACTCATATAATTTCCTTTAATTAATGGATTGCAATGATATTTATATAAAGACATTATTAGCAGCATAAACTAGTAAAGGGGATTTTATTATGAAGGTTATATCTAAATTTAACAAGAAAGACTTGTGGAGCATCCCGAATATTTTGTGTTATATCCGCTTCCTGCTGATACCGGTATTTGTAGTGCAATATATTAAGGCACAGGAAACCAGGGAATACTTTCAGGCAGCCGCTGTAGTTCTTGCATCAGGGATTACCGATCTTTTGGACGGTTTTATTGCAAGAACTTTTAATATGGTTACCGAGCTTGGCAAGCTGATTGATCCGATAGCCGACAAATTGACACAGGCTGCTTTAATTTTTGTTCTGATAGTGAAAATTAAATGGATGTTTCTACTGCTGATATTGTTTGTATTAATGCAGTTGTTCCTGCTTATAGCCGGTCTTGCAATGCTTAAAAAGAATAAAAAACTGGACGGTTCTAAATGGTTCGGTAAGGTATCAACAACAGTATTTTATGCAGTAATGTTGGTACTGGTTGCTGTACCTAATCTGAATCAGAATATTGTAAATGTTATGTTGCTTATATGCGGTGCATTTTTGGCCTTATCTTTTGTTTTATATGTAAGAGAGTATATAAGAATGTACAGGGAGGCTAAGCTGGAGGAAAAAACAGAAACCATAAGATAACTAAAATATAAAATACGTAGACTGTGCAATTTGCTTTTATAATTGGAATAAGAGTAGAAAAAGAATAAAAAGATTTATATAGATGTAACCTTATACACTGATAAAAGAACATCTAGTTTATTTTGTGCGTAATAATCGGATATAAATGTTCCAATTATTACATACAAAATAAGTTAGATGTTCTTTTGTTATGCTCAGTATTGATTTGACGTATCCGGATCTTAATTTAAATAACAAGCCAATATTATTTTCCTGACATCAGTTTTCTTAGCATTTCAAACCGTGCCCTTTCTTTTGGGGACATATTTTTAGTCAGTATTTCTATTAAAACCTCGCTTTCATCTTTAGTAAAACTTAAATTTTGAGCCTGAAGCTTTTTGTTGGCACTTAATATAAGAGGGATTAATTTATCGATAGGTTTTCCCTGGGCTTCTTTAACCAACTCCATAAGAACGGCTAATTTCCGGGGATCTATGTTCTTCATTTTAGGATTATTCCAGGAAGAATCAGCCAAAATATCACTCCTTATCAGATTCAGGTTTCTTATTATCATCATATGACATAGAATCAAAAAGCATTCTCAGGTTTTCAAAAGTTTCTATCTGCTCCGGAGGTAACATGGCTTTAAGTGCTTCGATTAAATTGCTATTGTCAGGAGATTCTTTGGTTGCCTGATGTTTTTCAGTTTGACTATTGTTGTCTATGTTATTGTTATCAGGATCATTGGCGTAATTAATATTGCTTTTATTATAGTCATTATTTTCATTAAAGGTATCGTTGTTGTATAAATAATTGTCAGAGATATAATTATTGCTTTTAATAAGAGCATTTGCTGAATTATAACCGTTGTCCAAGCTTAGATCATTGGCTAAACTATAGTCTTTGTCTGGGCTTAAATCATTTTCTGCGTATGTATTATTATCTTTATGTAAGTTTACATCTATATTATCATCGCCTATAATGGCCGATAAATCAAAATCGGAAAAACTATCCATGAAATTGTAGGTATTGTCATTGCTGTTGTCATTTTCGGCAAACCCGTCAAAGCCTTCCATGGCTTTCATAGCTTCCATATATGTATTATACATTTCAAAAATTCTCTTGGCCTGAAATATATTTAATATTTTATCTACAAAAGCCCGCTCCTTTTGGTTACAACTCGGTCTGATTTTTTTTAACAATGCTTCCGCATCTACTTTTTCGCCGGTATTTTCAAAGCCACAGGCAGCCATATCTTTGGCCCTGAAATTGCGCAAGCAGGCAATAAGCTCATATAATTTAACGAGCAAATCCAAAATCAGTTTTGATTTTACGTCTACATAGGGCAGTGCGGTTTTTAGGATTTCCGCAGTATGAAGTAAGCCGTCCTCTGCCATAGCTTCTCCCATTGTACATACTCATTATAGTATATTCATGGGAATAACAATCATGCTAATAATCGGCAGTAAAACGGCTTAAGTTCCGGTGACATCTATATGGAATTATTTAGTTATGCCGGATAATTCAGGCGTTCATCATTTATATTGTACAGTACCTCGTCAAGGTATCTTTTTGCAAAGTGTTTTGCAATCGTCAGATTCATATCCAGATAATTGCCGCAATTTATCGGAGCTGCACCGGGAATTTCCCCTTCATAATCACGGATAAATTCAAACATTTCGATTATTAAAGGTACAACATCTTTGGAACTGTAATCTCCGCCAAGAAGAAGATAAAATCCGGTACGGCATCCCATAGGGCCAAAGTAAATGGTTTTGTCGGCATAATCTTTATGGTTTCGAAGATAAGTAGCTCCCAGATGTTCTATGGCATGAATCTCTCCGGTATTCATAACAGGCTCAAAATTTGGCCTTGTAATTCGAAGATCTAAAGTCGTTATGGTTTCGTTCCCCAGTCTGTCCTTTCTGGATACGTATACACCTGGAAGTAACCTTAAATGATCTACGGTAAAGCTTTCAATCTGCTTCATATGTCATCATACCTTTCGATAAAATTTTATCATTACATTAAGCATCGGTATATACCATATAAGATTAAGCAGAAAATCCGATACTTAATGTCTAAATAAGACATTCAAAAAATCAAATTAGAAATTAAAATTGCATATGTTATTGCTTCGAATATTATTTTATAGCTAGTTTACATTATAAAATGCCATATATCAACACTTTAATGCAGCAGGAAATAATATTGTATTTTTTAAATAAATAATAAATTTCAGTTGAATTATTTATGATGGTGATTATAATTATATGTAAAACGTTTTACCTAATCCTTTAAGAAGGGATTGAAATAAATGGTAACATTAAGAGATATAGCTAGAATGTGCGGGGTTTCTGTCAGTACGGTTTCCAATGTCCTTAATGGCAAGCCTAAAGTCAGTGAAGAAACCAAGCAAAGGATTTTGGAAGTGGTAAAAGAAACAGGATATCAACCTAATTATTTTGCACAGGGTATGAGAAAGAATAAAACCAGAATTATAGGTATTATTGCGGAAGACCTGGATTTATTCAGCACCCCGCCTATAGTAGAAGCCATTATGGCTTATTGTGATGACAACAATTATCGTACAATACTTGTAAACCTAAGGCTTTATGACAGATGGCAGAATACATGGTATTCAGACAAAGACAAAATTCAATCGGTCCTACAGCCCGCCATACAGGAGCTGCTGTCTGTTAAGGTGGACGGCATAATGTATGTGGCGGGACACTGCCGTTACATAGATTTGGAAATGTATAACTTAAATATTCCGGTAATTGTGGTGTACGGCCTTTCTACGTCGGCCCAAATACCTTCAATCGTTTTTGATGACGAAAAAGGCGGATATGATATCACTAAATATCTGATATCAATGGGACACCGAAGAATTGGTGTGATTTCCGGAGATGCCGGCAACCTTCATGCCCAGGGTCGAATTTTGGGATATCAGAAGGCATTATATGAAGAACATATTTTATTTAACCCGGATTGGATAAAATATGGCGACTGGTACAGGCCGTCGGGTTATAAATGTGCGGAATTATTAGTTAAGGAAGGGATTACGGCTGTTTTTTGCATGAATGATCTGATGGCAGCCGGTGCCTACGATTACTTTTATGACAACAATATATCCATAGGGAAAGAAATCTCAGTTGTCGGATATGACAATAATGTGATTTCAGAATATTTAAGGCCGAAACTTACAACCAATGACATTCCACTTAAATCAATCGGTATAGAAGCTGCAAAAAAAATTTTAAATATGATTGAAAGCAGGATAAAAAGTAATCATACAGTAATAAAATTGCCGTGTCAGATGATTATAAGAGAATCGGTAAGCAGCATTTAACCATTGCTAAAACATTCTTTCATTAGAAAAAGGAGGCAAAGATGAAAAAACAAGGATTTAATCCGTATCTTCCGTCATGGGAATATATTCCCGACGGTGAACCGTATGTTTTTGATGACAGAGTGTATGTGTTCGGCTCCCATGACCGTTTTAACGGTTATGCATACTGTTTGAACGATTATGTCTGCTGGTCTGCACCGGTAGACGATCTGGCCGACTGGCGCTACGAGGGAGTAATTTATGAAGCCACAGATGTGGAAAATAACGATGACAGGGACTCTTGCCTTTATGCTCCCGATGTGGCAAAAGGACCGGACGGGAGGTATTATCTGTATTATGTCGACAGCAAAAGTTCCGTAGTATCGGTTGCGGTATGCGATAAACCTGCGGGAAGATATAAGTTCTATGGTTACGTCCGTTATCCTGACGGGGTCAGATTAGGCGAAAAAGAGGGAGATGAACCCCAATTTGATCCGGCTGTTTTGGTAGAGGGCGATAAAGTTTATCTATATACGGGCTTTTGTCCCGTTGGAGATAAGAACAGAAGCGGTGCCATGGCAACGGTTTTAAGCAGTGCCGATATGCTTACGGTTATTGAACCTCCGGTAATAATTGCACCAAGTGAACCGTACAGCAAAGGCAGCGGTTATGAAGGACATGAATTTTTTGAAGCTCCCTCTATAAGAAAAAAAGGAGATACATATTATTTTATATACTCATCTGTTCTTATGCATGAGTTATGCTATGCTACCAGTAAGCATCCCACCAAGGGTTTTAAATTTGGGGGAACTATAGTAAGTAATTGTGATATGGGTATAAGTACCTATAAACCTGCAGATAAACCCATGTATTACGGAGGAAATAATCACGGAAGCATAATTGAGATAAACGGCAAATGGTACGTATTTTACCACAGGCATACCAACGGTACCAACTTCAGCAGGCAGGGATGTATGGAAGAAATTACTTTCCTGGAAGACGGCTCGATTCCTCAGGTAGAAATGACTTCCTGCGGATCAAACGGCGGTCCTCTAATGGGAAAAGGAGAGTATTATGCTTATATAGCCTGCAATCTGTTTTGCAGGGAAGAATCGGTTTATACGGATTTTACAGGGGCATGGATGAATAATCAGTTCCCTAAAATTACCCAGGACGGAAAAGACGGTGATGAAGAGATAGGCTATATTGCAAATATGAAAGATTCCGCAACAGCCGGGTTTAAATATTTTGACTGCAAAGGGGTTAAACGGGTAAAAATAAAAGTCCGGGGATATTGCAGAGGAGATTTTGAAATAAAAACATCATGGAACGGGCCGGCCCTGGGTAAAATACCGGTGGTATTTTCAAATGTATGGAAGGAATATTCGGCAGATATAGAAATACCGGACGGGATTCATGCCATATATATAACTTATAAAGGACAGGGAAGCGCAAGCCTGGCTTCATTTACATTGGAATAAAACTGGTAAACTTGCCCTTCGTTTTTCAATTTTAGCTTGTTGATAATAAAATAAGCTGAGCAAAAAATACTAAAAATGTTACTAAATCCATAAAATTTTATACATGTTGTACAAGTATTATTGACATATATTATAATTTTATATATTAGTTAATTAAGGACATCATAGTAAAACGATTTACATCTACAGAAATATGTATTTAAATTACAAAGGACGGAGGGTAAGAGTGAAGACTAAGGCTAAAAACATTAAGTTAAATTCTATCTTCTCAAAGGTAACCGGAAGTATACGCACCAAGTTAATCTTTGGTTTTTTGGTACCTGTAGTGTTTATTGTTATCTTAGGCATCAGCGCTTACATAAGTTCGTCTAAAGCCATTACTCAAATTTTTACGGATGCAACCATAGCGTCAATCGATAAAACCGGGGAATATTTTGGCTTGATATTACAAAATATCGAAGACAAAGCTGTTTCTCTTACGTTTGATGTTCAAATCAGAGATTATTATTCAGGCAAATATGCCGGAGATATTCTTGCGGAAGGTAACGCATATAAAGCAGCAAGAAGTCAGGTCTCAACTATTGCTACCTCCGACCGCTATATAGAAAATATTTTCATTATTCCTAATACGGGAAAACCCATAACATCCTTTGGATCCTTTGATGATAATTTTGATCCTTATTCGGCTTTCATTGAAACCGAAGAAGCCAAGGTGATAAATGAACATCCCAATGTTAATCTTTGGCTGGGTTACCATGATTTTATTGATGAGCATCTGGATGTCACAAAAGATAAGTATGCCATAACATTGGTAAAACCTCTTTATAATTCATCGTCAAAGCAAATCGGATATATTTTTATGGATGTAACAATGAATGTTATATCCGAAGCCATGAGTACGTTAAATCTGCCTGAAAACAGCTATATTGCTTTTATATCACAGGATGGCAGGGAAATTACTCCGGACGGGATTGCCAAGGAAGCTCATTTTACCGGTCTTAAAGAATATCAGGATATACATAGCAGTCCGGAAGCTAATAATCATCTTACCATTGATTACAATAATCAGGATTATGAGTTAATATATTCAAAAGTCGGAAACAGCGGTGCCGTTGTCTGTGCTATGATACCCTCTTCGTATCTTAGGGATCAGGCCGGCTCTATCATGAAAGTTACAATATTCCTTGTGTCACTGGCTGTTATTTTGGCGGTGGCTATAGGGATATTTATCGCATATGGATTTGATAAAGCCATAAAAACGATGATCAGTACTTTATCTTCGGCTTCAAAGGGAAATTTGACAGCTGCAATTGATAAAATCCGAAATGACGAATTCGGTGTGCTGTCGCTAAGCATTAACGAAATGATTGCAAACCTTAAGGCAATAATTGATAAGGCAACCAAAGTAGGACAGACTGTTGTGGAATCTGCCAGAAAGGTTTCCGAAAATTCCGAATTTCTGTTGACATCTTCAAAAAATATTACACTTGCCATATCGGAAATTCAGCAGGGAAATGTCCAGCAAGCAGAGGATACCCAGCGGTGCTTAAAACTGAGTGATGATCTGGCTAATCAAATAAATAATGTCCATGACAATACTTTAGCTATCGAACAGATTGCGGAAACTACCAGAAGCATAGTTAAAGACGGTATAAACGTAATAGAAGAACTTACTAAAGCAGCAAATGAAAGTTTGCGGGTAACCAACGAAACTATCAGGGATATTTCCGAACTGGAAAGAGAATCGAAAGTAATAACGGAAATTATCGCTGTTATAAACGAAATAGCTGCCCAGACAAACTTACTGTCATTGAATGCTTCCATTGAAGCAGCCAGAGCCGGTGAAGCCGGAAGAGGCTTTGCTGTAGTTGCCGATGAGATCAGGAATTTATCAGGCAGATCGGTTGCGGCTGCACAGGAAATAGAAGAGATTATTAAAAATATTATCGTAAAAACACAAACTACGGTAAATACGGTTAAGCAGGCAGAAGTAATTTCACAAAACACCGAGGCCCGTCTGAATAACGTTGTAAAACTGTTTGACAATATTAATCTTTATGTTGACGACTTAGCCAACAAACTTGAAAAGATTGCAGGCAGCATCGGTGAAATTAATCAATCCAAAGTACATACACTGAATGCTATCGAAAGTATTTCTGCTGTGGCAGAAGAAATCTCCGCTTCATCGCAGGAAGTTGATGCTACGGCTCAGGAGCAATTGGAGGCTGTAACCAGACTGAACGAAGCGGTAAAAGCCTTAAATCAGGATGCATCCGACCTTGAAAAGGCTATTGAAATGTTTATAACCAAATAAAATATTACTTAACGCAAAGCATCTAAACCTCAATCATATAAACATATGAAAAAACCGGAAAATATACAGGTAAATTTAAATATAAGGGGTGTTTGTGACACCCCTTTTCATTAGACAAGACTTCTTATGTGTTGGTTTTGTATTATTAAGTCTTTAGTTTCGAATAACGGTATGGCATATACCCATTTAAAATAAATCAAAATTTTAAGAAGAAGGTGATAGCATATGTTGAATAAAGATTTAACTAAAAATCAGTCCCTTTATAGCCATGCCCTGTATTTTGACCCTATAAATCAAGCCAGGGTACCGGGAGGGAACGGCAGATTACATTTTAAAGAGTTTGAAAACGTGCCTGGTTTTAGGATTCTTGACAACGGTGACGTTGAAATTACTTTTTATGCACCGGGAGCAGAGACGGTTCAATTAAAAGGTTTTGGCGGTTCCCTTCCCGGATACTATGATTTTGAGCCTGTCAAGGAAATGCCCGGGTACTGGAAAACGGTTTTAAAAGGCATAAGACCGGGCTTTCATTATCATACATACTTTGTTAACGGGGTTGAAACTATCCATCCTCAGATGCCGGTAGGATACGGAGGATCTTATGCGGTTAACTTTATTGAAATTCCGGATCCCGATTTTACCGATTACCTTTTAAAGGATGTTCCTCACGGCAGTGTGCATATGGAAATATATAAGTCAAGTATAACCGGAAGGTACAGAAACTGCTGGGTTTACACACCTCCGGGTTATGAAAAAAATACCGATAAGAGGTATCCCGTACTTTATTTGCAGCATGGTGGCGGTGAAAACGAAACCGGCTGGTTGTGGCACGGGAAAATAAATTATATCATGGATAACCTGATACATGAAGGCAGATGCAAGGAAATGATTATAGTCTTAAACTGCGGATATAATTTTAAGCAAGTCGGTGAAGACAGGTTTATTCTTGAAGATATTGATGAAGTTATTTGTAAAGACTGCGTACCGATGATTGATGAGAAATACCGCACTATTAACGACAGAAATTACAGGGCTATAGCCGGATTATCTTTCGGTTCCATCCATGCCAGAATGACAGCTTTGGGGCATTTGGATCTATTTTCTGCTTTGGGTATATTCAGTGGAGGATTTAGTTACAAGAGCCAGGGAACCTTAGGCGTAGATTCTTTAGGAAATTATGATTATTCCGAAACATTTGCATCGGCAGAAATATTTAATAATAAAATGCATTTGCTGTTTGTCGGAATGGGTGATAAAGAAACCGAGATGGTTGAAGTGGCAAAACCTAAAGCAGATAAACTGGCATCCGAAGGATATAATATCGTAGTCAGAACCTATCCCGGATATCATGAATGGGATGTTTGGAGAAAATGTGCGGTTGATATGCTCGAGATGCTGTTTAAATGGTAAAGGCTTACATTTTCGTATAGGCATAGAATGTTTATAAAAGCAAATGTGTTGGTAAATTTATAAATTTTTATATATTAAGGTAAATGACCCAACTAATCATACAAATCTTGGAAAGGATGACTAATTATGAAGGCAAAACTGACTATAAATAAAGATTTTAAGGTTGGACAGATAGACAAGAGGCTATATGGTTCGTTTATAGAGCATTTGGGAAGGGCTGTATATCACGGTATTTATGAACCTTCTCATCCCACGGCTGACGATATGGGTTTCAGAAAAGATGTTCTTGATATGGTAAAACAGCTTAATGTGCCTATAGTCCGTTATCCGGGCGGAAATTTCGTTTCAGGTTACAGATGGGAAGACGGTATCGGGCCTAAGGAAAAGAGGCCCAGACGGGCAGAATTGGCCTGGCGCGTTATTGAAACAAACGAAGTAGGTATCGGTGAATTTCAGGAATGGGCAAAAAGAGCTAATTCGCAAGTTATGCAGGCTGTTAATCTAGGTACCAGAGGACCTGAAGATGCCCGCAATCTTTTAGAGTACTGCAACTTCCCCAAAGGTACTTATTACAGTGATTTACGCAGGTCCCACGGATTTGAGGAACCTTTCAATATCAAAGTTTGGTGTTTGGGAAATGAAATGGACGGCCCATGGCAGTTGGGAGCCAAAACAGCCGAGGAATACGGCCGGATTGCCTGTGAAACGGCAAAAATCATGAGACAGCTTGATCCTACAATAGAACTGGTTGCCTGCGGCAGTTCCCATCTTAATATGCCGACTTTCGGTAAATGGGAAGCTACGGTTCTTGAACATACTTATGACTATATTGATTATATATCGCTTCATAATTATTACGGAAACCATGACAATGACACAAAATCTTATTTAGCTTGCTCACTGGATATGGATAAGTTTATTAAGTCCGTAATAGCCATATGTGATTATGTAAAGGCTGTTAAACATTCGGATAAAACTATAAACTTATCCTTTGACGAATGGAATGTCTGGTTCCACAGCAATGAAGCGGATAAAAAACTGGAGCCCTGGCAGATAGCACCTCATCAATTGGAAGATATTTATACTTTCGAAGATGCTTTGGTGGTAGGATGTCTCCTTATTACTCTGTTAAAGAACTGCGACAGAGTAAAAATTGCTTGCCTTGCCCAACTGGTCAATGTTATAGCCCCTATCATGACGGAAAACGGAGGAAGCGTCTGGGCACAAACTATTTTCTATCCTTTCATGCATGCGTCAAACTACGGCAGAGGAGTAGCCTTAACCCCTGTGGTAAGCTGCGACAGCTACAGTACAGAAAAGGTAAAAGATGTGCCTTATATTGAAACAATAGCCGTAATGAATGAAGATAAGAAAGAACTGACCGTATTTGCGGTAAACCGTTCGCTTAAAGAAGATATTGAGCTTGAAATTGATTTGCGGGATTTTAAGAATGCAAAACTTATCGAGCATATTGTTCTTGAAAATGACGATATGAAAGCTACCAATACGGCTGAAAATCCTTTAAATGTAGCTCCCCATAATAATGGAATTACCAAAATGGGATCTGACTGTGCCGTAGCAACATTAAATAAACATTCATGGAATGTGATACGTTTTCAAATATAAAAATATTTATAATGATTGATTATTTTGCTTCCTAAATAATTTTAAAGTTTTTCGTATAGGAAGGCAGAGTTATACGGTATTAAGAGTAAGCAAAAATTTTATAAAAATATAAGAGATAATATTCTGAGGTGTTGTATATGAAAAAGCAACTGCAATTATCAAGCAAGGGCAAACCTTTTAATAATTATGTGACCCATTGTGTAGGTACCGGCCGTATGGGCCTGGCTTTGCAAAAAGAATATCAGGAGCATTTAAAATTTGTACAGGATAAAATAGGCTTTTCATATATCAGAGGCCACGGCTTGTTTTGCGACGATGTGGGAATATATCAGGAAATTGAAAAGGACGGAAAGCCGTTTGTTTACTACAATTTTACATATCTGGATCGGATTTTTGATTATTATATTGAAAACAATATCCGACCTTACATTGAACTGGGCTTTATGCCTAAAGCCTTGGCAAGCGGTGACAGGACCATATTTTACTGGAAGGGAAACGTTACTCCGCCGGCCGACTATAATAAATGGGTTGATATGGTAAAGGCAACTTTAACTCATTTAATAGAAAGGTATGGCAGGGACGAGGTTATAAAGTGGCCCATTGAAGTATGGAATGAACCCAATATCGGTTTTTGGGCTGGCACTATGGATGAATACTTTAAATTATATGAGTGTACGGCCCGGGCAATAAAGGAAGTTGATCCGGACCTTAAGGTAGGAGGCCCTGCTATCTGTGGGGTGGATACCGAAAACTGGCTGCATTCTTTCTTTAAGTTCTGCCGGGATAATAATGTACCCATAGACATGGTAACAAGACATTGCTATATGGCAAAACAGCCCAAAATAGTAGGCCGCTATGTGTACCAGGAAATGTTTGACCCTTCATATATGATTGATGAGTTAAAATTGACAAGAGAAATTATGGACCAGTACGATATTGTCAGGGATAAGGAATTACATATCACGGAGTTTAACAGTTCCTATGATCCGGTCTGCCCTGTCCATGATACACCGTTTAATGCAGCCTTTATAGCAAGAGTTTTAAGCGAGGCGGGAGATTACGCCCAAAGCTATTCCTATTGGACATTCAGTGATGTGTTTGAAGAAAAAGGAATTCCGGCGGCCGTATTTCACGGTGGTTTCGGCCTGGTAGCTAATTATATGATACCTAAGCCTACGTTTTATACTTTTGAATTCTTTTCCAAAGCAGGTAATGAACTGATTTACCGTGATGAAAATATTATAGTTACCAAGGATAAAGACGGCAGATACTGCCTTATCGGCTGGAGTTATCATGATCCGAGGGACGGAAAAACCTTAGATCCCGTATCATATGAGATAACACTGCCGGCAGAAAAAGCGCAATATTTTAGTGTAACTAAAGTTGTGGGCGGTAAATACGGCAATGCGGCCCAAACCTGGAGCAATCTCGGAAAACCCCGTACTTTAACCAAAAAACAGGCTGAAATCCTTAAAGAGGCAGCTAAACCTTTAAGATACGATTCAAAAGTATTTGCCAAAGACGGAAAAATAAGTGTAAATATGGATATCGAATGTAATCATCTTGTTATGACAGAAATTTTCCCGGTAAATGATATGACGGATACATACTGGGAATTTGACACTAAAGAATTTTACGGTCTTGAGTAAATCTGATTATCTATAATAAAGGGACTGTTTAATAATCATATATGGTATGCGGATATAAACATCAAACAGGTAACTTTTTGGCAGTAAATTTTGCGGTATTTTCCTGCCAAGTAATCATGCAAAGTGATGCTTATCTGCATACCATTTTTATTTTAAACAGTATTTTTATTTTCATGTGTATACTGCTTCCTTGCAATAATCCCAATTTCTTTACGTTAAAGTTCATAAGTTCCGTCTTTTTTTAGTTATAAAATCAAGTTTAAATACTTTAAGAAGGGTTGACATAGGGCTTATTTTTAGGCATTATAACATACATGGGATTATTTTTTTCATATATAAATAGACTATAAATTTATTAATAAAATATAATGCTTCATAGAAAGGTCAGGATAGTTAAATGTACGATAGCATAATTTTTGACATGGACGGCACCATATGGGATTCCACCAAAGAGGTGGCAATAGCCTTCAGTGAGGTTGTAAGAAATAAGTATCCCGAAGTAACTGATGAAATTACACCTGAAAAACTAAAAAGCTTATTTGGGCTTCTTCTTGACGATATTGCGGTCAAGCTGTTTACAAGTGTTCCAGCTGAAAAAGCAAAAAAAATAATGAAAGAATGCTGCGAATATGAGTGTGAGTACCTGGCAAAACACAATGCCAAAATGTATGATGGAATGGAAGAGGCTATAAAAGAGCTTCATAAAGATTATAAACTTCTTATCGTAAGCAACTGTCAGGACGGTTATATTGAGTGCTTCTTTAAGGCTAATCCCCATCTGGAAAAATATTTTACGGATTATGAATGCCCTGGAAGGACCGGAAAAGCCAAAGCAGAAAATATCAAACTGGTGATTGAAAGAAACAATTTGAAAAATCCGGTTTATGTCGGGGATACGGCCGGGGACGCCAAAGCGGCTAAAGAAGCAGGTATACCTTTTATATTTGCCCGGTACGGGTTTGGACAGGTTGAAGAATATGCTGATGTGATAGATTCTCCTTTGGAGTTGATCACGAAATTAAAACAATGATTGACATTTTCAGGCTTTATTTATATATTTGAATGAGAATAATTTATAGACCGATATAATTCTCGGATACATTAGTAGACTTTTATCCGTAGAATACAAATATTCGAATTGGAAGTGATAAGATGTTAAACGGAAAGAAATCTCTGTTTTCAGGTATGCAGGCTACGGGAACCCTTCATTTGGGAAACTATCTGGGAGCTTTAAAAAACTGGCTGGAATTCGAAGATGAGTATGAGTGTTTTTATTGTGTAGTGGATATGCACTCCATAACCGTAAGACAAGACCCTGCGGAACTCAGAAAAAAAGCAAGGAATCTCCTTACCTTATATATCGCCGCAGGCCTTGATCCTGTTAAAAACTGCCTCTACTATCAGTCCCATGTTTCCGCTCATGCGGAACTTGCCTGGATTTTGAACTGCTTTACCTATATGGGTGAACTCAACCGTATGACCCAGTACAAGGATAAGGCAGCCAAGCATGCTCAGAATATTAATGCCGGTTTATTTACTTACCCGGTTCTTATGGCTGCGGATATTCTTTTATTCCAGTCGGATATTGTTCCGGTAGGAGAGGACCAGAAGCAGCATTTGGAGCTTACCAGGGATATAGCCGAAAGATTTAATAAGATTTACGGGGATGTATTTACAATTCCCGAACCTTATATTAAGAAAACCGGCGCAAGAATTATGAGCCTGCAGGAACCTACCAAGAAGATGTCTAAGTCCGATGAGAATCCTAATGCAAGCATATTCCTTCTTGACGATACCGATACTATCATCAGAAAGTTCAAGAGGGCGGTTACGGACTCGGGCAATGAAATCCGTTACTCTGAAGACAAGCCCGGTATCAGTAACCTGATTGAAATCTACAGCATAGCTGCCGGAAAATCAATCGAAGAAACCGAAAAAGAGTTTGAAGGAAAAGGATACGGAGAATTTAAGCTGGCTGTGGGTGAAGCGGTAGCTCAAATGCTTAAACCTATTCAGGAAAGATTTGCGGAACTTAGCAAGGACAAGGAATACATTGATTCGATTATAAAAAATAATGCCGAAAAGGCAGAGTATTTTGCCAACAAAACCTTACGCAAAGTTCAGAAAAAGATAGGTTTTCCCGAAAGAATCAGATAATATAACTTATGTATAAAGGTAGCGATTATGCTTAATAAAGAGATTATGTAACATATATTTATAACAAAACCCACCGGGTTAATTCCGGTGGGTTTATTCTATGTGTAAAATCATATCACCAGGCAGGCTGCATATTTCGGAATAAAGAATATCCCGATAATCCACGGATGCTTTATCGGAAACATTGGGACTTTCTTTTGATTCCTGCTTCTGACTGATAAGATTTCCTTTATTTATGAAGTTCTTTAAGTAAACGTCAGATAACCTTTTATATTTTTTGGATAAGAGTATACTTCCTTTATTTACATAAAACAATTTTACTCCGTCAACCGTAGGATTTTTTAAAACCAATTTTTTGGAAAAAAAATTTTTATAACCGTTAATACCATGTTCAATATATTTAAGGCAATTTAATATATCTCTATATGCCGATGCCGTTTCATACCTGTAAGCATTCGCCGCTTCTGACATTTTTTCTTCTGCCTGTGAAATAAACAGCCTCATTTTATCTTCAAATTCAAAAATGCTTTTCAGTATTTTGTAATTATGATTATAATCATTCTTATCCATAACTACAGGGAATATATGATACTCAAAAACATAACGGTTATTTTCAAATCCGACAGGGTAAATATTTTTCATAAGACTTATAAATTCCAGCAGAAGATTACGGCTTCTGAATGGGCCATAAGAGTTATCGGTGCGTTCATTTACCAGAGACAAAACATTATATGGGTTATAATCATTTAATTTAAGATACACATAACCCTGGTCGTTTTTCATCTGTGAGTTAAAGTAGGGCTTAATTGATTTAATAAGTTCACATTCCAGCAATCTGGCTTCCAGGTGTGTATCGGTAACTATAAAATCAACATCATGTATAAATGAAACAAGTTTATTTATTTTTTCCCATTTATGGTCTTTGACAAAGTATGACTGCACTCTTTTTTTCAGACATTTGCTTTTACCCACATAAATAATTTGTCCTCGGCTGTCAAGCATTTTATAGATACCTGGTAACGGTGGGATATTCTTTATTTTATTTTTTAATTCAGGTTTTATTTCTTTCATGTAATCCTCTTTCAGCTTGTTTTAAATATATATAATTATATCTTCACAGAGATTCATTATCAATCAAAAACCGCCCGGTATGTTATTTTCTAAAACATCATACCAAGCGGTTTTTTACTTCTTTTATTTGGCATCTATACGATTTTTTATAAGCTTTGCGGCTTTGCTGTACGATAGGTTATATTCCCTTAAATCCCTGGAATCAGTATATAATAATCTGTAATAATACAGTTCTTTTATATCCTTAATATCATAATTATACTGCTTTTCCAAAAGCGGAAGAACAACCGGGGCTGCGTCAAGGGACAATTCCGTGGCTAAAAAGTAGAGGTCTTTTTCTTCCAATTTTTCCGTATGATTAACAAGATATCCGGCTATGTGGTAATCCGGCCTGCTTAGGGAAAACACCCCGTAGCATAGTGTAAGTACGACTACGGAATACGTGAACAGGGGAAAGCTTTTCTTATACAGGGATATGATTACACCGGCCAGTATCAGGGCATCTATAAGTAAAAACAAGAGAACAAAAAGCCGTAAGAAAGTCAGATGATACGCCCCTATATATAAAAGCATCCGATATGTGGCAGAAGCTATCATAATATAAGTACAGGCTGTTATAGCTGTAAGTATAAACCTTAGCCGTCTGTTGGCTTCAAAAACTTTTGAACAAACCAAAGTAAGGATTATATTAAAGCCTGTAACTGCCAGCAACTCAAAAAAACCGCGCCTTGCATATTCGGAATAGGTAAATTCTTCGGGCAGGGTAAATATTCCGCCGGCAAAAAGATACAAAATCTGAATTCCGCAAAAAATAATGTATGTGGCAAGCATAATGGCAGAAATCGTTATCCCTATTGTCGGGCTTGCTTTGATTTCTTTTTGTTCATCGGGAGTTTCCTTGGCCGCCCCGCATAAGAGGGAATAACAGCAAATGGCAGCTAAAATAACCAATATAAGGACAATGAAAATATCACTGCTAAAAATCCATGAAAACATTTTGCCTGTTATTTTTCCGAACAGCAAATCGGCTCTTGATAAAAGGGCAAGATTTATAATTAAGAGCGGTATTGCAATAATGCAGCCTATTAAAATATTTCTGAGCCTGTCGCTTTTTATAATCTTTTTGCTTTTAACAAAACGGTTTCCGTCTGTAAAGATCATTCCTATGGAGGATATGGCGTTAAAAGGAAGTTTAATTAACTCAAGCAAATTATCCGCAAAGTCCGGGGATTTTTTTATGCAAAGCAAACGGATTAAGGAGAAATCCCAAAGTAAAAGTATGCCTACATTATTTAAAAACTGCAAATTAAAGCTTGAGGTTAATACATTGGAAAGGCCCAACAGTACGGCACCTGATAAGCAAAAAACAACTTCCGGTGTCATTTTTAAATTTAGTTTATTTGAAATAAATATAAAAAGCCCGGCAATAATCACGGTAAATAAAAGTGAATTTAGTCCGACACTTGCTCTGTAAAACAAAGCGGTGGAAGATATACCAAAAAGCACACTTATTCCCGCAAAAAATCCGAATTCACGGCGTATTTTAATTATCAAGTTGTTATCATCATGTTCCATAATATATAACCCCCTTAAAGATGAAAATTATATAGGTTCAGTTTTATTTGACTTTATAATTTCTATATAATTTATTATCATAATAATAATTGAAAGTCAATAAAAATTTATCGATAATCGATAAATTTTTATTGACTTTCAAAAAATGATGTTACATTACGAAGTACAGACGGAATATATTGAATCGGGAGGCCGTAAAATAAAAATAATACCAATCTAAAAACTTTAAGTATATTAGCTTTTAGTTTACGGCTGAGCATATACGATTTTAAGAATATGTAAAATAAAAAAACCGCCTTGATTGGCGGCCAATATGGACAGGTAAATGTCAGGCTTTAACATCGCTGCGGATTTCGTTTCCATCATTATCTTCATCCTCAACATATACCAGTATATCTCCGGGCTGGCAGTTTAGGGCCTTGCAGATTGCATCCAGGGTACTGAAACGGATGGCTTTTGCTTTATTGTTTTTCAGTATGGAGAGATTTGCCTGGGTTATGTCTACTTTTTTTGCCAGTTCGGCCAGTCCGATTTTGCGTTTAGCCATTACAACGTCCAGATTTACTAAAATCACTCAAATCCCTCCTTATATAGTCAGATCATTTTCAAGTTTATAAGTAACGGCCTGATCAAACACCTGGGCAAGCACCAGGGAAAACAAACCGGCAATTATAAATACCAGTATAAGTACCAAAGCAGCAAATGTTACCGTAAAAATAAGTTTTACTCCCATAAGTACGGCTATAACAAAAGCATAGATGCCCATTTTCTTAAGAGAAGTTACGTTTTCCCTTATAAAGGGATTTTCATTTATTACAGTTTTGAACATTTTGCGAAGCTCACTTAATATTGCCAGAGCGAATATTCCTGAAATTATATAAATTATGGATAAGGGTACATAATAGAGATCAAAAATATTGATATATCTTCCTGCATGCTTAAACAGGAAGGGGACACTTATACAAATTATTATCCCGCTAAAAAACATAAAGTCCAGCAATCCCTTTGTAAACAGAACCAGAGAAAATTTCTTCATTTTAAATCCTCCTGTAAATTAAACCTTATGTAAAATGCTGCATAGTTTGATTTAGCCGGTTTTTCTTGAAAATATCACATAAAAAAATGTAAGTCAATAAATATTTATCGATAATCAATAATATTTATTGACTTACAATTACTTTAGGACTTTATGCAAATTTTAATATCTTATCTTTCACTAAATAATTTCTTTTTGAATTAAAGCTACTGAAACACAAATCTTTAATTCAATCTTTTTTATTCCCCTTTTACTTCATTCCATTTCTGGATATAGAGGCTTTCGACTTCTTCGCCAAGATATTTGTAAGCGGTACATCTGTCAAGGATTTCCTGTGGCGGGAAAGCAATAGGGCTGTTTTTGATTTCCTCGTCCTCAATAAGCTCTCTGGCACCCATATTAGGGGTGGAATAGGTGATATATTCAAAGTTCTTTAAAGCTATTTCAGGTTTGCACATAAAGTTAATGAATGCTTCGGCATATTCTTTGTTTTTACTGGTCTTAGGAATTACCCAAGCATCAATCCATACATTGGAACCTTCTTTAGGAACTACATATTCAAGGTCAGGATTTTCTCTTTTGGTATAAATGGCTTCTCCGGAGTAAATCACACCGATGGCAGCTTCTCCGCCTATCATCTTATCGCGGACCTGGTCAACTACATAAGCCTGAACAAGAGGATATTGCTTCTGAAGCAGGGCTTTGGCTTCTTCCAGTTCTGCCTCGTTTGTGGAGTTTAAGTCATAACCGAGATATTTGAGGGCAATTCCGAATGCATCCCTTACACTGTCCATCATAAGGATATTGCCGGCATATTTTTCGTCAAATATAATGCCCCAGCTGTCTACCGGTTCTTCAACCATGGTCTTGTTATACAGGATGCCCACGGTTCCCCAGCAGTAAGGAACGGAGTACTTGTTGCCGGGATCAAATGCTTCGGCACTTTTTAAGTAAGCAGGATCAATATATTTTATATTGGGAACATTATCAAAATTAATCTCATACAAAAGATCATTTTCTATCATCTTCTGGATCATATAATCCGAAGGGCAAACAACATCATAATTTACTGCCCCTGATTGAATTTTAGGATACATATCTTCGTTTTGTTCAAATTCATCGTAAACTACCTTGATACCCGTTTCTTCCTCAAAAAGATCCAGTACTTCGGGATCAATATATTCACCCCAGTTATATACATATACTTTTTTCTCATTTTTTGAGGAGCATCCCGTAAGCATGACCGCAAATATCAAAAGGGCAGTTAAAGTAAAGATTTTTTTCATTTCGTGCCTCCTTATATTTTGATTTAAAATTATGACAATAAAAAGTTACCATATTTAATTAAATGAAAATATTACTTAATTAAATAAGCTATATTTTACTGATTATTGTATTTTTATTTGCATTCTTATCATTTTTACGATTGATGATAATCAGTAAAAGTAATACCGTTACAAACATTAAGGTGGAAAGGGCATAAATCTCAGGTTTTATACCTTTACGTACTTCCGTATATATCTTGGTTGAAAGAGTATTTATCTGAGGGCCTTTGGTAAAGTGAGTAATTACAAAGTCATCCAATGACATGGTGAAGGCCAAAAAGAATCCTGTCAGTACGCCGGGGAATATATCCGGCAAAATAACTTTAAAAAAAGCATAAAGGGGTGTGGCTCCCAAATCCAAAGCAGCCTCATATGTGTGAGGGTTTAATTGCTTTAATTTAGGCATGACGCTTAATATTACGTAAGGTATGTTAAAGGTTATATGTGATATCAGCACGCTGGTAAAGCCCAAAGTAAACTTAAGCGCCACAAATAAAAGCATAAGCGAAATACCTGTGACAATATCTGCATTAAGCATAGGGATATTGGTTATCGCAATCATTATGGTCCGCGGAGTCTTTTTCATACTGTTAATTGCGATTGCGGCTGCGGTACCGATTATGGTTGCAATAAGTGCTGATAAAACAGCAATAATCAATGTAGTATATAAGGCATTCATTATACTTTCGTTTTTAAACAGCTCCCTATACCAGCGGAGGGTAAAGCCGCCCCATTTGGCTCTTGATTTTGAACTGTTAAAGGATAATAAAATTAATATAATAATCGGAGCGTATAAAAATAATATTATAAGCCCTACATAAAACCGCTCGAAAAATTTCTTTACCATAGGCTGCTTCCCTCCTTATCGTATTTGGATAATATAGCCATGCTTATCAAGATAAAAATCATAAGCACCAATGAAAGTCCCGAACCTGCATGCCAGTTACCGACACGGAATTGCTGTTCGATAACGTTACCAATCAGGACGATTTTGTTACCTCCCAAAATAGTTGAAATTACAAAGGTAGTAAGAGAGGGTACAAATACCATTGTTATACCGCTTATGACTCCGGGAAGGCTTAACGGAAGTATAATTTTTAAAAAGGTGTGCATTCCGTTTGCACCCAAATCTCTTGCCGCATTTATAACATCCTGGTCAATTTTTATCAGGACATTGTATATGGGAAGGACCATAAAAGGCAAAAAATTATATACCATACCGAGAATGATTGCAGCAGGAGTGTTAATGATATTAACTGTAGGCAGTTTGAAAAAGTTCAGTATGGTATTTATTATTCCGGTTTTTTCCAGGATGTTTTGCCAGGCTATAGTTCTTAACAAAAAGTTCATCCACATGGGAAGAATAATAATCATTACTATAAAGCTGTTACTGTTCATTTTTGATTTATTTAAAATCATGGCAAGTGGGTAAGCCAGCAATAAGCAGATAACAGTACTTACAAGAGACAGCTCCAATGCCTGTTTTAAGGCTTTAAGGTTTATAGGATCCATGACAAGTGCTATATTATTCAGTGTAAATGTGCTGTCTGATGTTGTCAGCCCGTAGTAAAAAATTACAACAAGAGGAATTATAATAAAGCCAATCATCCATACTATATAAGGGAAAGACAACCATTTTGCTTTCGGCATATTCGGACCGCTTGCGCTTTTGTGCACAGGAGATTTTGGAGTTCTGGTTTTTAAAACATTCCTTAACTTCATGGGATCCTCCTATAACTCTACTTCAACAGCTTCTTCGTCTTCGGATTCGGGTTTATTCATAATCTGGATATCAAAAGGATCCACCCAGATGCCTACCTCGGTACCTACAGGGAACAAATCCGTAGAATGTACCAGCCAGTCATGATCGCAAGCGTGAACTTCCATTTCATAATGGACACCTTTAAATATCAGAGAAGTTACTACTCCTTTGATGATACCTTCTTCAGGTTTAACCAAATCGATATCTTCGGGACGTATTACCACATCCACCGGTTTGTTTTTTCCGAAACCGGTATCAACACATACAAAGTTTACTCCGAATATGTTTACAAGTTTATCCTCAACCATTATACCGGGAAGAATATTGCTTTCTCCTATGAAATCCGCAACGAAAGCATTCTTAGGCTCGTTATAAATTTCTTCCGGAGTACCTATCTGCTGGATATAGCCCTGATTCATTACGACTATGGTATCAGACATTGTAAGGGCTTCTTCCTGATCGTGTGTTACATATACAAAAGTAATGCCGAGTTCATTCTTAAGCCTTATAAGCTCATACTGCATATCCTGACGAAGTTTTAAATCCAAAGCTCCGAGAGGCTCATCCAGTAAAAGCACCTTCGGCTCGTTAACAATTGCCCTGGCTATGGCGATACGTTGTTGTTGGCCACCGCTTAATGAATCCGGCATACGATTTTCAAATCCATCCAGGTTAACAAGCTTAAGGGCATACTTTATTTTATCCTGAATGTAGGCCTTGCTTTTTTTCTTTATTTTAAGTCCGAATGCTATATTTTCGGCGATTGTCATATGATTAAAAAGAGCGTACTTTTGGAATACGGTATTAACCTGTCTTTCATTAGGCGGCACTTTCGTAATATCCTTGCCTTCAAAAATTACCTGCCCTTTATCTGGTGTTTCAAAACCACCGATTATTCTTAATGTGGTAGTTTTGCCGCAGCCGGAAGGGCCAAGCAAAGTAACAAATTCATTTTCTCGAATATATAAGTTTAAATCATCCAACACGACATTGTCGCCATAGGATTTGGTTATATTTACAAGATTTATTAATTTATTATCCGTCATGGGCAATTCTCCTTTTTATATTTTAGAAACTCGGTGGTGTGGATACCCAGAGCAAGGTAGCTCCGGTTTTTTCTGAAGCCGTAACATAATGTTGCTTATTTGCCGTAAAATAGAATGATTCTCCTTTTTTGACCTTATAGGTACGGTTCCCGATATGTAGAGTTATACTGCCGCTTAATACATAACCGAATTCCTCGCCCTCATGGGGATTATCCGGGTATGTAGAACCGCCGGGTTCCAAAGTAAGGAGTATCGGCTCCATTATATTTTTTTGGGCATTGGGGATTATCCACTTTACCAGGCTCTTAAGTTCAGCATCATATTTCTCGAAATAATCTGACTTTTTAAAAACAACTTGTTCGGCAGAGGTACCGCTGAAAAACTCCTCCAAATTTGTTCCCAGACATTGTAAGATGTCTACCAGGGTAGCAATGGAAGGAGAGGTTAAATCCCGTTCTAATTGAGAAATAAAGCCTTTGGACAACTCTGCCCGATCGGCCAATTCTTCCTGAGTCAGGTTTTTTTGGATACGTAATTCCTTAATCTTTTGACCGATGTTCATAAAAAACTCCTTTTTTTGAAAATTTAATAAAAATAAACTTAGAGTTTAGCATTTCTAAACAAAATGCAATTACCATTATACATATAAAAATATGGATGTCAATACCTTTTTTTATTTAATTATAAAGTAGTTTCGGCATGGCAAAAAGTTATAGAAACTGTAATTTTATTCTATTAGATTGAGGCTAAAAAGTTAAAAATGCAGTAATTATTTGAGCATATTCAGTGAATAAAATAATAAATGAAATAACTAAATATTTTAAATTGACTAAAATATTTCTTATAAATAGGATGTCACATTTAAAATAAGATATGAAAAGATAAAATTATGAATAGTAGGCAGAAATGAATAATTTTAGTTAAAATGAATTGATTTTTATGATTTGAACATAATTGCTAAAAGTAGATCGGATATGATTAAAATATAAAAACTATTACTGTTTATCATTTTATTTATATGGGCACAAAAACAAGGCTGTTTTAACAGTAATATTAAACTCACATCTAAACAGCCCTGAAATGATAGATTAGGTTATGGTAAGCACTTAAGGTTTTTTCTGTTACCTGTAAGGATATCCGGATTCTGATATATCAACAAATTTTCCGCTAAAACTGTCCCAATAGAGAGTAGACATATAATTATAGGATATTTCCATATGATCATCGAATTTTATTTCAACAATGTGCAATAATGAATTGTCTGTTACCGCATAAATATAGCTATCATCCTGATTATAATTTGATATGGGAATTGATGCCCAATTATTATCCTGTATTTGATACAATTGTGCCGTATAAGCCGGGATTCCCTGATAAACCGTATTGCCCACACATAAGATATAATCTTTTCCGTTTTCATATGGCAAAACATATATACTTACATTTTCAGATAGTATGGTTTGTTGAGTTCTGATATCAAGACTTTTTCTATTGTATACGGCAGCAATGTAATGGTCACGCCCGCCTATATCGTCATGTGAAACATGAAAAGTACCAGTAAATCTTCTTCGTCATCGTCAGTAAAATCCCCGTAATAGATATTTTTAATCGAAATTATATTTTTTTGTTTTTCATCATCAAGAAAAGACAGGAAATCATCGGCTTTCCAGTCAAGTTGTGACAAGAGTAAATCCTCTATAGGCTCAATGTTTTCGCTTTTTTTCTTACAGCCATATAAAGATAAGAGAATTATGATGAAAATTGAAAATAATATAAAGTATTTTTGTGATTTCATACTAAACTAAAACCTCACTAATATATTATTTTAGCGGTTTATTTTTTTAATGTAAGTATATATCATTACATATCCATAAAATAATACATTAATATTTAACCTATATTTTACATATAATTCCATAAAATTATACTATAAGAAAACTAAAACTGTCAAATTTGTCTTATAGTTAATTTTTATTGTTTATATAGGTTATAAAATTCTTTAATCCGGTCCATTCTTGCGGTCATTCCCTGGAAAAGGAAATCAACCAGAGTAATTGCTACCATGGATTCTACCACAACAACGGCTCTGGGTACGATTATGGGATCATGGCGGCCGACAATCTGAATTTCTATATTTTCATTATTTTTATTAGCAGTTCTTTGAGGCCTTCCTATTGAAGCGGTAGGTTTTATAGCGGCTCTAAGGATTATTTCGGAACCGTCGCTTAAACCTCCCAATATTCCCCCTGCATGGTTGGTTAGTTTTATCAAGCGTTTATTTTGATCATAAGCAAAAGGATCGTTATTCTCTGATCCTGTTCGGGTAGTAACCTGAAAACCGTCTCCGATTTCTACTCCTTTAACTGCTCCGATAGACATAACAGCCTTGGCAAGAGCGGCATCAAGCTTGTCGAATACCGGCTCTCCAATGCCGGGAGGCATTCCGGTTACTATACATTCAATTACTCCGCCAACCGAATCGTTTTCTGCCTGTTTTTCCATGATATATTCTTCGGCCTTTTTTGCCGCTTCAAGATCCGGCATGTAAAGGGGATTTTGCATAGAGAATTCTTTACGGCATTTCTGATACTCGATAGTTACCGGGCCTATGGATTTTGTGTAGGCATATACCGTAATACCCAGTTCCTTAAGAATTGCAGAAGCTATAGCACCGGCAGCCACCCTGCTTATAGTTTCTCTTCCTGAGGAACGGCCGCCTCCCCTGTAATCTCTGAAACCGTATTTCATATCATAGGTATAATCGGCATGCCCGGGCCGGTAATAGGAAGCTATATCGGAATAATCGGATGAACGCTGGTTTTCGTTGAAAACTATTAAAGAAATAGGGGTTCCCGTAGTCTTTCCCTCAAAAACTCCGGATAAAATCCGTACTTTGTCTTCTTCTTTTCTTGGAGTAGAGAATTTTGACTGACCGGGCTTTCTGCGTTTTAAATATGCCTGTATCTGACTTTCGTCTAAAGGCAGGCCTGCCGGACAGCCGTCTATAACAACTCCGTATCCTTCACCGTGGGATTCGCCCCAGGTAGATATAGTAAAACATTTTCCGTAAATTGATCCTGACATTTTTATCACTCCAATATTGTAATTTATGCATTATTGAAATCTTTATCATAATAACGGGACAATAATAGGCAATATTTCTGCTTTATATATTATTGATGTCGATAAATAAATTTTCATTCAGAAAATTTATTTTAAGCATCGGCGAAAATATTTACTCATAGTATAAAGGAAATCTTATCCTGTTTCAACGGTTTAATGACATTTGTAAAAAATTAATCATATACTGAAATGACAATAAAACTGTGAGGCTTAAGATGGATAATCATAATAATTATCCTCGTTATTATTACGGATACGGATATACAAGGGATGAAGGAAATTATAAAAACACGAACCGTCCCGGGCATAGAGAAACCTCAGGCAGAAAGAGCGATGATGATTTAATTATAGAAGAGAATACAATATATGAAATAGACAGGGAATGTTTGGAACGGTTAAAAAGAAACAGAAAACGTTTAATATAATTTTATGTTTCATTATTTAAAATATTAAAAAGCAGTTATGAGGTCATACTTTTAGGCAAAATAATCATATTTGCTACGAAAACTGTATTAAAAAGCTGCGCAGACTGAAGTATAAAAACTTCAGCCTGCGCAACATTTTTTTATAAAGTAAAATATTAATACCGCTAAAGATTAGTACATTATATCATAAAATTTGATTTAGGCTAAACAAATTATATCTTCGGTTAATAATCATAACTTGTAAATATTATAAAAAAAGCTGCCGTAATCGTAGCTGTGCTACGATTTGACAGCTTTTTTTAAAGAATTTTTTTTGTCCCGTATTAGAAGCCGAAAACGTTGTTGTTGCAGCAGCAGAGGATGAGAAGGATAATGATGATAAGGAATCCGCAATTATCATCACCGTTACAATCTCTTCCTCCGAATACACCGTTATTGTTGTTGCAGCAACACAAAATCAGGATAATCAGCAGGATTAACCATCCGCAGTCATTGAATCCGCCGACGCCACGGTCGCAATGAGTAGCTGCTAAATCACTCATAGACTTCCTCCTAATATTAATTACACTGTATCATATGACAGACAGCTTGACTGATTTCCTGTTTTTATAATAAATCATAGATATTTTTGGAAACAAAAAACGAATTAAATGTGATTAGAATATTGGGTAAGCTGTCGGAATAGGATAATAAAAAAACGATTGGAGTTTTGCATGAAAGAAAGCAATAAAATACAAATTATAGTTCATTGTAAGGATTATGAAAGCAGGCGGATAGCATTAGAAGAGTTTGGACACATAAAATATAAATTACCCATGATAGATGCTTATGTTCTTGAAGTAGAAAAAAGCAAACTTGATTTGATAAAAGGGCTGGACGGGCTGATTGATATTGAGCTTGATGCCCATATAACCGCTCAGATGAATAGGGTTAACGATATAATCGAAACTAAGTGGGCCCATGAAAGAGGGATCTACGGAGAAGGGATAGGGGTTGCAATAGTAGATACCGGAATATGCCTTCATAGGGATTTTACCGAAGGCGGAAACAGGGTTATTGCCTTTAAGGATTTTGTAAATGCCAGGACCGAACCATATGATGACAACGGGCACGGTACCCATGTTGCCGGGATTATCGGAGGAAACGGATATTCATCAAAGGGCAAATATATGGGAGTGGCGCCCAAATGCAATCTGATTGCCGTTAAGGTCCTTGATCAAAAAGGAGACGGCAATATATCTGATGTCCTTGCGGGACTTCAGTGGATCATTGATAATCGGAAGAAATATAATATACGGGTGGTAAACGTTAGTGTAGGAACTACCGCTAAAGAAAGCCTGGATGAGAATTCATTGCTGGTACAGGGAGTAAATGCGGTTTGGGACAGTGGGATTGTAGTTGTGGTTGCGGCAGGAAATAACGGGCCGGAACCCATGACTATATCTACTCCGGGAATCAGCAGGAAAGTAATTACGGTAGGTTCTTCCGATGATAATATGTCAGTGGAAGTATTCGGCTCTAAAACCAAAAATTATTCGGGCAGAGGACCGACTCCATATTGCATAAAAAAACCTGATATTGTGGCTCCCGGCTCCAACATAATTTCCTGTAACACTAATCGTTTGGCAACTAAAGGCAGAATGGGTACCCCAAAATTTATAAGCGAATCTTTTCCTATGATGTATACGATAAAAAGCGGAACCTCAATGGCTACACCGGTGGTTTCAGGTGCAATTGCCTTGCTTTTGTCTGCATATCCATGGCTTACCAACCGTGAAGTAAAACTAAGGCTCAGAAACAGTGCGGTAGATTTGGGTGAAAAATGGGAAAAGCAGGGATGGGGACTTTTGAATGTAAGAAGGCTTCTTGATTTATAATTTATCGGCAGGTCGGGTGAATATCACAATGAAAATTATGGTTATAGTTGATAAATGGTCATCATACAAAAAAGAAAAAAAATGTTTAATCGAAGAACTTCTTGATTCGGGATACGAGGTTATACTTTTATCAGTTGAAAGAGAGCCTTTTTTTGATTCCTATAATAAGAGATATAAGCTATTTTACGTGTCCACAAACGGGCAAAAATATGTTTCAGGATACTTTAAATTTATGGTTTACTGCCTTATGGCATATAAAGTTTTAAAACCGGATAAAATCCTTCTTCATCTTAGCGAAGGGACTCTGGCAGCAGGAATAATGTTCAGGCTTTTTAAAAATACCATGTATTCTGTAATAATTGAAAGCCTTCAGCAAGTAAAAAGCAAAAGAAGCATTATGTACAGGCTGATGTACAGATACATAATAGGTCGTTCCAAAACAGTATTTTTTGTCTATAATGATGATTATGAAATGGCAGACAGATTTAAATTTAATTGTAAAGACAGGGCAGTTTTGCTTAGAAGCTGGGGGGTAAATATTGAAAAGGCATACGTATATCCCCTTCCAAAAACAGATTTGGTATATATGTCAATGCCTGTTTTATGCAGTCATGGAATAAAATGTTTTATTGAAACTGCAAAAATTGTCAGAGAGAAATATCCAAAAGTCAGGTTTTTGCTTTCGGGAACTTTAGCCGAAGAGTCAACGGTTTTATCAGAAGGGGAGTTTAATGAAGCATGTGAGAGCAAACATATATACTATATAGGAGATACCCCCGATATAAGACCATATCTGGAAGTTTGCAGCATATTCGTTCAAATAAATGTTTCTGTAAGGGAAGGACATATTATCGAAGCAGAAGCAGCCGGAAGACCGATACTGGCATCCGACCATCCGGTTAACAGAAGCCTGGTTATAGAAGGATATAACGGATTTATCCTGCCTGCTAACGATGCAAAAAAGTGGGCGGATAAGATATTTCTTTTGCTTGAAAATAAGGAGCTTAAAGCCAATATGGCTGATTGCTCCCGCGAATTATGCGGCAGAATGCATGACAGCAGGATAATAAGTAAATTAATCAAAGATAAGTTGGAACAGAAACTTGAAATAACATGGAGGATGTAATGAAAACCAAACCTTTGGTCAGTGTAATTGTGGCTGTGTCAAATAATGAGGAAACCTTATACGGGTGCATAGAAAGTATTATAGGGCAATCATATGCGAATTTGGAAATTATCTTAATGGTGAATAATTCAAAAGATTGCATTAACTTAATATGCCATAATCTTACCCTGATGGATTTTAGAATACGTATAGTTAACTATAGTCCTGACAATAAAGACAATGAAAAACTATCGGCTTTTTATGAGGGTCTTAAGCATGCTAACGGAAACTATGTCGCATTTGTTGACAGCAATGACAGGCTACACAAAGATATGATTAGGATATTAGCGGGGATATGTTTAAAATATAAATGCCGGATAGCATGCTGCAAGACAGGTACAAAAAAGGATAGCAATACCCGGTACTTGTCAGAAAGGGGAAAAATCAGGGTATATAAGAGAACCCCGGCCTTTATGAGCCGAAAGTTTACTTATGATCTTTACGGCAAGGTCTTTGACATAGCTTTATTTGAAGACTTGTCCATGTCTGATTTCTATATGTATCCTTTGTATTACAGGACAGAGAAAATATCAGAAACAGAAAGAAAAATGTATTTTAAAGATCCTGAAATCGGCTTTAATAGTGAAATTAAATTATGTTTGGATACCGTTATGAAATATTATAAAGACAGAATTCAATATTTCAAAAACAGTGAAAGCGATCTTTTAAATTTGACCCATGAATATTACTGCGAATTTCTTGGGGATTATTATATTTATCAGCTTAAGATAAAAGAGGATCCGAAAAGTCTTGAAAATGCAAGAGCCGAATTTAGAAAAGAATACGGCATAGTTAGACATATTAAAACTACGCCGTTTTATACCAGAATGCGTCTGGGCCTGATATATTATTTACCTAAATTTTATCTTGCTTTAATAAAAATCTGTCGCATAAACAATAAATTGACTATGATAAATAATTTAAAAAGATTATAAATGTTTTTTAAAATCAGATGAGGTTTAAAAAAAGAAGCATGAGTAAGTTATAACCTGACAGGTACAAGACGGCATACATATAGCTGCCGTCTTTTTTGTTTATAATGATTCATCTTTTCCTGATTTAAATATCATTTTTAAATTAGGGGGTAAGGCGGGGAAGTGTTTTTATATATTTTTTTATTTAATAAGTGTATGATAAATCGGTGATAAATCAAACGGGAGTAAATAAGCAATATTAACAAAAAAATAAACAGATTTAGTATGATTATTAACATTTTCTAAATTAGTTTATTAAATTGACAAATTGTTGTTGTAAAATTGTCATCAAGGTATTATAATATAATCAGGTAATTCATTAGCAGTCTATATCAAGAATTTTATGATAAAGATTTTTTATAGAATAGATTACATATAATTGTTAAGCATATTTATAGTGCGTTAATTTAAATTGGTATAGAACACACAATGATTACCTGAACTGTTTTGTATGGCTTGGAGCTTTAGGTGTAAACAATAAGAATTTAATCTTTTATAAAAGGAGGAATAAAATATGGCATATTTTAAAGTTGACAAAATCCAGTATGAAGGCCCTCAAAGCAAGAACCCTCTCGCATTTAAGTACTACAATCCCGATGAAGTAGTAATGGGAAAACCCATGAAAGAGCACTTAAGATTTGCAATGTCCTATTGGCATACCTTTACCTACATGGGTAGAGATCCTTTCGGTGGAGATACTATGAACCGCCATTGGGACAATACCGAAGATGTTATGGAAAAGGCTAAAGAAAGAGTACGTGCCGCATTCGAATTTATGGAGAAAATGCAGATTCAATATTTCTGCTTCCACGATGCGGACATTGCTCCTATAGTTCCTAACGATCTTGCTGAAACAAACAGAAGATTAGATGAGATCGTAGCCGTTATTAAAGAAGAGATGAAACGCACCGGTATTAAGTGCCTGTGGGGTACTACAAATGCATTTGGCGATGCTAAGTTTGTACATGGTGCCGGAACATCCTGCAATGCTACCGTATTTGCATATACCGCAGCTCAGATTAAGAAGGCTATGGAAATCACTAAGGAGCTCGGCGGTGAGAACTATGTATTCTGGGGCGGCCGTGAAGGATATGAAACCCTTCTGAATACAGATACTGCTCTTGAACTTGATAACTTTGCAAGACTGCTTAGAATGGCAGTTGACTATGCTAAGGAAATCGGATTTACCGGTCAGTTACTGATCGAGCCTAAGCCGAAGGAACCTACAAAGCATCAATATGACTTTGATGTGGCTACAGTAATCGGCTTCTTAAGAAAATATGACTTACTGCCTTACTTCAAGATGAATATCGAAGCAAACCATGCAACACTGGCTATGCATACATTCCAGCATGAGCTTAACATGGCAAGAATTAACGGTGTACTGGGCAGTGTAGATGCCAACATCGGTGATCCTATGCTTGGATGGGATACAGACCAGTTCCCGACAAACCTTTATGATACTACTCTTGCTATGTATGAAATTCTGTTAAACGGCGGACTTGGTTCAGGCGGTCTTAACTTCGATGCTAAAGTACGTCGTGCATCATTCGAGGATGACGATTTATTCTACGGATATATTGCAGGTATGGATACATTCGCAAGAGGCCTGAAAGTTGCAGCTAAGCTTCTTGAGGATAAGGTATTTGAAAACTTCAAAGCTGAGCGCTATGCAAGCTACAGAGAAGGTATCGGTAAAGATATCGTTGAAGGTAAAGTCGGATTTAAGGAATTAGAAGCATACGCATTAAAGAACGGAGTAACTCCTAACAAATCCGGCAGACAGGAAATGCTTGAAAGCATCCTGAATCAATACATTATCGAAACAAAATAATCGATAAATTTTAAATATAAAAAATGCGGCATATCTTAAGGGTATGCCGCATTTTTTATGACTTATCATTTCTTTTAATTAAATTAATTCAAAATTAATTTTTATATGTACTATTCAACAGAAATTACTCCTACGGGACAATTGTCGGCTGCTTCCTTGGCTGAAGCTTCAGCTCCTTCAGGAATGGGATCTGTATAGACCTCGGCCAGTCCTTCGTCGTCTATTCTAAATACTTCCGGGCATGTGGCGGCGCATAATCCGCATCCGATGCATCCGTCGCGATCTATTTTTGCTTTCATATGCATTCCTCCATATAATTTTATGATAATATAATATATCACAAAATTTGGCTTAAGTCCATTTTTTTTAAGTATTTTGATTACGATCAAATTTTAAATCTTGAAATTTAGAATTAAAAACCGTAAAATGGGGAATGTTAAAATGAGGGTAATTAAAGGGCTGTGGGTAAACGTCTTTTAAGAGAAAGAAAAAACGCTGCAAAAGATACGTTTAAGTTTGCTGAAAATAGGGCAAAAGAATTGGCCGAATTGCTAGGTATAAATGAAGAAAAAAAGTTGAATATTTGGGTAGGCGAATTTGCCAAAACCGGAGACTGTAAAACAGCATTCGGAGCCGATGGGCAAGAAATATATGACGCTTGGGTAGAATGGTGCTTGAGATTTTAAAAGTATTGTGGTATACATAAAGTGTAACTAATAATATTTACTAACATATGGAGGTATATTATTATGAGAAAATTTGAGTGTACTGCTTGTGGTTACATTTATGATGAAGAATTGGGCGATCCCGATAACGGAATAGCTCCCGGAACTAAGTGGGAAGATCTTCCTGATGACTGGGTTTGCCCTCTTTGCGGTGTCGGTAAGGAAGACTTTGAAGAAATAAGCTAAAAACCGGGGTGTTGCTATAGCAGGGTTTTCCTTCATATGGCAGCACCCTATAAATTTATATAATATAAACTGGATTTATTTTTTGGGAGGATATTAATGCTTAACCAATTTTCAAGAACAGAATTATTGCTTGGTAAAGAAGCTATGGAAAAGCTAAATAATTCAAGAGTTGCTGTGTTTGGTATCGGAGGGGTCGGCAGTTTTACTGTGGAAGCTCTGGCAAGAAGCGGAGTCGGATACATAGATCTGATTGACGACGATAAAGTGTGTCTGACTAATCTTAACAGGCAGCTTATAGCTACTAGAAAAACCGTAGGAAAACCTAAAGTCGAGGTTATGAAAGAAAGGATACTGGAGATTAATCCGAAAGCCCAGGTGGTAACTCATCAGTGTTTCTTTACAAAAGAAACTGCCGATCAGTTTGAGTTCTCGCAGTACGATTATGTGGTGGATGCCATAGATACGGTATCGGGTAAAATAGAGATAATAGTACGATGCAAAGAAAAAAATGTTCCGGTAATAAGCTGCATGGGCGCGGGAAATAAACTTGATCCCACGAAGTTTGAGGTGGCGGATATATATAAAACATCTATTTGTCCTCTGGCAAAAGTAATGAGAAAAGAGCTGAAAGCAAGAGGAATCGAATCTCTTAAGGTAGTATATTCAAAAGAACCGGCTATGAAACCCGTAGAGGATATGAGGATAAGCTGTAAAAGCAATTGCATATGCCCTCCCGGAACAGCAAGAAAATGTACGGCAAGAAGGCAGATACCCGGAAGTGTTGCCTTTGTTCCTTCGGTTGCAGGACTTATTATAGCCGGTGAAGTTATTAAAGATTTGGTCGGACTAAATGACAGATAGGGCTTGTAATTCCTTTTTCATTGTTGTATATTCATACTTAACGAATAAATATGCATTATGTAAAATAAGCGGAAGGATGATGACAATGGGAAAAATACCTACCAGAGAAGAAGCCTGGGATTTGTTATGCGAATTCAATAAGGATGAATTCCATTTAAAACACGCCAGAATCGTTGAAGGGGTTATGAAATATTTTGCCCGGGAGTTAGGTCATGGAGAAGAGGATTTTTGGGGAATAGTCGGTCTTCTTCATGATCTTGATTTTGAGATGTACCCTGATGAGCATTGCATAAAAGTTCAGGAAATTATGAGAGACCGAGGGCTGGATGAAAGACTTATTCATGCGGTGGCAAGCCACGGATACGGTATCTGCTGCGATATAAAACCGGAACATGAGATGGAAAAAGTTCTGTATGCGGTAGATGAGCTTACGGGTTTAATTGGGGCCACAGCCATTATGCGGCCTTCAAAAAGCACAATGGACCTTGAAGTAAGTTCGGTAAAAAAGAAATTTAAAACGCCAAAGTTTGCTGCCGGCTGCTCCAGGGAGGTTATAAGCAACGGGGCCAATATGCTTGGCTGGGAATTGGACAAGCTTTTTGAAAAAACTATACTTGCCATGAGGGAAGTTGAGCAAACGACCGGGCTTGTATAGTATGACAGGGAGGATAGCCGGTAATCCGGTGCTGGATAATTATGATAGGATTAGGTACATTAGGTAATATAGCTTTAATTTTGATCGGCTCAACCGTAGGACTACTGATAAAAGGGGGCCTTAAGCAGCGCTTTCAGGAAACTATTATGAGTGCTCTTGGGCTTGCGGTGATGTTTATAGGTATTGTAGGAGCATTGGAAGGCCTTCTCGTGGTGGATGACGGGAAATTGTCCGGTTCCAATATGATGCTGATGATAGTGTCTTTAGCAATAGGCAGCCTGATCGGTGAGGCTGTCAATATTGAAGAAAAACTTGACAGGGTCGGCGTTTGGCTAAAAGGCAAGTTAAAACTTTCAAACGGCAAGGAAAAAGGATTTGTGGAGAGCTTTGTAAACAGTTCCCTGCTGTTTTGTGTAGGAGCTATGGCTATTATAGGTTCAATTAAAGACGGACTTTCTGCAGATCCGTCCATGCTTCTTGCCAAAGGCCTTATAGACGGAGTAACCGCCATATTTTTTGCATCTACATTTGGTATAGGCGTATTTTTCTCAGTAATTCCCGTAGGTTTATATCAGGGGATTATTACTTTTGCTGCGGGAATTATCGAACCGTTTTTAACACAGAGGCTGGTGTCAAATCTTTCTTTTATTGGGTCTATACTTATTTTTGCAATAGGTATAAATATGATTTTCGGTAAGAAAATAAAAACCGGAAATCTTTTGCCGGCCATAGTAGTACCTATTATTTATGAACTAATATTAGTTATTTTGTAACTTGTTTAAATGTAAATTATCTGATATTAAATTATTCATTTTAGTATACCTCTAATAAGCAAATAATCAAAAAAATCTGTCCGAGAGTATGTTAAACTTATTGGGCATTTTTGTATGAAAAATTTAGTTGACATACGTTAAATTGCTTTTATAATATTGAAATAATAGTAAATATATGGAAGCAGGGGAGTTGTACGGTATGAAAAAAATTATAGCCGTAAGTATAAGAATATTTGTTATGTCCGTAGCCATTGTTTTGGCAGTGATTTTTCCCGTATTTTCATTAAAATCTGCATTGTTTCTGGCTTTTGGATTTGGAACTTCATTAAGTTTATTGAAATCTTCGATGATTTGATATTTATACATATATCCGTATATACTCCCATATTTTTCTAAGTAAATATACTTAATAAAATTGATTTCTATTGGTATCTACATTCGCAGAACAGACTTTAGCTTATCGTAAATATCTTTGTTAAACGGGCTTAGGTCTGCAACTGCGATTTTTTTATTTTAAAGGGTAATATTTTCAAATTCAGGATTGACATTACATGTATTATTGTATACAATTATACAAATCATGATTGTGAATAAAAATACAAGGGAGTGGAGAGTAGACAATGGAACAGAGAAAAGTAACTATTAATCCGCAAAATAACCTGCTTCAGCTGGAAGAGCCCATCTACAGACTGGTTGATGTCGATGAGCCTAATACGTTTCGCAATTTGTTTCCTTATGATGAAGTCCCGAAAATTGCATTCAACGACAGAATAGTACCACACAATTTCCCAAAAGAAATATTCATTACCGATACAACATTCAGAGACGGGCAGCAATCCAGAGCTCCCTATACTACAGAACAGATCGTGACATTGTATGAGTACCTGCACCGGCTTGGCGGGCCCAAGGGAATAATACGCCAGTGTGAGTTTTTCTTATACAGCAAGAAAGACAGGGATGCCGTATATAAATGCCTGGAAAAGGGATACAAATATCCTGAAGTTACCTCATGGATCAGGGCCAGTAAAAAAGACTTTGAACTGGTTAAAGAAATAGGCCTTAAGGAAACAGGTATTTTGGTAAGTTGTTCTGACTATCATATTTTTTATAAAATGAAGATGACAAGAAAGGAAGCCATGGACCATTATTTGAATGTGGTAAGGGAATGTCTTGATACAGGCGTTATACCCCGTTGTCATCTGGAAGATATCACAAGATCCGATATTCATGGATTTGTAATTCCGTTTTGTTATGAATTAATGAGGTTAAGCAAGGAATATAATATGCCTGTTAAAATAAGAGCCTGCGATACCATGGGTTATGGAGTAAATTACCCAGGAGCGGTAATTCCCCGTTCTGTTCAGGGTATCATTTACGGCTTAACCGCCCATGCCGGTGTACCGTCCGAATGGCTGGAGTGGCACGGTCACAATGATTTTTATAAGGCTGTCGTTAATTCTACCACCGCATGGCTGTACGGTGCCGCAGCTGTTAACTGTTCACTTTTCGGCATAGGTGAAAGAACGGGCAATACGCCTTTGGAAGCCATGGTATTTGAATATGCCCAGTTAAAGGGGACCTTAGACGGCATGGATACCACGGTTATTACCGAGATAGCAGAGTACTATGAAAAAGAGATAGGTTATAAGATCCCTTCAAGAACACCTTTTGTAGGCAGAGATTTTAACGTAACAAGAGCGGGAATTCATGCCGACGGTTTGTTAAAGAACGAAGAGATTTATAATATTTTTGATACGGAAAAATTCCTTAAACGCCCGCCCAGAGTAGCCATATCAAATACTTCCGGCCTTGCGGGAATTGCTCACTGGATAAACAGCTATTATAGGCTTAATGAGGATAAAGCCCTGGATAAAAATCACCCGCTGGTAGCAAAAGTTAAAGATTGGGTTGACAAAGAATATGATGAGGGAAGGGTTACCGTAATTACCGACGAGGAACTGGTGGATGTAGTAAGCAAAGTAAAAGAAGAACTTGGAATTGACACATGGTAAGTACATATTTTAGGATCGGTTGACAAGGAAGATTCCTTAACTTACAATAAAATTATTACAATAAAGATGTGGAGGACGAATATGTTAAGAACGGAGCAAATTGAAAAGGCTAAGGAAATATTTGGGAAACTGCTTGCCGAGCAGTTGCAAAGAGTTGAAGAAATGAAAAACCAGGGTGATTTTATAGATTATAAGTCCCTGGATCAGATAATTATAGGGGTGTGCGGGGGAGACGGTATAGGACCCGCCATAACAAGCCAGGCAAGAAGGGTCCTGGAATATTTACTGAAAGACGATGTTGAAGCAGGTAAAGTGGTTTTTCGTAACATAGAAGGGCTTACAATTGAAAGAAGAGCCGCAGAAAATGCTGCGATTCCTCCGGCAGTTTTGGAAGAAATAAAGAAATGCCATGTTATACTTAAAGGCCCTACTACCACTCCCAGAAAAGGAGACCCCTGGCCCAATGTTGAAAGTGCCAATGTGGCTATGAGAAAGGAACTGGATCTCTTTGCCAACGTAAGGCCTGTAAGAATTCCGGAGCAGGGTATTGACTGGACATTTTTCCGTGAGAATACGGAAGGAGCCTATGCTTTAGGCAGCAAGGGCATCAATGTGACAGAAGATCTGGGAGTAGACTTTACGGTAGTAACTACTCAGGGATGTGAAAGAATTATAAGAGCGGCTTTTGAATATGCAAAAAACAATAATAAAACAAGAGTTACGGCAGTAACTAAAGCCAATATCATAAAAGTAACAGACGGCAAATTCCTGGATATATTCTATAAGATTGCCAAAGAATATCCGGACATCACAGCCGATGACTGGTATATCGATATCATGACAGCAAAACTGGTGGACGAAAAGAGAAGGAAGGACTTCCAGGTACTTGTGCTTCCTAATCTGTATGGGGATATCCTTACCGACGAGGCAGCGGAATTCCAGGGCGGTGTCGGAACAGCCGGCAGTGCCAATATCGGAAAAAGGTATGCCATGTTTGAAGCCATTCACGGTTCCGCTCCAAGAATGGTACAGGAAGGAAGAGAAATTTATGCCGATCCCAGCAGCATGATTCGTGCCGGGGCTATGCTTTTATCCCATATCGGATATACCAAGGAAGCTGAAAAACTTTACCGTGCTCTGGATATTTGCACCGTAACCGAAAAGAAACTGGTTATTACAGGAAGAGATACCGGTGCCACCGGTGAGGAATTTACAAATTATCTTATGGATACAATTGCCGTTTTATAAAAGTGTACGCACCTAAGCAATCTTAATATTGTTTCGGATAATAAGGAGGATTTCCTTGGAAGAGTATAATCTTCAGAAAGAAACAGCCGACAGATATACCCTTGGGGGAAGGGTTTACAATGCGATAAGGGATAAAATCCTGTCCGGCCAATACAAAGAAAGTGAAGAACTGAAGGAAAACGCCGTTGCCGCGGAACTGGGTGTAAGCCGGACTCCGGTAAGGGAAGCGCTTCGGCAATTGGAACTGGAAGGACTTGTAACCATAATTCCTAACAAAGGGGCATATGTAACGGGAATTACAAAAAAGGATATTCATGATATTTATATTATCAGGTCTTATCTGGAAGGGCTTTGTGCAAAATGGGCCTGCGAAAACATAACGGAAGCGCAAATTGAAGCATTGGAAGAAATTTTATACCTGTCGGACTTCCATGCGGGAAGAGGCCATTATGACCAGATGGTAGAACTGGATAATAAATTTCATGAACTGATATATAAGGCATCGGGCAGCAAGATATTAAACCATGTATTGTCTGATTTTCACCAATATGTGGAAAGGGTAAGAAAGGTAACGTTGTCCATGCCTTACCGGGCGGAAAAGTCCAGCAAGGAGCATGCGGCCATTGTGGAAGCCATTAAAAAAAGAGACGGGAAATTGGCCGAAGCCCTGGCTACCGAGCATATCATGAATACCATAAAAAATCTTATAGAACAGGGTTTGTAGATACTAAAATAATCCCCTGTATTGAGAAATTCGGTAAAATTCTCAATGCAGGGGACTTTAATTGCTTTTCATCATATCTTTTTTTATTAGTGTTAAGAATAGTTTCGCATTATTGGATTTCTGATTCTGAATAATAAACCTGTATTAGGAAGTAGTATAAGGCTAGCAGGACAGAAAACCTAAATAACCGAAATGTTTTGCCATAGGATTTTAGAGAGTAATATATATTGAATATCAAATTTCAGCTTAAATCCTCCATAGACAGTTCTTCCCACAACTTCAGAAGTTCTTCAAGCCTTGCCTCAATCTGCTCCTTTCTTTTATGAAGCTCCATAAGTTTTTGGGGATCCGTATAAATATCTTCTCTGACCAGAAGATCGTCAATTTCGGCATTTTCTGTTTCTAAGGCACTGATTTCATCTTCAACCTTTTTTAAGTCATTTTTTCTCTTTCTTATCCTTGCCTGTTCTTCTTTCTGCTGCAGCCATGTCATCTTATTGGAACTTACACTACCTGTTTCGGCTGCATTTTCTTTGACCGCCCAAGGGGTAGTTTTTGTACCTGTATTAGCCGACTTGTTCAAATTTGCGGCTTCCAATTCGGCTTTTTTAGTAAGGTAATAATCGTAGTCGCCCAGATAATTTATTATACGCCCGTCGGCCAGGTCCAGGATTCTGCTTGCAGTCCTGTTAATAAAGTAGCGGTCGTGGGAAACATACAGTATGGTGCCGCTGTAGGAATTGAGGACATTTTCAAGAATTTCTTTTGAGATAATGTCCAGATGGTTGGTCGGCTCGTCTAAGATAAGGAAATTAGCTTCGGATAACATCAGCTTTGCCAGGGAAACCCTTCCCCGTTCACCGCCGCTTAAGTCTTTAATTTTCTTAAAAACATCGTCATCGGTAAAAAGGAAAGCAGCCAGTATATTTCTTATGCTTGTATTGTCAAGATGCGGGTAGGTATCCTGCAGTTCTTCGATTAAAGTTTTTTCCGGGTCAAGGCTTTGCATCTCCTGGTCATAATAGCCGATATGTACTTTTGAACCCAGGTATATATCACCTGAATCCGCCTGTACAGATCCGGTAATTATCTTTAAAATAGTGGTCTTTCCTGTTCCGTTATTGCCTATAAGGGCTACTTTTTCGCCTCTTTTTATTTCGAAATTTATATCCTTAAATAAATTTAAGTTGCCGTAAGACTTGCTTAAGCCTTCCACCCGAAGGACATCGTTTCCGGAAATAATTCTAGGCTCAATGGAAAAATGCATTTGCATATTTTCCGCCGGCTTTTCGATACGTTCAATTTTATCAAGCATTTTCTGGCGGCTTTCTGCTCTTTTAAAGAATTTTTCACGGTTATAGGAGCGAAGCCTTGCTATTACTTCCTCGTGATGCTTAATTTCTCTTTGCTGGTTAATATATGCTTTAAGCTGAATTTCCTTTTGGAGTTCTTTCTTTTTTATATAATCAGTATAGTTGCCTAAAAAAACTTGAGCTTTATGATGATCAATTTCAATGATCTTAGTTACAACTTTATCCAGAAAATAGCGGTCGTGAGCCACAATAATTACGCTTCCGTCATAATTTATCAGGAAGGTTTCGAGCCAGGCTATAGACACCAGGTCCAGATGGTTTGTCGGCTCATCAAGAAGCAGGATATCAGGCTTGGAAAGAAGCAGTTTTCCGAGAGCGATTCTGGTTTTTTGCCCTCCGGATAAGGTATCTACTTTTTTATTAAAATCATCTTCGCTAAATCCCAGGCCTTTTAATATGCCCGTGACTTCGCTTCTGTATGCGTATCCGTTTTTAACTTCAAATTCATGGTTTAACCTGGTATAAGTATTAAGCATTTGGTCAAGTTCTTTGCCCTGTGCATGCTTCATCTGTTCCTGAAGTTTTAAAATTCTTTCTTCCAGTTCGATTATATCTTTTCTTACATTATACATCTCCTCATATATTGTAAAGTCGGATTTTAAATCCTGATGCTGGGGAAGATATCCGACAGAAGTGTCTTTGGCAATTACTACTTCGCCTTCATCGGCTTGAAGATCACCTGTTATGATTTTAAGCAAGGTGGACTTTCCCGCACCGTTTATACCTACAATAGCGGCTTTTTCTCTTTCGTTAATATGAAAAGATACGGCTTTTAATATTTCTTCCGTACCGAAAGATTTATATATATTGTTACATGACAAAACCATGATAATAACCTCTTTCTCAACTGCCAAAATATAATGACTTTTTATATTTTAGCATATTATAAATATCAAGTAAAGGATGCCGAAAATGGACATATCCATAAATAAGCAATTGATTGACTTATTATTAACAATAAAATATAATAAACCATATAGACGCATAGCCGGAAGGAGGATATATATTGGAGAAAAAAAGGATTTCCAAAGCAGTTATAAATAGATTGCCCAGATATTACCGATATCTCGGGGATTTGCTTGAGAAGGATGTTGTCCGTATTTCTTCAAAAGAACTCAGTGAGAAAATGAAAGTGACTGCATCCCAGATAAGGCAGGATTTAAACAATTTCGGAGGTTTCGGCCAGCAGGGCTATGGCTATAATGTGGAATATCTACATTCGGAAATTGGAAAAATTCTGGGGCTGGAAAAACAGTACAGCTTAATAATTATCGGTGCAGGTAATTTGGGACAGGCCCTGGCAAATTATGCGGATTTTGAAAGAAGAGGCTTTTTTGTTAAGGGAATCTTTGATATTAACCCCAGACTGGTGGGAATGTCCATAAGGGGTATTGAAATAAAAAACGTAGATGAGTTAGAAGATTTTGTAAAAAATAATGATATTGATATTGCAGCTTTGACCGTACCCAAAGCAAAGGCGCCTCAGGTGGCTGCTGATCTTGTAAAATGGGGTATCAAAGGAATATGGAATTTTGCCCCTACAGACCTTAATTTGCCGGATGATGTAGTGGTTGAAAATGTCCATCTTTCAGACAGTCTGATGAAATTGTCCTATAAGCTATCAGAAAAAAGAAAACTTGCCGATTAATATTATATAAACTATTACAAGGCAGGTTGATTATGGGAAAACGAATGAAAGTTGACTTTAATTCGATTATCCGGGATAAAAAGGTTCCGATTTTGACCTTGGATTCAAGATGGCATGAACTGTTTCCCGATGAAAAAAAGACGGCACGTATAAAAGAGCTTGAGCAAAAAGTCAATCAGCTGTTAAAAACCCAGGGAAAATTAATAAACGATATAGAGGATATGAAAAAGCTCAAAAAAACTTTCCTGGATGATATCATTGTCAATATGGATACAAAAGAAGACATAAGCAAATCTAAAGAAAAGCGAATGGATAAGAACAAACGTTATATTGACAAGCTGAATGACAAGATTAAAGAAGCTTCCGAGCAGCTAAGGGAAATTCCGGATAAAATTAAAGAAGCAAATGAGGAACTTTTACTGGAAAGTCTTAAAGTCTGCTATAATAACATTTACGAAAACAGAAAAGAACTGGAAAGGATAACGGACTGGATAGCAAAAACAAGAGAAGAATTAAAAAGGAATATTCTTTTAAAACAAGACTTAGAAACTTTGACAAAACAGATCTATTCTCATATGCATGATATTTTAGGTGCAGAAATTATTGACATTTTTGACAAGATGCAGGAAAAATTATAACTATTGCAAGCTATTATAAAGGAATGATTCTGAATGATAGTAGGAATCGGTGTAGATCTGGTTGAAATAAATCGGATCGGCAAAGCCTGTGAAAAAGAAGGATTTCTTAATAAATGCTATACCGAAGACGAAGTAAGGCTTATAGATAATAACTGGCAGAAAGCTGCCGGGAATTTTGCCGTAAAAGAAGCCGTAGCCAAGATGTTTGGTACAGGCTTCAGAGGATTTTCTCCGAAAGATATAGAAGTACTTCGTGACAGCCTGGGAAAACCTTATGTGAATTTATACGGCAAAGCGGCTCAAATGGCCAAAGACCGGCAGATATCATATATCCACGTTTCGATTACAAATACAAAAGACTATGCAAATGCATTTGTCGTGGGCGAGAAAATTGATTAAGGATATATGGAAAGTTAAAGTGGTGTATAAAAATGAAATATATAGTTGATTCAAACAGAATGAAGCAAATTGACATATATACCATGGATGTAATTGGTATTCCGTCTCTTGTCCTGATGGAAAGGGCGGCTTTGGAAGTTGTTTCTGTCATGAAGCAAGTAATAAAAAAAGAGGATCGTATACTTGCAGTATGCGGTCCCGGAAATAACGGAGCCGATGGAGTTGCAGCCGCAAGAATCTTGTTTATGCAAGGTTTTGAGGTTGCAATTCTTTTGACTTTTGACAGGGAAAAATGCAGCAGGGAGATGCAGACGCAGCTTGAAATAGCTTCTAAATTGGGGATTAAAATTGATAACAGTATAAACATCGGTGAATATAATATAATAGTCGATGCTATCTTTGGTATCGGTTTATCCAAACCTGTTACCGGAGGATTTGCCGAAATAATTGACGAAATAAACGGTGGCAAACATATCGTATTTTCGGTAGATATACCTTCCGGCATATCGGCTGACAACGGAAAAGTGCTTAAAACTGCCATAAAAGCAGACTATACGGTAACTTTCGGTTATATGAAGCAGGGACTTTTAATGTATCCCGGAGTTTCATATGCAGGTAAAGTAACCGTATCGGATATCGGATTTCCAGATATCGCCTTACGTCAGGTAGGCCCCGCTGCTTTTTATTATACGGAAGAAGATCTTTGCAGGCTTCCTTACAGAAAAAGTGACGGACATAAAGGTACTTTCGGCAAAGTATTGGTTATAGCCGGAAGTGAGGGAATGGCAGGAGCCGCATATCTGTCCGCCAAAGCTGCATACAGAACCGGAGCAGGTATGGTAAAGATACTTACCGCGGCAAAAAACCGGAATGTTATACAGACATTACTTCCCGAAGCTCTTTTTGCGCCGTATGATTATGACGAAGATGATAAAGAAAATGAAATTATTTCGAATGGCAACAGAAGAGGCAAAAGTGTATCTATATCAGTGGGAAATTTAATTAAGGCGCTTGACTGGGCTGATGTGGCTGTTATCGGTCCGGGTCTTGGTATATCTGATAAATCAAGAGACCTTTTAACATTTGTTTTAGATGTCGTAAAAAATAAAAGAAAGCCTTTAGTTATCGATGCTGATGCAATCAATATACTTGCCGGGATGTTAGACAGGGAGAGTTTATCTGTTAAAGATCGTTTGGAAAAAATCGAATCCTTGCTTCCTGAAAATTCGGTTCTAACCCCTCATCCCATAGAATTATCAAGGATTCTAAACGTTCCGGCATCCGAGATAACAGATAATATAATTGACATTGCAAATCAATATTTTTATAATAGTAAATTAATATATGTCTTAAAAAATGCCAGAACAATTGTAACGGGACCCGGCGGTAAATATATAAATATTTCAGGCAGTAACGGAATGGCTACCGCAGGAAGCGGTGATGTGCTTACGGGAATAATTGCGGCCCTTACGGCACAGGGGCTTGATGCTTATGAAGCGGCTTGCCTTGCCGTATATATGCATGGGTTGGCAGGAGAATTGGCAGCCCAAAAATCAAGTGTTTATTCAGTAATGGCGGGCGATATTGCCGATGTCATTGGAGAAATACTGCATGATAAGCAAAATACAATTTTAGAAACTAGGTGAAGGTTAATTGGATAGGTGTGATTATTACAGGGCGCAGGTTAATATAAATCTTGATGCAATACGTTCCAATATAAATGAGATAAGAAGACATCTAAAAAAAGATACAAAACTTATGGTTATAGTAAAGGCTGATGCTTACGGTCACGGAGCTGTCGCCGTTTCAAAGGCGCTGGAAAACGGTCTGGCAGATGCCTTCGGAGTTGCCATTATTGAAGAAGCAGTTGAGCTTAGAAAGGCGGGTATAACAAAGCCTATTTTAATACTGGGATTTACCCCCAAAGAGCAATTTGATCTCGTTGTGTCCTATGATGTCATACAGACTGTTTATCAGTATGAAATGGCACAAGAACTGTCAAAAGAAGCTATAAAACAGGGAAAGACCGCAAAAATTCATATAAAAGTAGACACAGGCATGTCTAGGCTTGGTTTTTCTGATTCACAGGAAAGCATTACGGAAATAAAAAAGATATCAACCCTTAAAGGTTTATATATAGAAGGAATTTTTTCTCATTTTGCCAATGCGGATGAAAAAGATAAAAGCAGTGTAAACGACCAAATCAGGAGATTTAATGATTTTTACAGGCAGCTGGAAAATGAAGGCATACATATTCCGATTCGGCATATGGCTAACAGCGCAGGTGTTATCGAATTTCCTAATGCCCAGTATGAAATGGTCAGATGCGGAATAATAACATACGGATTATATCCTTCCGAGTATGTCAACCATTCATTTGCAAATCTGATACCTGCTATGGAATTAAAAAGTCATGTGGTATATATTAAGGAAGTTCCTCCAGGTACCGGTATCAGTTACGGCTCTACATACATAACCAAAAGAAAAACAAAGGTTGCTACAATTCCGGTGGGGTACGCAGACGGCTATTCCAGAAACCTTTCTAATGTAGGAAAGGTTATAATCCGCGGCAAATATGCGCCGATTATCGGAAGAATATGTATGGATTATTTTATGGTTGATGTAACAGATATAGAAGATGTGACCCAGGGTGATACCGTAACTTTACTGGGAAAGGACGGGGATTGTGTAATCAGTGCGGAAACACTGGCTTTATGGTCTCATTCCTTCCCGTATGAAATGGTTTGCACCGTCGGCAAAAGAATTCCCAGAGTTTTTCTTAGCCAGGAAGAAAGTAAGTAATCGGTAAACTTTTTATTCAATTGTAGATTTAAAATATTACATATTGAATAAAAAAGATATCACTTTATGGAATACTCACGACGAAACTGGCAATAATAAGAGTAAAAGCTTGCAATGGAGTGTGAGTAAAGTGGTAATTAAAAGAGGAGATATCTTCTATGCCGATTTAAGACCGGTTATAGGATCTGAGCAGGGAGGTATCCGGCCGGTATTGATAGTCCAAAATGATACGGGCAATAAGCACAGTCCGACGGTGATATGTGCGGCAATAACATCAAAGATGAATAAGGCCAAGCTTCCGACCCATGTGGAACTGGCTGCCGATAAATATGGTATCGTTAAAGATTCTGTTATTTTGCTTGAACAGGTAAGAACTATAGACAAATCAAGATTAAAGGAAAAAGTATGTCATTTGGATAAGGAGGTATTGAAGAAAATTGACAAGGCACTGATTATTAGTCTTTCACTGGATACATATTTTAAAAATATATTATTTTAATTTAAGAAGGAAGGGATTATTTTTACAATGGATAGCGACAGTCCTTTATGGGGGATTTCGACTGTTATTCTGCTTATTCTTGTTATGGCTATCATATCCTGTATGAAAGCTGCACTGGAAAATGTAAATGAAAGCAGCATAAGAAAGAAAGCAGATAAGGGTGATAAAAAAGCAGCAAGCCTTCTGGCTTTTATTGAAAAAGGCACAAAATATCAAAATACTTTGGCTTTATTGTTATGCGGCACATCGGCAATTACAGTGATTTATGCGGAAGAATATATTTTGCCGGCTATAAAATACCATATATCTTGTATTATTTTCATAATTTTTTTGGTATTTGGCATGACCGTATTCGGTGTGGTGTTGCCGGAAAAAATTTCGGCCAAGTATTCGGAGAAGTTAAGTTATAGGTTATTAGGGCTTATTAAACTTATATGCTTAATTTTTACACCGGTCAGCTTTCTGTTTGATATTATCATGAACTTTATATTCAGGATTTTTAAAATAAATCCTGATGATAAAAATGAAGGTGAAATAGAAGAAGAGATTATTTCCATAGTAAATGAAGGCCATGAACAAGGTGTAATCGATGCCGGGAAAGCGGAGATGATATCAAATATTATAGAACTGGATGATAAGAAAGCCCAGGATATAATGACTCATAAAAAACGTATTGTAGCTATCAATGCCGAGATTTCACTTAAAGAAGCACTAAGATTAATGCTTTCGGAAAACTATTCAAGATATCCATTATATGTAGATAATTTGGACAATATAGTCGGAATTCTTCATTTGAAAGATGTAATATCCGCATACATATCCGGGGACGAAAATAATAAAACGCTGCAGGAAATAGCAAGAGAACCTTACTTTGTACCCGAAACCCAAAGTGTCAATTTGTTGTTCCGGGAAATGCAAGCCAAGAAAATTCATATGGCCATAGTTGTCGATGAATACGGACAAACTGCCGGACTGGTGGCTATGGAGGATTTTCTGGAAGAAATTGTGGGTAATATACAGGATGAATACGATATGGAAGAAAAGATGATAATTTCAGTTGAAGATGATTCCTGTGTGGTTAAAGGTTCCATAAGCCTGGAAGACCTGAAGGAAGAGCTTGATATAGTAATTGAAAATGAAGATTTTGATACATTAAACGGCTTTTTAATATCAATTCTTGACAGAATACCTGCAGACGGTGAAAAGGCTACTTTGCAGTATGGCGGATATCAGTTTGACATTCTTGAAACTATGAATAAAATGATAGGACAGGTCAGGATAACCAAGCTGCCTGTTAATCCGATGAGAATGGATGAAGACCTGGAAAAAACAGTAGTCGGATAGAACCTGTATATTTTATTAATAAACAACAATATTTATTTAAAAAGTGTAAAAAAGTCGGCCATTAAGGCCGACTTTTTCGGTAAATAACAGGGGTGTTAGTTTACCATAACGTATGATAGGGTGGGAGTAGAAGTGCTATTCACACTGTCTATGGTTATAATATACAACTAATATGTGTATAATTTGTGAATGATATATAAAATAAAAATAAATTAAATTATATTAATAAAAAAGTAAAATAAATAATTTAAAATGGAGATTTATGGAATACTCATAATAATTTGAATAAATAATTAAAGTAAATGAATCAAAAGGGTGTCTGATAAGCTGAGCTTACAGACACCCTTGAATCTATATATAAGTAGGGAGGAGGAGAGTGAAAAATTGTATTTAACACCTTCTGATTGTAGTATATACCAAAATTATGTTCAAATTATGGATAGAATAAAGATAATTTGTAAACAATTTAGTTCATTTTTATGTCAAAACATGAAATATATGCTAGGTGTACTATATACCCATTTTTTTCGGCGGTACCGGAGCTTTTTTACATGATACTTCATGTTTTATAACGATTATATAATTTTGGCATATATAATTTAAATATTTGTGTATATTATAACAAAGTATTAAAAAAAACATGGATGAGTTTAAAATATTGCTTAAATTCTTTGATAAAAAAGCTAATAAATTATATATTTTTTATGGGACTAACTTGCTATTTTATCGTTTATTATGTAAAATAAGTTGTAAATATTTTTAATCTTGTAAATCATGTTGTGTAATTTATAAAGGATAATGGATATGAAAAGATTTAGTTTTAATAACTTTAAAATCAGGACTAAACTACTCCTGATTTATTGTTTTTGTGTACTGATTCCTATCATATTAATCGATTCTATAATTCTGTATACGGTTCACCAAAATTATCAGGAAGACTATCTTAAGGATCTTACCAATACTATGGAGAGGATTAAGGTCAATCTTACCGACACCGTAGAGGGATGTATCTTATTTACATATAACCTTTATTCTGACGAGAAACTCGATGAATTTCTTTCCTATAATTATAAGAGCCATCTTGATTATTATGAAAAATATACAGAAATGCTCAAATATAAAAGCATAAGTTACAATTATAACTATGGAAGGATGTATAAAATAGTAATTTATGCGGATAATGACACTCTTGTTAACGGAGGCAGTATAGCTAGACTGGAAACAGCAAAAAGTGAAGACTGGTATAAGGCATATATCGAAAGTGGACAGGATATCTTCTTATATACTTATTATGACAGCGGAAAAAAGCATATCCCGGGAAGCGGTACCAGCAGAACAATAAGTGTTATAAGAAAACTGAACAACTTTGATAAACGGGGAATGGTAAAGATACTTAAAGTTGATCTGGACTATAACTATATGCTGAAAGATGTCCTAAATGAAAAAATAGAAGGTGAAATTTATGTAAGAAATAAGGATTATATTTTGTTTTCAAATTTACCGGGAACCAGCGGCCTTAAAGAATTTGAACCTGCAAACACCGTAAGGACTGAAGATGCCACCATGTCTATGACTTTTCAGACGGGTTTTGATGAATGGGAAATTCTTATAATGGCTGAAGAAACTCCTTTTTGGTCGGTTCTCTATATGAATAAATGGCTAATCCCAATAATACTTATTAGTATTTTTATTCCGACAGTTTTGATATATTTTGTGGGCAGATCCATAAGTAAGCGGCTTTCAATTATAACGGCTTATATGGGTAAAGTGGAAAAAGAACAGTTTGAAGTTATTGATATAAATGAAGGGGAAGACGAAATTGGCAAGTTAATAAACAGATATAATCTGATGGTTTCAAGGATAAAAGAACTTATAGAAGTAGTTTTTAAAGGCCAGGCAGAAAAACAGGCACTGGAACTGGCAAAAAAGAACGCTGAACTTAAGGCTATGCAGAGTCAGGTAAATCCCCATTTTTTGTTTAACACATTAGAATCTATTCGGATGAGAAGTTTATTGAAAAATGAACATGAAACGGCGGATATAATCGGTGAACTTGCAGTTTTATTCCGAAAGAGCATGACTTGGGGAGACGATTATATCACAGTTGAAGAAGAGATGGGATTTATCGACAATTATATGCATATTCAGAGATACAGATTTGGTGATAAGATCAAATATTATCACTATGTTATGGAAGACTGCAAAAAATGCCTGATTCCCAAATTGTCTATCAGTACCTTTATTGAAAATGCCTGCATCCATGGGTTGGAAATGACCGATAAAGAAGGGGTAATATCCGTAACCGTTACAAAACAGGATAAGGAATTGCTGATTGAGATTTCAGATAACGGTAAAGGCATGGATGAAGAAAGGCTTTCCAAGTTAAAATTTATGATAGCCAATGCAAGCAGTGAAATGCTTTATGAAGCAAGGAGTACCGGAGTACTTAACGCTTACCTGCGACTGAAAATGTACAGTGACGGTAATTTGCGAATTGATATAGACAGTAAGCCTGAGAAAGGAACGGATATATCGATATGGTTACCGATAATTTATGAAAAAAGCCAAAACGAAGAAAACCACAAAATACCGAACAGGGAGGAAATTTAAATGATTAAAGTTATGATCGTGGATGATGAACCGTATATCCGTCAGGGGCTTAGAATATTAATCGATTGGGAACAATACGGTTTTCGGATTACAGCGGAAGCATCAAACGGACATGAAGCGGTTGATGTATTGAAAAATACGGACATTGACTTGGTCATTACCGATATCAAGATGCCGCAGATGGATGGGCTTGAACTGATAGAATATACACGTAAACATATATCAAGTAATATCAGATTTATTATTTTGAGCGGGTTTTATGAGTTTGAATATGCCAAAAAGGCTATAAAATACGATGTTGCGGATTATGTTTTAAAACCGGTGCAAAGAGAAGAGTTAATAAAAGTGCTGGAAGAATATAAAGAGGCTTATTATCAGCATATTGAAAATTTAAAAAGGCAGCAGATGTCGGAACGAATTATTTTGGAAAGGCATTTGACTGCTCTTATGTCGGGAATATATGACAGGGAAAGTATTGATTATGTAAAAAGGTATTTAACCGATACGGCTAATATCAGGTATATCAGCATTGAGTACGATACAACCGACGAAAAATACAATCATTTGTCTGATGATGAAAAAGCCGGGGAGCAAAACCGCCTTTATGATGCGGTGAAAAAATGTCTTGGTAATCACTGGCATCATGTATTTATACCAAGTAATGCAAACCGGGATTATTCTGTCGGTTTCATATATGCGGGTAAACTGGCAGAGATGGAAGGCCTTAAAGAAAAAGATTACATAAAAAAACTTCATATAAATATTAGTTCATTATTATCGTTTAAAATATATTTTTATATCGGTCAAAAAGTAGATGATATCAGCCTGATTTCCGAATCTTTCAAATCGACTACCATAGCAAAAAAATTTCAGTTGTATTCAAAAGTTATGGATATTGCTTTTTATGAGGAAATAAAAGATAAAATCAGTACGGAAAAGTATACGGTTGATAAAAAGCTTATAGATGACCTTATTAAAGTGATAGAAGAAAATGATATCGAACAGATAAATTCGGCGGTAGAAAATTTATACACTCACTTTAAGGAATTAGCCGGCGAACCTGAGATGATAAAGATAAGCATGGATTATTTTCTGTTTAATTTAATTAGCCTTGCAAGAGAATTGGATTCTGATTTCGATTATGAGGAAATTTATAAGATGGTAAGCCAGGGAGGATATGCCATAAGAGGAAGCGTAAACAATTTTAAAAAGTTTGCTCTGGAGTTTTCGGATTATCTTAATTCATTAAGAAAGAATGTCTTTGGAGGAATTCTTGCCGATATTGAACGGGAAATAACGGAAAATTATATGCATAATATAAGTTTAAAATCCTTAAGTGAAAAATATTTCATTAACAGGGCATATCTGGGTCAGATATTCAAAAAACAGTTCGGTGTTTCTTTTAAGGACTATCTGAATAATTACAGAATTGAAAAAGCCTGTGAGATACTGCTTAGGACCGACGATAAAATCTATGAAATTGCAGAGGCTGTGGGCTTTAACAATACCGATTATTTTATCAGTAAATTTGTACAAATTAAAGGAACAACTCCACTACAGTACAGGAAGTAGTTTTTGAATAAAATGATATAAATAAGTATATATGTAAACTAAAATATATAATTTTTTATATTTAACCTATACTTTTTAAATTGAGGTATTTGTGCAATAATGATAGAATATACTTGGCTGGGAATGGTGAATTGGTTATTATATTAAAATTCACAGCTAAAAAGTATAGGGAGGAATAACATGAAAAAAATCAAGAAGTTGCTTATTGCAATCCTTGCAGTAACCATGTTGGCTGTTCTTTTTACCGGTTGCGGCAAAAAAGAACAGGATGCAACCAATGATACCAATGTGACTAACAATGACAGTAAGAATGAAGACAAGCAGCAGAGCAACGACAATACCAACACTACCGGTACTGAAAAGAAGGAAGAAAAGATGTTTACAGCATTCCATGCTGTACCGGGAACCGAAGTACCCGATGACAACCGTATGTTAAGAAAGATTGCGGAAAAAATCGGTGCTTGGGCAAAAGTTACATGGCTTACCGGTCAGACTGCTGATGAAAGAATCGGTATTATGATTGCCGGTGGAGAATATCCCGATTTAATTACCGGTTCTACAGGAACAGCTGCCCTGATTGAAGCAGGTGCACTTATTCCTATCGACGAATATTGGGATAACTATCCTAATATCAAGAATTACCTTTCCGAGGAAGACTGGAATAAGGTAAGACATTCCGACGGTCATATTTACTTAATTCCTCAGTTCGGTATTATTAAAGGAAAAGAAATGGAAACCGAACATTGGGATGAGGCATTCTGGATTCAGAAGAAAGTTCTCATCTGGGCTGGTTTCCCTGTTATCAAAACCTTGGATCAATACTTTGATTTAATCGAAGATTATTTGAAAGCTCATCCTACAACCGAAGACGGTCAGGAAACCGTAGGATTTAGTATGAGTACAGAAGATTGGAGATACTTCGGTATCGAGAATCCGCCTCTGTTCTTAGCGGGTTATCCTAACGACGGTGCCTGCATCATAGATCCTGAAACAATTACTGCATTAGACTATAATACTACTGATATTGCATATCAGTATTACAAGAAGATGAGCGAAGTTTGGAGAAGAAACCTTGTTCATCCTGAAACCTATACTATGTCTTATGACCAATACATATCATTGCTGTCCACAGGTAGAGTATTAGGTATCCTTGACCAGGCTTGGAACTTCACAACAGCAACCCAGGCTCTGGAATCTCAGGGTAAATTCGGAGATACCTATGTTCCGCTGCCTATCACCATTGACGGTCAAAGACTTGACAGATGGCACAGCCCGGCCGCTCTGGACGTATCCAACGGTTTAAGTATTACCAAGAGCTGTAAGGATATTGAAGGTGCTCTTCAGTTCATCAACGATCTTCTTGATGACGAAATCATGAAGATGATTTACTGGGGTGAAGAAGGCGTAGACTATCTGGTAGATACCGACGGTACTTTTTATAGAACTCCTGAAATGAGAGAAAATATCAGAAATACCGACTGGGTAACCCAGAACATGGTAAGCGGTGCATATGCTTACTTCCCTCATTACGAAGGTCTGTTTGATGACGGCATCAACGCTATCAATCCTGATCAGCAGCCTAGAGAATACTTTGACAGCTTAGAGCCTATCGAGAAAGAACTTCTTGACGGATATGGATATAAGACATTCCTTGAATTCTTAAGTCCTAGTGTTCCTAATGAGCCTTGGTATCCGATGTGGTCTTATACCAATACCTGGACTACTGATACCGATTACGGCAGAGCTAAAGCTAAGATTACTGAGCTTAAGCATGAATACCTGCCTAGGGCTATGATGGCTATGTCTGATGAGGAATTTGATGCCATCTGGAATGAATACATGGAAGTTTACAGAAGAGAAGTTGACATTGACGCATATCTTGACGAGCTTACTGCTGAAGCCCGCAGAAGAGCTGCAGTTGCTCGTGGGGAGTAATTTATAATATAGATTGAATGCCTTGTTGTATCGTATTTTCAAAATCGAATAACAAGGGATAGGTAGTTGCTAAATAGGGGTGTCTTAGAATATGGCATGTTTGCCATATAAGGCACCCCATATTTAAAGCTAAATATTGCGTGTTTGATTCACGAATTATGAGTGGAGGCTTATTATGAGCAAACGTAAACCGTATTTTCTGATAATAGCTGCCCTGTGTTTTTCAACCATTATAAGTCTTTTTCTCCCTTTTCTGCATCTTCCTCAACAAAAGGGAGTTACAGGTGATGGATACGTTATTGACACAACTCTGGCAGCTTTAAACAGTAAAGTTGTAAAAGATGTAGCAAAAGAATCAGGCATTCCCAAAAGTATTGTCTATAATACAGCAAAAAATATTGTAAACGGAAAAGACAGGCAGACAATTGAAAGCAGGCTTAAAGAAGAGGAATATTTTATTATCGATATTTTAGCGGAAAGAATGAATGAGAAGGTAGCGGAACTTCAAGAATGGGGAGAACTGGATAAGCGCACATTTAACTATATTGACATGATAAAATTGTCAGCCTCCGTAATAAAAGATTTTGAACAGGATATTATAAGTGCTTATTTGGTTATTATTACTTTGATAATGACAGTGGTATTGTCTTTTGTGGCAGGCTTTTGGAAACTATTCAACAAAAAAATAAGCTCTTATAAACTGGTTAAGATAATATCACTGATTAATATAGCATTGTCCGGCCTGGGACTTTTATGTATCAATGCAATCAGTATTGGGGCTTTGCAGGTAGAAAGTTTTTATAAAGAAAACTTTGGTATAGGATTTATGTTCATTGCAGCGATTAATTTCCTGGTATTGGTCATTGCATCAATCGGAAATATGCATGAAAGCTGGGCAGGAATTGTCACATTCAAAATGATTTTAAAGCAGAAACAGCTTATTCTGATGACATTACCGTTTGTTGCCTTTGTAATCATATTCTACTTTTTACCTTTATGGGGCTGGATTATGGCTTTTCAGAATTACAAGCCGGCCTTAAAATCTAATCAGGTTTTTGTAGCTTGGAATAAGTTTCAGACCCTGTTTAGTGATGTAGACTTTATCATGGCTTTCAGAAATACCATAGCCATGAGCTTGATAAACCTTGTATTAAGCTTTGCTTTTGCAATCGGGTTTGCGCTGCTATTAAATGAAGTAACTAATGTAAAAGGTAAAAAGCTGGTTCAGACAATTTCTTATCTGCCGCACTTCCTTTCATGGATTATAGTGGCGGCAATTGTAAGAAACGTGTTGTCGGTAGACGGCGGCATGCTAAATGACTTATTGAAGAGTTTTGGATTGATCGATTCGCCTATCAACTTCTTTGTCAATCCGAAATATTTCTGGTGGATTATAGGTTTCTCGGTTATATGGAAAGAAACAGGATGGAACAGTATCATATACCTGGCATCCATAACTTCGATAAACCCGGACCTTTATGAAGCCGCCTCCATTGACGGGGCAGGAAGATTTAGAAAGATGATACATATTACCTTGCCGGGAATAAGATCAACTATATTGGTACTACTTATTATAAATCTCGGTATGATAACAAACTCGGGATTTGAAGCACAATTGCAGTTAAAAAATGACCTTATAAAGAGTACTGCCGAGGTAATTGATACATATGTCCTTAATAAATCATTCTATCATGGTGCGGACTTCTCAATAGGTACTGCTGCTGGTATATTCAGAAGTATAATCAGCATCCTCCTGGTTTCAGTTTCAAACAGGATAGCAAAAGCTTTTGGCCAGGAAAGATTATATTAGGAGGGTGGGCTTGATATGAAAGAAGTAGAAATGATTAAAACAAGTAAGAAAAATAAAATAAAAAAGAGTCCGTACGACATAGCATTTATAATTGTAAATACAATAATACTTACAATTTTTTGTATAGTTACTCTGTATCCTATAATAAATACTTTGGCTATATCATTTAATGAAGCGGTTGATACTTTGACGGGCGGAATTCGTTTATTGCCTAGAAAGTGGACTGTGCAAAATTACAGAACCGTATTAAATATGAGAACCCTTATGAGGGGTGCCTATGTATCGGTTCTCAGAACGGTTATCGGAACTGTTTCGCAAACTTTTGTTACTGCTATGCTTGCTTATGTTCTTTCCAGAAAAGAGTTTTACTTCAATAGGCAGGTATCTTTAATTTATGTTATTACAATGTACGTTAATGCGGGTATTATTCCTACACTGCTTCTTTATCAAAGATTAGGGCTTACCAATACGTTTTGGGTATATATAATACCCGGTATGGTATCTGCATTCAACATGATAGTTATTCGTACATACATGAACGGTTTGCCGGACAGTTTCGTAGAATCGGCCCAGGTTGACGGAGCAGGGCATGTAAGAATATTCTTGCAGATAATATTGCCATTATGTAAACCTGTTTTGGCAACGGTTGCTCTGTTTGTAGCTGTAGGGCACTGGAACTCATGGTTTGATGCAATGATTTATAATGCACAAAGAGAAGATATGACAACTTTGCAATATGAGCTTATGAAACTTTTGTCAGCCGTTTCGCAGCAATCCGGTGATCCGAATGCCGTTAAACATGCATCCAGCATGGTAACACCGGAATCTGTCAGAGCAGCTGCAACAATGGTAACAGCGTTACCTATCGTATGCCTGTATCCTTTCTTGCAAAGATATTTTGTAACCGGTTTAACAATCGGTGGAGTTAAGGAGTAAAAGTTTTTAAGACTTTTCCCCCAAAGCGATTTATATAAAATGAGGCTGTTCCAATATGAAGTATAACTTTTGGGACAGCCTCTTTTCTTGTATAGAGTAAAATAAAGAGGGTGTCGTATAATTCTACCTATGATATAGATATAACAAACAAATTACTATTTGCTTGGTTATATCTATATCATCTTAATTTAATTTTGAAACAGCCCCTCCCGGTAAGCTTTAGTTTTAAGTTAAGAACCTCCTATGTTATCATGAAAATGGTTTGCCAACCACAAAAAAACGTAGAATATTAATTAAAGCTGATGCAGTACAAATTATGAGTAGAGTAGATTAACTTACAATGCATAGAAATATTATTGTGGTAACCCTTATTATTGATATAAGGTAAATTTAAATAACAGCTATAGAAGGGATTTAGCATTAAGTAAAATACATAATCTAAGCCGTACTTGAAATAATATATAATTCTTTGTACAATAATACTAAAGTATAAAATCTTAAAGGATATAGTTTTGAAAAATATGTTAAATATTAATAAAAAATATTCTAATTAATAATTGTATCCGTTAAACTCATAATAACTTATGTTCGGGCTTTAATTAGGTTAGGAAAGAAAAGGAATAAACTAAAAATGAAATTGTCTCTGATTTGTGTCGGAAAAATTAAAGAAAAGTATCTTAATATGGGTATAGATGAGTATAAAAAAAGGCTTGGGAGATATTGCTCTCTTGAAATAATAGAGCTTGCGGACGAAAAAACTCCCGATAATGCTCCTGCGGCCGTTGAAGAAGCTATAAAAAGGACGGAAGGAGCCAGGATTCTTAAGGCAATAAAAGAGGATTCATACTGCATAGTATTGGATATAAAAGGCAATATGCTGTCTTCGGAGGAATTAGCCGGGTATATGGAAAAACTTTTTATCAGGGGAAAAAGCCATATCAGCTTTGTGATAGGCGGATCATTGGGCCTTTCCGATGAAGTATTGGAAAGAGCAGACTTTCGGCTAAGTTTTTCTAAGATGACTTTTCCCCATCAACTGATGCGAATGATCTTACTGGAGCAGATTTACAGGGCTTTCAGGATTATGAATAATGAGCCGTATCATAAGTAAACTGCTTATTTCTATAAAATCTTAAGCAAAATATAGTTTTTACAGTAAGGTAAAATTACTTATAGGATATAAGGAGGCGAAAATATGCAAAAGACCCTGGAACTTGCCATACAGCTTGAGATTGAAGGACAGAAATACTACCTGGAACAGGCTAATAAAAATAAGGATAATGAGCTTTTTAAAGTTTTCAACCTGCTTGCGGACGCCGAAAAAGAACATGAGAAGCTGTTAAGAAAAAGACTGAATGATGAAGATTACGTACTTGACAACTCTAATATTGACAAGATAAAAGAAGTTTTTAACGGACTTAAAAATTTTGATGTTAAAAATACTTTTAAGACAACACAGCTTGATGTATACAGATTGGCAGTCGATATCGAAGAAAAAAGCATAAAGCTGTATCAGGATATGCTTAAAGAAGCTGATAATGACAAGGATAAGGAGCTGTTGAAATTTTTAATAAATGAGGAAAATCAGCATCTGATTTTATTTGAAGAGTTTGTTAAAATGGTTTCCCGACCGGAGGAATGGGTTGAATCTGCCGAATTCGGATTAAGGGAGGACTATTAGTTTCTGGAGTATGAAAATAAATCTATAAATAATCTGTAAACTACAAATGCAAAAGAGAGTGTTTTATTAAACCCGGTATGAATCAAAAACTTCTTATCGCAGCCTAATAAACACTCTCTTTACTTATTTAATTATAAAAAATTAGGTTTAATATGATAGATTTTAGAATATCTGTTTTAAGCACAGGTTTTTCATAAAGGCTGCTATATTCAATTACTTTAAAAAACTTTAAAACACCTGATATTACAGGTTTATTCTGGCGCAAAACCGAAGTACCTGAGAATGCCTATATACATACCATAGGCAAACTGATATTGGTTATCACGAAGTTTGGCTGCGTCGGAGGTATTTGTTAAATAACCCAGTTCAACCAATATTGAAGGCATGGTGGTCCGCCTAAGAACATATAAAGTCTGATTGACTCTTATTCCGTTATTTCTTGTACCGGCAATCTGCACAATGCCGTCCATTACATGCTGTGCCAGCCAGTTTGCCTGGGTACCGTACTGGAAGATGTATATTTCAGTACCGTTTATGGCAGGATTTGGATTTGCGTTACAATGGATGCTTAAAAAATAATTGGCCGGCCATTCGTTGGCCATACGTACCCTTTCATACAGACTTGTTGCATTATTTGTACCAAGAACTGTGGTAGGGGTAGGCCTTGATACACGGGCTTCAAATCTTGAGTCGTTATTTAGTAAATTGGCAAGGTAAATCCCTACCTGATAAGTAATATCCTGTTCCAATAAACCGTTTCCTGTTGCTCCTGCATTATGAAATCCGGTCGGATTATGACCTTGATCGATAAAAATTCTTATAGCCATAGAGGCACTTCCTTTTCACTCTATAAAATTTTATATACAGCGGTTATTTTATCATATTCTATAAATTGGAAATTGTTACTTGCTAATTTTTCATTGCACTGTAAAAATTATAGAAAAATTTAAAATAATATGATATTCTTTTATATATATTTCTAAAATATTTTTATGGTCACAAGCAATAAGAGGTAAAATATGCTAAAAATTGTTAAAAGAAAACAGAAAAATAAGGTGATTATGCTGGCTGCTATTGTCAGCATATCTGTCGGAGCTTTTATTATTTTGACAGGAATGGCTTTATATAAAAATCGGTTATCCCAATTAGGGCTTGCCGATAATTTAAATTACCATAAATATAAATATCATTATGCTATTATTTCCGAAGAAGCGGACGCGCCTTTCTGGAAAGATATTTATGAGGGAGCATATGAAAAAGGAAACGAATTAGATATATATGTCGAACGAATAGGGGGTAATCTTCCAAGCACTTATTCCCTGCAAGATTTAATGAAAATGGCAATATCCTATAAAGTGGACGGTATTATCATAGAACCCAACGGCGAAGAGGAAATAGCAAATCTTATCAATCTGGCGGATGAAGAAGGGATTCCGGTTGTAACAGTACTAAATGATGAACCGAACAGCAAAAGAAAAAGTTTTATAGGAATCAATTCATATAATCAGGGACAGATATACGGTAAACAGGTACTCGAGGTTGTAGAAAACGGGAGAAAAAATGTCACGATTCTTTTAAATTCCGACAGCAGTGACTCCAGCAAAAACATGATTTACTCAAGTATCAGTGAAATGGTTGCCGGCAAAAATGTCAATGTTAAAACCGTAAACGTAAATACTCAGAGTACTTTCAGTTCCGAAGAAGATATTAGAAATATTATAAAGGACAATAATGATCCTACGGAAGTGTTGGTGTGCCTGACGGCTGTCGATACCCGTTGCGCATATCAGGCGGTAGTGGATTATAATAAAGTGGGAGTTATTGATATCATAGGCTATTACGATTCCGATTTGATATTGAGCGGAATAAAAAAAGGAATAATACATTCGACTATGACAATAGATGCAAGACAAATGGGGGCATATTGTGTTGAAGCCCTGCATGAATTTATGCAAACCGGACAGGTAAGTGATTATTTTTCGGTGGATATTTACGCTATCGGTAGAGAAAATATAGACAATTATATAAAATCAAGAACTGAAAAAAATCAGAATCAACAATAGTAGTATTTTTATCATATCGTTTTAACTTGGCTGGTGATTGTTATGGGGAAAAAAATAATTAACAGTTCTATCAGATTAAGACTGGTATTAATATTTGTCTTAACAACCGGAGTTGTATTTTTTGCCAATATGTTCATGTATTATAATATAAACAAATCCATTTCCAATATAGATGAAGTATATGTAAGCAATATAAGCCTTAACGAACTTATGGAATCTCTTTCGAAACTTCATGGATATGTTTATGAATACCTAAATACAAAAAGCACCGAATCGCTTGAGAATTATTATATAAGTGAACAGGATTACAGAAATATGCTTCAGGATCTTAAAGGGGATATAACAGACAATAATATGATTCTGATGCAGAAAAACATAAAAAATATGTCCGAGACCTATCTGAAACTGGTAGATATGGCGGTGGATGCCAAGCGTGGCAACAATATTGAAAAATATAAGACCAATTACGAAGAAGCTACGAAAATGTATGATTTTATAAGTACCCATATCAGTACATTGAATAATGAGCAGTTTAAATATAATTCCAATAACTATGACCTTCTCAGGACATCCCTGAATTATCTGGAAGTAATAAGCACTTCCGTATTACTCTTTATTATGGCATTTAATATTATTTTGATAGTTATCGTAACCAGAAGCATTACCGGACCTTTAATGGAACTTACCAAGGCAGCAAATGAAATTGCAGCAGGAAATTTTGAAGTAGACCTTGTTCCGGTTACGTCTTCAGATGAAATAGGAATTGTAACTAAAGCATTTAACACAATGACTATAAACATCCATCAGTACATTAAGAGAATAAAAGAAAGCATGGAATTCGAAAGCAGAATGAAAGAAAGAGAGCTGATGATGACCAATCACTTAAAAGATGCTCAGCTAAAATATCTTCAGGCACAGATTAATCCTCATTTCCTTTTTAATACATTAAATGCCGGGGCACAGCTTGCCATGATGGAGGGAGCCGATAAAACCTGTCTTTTTATTGAAAATGTTGCTGAGTTTTTCAGATTTAACATGAAGTGTTTTAATCAGGATTCTACTTTACGGGATGAGATTAAGCTTGTTGACACATATATTTATATATTAAATGTTCGTTTTTCAGGTAAAATTAATTTTTCAAAGCAGATTGATGAAAGTGTACTTGATGTAAAGGTCCCCAGCATGATCTTGCAGCCTATAGTAGAAAATGCTGTAAACTACGGTATAAGGGATATAGACTATGAGGGAAAAATTTTGTTGAAAGTAGACCAGGATGATGATTTAATCCGGATTACAATTCGTGATAACGGAATCGGTATGGACAAGGCAATCATAGACCGGGTAATGAATTTTAAAATAGAATCTGAAAAGGCAGAAAAAGAAATTAACCTTACCAAAGATTCCAACGGTATAGGGCTTGGTAATGTAATCAACCGTCTGAAATTATACTATGATATGGAAAATGTATTAAATATCGAGAGTGAAGGGAAATATATGGGGACAACTGTTACCATTCTTATACCAAAAAATAAAATACCATATATGAATCAGTTAATTAAAGAATCTTGACAATAGCAAATTAGCAAGATACTTTAAGCAGTTTATACGTTACAGATAGTAGCTTATATAAAAAACCTTGACAGACAAAGCTTATACAGCCGCTTATAATAAGGACAATAATTCCGATGGGAGTGTATAGACATGTATAAAATTATGCTGGCCGACGACGAGGGTATAGTTATCGATTCCTTAAAATTTATCATAGAAAAGAATTTCGGAGACAAATGTAGTATTGAATATGCTCATACCGGCAGAAGTGTAATTGAACTTGCAGAGAAATTCAAGCCGGACATAGCCATAATGGATATACATATGCCGGGCATAAACGGAATAGAGGCTATGAAAGAAATCAGGAAAACCAATAAATCGGTAATTTTTATAATTATGACGGCATATGATAAATTCAATTATGCAAAAGAGGCAATAAACCTTGGGGTCTTGGAATACCTGACAAAACCTGTCAATCAGGCGGTTATAACCGGCGTACTGCAGAAAGCCATGGACATAATCGAAGCAGAGAGAAAGAAAAGAAGCAATGACCTGATGATACGGGAAAAGCTGGAAATCGTTATTCCCATAATAGAAAGTGACTTTATATATTCGGCTCTTTCCGGATCTGATTTTGAAAGGGTCAAGGATGATTTTTGCAATTTGCTTGGTATTAAAGATGAGTATGGCATGATACTTATTATGGAGCTTGGAGATGCAATTATTGAAGGGCATCTTACAAATCCGGTGGGAATAAGTGTGAAAGCCCAGTCCTTTTATCATGCGATACGGGAAAGTCTTAAGGGAGAATTTAATTGTATTGTAGGGCCTCTGATGGTAAACAAAATAATTGTATTTATTCCGTCAGACAAATCACAGCTTGAGTATGATGACAGGATTAAAATTATCGAAAAGGCCAGAAATCTGGTAAGGGAACTTACAAAGAAGATAGATATCCAGATTAAAATAGGTATAGGATCAGTTACTCCCATCAACAGACTTGAAGATTCCTATAAAGAAGCTTTAAGCGCCATAAGAAACAGTAAAGGAAGGGTAGCTCATGTTAAGGACCTTCCTATCGGATGCGAATACGAAGAAGATTATCCGGTTCATATTGAGAATGCGTTATTTGAAAAAATAGAAAAAGGAGATATCGAAGGGACCCAGGCAGAAGCCAACAGCTTTTTTGACTGGATGGTTTCGAATTATCCTGAGCATGTGATGGATATAAAATTAAAGGTTCTTGAGTTCGTCCTGTTTGCGGAGCAAAAAGCTTTTTTAAGCGGCGGAATGAAATACTATTTCCTTTACCGAAAAGACTATCTTCCTACTTTGATTCAAATTGAAAACTTTGAGCAGCTAAGAAAATGGTTTATAGACAAGGTTACTCAGGCCTGCAGGAACATTGTAACAAAACGCCAGGAGCAGACCAGGGGGCTTATAAGCAAGGCCAAGGCTTATATTGAAGAAAACTACAACAAGGATATATCCCTGGATGAGGTATCAAGGAATGTGGACATAAGCCCCTATTATTTCAGCAAACTGTTTAAGGAAGAGACGGGGGTAAATTTCATAGATTACTTGACAAACATAAGGATTGAGAAGGCAAAAAGACTTCTTTTATACACCGATATGAATATAAAGAACATATGCTTAGACATAGGCTACAGTGACCCAAATTACTTCAGCAGGATATTTAAAAAGCAGGTAGGGCTAACCCCTACTGAATTCAGGGAAACCGATAAAGCAAATAAAAATTAAATTTCGTGCCTGCTAGACTTGCTCATCAACCTCATTAAAAAGGCAAGCACTGAGGATGGGAGTGTTATGAAAAAAATAGTTTTTATTACTGTAATTCTTGTGGCGATTTTTACCTGCACAGGATGCAGGAACAGTAATTTGCCTGCCATTGATAAAAACGAAACAGAAGAAAAGATTCAAATAGGCCTGTCTTTTGATTCCTTTGTAATCGAACGCTGGCAAAGGGACAGGGATGTATTTGTTTATACTGCCGAAGAACTGGGTGCCGAAGTTAATGTACAGAATGCCAACGGGGATGTGAATAAGCAAATTTCACAGATTGAATATTTTATCGATAAAGGTATGGACGTAATAGTTATTATTGCCGTAGATTCCGAAGCCTGCAAAGATGTGGTAAAAAAGGCAAAGGAAGCGGGTATAAAAATTGTTGCTTATGACAGACTCCTGATTAATTCCAATGTGGACCTTTATATCTCATTTGATAACGAAAAAGTGGGAAGTCTTATGGCAAAAACATTAAAAGACAATATTCCTCCAGGCGGCAATATTGTAACAATCTTCGGGCCCACAACAGACCATAATGTTATGTTGATCGAACAGGGATTTTGGAAAGTCATTGACGGGTCTAACCTGAATGTTGTATATTCGGTCAATGCTGTCAATTGGCTTGCGGAAGAAGCGTACAATGCGGTCTATGAAGCTTTGAAAATAACACCGGATATTGCCGGGGTGCTTTGCGGCAATGATAATCTGGCAACCGAAGCAGTAAGAGCTTTGGCAGAAAACCGTCTTGCAGGCAGCGTCATAGTAACTGGGCAGGATGCCGATCTTGCGGCATGTCAGCGGATAGTTGAAGGGACTCAGACCATGACCGTGTATAAACCTGTAGACAAACTGGCAAAAGCGGCAGCAGAGTATGCCATAAAACTTGCAAAAGGAGAAAGTATTGATGTCGATACAACAATAAATGACGGCACCTGGGATGTACCATATGTAAAACTGGAGCCTATAGCCGTAGACAAAAACAATTTGGATGAAGTAATAATTGAAGGCGGTTTCCAAAAAAGGGACGAGGTATATTTAAATGTAACTGACAAGTAAAACAGAGTTTTCTGTATTATTTTTTGATTTTTAATTATTAAATTTCAAAAATATGCTAGCATATTTTTGTTGTCTTACCATATTTGCAATTTTTAAATTTGTCCTCCCAATAAAAATTTACGGTATTTAGCAAGATAGTCCTGCTTTTGCAGTGATATATTTTAAATGTAGGCAACGTAAATTTTTATAAAGGGAGGATATTTATTATGAAGAAAAAAATTATTGGGATTTTGCTGTGCATCATGATGGTTGTCTCATTGCTGACTGCTTGCGGAGCTAAAGAGACAGGAAACACAGGTAAAGGAAAAACCGTAGGTGTTTGCATGCCCACAAAAGACCTGCAGAGATGGAACCAAGACGGTGACAACATGAAGAAGGAGCTGGAAAAAGCCGGCTATAAGGTAGACCTTCAGTATGCAAACAACGAAATTGCTACTCAGGTCAGCCAGATTGAGAATATGATTACCAACGGCGTAGACGTTCTTGTTATAGCATCCATCGACGGAGGATCACTGGGAACTGTTCTTGCCGATGCCAAGAAAAAAGGGATTCCTGTTATTGCATATGACCGTCTGATAATGGAAACCGATGCTGTATCATACTATGCAACTTTCGATAACTACAAGGTTGGTCAAATTCAAGGTGAATATATAGTAAAAACTCTTGATCTTGATAATCAGGACGGACCTTTCAATATCGAACTCTTCGCCGGTTCTCCTGATGACAACAATGCCCGTTTCTTCTTTGGCGGAGCTATGGATGTATTACAGCCTTACATTGACAGCGGAAAACTTAATGTAGTATCCGGTCAGACATCATTCGAAGAGGTTGCTACCCTTAACTGGTCAACGGAAGCTGCTCAGAGCCGTATGGAAAACCTGATAACCGCTTATTATTCTGACGGTACTCCGCTTCATGTCGTATATTCCAGCAACGACTCTTGTGCTATCGGTATAACAAATGCTCTCGTTAATGCCGGATTTACAAAGGATAACTTCCCTATAATTACAGGTCAGGACTGTGACATTGCTTCCGTAAAGAATATTTTAGCGGGCCTGCAGTCCATGTCCGTATTTAAAGATACCCGTACATTGGCAGCCAAAGTTGTTGAAATGGTTGAGGCCATAATGAAAGGTGAAGAGGTACCTGTAAACGATACAAAGACTTATGATAACGGCACCGGAATTATTCCGACATACTTGTGTGACCCTGTATTTGCTGACATAAATAATTATAAAGAACTGTTGATTGATTCAGGTTATTATACAGAGGACCAGCTTAAGTAATCGGTTATTTTAAACTAATGGGTATTGCGGTTGCCTTTAGTGCCTCCTTATGCAATCGCAATACCCGTACACTTATTTTTCTAATGAATGTTAGGAGGAGTAAGATTGGCTAATTTTATTCTGGAAATGAAAAACATAACCAAGCGCTTCCCGGGAGTAAAAGCACTGGACAACGTCAATCTTAAGGTGGAGGAAGGGGAAATCCATGCTCTTGTAGGGGAGAACGGTGCCGGCAAATCCACCTTGATGAATGTGCTTAGCGGAATTTATCCGTATGGAAGTTATGAAGGCCAGATTCTGTATCAGGGAGAAGAATGTAAATTCAAAGACATAAAAGACAGTGAAGCAAAAGGAATTGTCATAATACATCAGGAACTGGCCCTGGTACCTTATATGACTATCGGAGAGAATATATTTCTGGGAAATGAATGCGGCTCGGTTGTTAAGATAAATTGGGATGAGACCTATGCCAGGGCTAAGAAATTGCTGGATATTGTAGGTCTGCACGAATCACCCAGAACACTTATTAAAGACATAGGTGTCGGCAAACAGCAGCTTGTAGAAATTGCCAAGGCATTGTCAAAGAATGTTAAACTTCTGATACTGGATGAGCCTACGGCATCATTAAACGAAGCAGATTCGCGTAAACTTCTTGATTTGCTTTTACAGCTTAAAAAGGACGGAATTACTTCAATAATAATTTCCCATAAGTTAAATGAAATAGAATATGTTGCCGACAGGATTACGATTATCAGAGACGGGGCAACAATAGAAACATTGGACAAAAAGAAGGATGACATAACTGAAGAACGGATAATTAAAGGTATGGTAGGACGGGAATTGACAGACAGATTCCCCAAACGGAAAACAGGTACGATTGGTGATATAAAGCTGGAAGTTAGAAACTGGACCGTATATCATCCCATTTACGAAGGCCGTAAAGTGGTAGATAACGTTTCTTTCTATTTGCGAAAGGGTGAAGTAGTTGGTATAGCCGGGCTGATGGGTGCCGGCAGGACGGAACTGGCAAGAAGTATTTTCGGCAAAAGTTACGGAAGCCAAATTTCCGGAACTATACTCATTGACGGTAAAGAAGTTAAATTAAATAATACCAGACAGGCAATAGATCATAAAATTGCCTATATAACCGAGGACAGAAAAGGAGACGGCCTTATTCTGTCAAATCCGATCCGTGTAAATACTACTTTGGCTAAGATGAAAAAAGTTAGCCGCTATAATATCATAGATCACAACCTGGAAGCAAAGGCCGCCAAAGAATTTGTTATAAAGCTAAAAACCAAATGTACATCCATAGAGCATATGGTCGGAAATTTAAGCGGCGGTAATCAGCAAAAAGTTCTTGTAAGCAAATGGATGTTTACAGATTCGGATATCATGATTCTGGATGAACCGACCAGAGGAATTGATGTCGGTGCCAAATACGAAATTTACTGCATTATTAATCAGTTGGTAGAAGAAGGTAAATCTATTCTGATGATCTCTTCGGAACTTCCCGAACTTATCGGTATGTGCGACCGCATTTATATAATGAATGAAGGCAAGATAGTAGGAGAGGTGCTTAGGGAAGAAGCAACTCAGGAATATATTATGGGACAGATATTAAAATCTAGCAAAGGAGCGTAGCAATGGATAAAGTAAAGGAAGTATTAAAAAAGAATACAATGCTTGTAGCACTTATCATAGTTACTGTCATATTTTCCATAGGTACGGGAGGAAAACTGCTTTATCCCAGAAACGTTGCCATATTAATAGGGCAAAACAGCTATGTGGTAATACTGGCGGTCGGTATGCTTATGTGTATCCTGACCGGAGGAAATATCGACCTTTCGGTAGGTTCTATAGTTGCACTGATAGGGGCTATAGCAGGTACATTGATTGTAAATATGAATGTAAATATATGGGTTAGCATTATTGTATGCCTGCTTATCGGTATTTTGATCGGAGTATGGCAGGGCTTTTGGATAGCATATATAAGAATACCTGCATTCATAGTTACTTTGGCAGGTATGTTAATCTGGCGCGGTGTTGCCTTAATCGTACTTAACGGACTTACCATTAATCCGTTTCCTGAAAATTACCTGAAACTGTTTAACAGCAATATACCAGATATATTCTCAGGTTCGATAAATATTACTGCTTTGCTGATCGGAGCTATATCCTGTATTATTTACATAGCTTTGCAGGTAATTAAAAGAATAAATGCAATCAAAAAAGGATATGAACCGGAAAAAGTATCAATGCTTGCGGCTAAATCTATCGTATTTTCCGTAGTTATAATGGTATTGGCATATACTCTGGCAAAACATGAAGGGGTACCTACAATTTTAATCATACTTCTCGCGGTTGTCCTGATTTATTCTTACTTTACAAATAAAACCGTACCGGGCCGCTATATATATGCCATGGGCGGAAACGAAAAGGCCGCCAAGCTTTCGGGTATAAATACCAATAAGGTGCTGTTCTTTACATATGTAAATATGGCATTCTTAAGTGCTGTAGCTGCTTTGGTATGCGTGGCAAGGTTCAATTCAGCAGCTCCGACTGCAGGACAAAACTATGAGATGGATGCCATCGGGTCTTGCTTTATCGGTGGAGCTTCCGCATACGGCGGTATAGGTAAAGTATCCGGTGTAGTAATCGGTGCGATATTTATGGGCGTGCTTAATAACGGTATGTCCATTATGGGTGTAGATACAAATATTCAGAAAGTCGTTAAAGGTTTAGTTCTTTTGGCTGCGGTAGCCTTTGACGTAATATCCAAATCAAGAAAGAAATAATTGGTGTCAGGCACTGTAAACAAAATGTGAACAATCTGAATAGATTGTTCACATTTTGTTTACAGTGCCTGACACTTATGATATAATATCCCACATATATTTTATATGTTCGGGAGGTAGCTGATGAAATTTTTTATCCCTGAAGGTTACAAGCCGCATTTAGATATAAAAGAAACGGAAATAGCCATAAAAGAAATCAAGGACTATTTTGAAAGAGAGCTGGCAAAAGAGTTGAATTTGACCAGGGTTTCGGCGCCCCTGTTTGTAAGAGCGAATTCCGGTTTGAACGATAACCTTAACGGAGTGGAAAGACCGGTTGCATTTGATATAAAGGAGCAAAATGAAGCCATGGTGGAAATAGTACAGTCCCTGGCAAAATGGAAACGGCTGGCCTTAAAAAGATACGGTTTTGAACCGGGAGAAGGCCTTTATACCGATATGAACGCCATCCGCAGAGATGAGGAAACGGACAATATTCATTCAATCTTTGTAGACCAGTGGGACTGGGAAAAGATTATCAATAAAAATGACAGAAATGAAGAAACATTGAAACAAACCGTCAGGCTCGTTTACAATGCCCTTAAAAATACCGAAAAATATATAGCGGGTAAATATGATTATACAAAGGAAATTCTTCCGGATGAAATATATTTTATAAAATCACAGGAGTTGGAGGATAGGTATCCCAACCTAACCCCAAAAGAAAGGGAATATAAAATAGCCAAAGAAAAAGGTGCGGTATTTATTATGCAGATCGGGGGAAATTTAGCCTCCGGAAAACCTCATGACGGCAGATCACCGGATTATGATGACTGGAAGCTTAACGGAGATATTATTGTATATTATCCTGTATTGGATATTGCTTTGGAGTTGTCCTCTATGGGCATCCGGGTGGATGAAGAAACCTTAATGGAGCAGCTTAAAGAACGAAACTGTCTGGAAAGAGCCGAACTTCCTTTTCACAAGGCTCTTCTTAACGGTGAACTTCCTTACACTATAGGCGGCGGCATAGGCCAATCAAGAATATGTATGTTCTACTTAAGAAAGGCCCATATAGGAGAAGTGCAGTCATCCGTATGGCCGGATGAGGTCACAGAAGAGGCGCAAAAGAGAGGAATTCCTTTATTATAATAAATTATAAAAATGTAAAAAGGATATAAAGTGTTAAGTATAAATATTTAATGGGGCAGGTTTATTAATTTATCATGGTAAGTTATTTTTCATTTGTTTATATAAAGATAATTTTTACAGGGTTTTTTAACAAGTTATTATAAAACAAGTTTTATATAAAAATAAGGCTCTATAATAAATGTTGGGGTTTGTGAAACAGTTAGTTCACAACCC